>Ga0115565_10000114_pt1 | contig 63103 bp, 56 predicted proteins | sample COGITO_mtgs_1105_FD_87199 | JGI IMG/M metagenome (GOLD analysis project Ga0115565, IMG submission 87199) | Pelagic marine microbial communities from North Sea - COGITO_mtgs_110530 | ecosystem: Environmental > Aquatic > Marine > Epipelagic | place: Germany:Helgoland, sampling site Kabeltonne... | reverse complement strand
ATCAGCAGTAGTTTTATTAATATTTTGAATCAGCAGTAGTTTTATTAATATTTTGAATCAGCAGTTGTTTTATTAATATTTTGAATCAGCAGTTGTTTTATTAATATTTTGAATCAGCAGTAGTTTTATTAATATTTTGAATCAGCAGTTGTTTTATTAATATTTTGAATCAGCAGTTGTTTGATTTACATTTAATGATTTAATATCTATAATGGTATGTGTTCCATAATTTTCTAATGGTAAAACATTAATATCACCACCAAAGTATTTAATATACAATTTTGACATTCCTAAGCCATGACCAAATCCTGATATTGGTATATCATGAAAATCTGTCTCTAATAAATCATAAGTAGTATACATAAAACTAAATATTTTATCTTTTTTATTATAATTAAATCCACCTCCTTTATCAAAAATATGAATAGTAACACCCTCTTTGTTATAAATTAATTTAACTTCAATCGGCTCATTATTTATATTTTGAATAACAGCTTCCATTGAATTTTTTAAAATTTCAAACAAAATATAATGTATATGATTAGGAATTTGTATAATTTCTCTAATGTTTATAGATTTAATATTAATTTTCGGATAATTTAAATATTGTTTACAAAATATACTATTTAATTCTAAAATAACATTATTCAATATATCTTCTACTTTAAATTTATGAATAATACCAATATTTTTATCAGTCACCATATTTTGATTTAGAGCAATATGGTTTCCGGTTAACAATCTCATACCTATTCTAGATTCATAAAATATATTTAATTTTTCATTAATCAGATCAGAATATTGATGATAATTTGAATATTTTGATTTAAAACTTACTAAACATCTAGCAATATTAAGTTCTGTATCTTGATGTTTATTTTTTAGTTCGAGTAATAGTTGAACATACTGATTACATTCTTCAGATGATGTTGGTAGTTTGTGTTTAATTAATTTTTCAAAAGTAGATACATAAGAATCATGAATACCTTGAATACTTGAATATTTATTTAATTCATAAGGTAATTCTTGTAGAGTTAAAATTCTTTTAGAAATTCTAATAGGGAGTTCTTGATGTAAAAATTGTGAATGTTTAAATAAATTTTCTTTTTTATTTTTAATTCTAAAATCTTTACCATATTTAAATAAGTATTCTAAAGAAACAGGTGTTGCATTTTTTTTTGCTGAATACTTAATTTGATTCAAAATTGAAAGCATTTTTAAATATTTAATATTCTTTTGTTTAAATTAATTAATAAAGTATTTGATTTAAAGTCAAAATAATTATTTAATCTTAATGAATAGGGAAATATTGCCAAATAATATAAAACCCATAAAATACAATCTAGAGATAATACCAAATTTTACAAGTTTTAAATTTAATGGAGTTTTAAGGTTTAATTTTAATGTTATTGAAAAAACAGATAAAATAACTTTAAATTCAAAAGAATTAGATATAAAATCATCTTTAATTGCAAGCGATTCTGATATTAAGGTAAAAAAAACAGAATTTGATGAAGAAAAAGAGTGGGTGACATTTAGTTTAAATAAGAAAATTGGCTTGGGTGAATATGTATTAATAATAAATTATGAAGGTATCTTAAATGATCAAATGGCTGGATTTTACAGAAGTAAATATACTGATTCAAAAGGAAAAGATAAATATTTAGGAATAACACAATTTGAAGCAGTAGATGCTAGAAGAGCATTACCTTGTATGGACGAACCAGTACACAAAGCTATTTTTCAAATAACTTTAATTATTCCAAAAGATTTAATTGGTTTATCAAATACTGAAGTAATTTATGAAAATATACAAGATAATATAAAAACAATAAAGTTTGCTGAAACACCTATAATGTCTACTTATTTACTCGCATTTTTTGTAGGAGAGTCAGATTATACAGAAGCTTTTGCTACTATTGGAAATAAACAAATACCAGTTAAAGTTTTTACACCTATAGGTGAATCAGAAAAGGGGGTTTTTGCAAGAGATTTATGTGTTAAAGTTTTAGAATTTTTTAGTGAATATTTCGATATAGATTATCCATTAAATAAAATGGATATGATTGCTATACCTGATTTTGCTGCAGGTGCAATGGAAAATTGGGGTTTGATTACTTACAGATCTAAATATATAATGTATGATGAAACAACATCAATCAAAGCAAAAATCCAGTTAGCTTATACAATTTGCCATGAATTAGCTCATCAATGGTTTGGTAATTTAGTTACAATGTCTTGGTGGTCAGGATTATGGTTAAATGAAGGTTTTGCAACATGGGTTGGATGGATGGCTGTAGATCATTTCTTTCCTGAATGGAATGTTTGGCATACTTTTTACTTAGATGAATTCTTAAGAGCTCAACAATTAGATTCTTTAAAAAATTCACATCCAATAGAAGTAGATATTAAAAAAGCATCACAGGTTGATGAAATTTTCGATGCAATATCATATTCTAAAGGAGCATGTATAATTGCGATGTTAGTAAATTATTTAAGTGAAGAAATATTTCAAAAAGGAATAATTAAATACCTTAAAAAATATAAATATTCAAATGCAAGAACAATTGATTTATGGAATATTTTAGAAGAAGCTTCAAATAAACACATATTTGATTTAATTGAAAATTGGACAAAATATCAAGGATTTCCAATAATAAATTTAGAATTTAAAAAAGATTCTATCAAGTTAGTTCAAGAGCAATTTAATGACAAAGAATCACTAGTTAATTGGAATGTACCTTTAAACATTAATAAAGATGGAATTATAATTAATTTAGTAATGAAGGAAAAATCATTAGAAGTTCATAATTTTAGTACAAAATGGTTTAAATTAAATTATGGACAAAATGGTTTTTATATTGTAAATTACGATGATAAATCATTGGATAAATTAAAAAAACATATTATTGATAAAAAAATAGATATCTTAGATAGAGCAGGAATCATTAATGATTTATTTATATTAGCTCAATATGGATATATAAAACTTAATAAACCGTTAACATTTATTAATAATTATTTTTTAGAAGATAATTTTATCGTTTTATCTGTAATTATCGAAAAATTAAGTATGATTAAATCTACATGGTATGATAATGAAATAGTAATTAATAAAATTAATGAAATTTTAGGAAATCTAATTGTTAAATCATTAGATGTATTAGATTACATGCCAACAGAAGGTGAAGATCATAATATTTCACTCAAAAGAAATTTAATTTTATCAGTTGCAATTCAATTAAAGATACCCAAAGTGTTAAATGTTATGACTTTATTATGGAAAAATAATAAAGATGAAATACCTGCAGATTTGAGAGAATTAGTATATTTGTCTATAGTAAAGTATGGAACAGAACAAGATTTTAATGTATTACTTAATATTTATCAAGAAACAAAATGTTCTTTAGAGCAAAATCAAATTTTAAATTCTATAGGTCAAACACCTAGTTTAAAACTTATTCAAAAAATTTTAAATTTAACATTTGAAGATAATTCAATAATAAGACAACAAGATATTCCATTTGTAATTGCATCTGTAGCCAATAATTTCCAATATAGAAAATATTTGTGGCAATTTGTAAAAAATAATTGGACTAATATATGTCAAAAATTAAAAGGAGGTTCGTTTTTATTTGGAAGAGTAATTTCTACTTCTATTAAACTATTATCTTCGCAAATAGATTTAGATGATATAAACAAATTTATATCAAATAATCAAAAGGATTTTGATTCCTTGACAAAAACTATTGAACAAGCCAAAGAAACTATCGTAAATAAAATTGATTTCAAAAATAGAAATCTTTTAAATGAATTTCAAGAAATTTAGTTAGTCAAAGTCTTCCATGATTTTAATTAATTGATTTTTTTTATCAAAGTTCCCATAAACGAATATATTTAATCTACTGGGTGTAAATATTTCGTTACATACATTTCTTATATCTTGAGGCGATACTTCATTAATTTGTCCAATATGATGATAAATTGAAAATGGGTCATCGTCATTAGAAAATAATTCTTCAAAGCCATAATAATATAAATAATCAGAAGGATTTTGTAATCTTAAATTAATATCTGTTTCTCTAATATTCTGGATTTTTTCCATTTCTTTACCGGTTATCAATTTTCTTTTTAATTTTTGAATTTCATCTAAAACTGCTTTAATAACTTCATTTACTCTTCCAGGATCAATACCTAAACTGATTATAAAACTTCCAAAATCATTATATTGTTCGTTATATGCATTACTAAAATAAGTTACACCTAATTTATTTCTTAAAAGTGTAAATAATCTTGAAGATGATCCATTTGAAAAAATATCTGCGACTAAATCTGTAATAACAGAAAAAGGATGATTGTTACTAAATGTTCTAAAAGTAATATAAACTAAAGTTTGATTGATAGCACATGTATCATTCATTTTCTTAATATATAAATAGGGCCTTTTTTGTGGAGTGATTATAAATTGCTGTTGAACACACCTTGGATTTTTAAATTTTTTAGAATATTTTGAAAAAGTTTTTTTAAGAACATTAGGAATTTTTTTAAGATTAATATCTCCACAAACAATTAATAAAGAATTGTTATGTGAATAAAATTTATTTCTAAATTCTTCTAAATCTTTTTTGCTAAATTTTTTGATATTATCAATTGTACCAATAATTGGCATTTCTAAAGAAGTATTAGCATAAAGTTTAGAATTAATTATTTCTTCTAAAACTCTATCATGTTTATCTTGATACATTTTTAATTCCTCTATAACTACTCTTCTTTCTGTTTTAATATCACTATCTTTGAAAATTGGATTATAATAAATGTCTACAATTACATCTAAAAATAAATTAACATCTCGACTTAATCCATGAATATCATAATGAGTATATTCATATGAAGTAGATGCATTATATTGTGCACCAACTGCATCTAAGTCTTCATTTAATTTTTTAGCATTTCTTTTTTTTGTACCTTTAAAAGTCATATGTTCTAAAAAATGTGCAATACCATTATTTTCTGTAGTTTCATATCTGGATCCAGCTTTAACAAACATACCTACAGAGACTAAATTTTGAGAGTTTGTCTTAACTAATAATACTTTCATTCCATTAGACATTTCTGCTTTTATTACCATAGGTTCATTAAATGTAGATTTCTTAACCATAATAAATATAGATAATATAATATTTATTAGAGTTTATATTTCAAATATAATTCCTCTGTCAAATGTTTACTTTCAAAAAAGGTTACATTAACCGTATATAAATCCAATCTAATTTTATTTTTACTTGCATCTAATAAATAATTAACTTCTTTAGATCTATCATAAAATTCATTATATGCATATCCTACAATTCTATCATCCACTTGTCCCCATGAATTAGTAAATTGACCATAAATTAATAATAAATATCGGGGTTGATTTATTCTAATTCTAGTAATAGGACCTCTGATTGATCTAATGTATAAACTAACACTTTTAGATTTAATAAAAGGAGATATTTGTGTTGGTTTAAAAAACTCTTTGCCTCTACTTATATAATAAAATTCTGTTGGTATCATATATTCAACAAATATACTTTTTACTTTGACCATTCTATTATATAGGATAGGAGATCTATCTGGATACTCTCCAACTTGATAAGAATTGGTATTGTCAATTGATGTACCAAAAGAATTATGAAAATAACCTATCTCTTTTTTAAAATTTTCTTCAGCAAATAATGTTATTGCTACAGGTCTTTCATTTCTAGAATCCATCATCATAATAGATCCGACTGTCATCCAATAACTTTGAGGTAAATTATATCTACCAAAAGGTATAGGTATAGACATACCATTTAATTTAGTTAATTCAAATAAAATAATTCTATTTGTTACATTAGTAATGTAAATTAAATCATCATTGTTCGATGTTGTAAATTCTAAATCATCCATATAATCTTTTTTCAATTTATTCAAGAAATCTATTTTTTGAGTATTAAGTTTAATATCATTTGCATAAAAAGTTTTTTTTTCCAATAAATATGCTAATCCTTCTTTAGATTTTATAACATTTTGAACTAAAGATTGTCTACTACTATCTGGTAATCTTTGGAAAGAAGGATCTTTTTCCAATTGTTGTTTATCTCCATTAGTTAATGGAACATAAGTATTTTTTAAAAGATAATCTACGGTTGCTATTTTTCTAGAATTATTTAATGATGCTAATTCTAAATTTAAACTATCCATTTTTTTCTTTACTTCAGATGCTTCTGGATCATTTACTATAAGATCATCTATTTTAGCTTGACTAACAGCATTAATGTACATTTCTGCTGTAATTAACTTGTTATTCAAATCATTTTTAAATTTATAATCAGATTGTTCCAATAATATTTCTACCAATAATGGAATTAAATCATTAAATTTTGTTAATAATATATTATCCAGATTAGTTTTATTATTTTTTCCTGTAATTTCATTTAGTTGAGTATTGTAATCTTTTAATTGAGATAAAGTTGTATATATGGCTAATCTTTTGGCAGTCATATTAGGGTAAGACTCATTTGGATAATTTGGAGGTGTTTTGTATTCAATATAAGCTGTTATATCTTCTAATACTTGTTTTAAAAAATAAAATGCATTATAAATAATAACATCTACTTGACTATTTTTATTATTCTCTCTTTCCTCTATTTCTTTTTCAATATCTTTTAAAGAATAAATAGATAATATTTCTTCATTGGATCTTTTAATAACATTCGCTTTTAATCTAATGAATCTATCCATTTTAGTTTGTTCGGTTTTTAATTCAGTATTAATTTGTTTACCCATTGCTAATAAATTTTTTTCATGATCAGTTAAAATTTCAGGATTCTTCTTACTGATACTATCCATAATATCAAATAATAAATTATTTAATGATAAAAACATATTAAGCACTACTTCATCATCTTTACTAGTCCAACCTTCAGCTCTACTAATAATACTATATAATGAATCTTTTACAGATATAACTAAACTATCTTTACTTGTTTTAATTTGATAGTCTAATTTCTTACTATCAGCTTCAATTAATTTATTTAAAGCAGTTAAATATTTTACTTCTTCTGAAAGACCGTTTTTAAATTCTTGTGAAGGTGAAGATACCAATGTTGACATTAAACCAATTAAATTATTTACTCTTCTTTCTCCATCTTTAGAATCTGTTGCAGCAGGTTTTCCACCTACAGATAAATCTCCTTGTTTTGCTCCACCTAATAATGACACTTTTTTATTATTAGATTTCTTTAGTAAAGTTACTAAAAATCTGTTAGGTACTTTTACTGATGCTAAACCTGTCATTGTTGATCCTTGGTAATTTAAATTTAATAAGTTTCTTACTGAATTAGTTCCTTCTTCTAAAATAATTTCTAAACCTTTGAATTCTGGATTAGTATAAAGTTTAACTCTATTTGAAGTACCAGCTGCATCAAATATTTCAATATCATTAAAATAAGCATCACTAATATGATAAATTACTGCAGAATTTTCAGCTCCAATTCCAATGGAATTTCTATTGAAATAAGAACCTTTTTTGACATATAAAAAATTAGCCTGTGTACTATCAAAACCTCCATATTCTACTTTTATCTTTCCTTTTGTATTTTCTAAATTATCATTCAAAAAATAACAATCATTATCCTTAATAATAAATGAGTTTTTTTTACTAGATTTTGCTTCTAGAGCACATCTAATAATAAATTCATTACTTGTCATATACAATTTATCAGTTTTCAAAAACAATCTTTTTGTTTTATCTAATTTATCTAATTTATTAGATTCTAAAGAAAAACACCCGATACAATCTATTTTATAAGAAGGATATATAACCTCTGTACTAGATGATCTATTTTCAAAATGAACATCCCCTTTTAAACTTGTAACTAAAATATAATTATTACCTTGGTTTATTTCTATTTTATTAGCATTAAGTTTATTGTATAAATCAATTTTATTTTGATTAGATAAATATCCAGTTGAATTCATTTTAGCAGCAATTATAATAATATCATCAGAATCTACATCATTTAATTGAAATACTAAATCATCACCTTTAGTAAATCTATAATATTTGTAATCATCAAAATATTTATTTCTTTTAATTATCATCAAATACAAACCATCTCTAGTATCATTAATTAAATAATTATCATCTAATTTAATTATAACTTTATTATCACATAACAAACAATTACCCGAACATAATACATAAATTCTATTTAATAAATCTCTAACATCAATACATCCTAAAGGTAGTGAAAAGTCTGTTTTATTATTAATTCCATTAATATCTGACAAAGAAGTTATATCTCTTGATTCTAATTTATTGTAATTGACACACCATTCTCTTGTACATCCATCATAATTAGGTATGCATAAACAATCTTCACATTCTCTATCTTGAAAACTAATTAATTTTTTTACTGAACAAGGTCTGTGATATTTACATAATTCATCATATTTTCCTATATTTTGTGTCATTCTTCTAATTTTTTCTTCAAGTTCTCTTATTTTTATTTTAAATGTAATTGGATCCTTTTTATAAACTTCTAATTTATTTTTATAAATATCTAAATTCTTTTCATCACTTAGCCATTTTCTACAATCTTCGGTACAACTAATTGTTGCAAACAAATTATAATTAGTTGCTTCTTTATCTTGACAACCTTTATAAGGATATATACATTTTGTAGGATCATCTATATTATGATTTTTATCATAATTTAATGCTTTCTTATCCATACAACCAATTCTTCTAGTATATACAAAAAAATAAAAACAAACAGCTATGACTAATACAAGAAATAATATCTTAAAAAAATTTGCTATAGTAAAATATTCTGTCATTTTAAACACTTATTTTAATGTAATAAAAAAAAAATAAGAATTTAATTAATTTTATAAGAATAATCGTATTGTTTTACAAAATATTTATTTAATTTTTTAATAAAATTAAAAATTTCATCTTGTTTTATAGATTCAAATTCACTATTTAATTTTTCTTTTGATTTAGTATCAATGCTAAGATAATTTAAGATAGTATCGAATAATTTATAATTTTCTTTTTTATTAGTCGCAATTTTATCTAATTTATAATTTAACATTTTTTTTATTAAATATTGTTTTGAAATTGTATAAAAATTATAGTCGTTTGATATTTCTTTAGGTTCATAATTAAAAGGATTAAATACACTATATATATTTTGTTTTTTTTCTATTATTATTTTATTAGTATTATCTTTATGTTCTACAAAAATAGAATAGTCAAACATCATCAAATATTTGTCTAATTCAGAATTATTAGCTATTAAAATAATACTTAAATTATCATAATTTTTTTTTTCGAACTCCTTGTCAAATATTTTTATTTCAATATTATCAGTATTGTAAATATTGTTATTTTTATCAAAAGTCCATATATAAATTGAATCTTTAAATAAAAATTTTAAATCAGATTGATATAATTCTATTTTGACATTACCTATCTTTGAAAATTTAAATGCAATACTAGGAATTATTTCATCTATTAATAAATCATTTTCTATTTGATATAAACATATTAAATTTAATATACCTTTATTCTTAATAGATGTTATTTTATTTAAATCTTGCTTATCTTTTTTATCTTGAGTGTCTTGATTGTCTTGATTGTTTTTTTTTATTTCTTCTTTTACTTCATTATTTTTAGGTTTAATCATAAAAGATCTTCTATGCAATATTTTTTGCATCTATAAATAAATTAAATATATTTTTTTTTTATTTTATATTCATAAAAAGAGGTGTTGTTCCAGGTACAATTCTTCTGTAGAAAACACTGTACCCTGATGTAACACTTGGTCTGATAATTCTAACAATATCTCCTACTTTCATATTGTAATATCTAGAAACAGGATCTGATACAAACATTTTACTCATACCCTTGAAATTATTTTTTGTTTGATGATGATATGATTTAATATAAACATCTTTTTCATCTTCAGTAAGAAGATGATGTTCTGGAATAATATTCATATCTACAAGATTGATCATCATTTCATAATCAAAAAATACTTCCAAATTTTTGTATTGTAGAATTTGATTATATACTTTGTTATTAATAGCACTTAGAATAAGAATTTTATTAGCTTTTTTATTTTTAAGAATAAATTCTTCAATTGCTGTTACTTTTTTAATAGTAGTAAGTTTTTGATAATAAATTTTAAAACTATATACAGATTCATCATAATCAGATTTAATTGTAAATAAAAGATTTTCATCTATTTGGTCAAAAACCTTTTTAATATTTTTATCTAAATTTTCTGGCTTTAAGACCATATGTCTGTTAGTTAACATTTTAACAATGTTAGTTAAAATGATTTTGTTTTTTTCGGCTCCTTTTATTTCAATGTTAAGCAATTTATTCATCGATATTATTTATATTTAAGCATTGTATATTTAAATATTTTAGTAATATAAAAATCAAATTTTTTTAAAATATATGTAAGAAAATTTGATTTTTATTAGATTTCATAATATATTTATAGAAATAATTATATAAATAAAGTAATATGTATAAACCTGTAGTATTTAATTTAATCCCAGGAAAGAATGATATATTCAAGACAAAAAATAATGTCCAGAAGTCAGCTTATCAGAATATGCCATTATTTTCTTTAGGATTTCATCCTTATATACATCAAACTAAAGATAAGATGGAAATTGTGGAGAATCTAAAGAAAAAAAGAGAAAATTTTTACTATGTAGTAAATCCTTTTGAACACAAGATTGCAAATTATCAAGAAAGTTTAGATGATTCTACAAAATTATATTTGAACCTAAAAAACGATGCTCCAAAGATTTTAAGCAGAGCTTTTTATAAATTGTGGGAAATTTTATTTGTATTTAATATTGTAGATGTAACTAAAAAAGATATTACTTATGCAGCTTTAGCTGAAGGTCCCGGATCTTTTCTACAAGCTCTTATGTATTATAGAGAAAAATTTTCTGATAGTAATGCTAATAAAGATAAATATTTTGCTGTTAGTATTCATAGTGAAGAAAAATATGTACAAGACATTGCATCTCAATTCATCGGTTATCATGAAAAGAGACATCCAGGTAGACTCTATGTTCATGAAACTGTTAATAGAGATAAATCTTTTGGATCTAATACCAAAGATAATGGTGATTTAACTGATGTTAAAACAATTAGTTTGTTCAAAAAAGATATTAAAAAAAGTAAAAAATGGGCTGATATAGTTTCTGCAGATGGTGGATTTAAATGGATTGATGAAAATATGCAAGAACAAGAAGCTTATGCTCTTCTTTTAGGAGAGATTGTTGCTGCTTTATCAGTTCAAGCAAAAGATGGATCATTTGTTCTCAAACTATTTGAATCTTTTACTACTTTAACTTTGAAAATGATTTATATTTGTACATCATTTTATACTGAGTCATATATTTTCAAACCATACACTAGTAGACCTTCAAACTCAGAAAAATATTTGATTTGTAAGGGTTTCAAATTTGATCAAAATTCAAAAGAATTACAAAGTATGATCTCTCAACTTGAAGATGTACTAAAAGAATTTAACACTGATCAACATGTTAATGATATTTTCACTGATTTTGATTTACCAGAAGATTTTGTTAATTTGTTTAGAAAAATCAGTACTAAAATAGCTAATAACCAACAAATTGAAATCAATAAAATGATTGATTATATTAATGGTAATAACTATTATGGTACTAAATATCATAAATATAGAGATGATCAAATAAATGCAACCAAATATTGGAAAGAAACATTTTATCCTATTGATAAAAAAATATTTAAAGAAAAAAGACAATTTATGGAAGATCTTTTTAAAAAAGAATTGCAAGAAGCAAATTAAATTATTTTATTAATTTTTTATTAATTAATAAATTACTTTTTATTCACACTATTGGTTATTAAAATTAATTAATTACTTTTTATTTTTATTCACTAAAGGATATAGATATTCTTGAGCTAATTCCTCACCTAAGACTTTTTCGGCCTCTTCTTTCGTTACTTTATTATCTTCAATAGATTCCATCGCATCTAACATTTTTTCAAGATATTTTAAATCATCTCCATTTATAACCTTTTTCATAATAGTTGGAAAATTTTTATTAAATTCAGGAAAATTAGATTCAAACCTATATTTATAAAGTTCAAAGTTGGTATCTTTTAGATATTTCTGTTCATCTGTTAATGAAAATTCCAATATTTTTTTTATTTGATCTCTTGTATTTTTATTCATATTACTCAATTAATATTTTAATTCTTTAAATTACATTTTCAGATTCTTCATATTTATCAATAACTTTTTGACATTTCTTAGCCCAATAAAAGTCTAACATAGGCATAATAATCATAGCGGCAATACTATTAATTAATAATAGAGTAGGTAATTTATCATATTTTGTTAAAGTAGAAATAAATGAATAAATCCATATTGGTGTTCTAACATATCTTATTACAAATTTTCTAAATTTTTTACAATACATTGAATGTTTCATTTCATTATTATGTACAAACGTTGAATCAACGCCACTAACTATTGATAAAGATTCAGCCAATAAAAGAATATTTAAAATAATTGGTGAATTCTTTAAAACTAATGGTGTTAAAGTAAATGTTAATAATGCAAAAAAATGATGAAACCATAATTCTAATCTATCTGTCTTTGTAATTGCCATATTTATTAAATCATGTAGTAAATATGCAATAAAAAATTCATTTAAATCTTTAATATCAAAAGATGTTGAAAAAAATGGATCTAATAAAGGTGCTTTTCCATATCTTGTAATATTCAAAACAGCATATAAAACCATTACCAAACAACAGATAGATCTAAAAATACTAAATTTTACATTTACATCATACTTATTTAATGATTTAAATCCTACATTTACTGTATTCCAAAGTATAGATAATAATAATGTTTTTATTATAATATTCATTATAAATAAAAGTTATAATAAAAAAAATATTATTGAGACGAAATAGTTTGGATAATATCTTTAATTACTTCACTCTTTTTTTTATTTTGATATTTACCAACATTAAGTTTTAAATTATTAATTACATCTAATAGTTCATCTTTTCTCATTTTATTCCATTTACTTTTACTGAATTCTTTGTATTTTTTATAATGATTATTTATTTTATTATCCTTTAATTTAATACTTTCATTTGATAAATCATCATCACTATCAACTTCATATTCATCCGAGTCTGATTCTAGGACTTCTGATACTGATTCTAGATTTTGAGATTCTTCTATTGATTTTTGAGCTTCTGAAACAGAATCTTGAGTTTCAGATTCAAATGATGATGTTGATTTATTGTCATCGTCATCTTCTGATTCATCGTCATCTTCTGATTCATCGTCATCTACAGTTACAGATAGAATATCAATATCATTATCTTCACTATTAATAGTATCAAATGATGATTTATTCATTTCTACTATATCTTGAATAATAGAATTGACATCTTTATTTGTTGAAAAATCTTCTAATCCATTAAATGTCATTTTTTTTATTTCATTTTTAAGAATCTTTTTTATTATTTTATCATTGTAAGTATAAGATTTTTTCTTATTTGTAAAAATAGGTTCATAATAATCATTAGAGAATCCTAGAATTACAGTTGGATAATAAACATTATAAGCTTCTCTAGAATGAATCAAATATCTTTTTTGATCATCAAAATTAAAAATAATTAAATTAATACTCAAATAATCTACCAATGCTTGTATTACCATCATAGAAACTTTATCTGACATTTCACTCATTAAGATTTTTTCAGAAACTCCACATTCTGAGTATTTAAATTTTTTAAAAAGCTTTTTATTGTAAAAATCATTTTTAACTTTTCTTTTAAAGGCATTTATATAAGAGATTTTATTGTCTTTATTCATTGTTAAAAATGATGAATCGAGACAAGTTAACATAGAAGTATATAGTGATATATTATTATGATCATCATCATAAGTTAATACACCATATCTAAAAAAGTTTTTATTAAAGAATCTTTTAATTTTTTTTGGAAAGTCACTGACATTAATAACTATATTTTCCTTAGTTGGAAAACTACTAATCCCCAATTCATTCTTTACTACTTTATTTGGGGACAGATAATCCATAATCATCTGATATGTAATTTGTTGTACACTAGCCATATTCTAATTATAATAATAGCTTTATTTTTAAATACATTAATTATTTAATATCAATTTTTTTTTATATTTTAAAAAAAGCAATTAACTAACTAATAATTCAATAAATTATTCTATATTTTCTTGTTTTATTGCCCCCACCTAACATATCAATATCTCGAATATTTGGAAAAACATATAAATTAAATGTATGATCTGAAGGCCATCCATTTGCATCTATATCAAAATTAGTATTCCAGTTTGCATTAACAGGGTTAGGTGCTCCTTGACCTGGCCCAGCATTCATTACTAAAGCCGGTTCTCTACTATAGGGTATTTTTTTATGTTCTATATTATTATCATTATTAAAATTATCAACTGCTTTATCAACGGTATTTGAAACATAAACATATAATCTAGGATTTGGTAAAAAATCAGTTGTATAAATCAAATGATCAACTTTTTGATAAGGATTAGGATCTGGTATCCAAATATTATTTCTATCTTTTATCCCTGAATGATATGATGTATATCTCCTATTAGGATCATCAAACAAATGTAATCTAGGTAATTTATTATTTTCATTTGTCCATTCGAATATTTTAGCTCCATCTGAAACATTAAAATCACCAATTAAAATTATTTTTACGTTTCGATTATCAGGAAAACAAACTCTTTCTTTATTTTGATTATTCATACATCCACATCTTATAAATGCAGCTAAATTTTTATACCATAATTGTTGAACAAAACCATCAGGTAATCCTGGAGCATGAACATTAACCACAATTAAATTTTTTGATCTAATGTAAAATACTTGAGCTCGACCAGAAAAATAATCATCTTGACCTGAATGATAATTATTCTTATTATAGAAATTTTGATATTTATCAGTTAAATCAATAATATTTCCAGCATTAGTCAAATCATTTTTTATCATAGTAGCTAATAATATGGGTCTATCATCACTTTTAATTTCATTTTCATAAATGCTATATCTATTATTAATTGCTGCATAGTCTCGTAATTTAACTATAGAATGTACTGTAACTTCTTGAAATGTCATGACATCAATTTTTTCTATATCATTAATACTAGTTATAACATTAATTACTTCGTCATATCTGTCATTTCTAGTTGCTATTGGTTCTCTTACAATATTTCCATTTCCTGTTCCAACTTCATCCCAGGTGTAATAATCAAAATGCTTATCTGACATAATATTGAAATTTGAAATCTTAAATTCCATTATATACATTATTACTTAGATATTATTTAATATAAATTATAATCTTAATTTATATTAAATGTTTAAGAATTTGTTTGGTAAAAAAGAGTGTCCTTATGAAGTAAAAGAAAATTATATAGATAAAAATGAAAATATTGATATTGTATATAAAAATTCAGAAAAACTATATTCTACTAAAAGCAAATTTCAACAGATTGATGTTTATAAAAATAAATTTTTTGGGAATATTCTAGCTATAGATGATGATATACAACTAACTGAACATGATGAAACTAATTATCATGAAATGTTAGCTCACGTCCCTTTAAATTATTTACCAGATGGTAGACATGCCTTAATTATTGGTGGTGGAGATGGAGGGACAGCAAGAGAAGTTAAAAAACATGTTAATTTGAAAGAAATCACTATGGTTGATATCGATGAAGAAGTAATTAATGTTTCCAGAAAATATTTTCCCAAATTAGCTGAAGGATTAAATAGTAATAAAGTTAATTTGGTAATAGATGATGGAGCAAAATGGGTAAAAGAAAATGTTAAAGAAAAGAAGGGTCATTATGATGTTATTTTATTAGACTCGACCGATTATAATACTGCTCAAACTTTATTTACTGAAGAATTTTATGAAAATATTAAAAAGCTTTTAACAAAGAATGGTATTTTTTGTTTTAATTGTCTGAGCATTAGTTGGGAAAAACAAGAGATACCAGATGTTATTCAAGAAATGGAAGAATATTTTAAATATGTTAGATTATATCAATTATTTCAACCTACTTATGCAAGTGGTCATTATGCCTTTTGTTTTTGTTCAAGAACTATTGACCCAAAAAATACTCCACTAGACTGGCAAAAATTTAGATTAAAAAAAATAGATTGTAAATACTACAATGAAAAAATACATTATGATTCTTTCAATCTCCCAAACGAATTTTTTGGACAAAATAAAAACCTTGAAAGATTAGGAACTAATTTTATGATAACTTTAAGCGGATGTCTATTTCAGCTTTTAAATTCTAAAGAAATTATTAATGAAATGATTACTTTTACAGCTAAAATGTATAATTTGAAACCATTAAATATTACAAGTAAAAAGAAAGATCAAAAAGGATTTAATTTTGTGGTAATGTTTGAAAAATCTAATTTAATAATATCAACTTGGCCAGATACAGGAAAAGCAACAGTAGATTATTTCAGTATAGATAGATTTAAATACGATATTAATGTTAACAATAAAAAAATAAATTTAAGAACTATCATTAAATTTTATTTAAAACCATCAAAGATAAAATTCAAGTCTTTTGAAAGAGAAATATAAATAAAATTAATTTAAAAATTTTATAAAAAATATTAAATAATATTATACTGATGAAACCTGAAATTTGGGGACCCCATGCTTGGATTTTTTTACATTCAGTAACTTTTGATTATCCTGATAATCCTTCTACTAAAGTAAAAGAGCAATACAAAATTTTTTTTGATTCTTTACAATATGTATTACCGTGTGAAATGTGTAGGAATCATTATAAGGAAAATCTAAGAAGATTTCCAGTTACTAATAATGTATTAAAATCTAGAAAAAATCTTATTGAATGGCTAATTGACATACATAATAATGTTAATCAGACTAATCATAAACCAAAATTAAAATATCAAGAAGTAGTTAAGAAATACTTGGACTATTATGAAGGTAAGGACATTAAAGAGCCACCTAAATGTGTATCTCCATCAATATCTTCTAATATAATAGTAATTATTAGTATTTTATTAATGACTATTTTTATTTTAAAAAAAAGAATTTTTCTTAATTAAACAATTTAAAAAATAAATATATAATTCATTAATAATGAATTATAAACTTATTCAAAATAATATATTAAAAAATCAAAATATGATTATTTTTTCTAGTACTGGTGTTGCTGGATTATCTGTTATGATATATCAAGGTATTCTTAATACCGCTCTTCTTTTCTTTGGTGTAATATTACCTTTATACCAAATTATTAATATTGTTAGTACGATTTTACCTTTAAAAGAGAAATCAATGAAAAAAGAACAAGTTTTAGGTTTAACTCAATGGAACTTGATCTTAGCAAATCATATTATTTTAAATTTTTTTGCAAATTTAGTAGTTTTTGTAAATAGTTTTTATATAAAAATTGCTCAATTAGTAATTTTATATATAATGTATAAATTTGGAGACTCTATTAATACTTCATTTGATAATTCTGAAGACGTTTCTGATACATCTGAGACCAATAAAAATAGTATTGTATTAACTGATGTTCTTTTAGTAGTCAATAAAAACAGAGTTTCTTTTTTCAATAATCTTATAAATAATTATTTGGAATCATTTAAAAATTTAAATCTGAACTTTGATAAGGGTTTTATTGAAACAGTATCATCTGCAATGGGTACTGAAACAAACACTCCCGAATTAGTTAAAGATGATGATTCTGTAGAAGAAACTACAGTTGATGAATAAAAATTGCATGAATTCTTTTCTATTTTAAATCATCTAGATGGTAGCAAAAGCTATTAAATATTTAATTTTAGGTATAATTTTTGTTTTTTATATAAAAAAATAATATATTACTCAACTTCTCAGTTGTTATGAGTATTCTTGAACAAAATTATTCCAACCTACATTTGCAATCTTTTGCATAATTCTCATTGAAAAAGCAAATGTTGCTCCAGAATGACCATCTCTTTGAACTAAAGTATGATTTCCAATTTGATAAATCTCTTCAGCATTAGAAAACATATATCCTGCATCTTCATCAGGAGGATTTTGTCTAATAAAATCCCACAAGTTTAGAATAGTAATAGCTTCATACATATGTTTAAGCGAGGGTCTAAAATCTGAGCCATATACTTCAATTAGAGGCCAATCAGATATTTCTTCTTTAGCAAATGGTGCTCTACAATAAGGACATGTATTTGCCATAGATTTCCATTTATTTATACATTCAGTACAGAAAGAATGTGAACAATCTAATGTGGTTACATCATTAGATTCTTTATCGTCTAAACAAATCTTACAATTCATTTTTAAAATATTGTAAAATACCCTTAAGTTATAAAATTATTATAAATAAAATTAATCAATTTTTTTTATTATTTCGTTAATTAATTTTTCTGCTTGTTGATCAGTATATTTGTCATTATACCAATCATTAACATCTATATTAATATTTTTTAAGAATTTGTCTCTTAAAATAGTAATGTTAGATGAATAATTTCTAATTAAATTTTTAAAAGATAATCCTTCTTCTCTGATTCTATTCATTAATTTCTTAACTAATTTTTCTTGCTCTATATCATTATATTTTAATCTCATATCTACCCACCAAACACACCAAACAGCACAAAACCCATTGGGATCACCAATTCTAGTACAAGTTTCATTTTCTTGCATTTCAAATTTTTGAAATCCAATTTCAGGTAAATAATCTTTAGGTTTAATATAATTAATTTTGTTATCAAAACAAGTAATTCTATTTCTTAATAAATCATCTAATAAATTTTCATTATAATTAAATTCTACTGGACTAGAAGCACCATGAGGTTCAAATCTAGAAACTTCTTTTTTTGCAATATCCCAAATTAAAATATTAGCATGAGATCCACTATTTAATTCTATTGCTAAAGACATTACGATATATTTTATACCTTTATTTTTTAAAATATTATTAATAGTTTCTTCAAAATTAGTTGGGAAAAATATTTTTTGATAAATCCACATGATTTCAAAGTTAAGAAATTCAGTTTTATAACCTTGATTTTCACCTAATGATTCTAAATATTCAAATATATTTTCATTTAAAATAAAATCTTTTGTTAAAATAGTTGATAAATAATCATACTTTTCTAATAAAAATAAATTACCCATTATTACATCTAAAGGAGATCCAGTATAAGTACATTTATCTACAAATATTCCATTATCTAATATGATTTTTTTAGAGTCTTCAGAAAAAGGGAAAGAAAATTTATTTTTTAATACATGATCTTTAATTATTTTTATACATTCTTCTTTTTTCTTGTTATTTTTTTTACATTCATTTTCCCATTTATTTTGCCAAATTTTATCATTATTTGTTAAAATATTATAATATGATTCTACAATAGTATCTAATAAATTATCATACCTTTTTTTGTCATTTTTAATAATATCTAAAACTGTATTATTTTGATTATTCTTTATAAAATATTTTGTTTGTTTATTCTTAATAATGTATAAATATTTTTCAAAAAAATTATTTTCAATTAAAATATGAGTTATAGTATTACCTTCAAAATTTTGAATGTTTAAATCCGTATTTTCAATTAATATCTTTAAAATATCATCATATTTATAATTATTAGAATCCATCAAAAATAAATGAAGAGCAGTATTTCCACCTAAGTTTACTTTATTAAATTTGATTTCTTTATTTTTAATAATTTGATCTAATACTTTAATATTTTTCATATTTATAGCATGATGTAATGCTGTATTACCATTGACATCTTGAGTATTAAGATCTGTTAATGGTATTAATTTATAAGTTAGTTCATCTAAACCTAAATTTATACAATACATTAATGCATTTAATTTTTTTTTAAAGTCTTGAATACCGACATTTATTTTAAAATTTATTAATTTGAGGGCAATATCATTTAAATTATAATTACAAGCATAATGTAAAGCAGATTCACCGTTTTCATTTACTGAATTAATATTTAATCTTCCTATTTTTAATAATTCATCTAAGATTTCTTTTCTTTTATATAAAACAGCTAAATGTAAACTATCATCAGAATTATTATCACTAATTAATACGTTAGAATCATTTTCAATCAATAATTTAAAAGCTTCCATATTATCAAAAATAATAGAATAATGTAAAGCTGTATTACCTGTATTATCTTGAATATCAACTAAAGAAACTCCAATTACATTATTATTAAAATAAAGTAATAATTTTAAAATTTCAATATAATTAAATTTGATTGGATTAAATAAAATAGATCTTCCATCAGCATCAATAATATCTAATTTACAACCTCTATTAATCAATAAAGTAGTAATATCTTTCTTATTAAACATAATTGCATATTGAATTAAATAATTAAAATTGGAATCTCTAATATTAATATCAATAGTTTCATCTTTCTTCATTAGATCAAGAAATTTATCCCATTGATGGTTTTTTACATAGTCAAAAAGAATAATATTATTTTCCATATAATTATAATTTAGATTTTTAATTTAGATTTTCTAAACCATTTATAAAATCTTTTAATAAATTAAATGGAGAATATTCAGGATACATCATTCCATAAATAGATAAAGCTAAAACAAAGAACATACTAGTATAAACTGATGATTTTGTCATTGGTAAAAACTGATTATATTCATCATTTGGTACACCTTTAATAAAATTAATTATCATTGTCATATAACATTTACCATCGAATATATACCATAAAATTAATGTTTTTAAACAAAAAAGAATATGATAATCTCTATATTTATTAGGAAATAAAAAACCCATATATATAAATATTAAACCAGCAATATGAATTAATCTTAAAATAATAACTACGAAATTAACTAATGGGTTTTCATCAGATATGATTGTACTAAATGATCTTTTAAAATATCTAGATAATAATATATCTAATTTAATAATATTTGTCATTATATTATTAAATAAATAAAAAAATTATTTCAATTTAAGTTATTAAAAGCTTTAAAAATAGCTATATTTTTATTATCATATTGAATTAATTTATCATTTATTTGATTAACTCCTTTGTTTAATTCTAATAAAATTTCTTCAATTTTTGAAACATTATATTCTGTTTTTTTCTCTCTATTTTGAAAACAAACTAAAAAATCATTTATAATGGTGTATTTAAAAAAAACGATATGATTAGTTGAAATATCTGTTGGTAGACTTAAAGTAATTATATCAGAATTATTAGATATTGTTTTATTATTTAATGATAATAATTTGTTTACTTCAAATTTAATTTGCATTTTAGCTTCATTTCTTGAATCAAAAATAACAATAAAAGAATATTTTCCTGTAGAATATATTAATAATTCAACTAAATCTCCCATACTTAATTTAAGAGCTAATTTTACTATTTTATCATTATCGATACTTTGAACTAGATTTTTTTGATAAAAAAAACTGAATGCATTTTCAAAAGAATTTATAATTTCTTTTTCTAAAATAGATTCTTTTCTTCTTTTTTCAATTACTCTACCATAAATATTTTCTTTATCATTTATCCAAAAAATATAAATTTTATTTCTAATATAAAATGTTGATATTGATTTAATATTTACTTCATTTGTATTAATATAAAATGATGAAGACGTATTACAATCAAAATATAAAATTTTATAGTTATTAAATCTATTTTTATAAGAATAAATAAAATAATAATCAGTTTGATCAAATATTTGATCACTTGAAAAAATATTATTTTTAATACTGATGTCAATATTATCAATTACTATTTTTGAATCAATAAGATTAATATAAATATCATCTATAGTTTCGTCTAATTCATAAATATTTTTTTTTATTTCGAATTTTGAATAATCTTTATTATAACAATCAGATTCTAGCCAAAATATAATTAATTTATTATTTTCAAAATTGATTAATGGATTTATACTAGTTCTACTATAATCATAAGATACAATTGTTTGATTTTTATTATATATACAATTTTGATCTAAATTAAAATTTTTTTCAATTCGATAAATTGACAAAATTATATTAGATTCTATATTTTGCCAAACAAAAAATAATTTATTTATATGAAAGACAACTTGCATAGTATCTAATATACATGAATTATCTAAAGTAAATATATAATTAATTTCTTTTTTATCAAAAATAGTTAAATTAGCTTCAATATATGATGATTTTGTCTTTAATAATAAAATAGTATTGCAATTTAAGTTAATTACTCTATCATAATTTGAAAATTCAAATGTTAAATTTTTCATTTTATTATAAATAAACTTTATAAAAATTTTTTTAAATCTTATTTAAAATTATATGATTCCTAAATTAATTCATCAAATTTGGTTTCAAGATAATATAGACATAATCTTATTTTCTGATGATTTAGACAAGAATTTTAAAAGAATTTTTTCAAGTAAAATACCTAATATATACAAATTTAATTTAATAAAATTATTACTTCATAATCAAGATTATTCTTATTGTCTATGGAATGAAATTAAAATTTATAATTTTATATCAATATATTATCCAAAATTATTATCATTTTATACAAATTTAAAATACAAAATTTATAAAATTGATTTTGCAAAATATATAATTTTATACCATTATGGGGGTTTTTATATAGATATAGACATTGAATCTTTTAAAAGTTTAAATTATATAGATAAGAATGATGGTTTATATTTTTCAAAAACTGCATACCTAAATAATTTTGAAAATAAATTAATAAAAAAATTTTATGATTATCAAACTAATAATTATTTTATTAATAATGGGATTATGATAGCTTCTGCTAAACATCCTTTCTTCCTAGAAATTATAAGTGAAGCAAAAAAAAATATAAAAAATAACAAAGATTATTTTTATAATTCACAAGTATTTAATACATTAGGACCAAGTTTATTAACAAATTCTATAATTAAATATTCAAATAAATATCACGATATTCATATAATAGATAATAAATATTTTGAACCATGTTATGGAAAAGATATTACATGTAAGATTTCAAAAGATACAATTTTGATGCATCAACATAAATCGGTGTGGATTAAAAATATTGAGACAAACAATTCTTTTATTAATTTTTTATTTCATAAATTTTTTAATTTAATATTTGACAGTCTAACATTATATTATTTTTTATATTTAAGAGGCTATAAGTTATTATATTTTGTAATTTTATTTATTATATATGATTATAATAAAAAATAAGTTTAAAATATACTTAAAAAATGTTTGGTATATTAATAATAGAATTAATTAAATGTCGAATATTTATGATGATACTATTAAGAGTACTACTCTTGTTTATAAAAAAAAAAAACATTATTGTTCCAATTGTGGAAAGTTTGGGCATCCATTTAAAAAATGTAAAGAACCAACTACAAGTATCGGAATTATTTGTATTAAGTTAGAAGATGAACATAAAAAAGAACTATTATCTCAATTAAAAAATTTAAAAGAAAGTAACAATGATATCAATATTTTAAATATCAATAATAAAAGTTATAATAATTTTAAGTTCATAAATACCTTTAAAGATAAAATTAAATTTTTGTTTATTAGAAGAAGACATACACTCAGTTATATTGAGTTTATTAGAGGAAGATATGATATTAACAATGTTGAACATATTATATCACTATTTGAATTAATGACACCGGATGAAGTAAATAAAATATCTGAAAATACTTTTCAAGATTTGTGGTGTAAATTGTGGAAGAAAACATCTTGTAGTAAATATTATGAGAAAGAATTTGAAAATTCTAAAAAGAAATTTAATAAATTAAAACTAGGAATAGATTCAGAAAAAAATGTTAATTTAGATTTTATTGTTAAGAATACTGAAATTAAATATAAATCACCTGAATGGGGTTTTCCTAAGGGTAGAAGAAACTACCATGAAAAGAATATTGATTGTGCTACTAGAGAGTTTTATGAAGAGACTAGTTTTATTAAAGAAGATTATAGTTTATTAGAAAATATAACTCCAATCAATGAAGTTTTTAATGGAACTAATGGTATTCTTTATAAACACATTTATTATTTAGGAATTGATAATCTAGATAAAGAAGCAATAATTAATCAGGATAATATTCATCAAGTTGACGAAATCGGAGATATAGGGTGGTTTACATATGATCAAGCAATTAAAAAAATAAGACCATATTATAAAGAAAAAAAGAAACTACTTAATGAAATATATTTATTTGTAGTAAATATGATAATTAATGATAATAATTAATAAAAATATTTAAAATTTTTTTATTAAAAATTAAAAACTAATATTAATATATTATAATAATGAAAGATAATTCATTGAATGATAAATTAAATTTGTATTTTGAAAAAAATTCCACTTTGGATAAAAATATGATTATCAGATCATTAGAAAATTTGATTGAAGGAAAAACATTAAATACTGATGATTATAAATTATTAAAATCCACTGGATTTTTTGATATAGTTTATCAATTAAAAACTAATACTGATACAACGATAAATGAAGTAGATTTATTCAAAATTAGATCAAAAATTACTAAATTATATGATATTATTACTGAAAATAAAGAACTAAATATAAATGATTATAATAAACTTTTTGATAAAGACTACAATAATTCTTATGAAAAGAAACAAAAATTAGATTTTGATCAATATAACGATTTAATAACAAATAAGATTTTTGAAATTTGTGAAAATAAGATATCAAAAAATAAAGGTAAATTTGACTATTCACAAGAAATTTTAAATTATTTAGATAAATTAATAGATGAAAATACTATTAATTCAGAATCAGTTATAGAATCTACTGAGGAAATTAACCTTAATAATAACTATCTTAAAAAATCTTCAAATAGACAAATTAATGATATTTTAAATGAATTAAATATGGATAAAGATCTAATTAATATAAATAATCAAGATGAAATAGAATTATTACAATCTGTTTATCAAGATAGTGAAAATATTTATTTTAATAATGATTCTGATAATAAAACTAATTCTGATAAAGATTCTATAAAAACTAATTCTGATAAAGATTCTATAAAAACTAATTCTGATAAAGATTTTATAAAAACTAATTCTGATAACAAATATTCAATAAAATTAAATTCTGATATAAAGGAAATTAAAGATAAATTTTCATCAATGTTTGAAAATTACAATGAATCATCAAATTCTATCAATTTTTTAATTGATAATAGTAAAAACTTAGAAAACAATTTAGTTACATTAGTGTCTAGATTAAATAAATTAGAAGAAAATAATAGAGATCAAAATTCAAAAATAACAATCTTGGAAAAATCAAGACAAAATAAATCAAAAATAGATTATGACTTTATTTTTAATGATATTGAAAAAACCTTAAGAGAATTTAAAGGAAGTATTGGTCAAATTGAAAATAAAAATAATGTTAATGATAAAGAAATAGAAATTCTTAAAAATAGAATATCAATTTTAGATTCTGACTTGTCTAAACATAAAGAATGTGTAGTAAATTCATTTGAAATAATTGAGGAAAGATTAACTCAATTATTTAAATCGATGATCGTAGTTAATAATAATATTAAACATTGTTATGCTAATACAGAAAAAATGTATACTGAAATTAATAGTAAAATTAGATAATAAAATTATTACCAGTATTATGTGATCCTCCACCGTCTTGTTCAAAATCTTCGTCTTCAGAATCTTCTTCATCTACAAAATTGTCTTCTGAATCCATTTCATCCTCTTCTTTTTCTGTTACCGTAATTTCATTATCATTCGTAACAGTTGAAAAATATTTTGAAACTTCATCTGATGAAGCAGTATCTTCAAGATAAGCCATTGTTTTTATTTGGTTATCATTAAAATTAAATTTTTTCGATAGAATTTTTATCTTAACATAATCCCCTATTTCTAATTCTTTACCTGATTTCTCATGATAAAGATTATTTTGATTATTAGTTTTAAAATTATCATTATTGATATTACTAGATAAAACTACACTCAAAATAGGTCCATTTTCAACTACCATTAGAACTCTATTAATTGTTCTAATCTTCCCAACAATTAAACTATTTTCAACAGGTAGACATAATTTACAACTATACTTAATAACAAAATTAGCAGATGCATTAAAATTTTCTGCATCAATTATTCCATTACTTTTTTCAACAATCTTATAAATCTTGTTGACAAACCCATTTTGATTACATTTTTTTTCAGCTTTCTTTTTAAGATTAATCTTTAAGTTAATATTGACATCATTTGTCATTTGATATGGGTGTAATGAAATTTTAGCATATTGTTCAGTATCAATATATGGTGAGACTAATTTATCCATAATTTATTTTAATATATAACATATACTTTTAAATAAATAAAAAATTTTTATCAATTTTTTTTGATAATCTTTAAAGAGTTTTTATATTATTTACTTTAATGATGAATAATTTACCAATTGCTCTATATAGATACATTTATAAACTTATAAATCCGATTGCAATACCAATTAAAAATATAAAAAAAACAATATGGTGTAAATGTGGAGACTATTTAAAAGATGGTAATTGGTTCTTTAATTTTATAAATAATGATTTCTATTTATTATATTGATAATATATTTAAAGATCCTGATTTATGTGATATTGTTATAAAACAAGATAATAAGACAGATACAAATAAATAAAAATATTTTATAAAAATTTTCATAAATTAATTTCAGCTTTTTCTAAAATTATACTTCTTTTTCTTTTTTGCTGGTGGTTCTATAGAATCATCATCATCATCATCATCTATAATAGCCTCATCTAATGATTTTTCTAAGGATTTAGAAAATCCAACAAATGATTTATTAATATTTGTCTTGACTACTGAAGAAACACTATTATTTGTCCATGTGTATCCTCTTTTATCAATTTTAATTTCATTTAGTTTTTCTGCAATTTCTGAATATGTTTTATTATCGTGGATCATTTTACAAATAAATTGAATAACAAATTGTTCATCTTTACTCTTTCTTAGTTTTCTAATACTATCATCATTAAGATAAGACTCATAACCAAATGGTGCATTCCCAATATAATCTCCTCTTTTTCTTCTAAAGAGTACTGACTTTCTAACTCTTTCAGAAATCATATCTGATTCGTTTTCTGCTTTAGGAAACAAAAGTCTAAATTTAAATTTATCAGAACTAGTAGAAAATCCACAATCATCAGAAATTGAATAAATATTAATTCCTTTTTTATCTAATTTATCTAGACAAGCTAATGCCTCCAAAGTATTTCTTGAAAATCTACTAGCTTCGTAAAATAGAATGGTATTTCCTGAATATACATTTTTTATCATTCTTTTCAAACTATATTGTTTATTCATATTTCTCCCACTACAAACATCTGAATAAACATTTTTTACAATGTAACCAAATTTTTCCGCATAGTCTCTACATATTTGTTCTTGTGTTTCTAAACTAGTATGACCTTCCATGTAATTGGATTGATTTGATGAACTCACTCTGCAGTAAATTGTACAAAATTTTGATTTTGTAGTATAATTGTCAACTGAACCAGTCTTTTTAGTAGTTTTTTTAACTTTACTCATAATTGATTTATTACTCATTCTACTCTAATTTAAGATTAATATATAAAAAAATCAACTTTTTTAATTAGTAAACAGTTGTAGAATATCTTTCAAAATATTCGTTTTCTCCCAACAGATTATATGATTTAATTTCATTATCAGTTAAAACCGAAAAAAAATCTCTATCTTTATCTTTCAATAAGTGATGCGGAATATCTGAACCAAAATCTAAATTATCTCTAATTGCAACTTTAATATTATATTTATTGATATTTCCTGAATTTATTATACTGGTAATTCTACCAACATAATATTTCCATCTTCCTTCAGTCAATTCTACATAATCACCTTTTTTAGGTATAATAATGCTTTGTAACACCTTATATTCACAACTCTCATCAGAATGTGATTCTATAAAATTTCTTACATTTTCTAGATTCAATTGGTTATTATCAGATTCTTCTTCTTCTTCTTCTTCTTCATCTTCTTCTTCTTCTTCATCTTCTTCTTCTTCTTCATCTTCTTCTTCTTGGTATTCTTCTTTATTATAATTTTTTGTCATCATAAATGCAAAAACTAGAGAAGTTACTATAATTACACAACTAATATATATTTTTTCAACAAGTACTTGAGGTACAGTATTATCATTAAATTCAAATAAAGCTTCCATTTACAGTTATTTTTACCCTTTTTTTGTATGGTCTCAAATATTAAAAGTATAAATAATCAATTTTTTTTTAAGATTATAATTGTCTTAATTTAATTGAGATATTGTGGTAATTTTAAATGGATTCATATCTAATTTATTATCATAAATTTGATTAATAATTTTTTTAATACATTTAAAACTAAATTTTCCATCTAATATTTCTTGATCTGAAAACCAAATTGTTTTACCTCTTTTTTCATTTGGATCATGATATAGCTCATTTTTATCATTTATTTTCATTAAATAACATAAAATAGATAATTTTCCACCAGAAAACATACCTTGATTCCCAGTATTTATCTTAACATAAATAAAATCTTTATTTTGATATTTTTTAGGATTTTTTATAATTTTTTCTTTAATATCTATTTTTGATTTAGATCCTCCTTTTAAAATTAATTTTGGTTTATTACTTAACATAATATACCAAAAATGATTACCATGTTCTTCTAATAAATCTTTAATTTTTGTTACTAAATTATCTAATTTTTTATCCATATTTTATTATGAATTAGAAAAATATTTTTATTATTCTTAATTAAATATGCAAGAAATTCTAAAATCAAAAATATTTACCAAATATAACTTTTCTAAAATAGATCATGATTATACATTAGAAGGTTTAACAGATGAAAAAAAAGATTATTTTAATCTAGAAAAAGTATGTTTGCAAATTTTAGTTTATAAAAAATACGATAATAGTTTAATACCTGATCGAATTAATAAATTTATTATTCAAAAAAATGATACAAAATATATTAGTTTAGATGGTATAATAGAATTAAGTAAACATAGAAATGATTATCGTATGTGTATTTTACACATTGATTTAGGATTAACAAAAGTCGAAAATGTTCAAGATTTAGAATTAGTATTTTCGGATTCAGTTAAATATTCAGAACAAAGTAAATTTACCTTTACCATTTATAAATTTTTAAAAAAATATCATCCAGATATTAAACTATTAGTTGAAGAATATTTAATTGAAACTGGAAAATCATACCGATGTGATGTATTATTACCAGACGATAATGTCAGAATTATTATTGAACATTATGAAAGTTTTCATAAAAATAATAAATATTATGACGGAATTAGACAAGAAACATTTGAAGGGTTAGGTTATTCATTTTTGAAATTTGATGAAGGAGATTCTATTCGTAAATTTATTAATACCTTAGATGAATTAATTAAAGATAGAATAATATTTTTAGATTCCACTAAAGATGATGAATTAGTTATCAAAACTTTAATTGATGCTGGTTGTGATAGAATGATTGCAATTAATATGTATCAATTATATAAGATTGGTGATAATTTTGAAATTAAATTTTCTGATATCATTCTATCATTAGGATATTCTTCAGATGAATTAGATAATGCTATACAAGAATTAAAATTAAAAATAAGTAAAGATTATTATATTCATAAAGATGATAATATCTACTTAAATTCTACTGGATATAAATTATTATTATTAAGATCATCAAATCCGATGGTTTATCCATATCAAGAATATTATATTAGGTTAGAAAAGGTTTGTTATGACACAATTTTAAGATCTAGAAACCAAGCTAAAAAAATGTATGATAATATGCAAAATGCTGCTCCTCAATTAATTAAATATGGTAGAGACCAAGCAGATAAAATTCTTATTAAAAATCTAGAAAAAACTATCAGTAAATCCAATGAACAAAAAAAATTAATTAAATATTATGAACAAGAAAGAAAAAAAATTTTCAGAATAAAAATTTCTGAAGAAGAAAAACGTTTTGATAATAATTTACAAGAAGGTGATATTATAGTACCTTATATACCATCTTTAGTTTTTACAAATGACATAAATGAAGAGGTAGAAATAAATAAAATTAAATCTCTTCATAAAGTTTTTAAGGATTCATTTAATAGTAATGATAAAGTATCTTTTAAAAGTGTTATTGAAATAATAAAAAAAAGATTAAATATAGAAAATATATCATCTTATGAAAAAATTATTCCTAATTGTAAAATTATAGGTTAATATTGTTATTAACTGCAACAATAGCAGTTAATAAATGTTTGTTAACATCTTCTTGAGGCATTAATCCGTTTAATAAAGCTGCTACAGCAGGTTCATTTAAAGTATCTGCAACATCTACATTCTTAAATTCTGTTATATCTTTCATTTCAGGACCCATTATATATCCATAAGACCCACCAGTTTGAGATTTTACATCTTTTACCAAATTATAAACTGTAACAATAGCAGTTAATAAATGTTTGTTAACATCTAGTTGAGGCATAGAACCATTTAATAAAGCAGCTAAGGCTGGTTCATTTAAAGTATCTCTAACATCTACATTCTTAAATTCTGTTATATCTTTTATTTCAGGACCCATAACATATCCATAAGATCCCCCATTTTGGGATACATTAGTGCTAGAGATTGCTCTAGATCTTTTTTCTTTAATTCTGTTAAATATAGTAACAGTAGCAGTTAATAAATGTTTGTTAACATCTAGTTGAGGCATTGTTCCGTTTAATAAAGCTGCTATAGCAGGTTCATTTAATGTATCTCTAACATCTACATTCATAAATTCTGTTATATCTTTTATTTCAGGCCCCATGACATATCCATAAGATCCTCCATTTTGTAATTGTTTTAAAGTCAAATATTTATTTTTATATTTTAAATATTTATTTTTATAATCCATTATAATAATAATTATATTTTTTTTACTCCATTATAATAATTATATTTCTTTTTATTCAACAATTAAAGTCCAAATTCCATTTGAATTCAATTTAAATCCCATATCTTCAATTTTTCTTTTATGAGATGCTATGGATTTTGTATTTTTAAATTCAATAATATATTTTAGATAATCTTTATTTCTTTTATCCATAAAAATACCATCTTTATCCTTTTTAACTGTAGTAGATACATTTTTATCTGTTATGTCATTAAGTTTTTCATTAATATGATCAACTCTATCTTCTAAATTAAAAGGGAAAGGATAATTCGGATGATTAGATGGTACAATTACATAGGTAATTTTATTTTTATCTTTTTTGGTAGAGAATTTTTCTAAAAATAGTAATTTTATTTTTAATAATTCACAAATATTTAATCTTGTTTCTTTTTTAACCAAATCAATTTCTTGTTTAGTTACATTAGGAGTTTTCTTTAATAGATTTAGCAAGTAATCTTTATCTTTAGAAGTACTGCAAACAGCACCTTTTAATGTTGGAATACCAGTACCTCTTTTCTTAACTAAGATTTTGCTTCTTTGTCCTCTAATTTTAAATAAATCTTCATTGTCTTCATTATGTCTATTATAATTTTTATCTATAATACCAACAATTTCGTTTTCATTTCTTTCTTCATAATATTCACTATTAGATTCAAAGTCATAAACTAATCCATCATAATTTTTCTTAGATTTCTTTTTTTTACCTTTTTTATCATTTTGTTCTTTATCTTGTTCTTGATCTTGATCTTGATCTTTATTTTGATCTTGTTCTAGATCTTGATCTTGATTTTGTTCTTGATCTTGATCATCTTCTAAATTATTCAAATCTAATTTTTCTTTTTCTAATTCTTTAGCATAAGTAGAATTCATATAATTAACTAAAGTTAAATCATTCATTAAATTTTTATTAAATACTTCTCTATAATACATTGGAACATTTTCAGTTTGATCAAATGGTTGGAAAATATAATATTTATCTCTATATATCAAATATCCCGAATTACTAAATTTATCATAAATTGTATCTTTAAAATTATTAAAATCATTTTCAGATAATGGTATTAATTCATCCAAAGCTTTATAAACAAAGAAGTCATCAAATAATTCTCTTTGTTGCTTTGTATAGGATTTTAATACTTGTTCAGAAATTTGAGTCAATGTATAAACATGTTTAAATCTATAAAGATCTTTTATTTTTTCTTTTACATTGTCTATTTCATGTCTAGCTAATTGATTATTAAAAGTATTGTAATCTAATTCACCTTTGCTGAGATCTTTATAGGAGTTATATTTATTCTCAAATAATTTATTTAATTTAGAATCTTTACATTTAAGATCACATGGTAGAAAATCACATAATGCAGGACAGATTAATTTACCAGCTTTTTTATTTTCCAAAGTAGGTGATACACAATTTTTATATTTCTCTCTTTCTTCTGGGAAAACATTACCATGCATTAAAAGAGGACAATCTATAGAAACTTCTTTCAATCCTCTTTCTACTTTTTTAATTAGTAGATATTTTTTTTCTCCTTTTCTATAAAGTTCTTCTTCTGTAGTTAATCCTTTGTCTAATGCAACAACGTATCTATAAATATTTACTTTAGGATACCTATATTCATCAGTGATTACATTTTGATGCTTACATTGTCTAATAGCTCTTCCTATAACTTGATCTACTTTTCCTAAATTATAGTGAACATCTAAAATATGAACTTCTCTTGTATTTTCTAAAGTAACCCCTTCGTTCATAACCTTAGAACCTAAAATAATTTTAATCATTGATCCACTTTTATTTTCAGGATTATTAAATACATCTCTAATAATTTTTTGTTTTTGTTCAGGAATTACATCTATATTTTCTTCATTTTTACCTGTTACAGAAATAAAAACTGCAGGTCTAAATAATCCATTATCTTCTTTGGATTTTTGATATTCTTTCCAAGTCATACCAGTTCTATAATCGATAGTATCATCTTTTATATCATAATTTTTTGAGTCTTCACTATATTCCAAATAACCATTTTGTAATAAAATTTCTTGAAATAAATCAATACCTACTCTAACCAAGTTAGAATAAATAAAAGCAGTACCTGAACCTTTTTTACCCTCTACTAATTTATCTAATCTTTTTAAACATTTATAAAATTTAATTGAGAATGCTCTCAAATATTTTTTCTTTAAAATATAACCAGTTAAAAGTTTAGATTCAGATTCATATAAAATATTTTTTTCATCATCTGCTTTAATTTTTCCACCCATAAAATTTTTATTAATTTTATTTAATAATAATGCCTTATTAGATTTTAATTGATTTTTGACCATATTAATACCATCTGCACTATATACACCAATAATAGATTTTTTATCATTAGATAATGCAGGAAAAACAAAATTAGCTACAGCAGATGATTTTCTATCTAATGTATCTTCATATTTTTCAATAGTTTCATTATATACTCCTAATTGAAATTCTTCCATCATACATTTTACTACTGGTGTAAATAACATTTTGTTTGGTATAACTCCTTTATCAATTCTTTTAGCAAATGTATAAGGAATAGAACCTCTAAAAAATGATACATAACCTTGTGCCATCTTTTGTAAATAATTTAACCCACCTGATTTAAAATCCATATTATGATTTTTATCAGATGTAAATATTTTATCTCTTTGAATTTTTTCATTTTCAGGTTTAATAAAATTTATTAACTCAACAATATCATCAGCCAAGTTTTTCATTGGTGTTGCAGACAATAAAACTACTTTTAGATTTGAAGAGCTAGATATGATCTTTTTTAATGCTTCTCCATATTCATTACCTGTCAAGTTATGTGCTTCATCAACAATTAATAAAGTATTATTTAAATTATGAATTTTATCAACTACAATTTCTCTTTCGATTTCTCCATCAGTAGTTTTTCTATAAGATGATTTAACTTTGTTATTACCAACTACTTTTTTTTCAATAATTTTTTCACCTAATACTTTTTTATAAAAGGTTTTATAACTCATAATTTTATAATATTGTAAAGCTTGATGTACAGCCATTTTTTTTTCTCTATTAATTTCAGCTTCATTCATTTGACTTAAATTTTCTTTATTTTTAAGATAAGTTTCACCTGTACATACTAATAATTCATTTTTAAAAGTTTCTTTATTATTTGGACCATAAGTTAAAATATAAATTTTAGTATTATATTTTTTAACCATATCTTTAAATTGTTCAGCAATAGAAATAGCAGAGCATGTCTTACCTGTACCTGTGCCATGAAAAACTAAAACACCCTTATAAGGAGTGTGTGGAGATATATAATTTGATAATATAGTTTGTTGTTCTCTAAGTTGAAAATCTCCAGAACATATTTTATCTCTATAATCCTTTATTTCCTCATAATTTTTCAAAATATCTCTTTTAGGAATTTTATGGTAGTAAAATTCTCTCTTTTTATAAATTTTATTTTGGAAATCTTCTTCTTTTGGGCTAGGATAAGAATACTCTTTTTTAATAAGATTTTTTATGTCTTTGGACATTCTTTAATATAATAATAGTTACAAAAAAAATTAAATATATTTTTTTTGGATTAATTATTCCATAAATATAGTTTATAATGTCTTTTGCGTTTACGCATCTAATATACCTTAAAATTATAAAGGGAAATGATTTCTTTAAATCAAGTTAAAATCTCTATTTTTTAATATAAAAATATTATATATTTAATGTCTGACCTTTTAAAACAAGACAAATCTAATAAAGATGAAAAAATCAAATCATATTCATATTCTGAAAGAAAGAAATTATCTTCCAAGATTATGAATATAAAAAAAAAAGATGATTATATCAAATTGTTTAAACTTATTAATCAAGATCCTAATAACAAATTTACTGAAAACTCAAATGGTATTTGGTTAGATTTTAAATCTTTAAGCGATCAAACTATTTCAAAAGTTGAAAAATATTTAATAAAGTTAAAAAATAAATCTGACGAAGATTCTGTTAATTCATTAGAATATGTTCCTTACTCTACAGAAGAAAATTTTAATAATCTTAAAAACAGTGGTCCTAAATTAAGTAATTATGAAAAATCTATTTTAAGAAGAAATAAGTATTCCGATGAATAAATGAATTACAATTCTAATTTTTATAAATGAATTACAATTCTAATTTTTATAAATGAATTACAATTCTAATTTTTATAAATTAATTACAATTCTAATTTCAGTACAGACTTTAGGTTATATTCTAAATGTAAACTTAATTCTTTTGATGGTGCGATCAATAATTCATTCAGATGATTTAAATTTTTAACTTTTACATTATTATATTTTTTTAGAGTTAGTATATTTTGAATTATAACATCCTTATTTCCAAATGATTTTGAAATTGAGCCGTTGAACACATCTGCTTCTGGTTTTCCTACATAATCAATTAAAATAATTTCTTTATGATTGACTAAACATTTATTATCTGAATTAATTTTACTAATAGAAGGACCATCTAAAATTAATTTATTTTTGAAGAAAAAGTTAATCATTGGTAAACTTAGCTCACAAAATACATATCCTTTAATAGTATAGTAATCTGATTTAAAATTATTATCAATTTTCAAATATTTATTATAATCTTTAATACTCAATTTTGCGTTGAATGCAGTTTTATCTTTAAATGTAACAGAGATCTTATCATCTTTGAACATGGTCATTATATATGTATTCCACGGTATTCTATGTTTAATTTCTTGTGAATATACACAGCAATTCTCATCTAAAATCTTATGGTCAATTCTAGTAATTAAATGATTTTTTCTAATTTTATTTGAATAATCTGATTTCAAAAGTAATCCATTCTTAGTAGGAATAGCATTAATATTTATGAAATTTATTTTTTCATTAATTTGTTGAATAGATCTAAATCTAGAACTTGAAGATATACTTTTATTATTAGCATAATTTTCAATTAATCTTAAAATCATAAATGATGGTGTAAGATTTATTCTTCTTTGTTCTATATCAAAATTACTGACTATACCAACTATTTTATTTTTAAAATAAACAGGTGAACCACTTAAACCATTCAATTTAGAATTCTCCATTTCTCTTGATAAAAAACAAGATAATACAGGAGTAGGTGGTAAATTTTCTGAACCATTTATTTTTTGTAAAGCTAATTTATCGAAAGCAAAATTTAATTCAGTTTTATCATCTAATAGAATTTTAAATTCTGAATTAGTTTTAGGAATTTTTTTGCTGAATTTGTTTAAAGTTAAATATTTTAACTCTGAGATATCATTATAAGACATTTTAATATCCCTCCTGATAGTACCATATTCCAATAATGCTAAATCTGATATTCCAGACCTGTTAATAAGAACTAATTTGTTAAGATATTCCGTTTCTTTAGAAGAAGATGATACGGAAAATATTTTTTTGGAATTGTATGGAATTGAATGATTTGTTGCAATAATGAAAAAATTATTTTCATCGATTTTAACTTGAATACCTTTACTTACATGATAACCATTTTCATTCAATTTTCTCCATGGTATAATTTTTGAGGAACTTTTGGAATAAACGTTTGTTGTAAAAAGACTTGACATAATTAATCATTTATGAAATATCCTTGGTTTATTCATAATAATTATTTCAATTTTTTGATATTTTCTTTGACAAATTCGTCTATTATGGGAGTTTTATCAACAGCACTCATATTTCTTAAATAATCAATTTTAAAAGTATTTCTTATGTTATATTTTAATTTTTTATTAAATTCAGAGTTTCTCCTTAAATTGTTGTATAATTTATAATCCTCAAAACTTTTAAAAACATTATTATTAAGATTAATATTATTGTAAATATGTGGAAATAATTCTGTTAACCATTTTAATTCAATTCTGGAAATGAATTGAATGTTTTTTGTCTTATGATGTTTAGAATATCCATAAATAATAGTACCTGGATAACTAACACTAGTTAAAGTTTTAATAGAAAATAAATTATCTATTTCATAATTCTGATTACTTGTTAACGATTTATAAGAGTTGGATAAATTATCTGAAACAAATAAATTAGAATAATTTGAATACATGAAACATTTTATAATATTATTGATCTTTTTATCTTCTTTATAAATTTGATATTTTTTCATATTATCTTGAAACCATTTTAAATTTTTATCATCATAATCTTCATTATTTCTATCTATACTAATAATATTTCTAATTAGTGATTGATAATTCTGAAAAAATATTTGAATTGTATCATAATTAATATAATTATTATTACACCATTCTTTTATTTCAGGTTGTGCATTCATTAGATTATTATATAATATATCTAAAATTTTTTCATTGCTATTTAACAATTTTAAAAATGCTTGATCATCATATAATTGATTTTTATCATCTAATTTTTTAAATTCTAAAAAATCTTCATATTTCATATTAATATCATTATATTGGAGTGTATCTCCTAATTTTTTAATTTTTGAATATTTTTTTCTATTTTTATTAAATTTTTCTTTTATCATATCTAACAAATATTTATTGGAACTTTGATGAATATTGAAAATTTTCATATCATTTTTAAATCTATTAAACAAATTGTTGTATACATTCAATAATGTACCAAGATCAGAATTTTCATCACCATATAATTGAAAAAATTCATCTATTTTGTAATATGTTTTATCTCCAACTTTTTCTTCTTTAATTAGACTTTTAATACCTTGACTACATGATTGTAACATAGAATATATTATCAAAACTTCATCAAAACACTCTAATTGTAAACTCATTGAAATTGTATAACCAATATCTAAATCATATAATTCTAAAGCACCTGATAAATCTAAATATTTAGTACCTAATACAGTTTTTTTCAAATCATCTTTAATATTAACAACCAACAATTTGTCTGTTAATTTATATATAAAATGATTTATTAATACTGTTCTTTCATAATCAGATAATTTATTTATAGCAGTGCCTGTTAAAAAACTTCTTATTAAATTATTTTCATTTGGATGTATTAAATAAAAATCTGCTTCTTTATCTAAAATTACGTTATGACTGAAGCCACTTAAATACATATCATAATGATTCCATCTTTTACCTTTACCTGATTTATAATTATAAAAAACTTGATGATAAAGATATGATATTGGTAAATTATTTAACATATATTGTTTTCTAATAATCTTATCGTAATTTGTTTTAAAAATATAATGTTCATTATATTTCCCTTTTTTTCTGAATTTTATATCTATTAAAGCTTTATAATTATCATTGAATAAATTAATCATATTAGGATCTAATTCTTCTGGTAAAAATAGCTCTTCCTCTTGATCTATTTGATATACATCATCTTTAAATACTGTATTATCTCTTAAAAGTTTATATAAATTCTGATTAATATCTGCATCAGTTATATTATAAATTGGTAAATTTTTTTTTCTACCATCTTTTTGATACATATAATAAACTACACCATCTGCAATACGTCCAACTCTTCCTCTTCTTTGTATTCTACTTGATTCAGATATTTCTTTAACAACTAATTCAGAACCTAAAGTCATATTATAAATTCCAGTTTTTGCAAAACCATTATCAATAACGTACTTTAGCTTAGGAATAGTAATAGATGCTTCTGCTACATTTGTAGCAACAATAATTGCTCTTTTATACATTCCTTCAGGATTTTTTTTATCAGATATAAATTGTGGCCCCCATTCTAAATGAATATTTTGTTGGATATTCCTAATATCTCCTATTTTTTTATCAATACTTTTAATTATATTCTTATATTCTTGATTCATACTACTAAAGAAGGGTAATGCTACATTACCACCTGTTAATTGTTCATTTAATGTTTTTACAATTTGTCTAATCTCATTTTCACCAGTTGAAAATAATAAAATATTACCAGAGATTGATCCTTGTTTACATATTTCAATTGCTTTTTGAATAGTTAATTCTTGTGCTAATTGACTATTTTTAACACTGATCAAATGATCATTTTTAGGATTAGGAATATAATTATCTTGATTTGCTTTTAAATAAATATCATCAATAACATATTGTGTTGTTTTTCCAGGAGGTGAAATATGATATCTTCTATCTATAAATTTTCTTTCAACTAATCTATAACTTTCATCATAATCATCATACCAACTTCCTAAATTTATAGGATACATTAAATTATCATTGATCTCTTTATAATATCTTCTATATATTGGTTCATCGTCATCTATTGTTGCACTAATAATAATTAATCTTAAACTATTATTAAAATATAATGAATTTCTCGCTATAGTCAATATTAAATCCATATTAATATTATGCTCATGAGCTTCATCAACAATCAATATATCATAAATATTTTTCATACCATAAACATAATCTTTTCTAGATGCCATAGATCTTTCTTTCATAGCTATATTTTGAACCATTTCTTCTAGAAGAGTTCCATCTGTCACAATTTTTAAAAAAGATTGATTATAATTTTTATTTTCATGACTATTACCCTGATATTTAAATTGTAAGGTAAAATTATCTATTGATATATCTTTATCATAAAATTCATTGAATTTTTTTAAAGGTAGACCCATTTGATTTGCTATTTCTTCACTATTACCTATTGTAGGAGGGATTCTCGGTTGAGTGCATATTACCTTACCATTATTCTTATAATCTATCATTTCTAAACCATATAATAATAATTTGGGTACTTGTGTAGATTTACCTTGACCGGTTGACCCAGTTACATACATAACTCTATTATGAATAAAATGATGAAAAAACTGAATTTGAGATAACCAATCCATAGCATAAAAAGTAAACCAATAAGGCTCATTATTACAAATGAAATCAATATAAGAAATATCTTCATATCTCTTATTACTTTTGCTTACTTTTATTTTTGCTAAATCTTTATACATTTTTTTGACAGGAAAATAATATGATTGTGAATAATCAATTCCTGAATTAAATACTTGACTTTTTAATTTTTTCTTAATATAACTATTTTTTTCTTGATAATTAGAAGGTAAAATTTGTTCATCTGTTAAATCTTTATCAGGTACAAATTGACTTAGAATACCTTTATAAATTAATGATTCAAATATTAAATTAATCAAATTATCATTTATTTGTTGACTAATTTCATTTATATATTTATTATAATCAGATGCTTCCGGGTAAATAATTTTAAAATTGCTATTTAATTTGTACCAATTATTAATATTATTGTAACCAGTTATTTTTCCTATAAAATGAAATCTTTGTATATTATTCATAGATTGATAATATTCAAATTTATTATCCCAATAATTTGAATTATCACCATCTTTATCTAGATTATTATGATAAATTGATTTTCCCAAATTATAAAGATTTTTTAAAATTAAAGGATATTTGTAATCTTTATCATTTAATAATTCTATATCATTGGTTATTATATTCTCTTTTATTAATTTTTTACCATACATTGTATTTCTAAAGTATTGAATAGATTCATAAATGAAATCATAAAAATAACTAAATTCAATATCTTTGACAAAATACATTAATTCTTTTATAGATAAATCTTTAATAATATTCAAATCTCTATCATTCTCATCGTCATCGTCATCTTCTATTTTTTTTATTCCAGAAAGACTTTTATAAGATTTTTGTAGTAAATAATTTTTTGAATAATTAGTTCTGAAAAAAACAATTAAATATTTTATTAAATTTTCTATTACTTCAAATTTGTACTCTTTTATACCAATATCATTTTTTAAATTTTCAAAAATTTTGTACCAGTTATTATTATATTCTAATTGTTTAGTATCACTTAATTCATCCCAAGTTTTATTTTCTACAATATTAGATAATCCAATTATTCTATCTAATAAATAAATATTACAATAAATTTTTTTATCAATATTAGTTGTATAAATTAACCATTTTACATTTTTAACAGATAAATAAAAATCATGAACACATGTATTATAAATATCTCCTAAATATAAACATTCTGATGATTTAGTATCAGTTATGTAATCATCAAAAGATAAGTTTTTTTTCCATTTTTCTATTAATTTTTTTGTATTAATAAAGATATTAGACTGTTTATAATGATCTATTGTGATAGGTCTAACGTTTATCCAATTAACATATAATTTATTAGCTATTACTTCAACTGTATGCAAAATACCATAATAATTATTTAATAAATACAAGTCCATTTTTTTCCATAATATTGCATTATTATACTTATCTAAATGTGATAAATCTAATTGAATATTACTAAAATCAAATAAATTACTCTTTTCTACAAGTATTTTATTATCTAATGTGAATTCTTTTTTTGGCATTAAAATATCATCTAAATTAATTATTTTTGAATGATTTTCGTATTTATTTTTATCATCAATGTAAGGCAATAGTAAATTAATAATAGCTTTTATATCTTGAAAATTATTTTGATAAAATTGATATTGATAGTAATTAAAATTACTCGAATCATTAATAAAACCAAATTTTATAGCAATAAACTCAATAATATCTACAATAAATAAAATTAATATACCTAAATCATCTTTATTAAGTTTTTTAAAAATATTTTTACAAACTTTATTAATATTACTTTTCATTTGTGTATCAACAAAATTATATTCTTTAATTTTTAATTCTTTAATTAATTGATCATAATCATCCAACTCATAAGCTTCATTTAAAAATTTAGTATTTTCATTCATAAACTTTATTATTTATATTATTAATAAATATAATTTAATAGCAAATAAAACAATTTTTTTTATTATAATATAATATATAGGAATGATTGTATTAAAAAATTCTAGTTTTGTTTTATTTGTTTTTTTAATTATTATCAGTACAATTACAGTTTATAATTTAGTTCAACCCTACACCTGTAGTTGTGACAAAAAGAAAATTAATATTTACAGAGGTAAAGTAAAATATGTCCCTGTAATCATTAAAAAAGATATTGAAAAAATCTTAGAATCAAAAGAAAAAAAATGTTCACCACCAAAGAAAAATAATTCTATAATACCTAAAAAAGAAAATAATAACAACTCATCATCAATAGGAGGTCATTCATCCACGCATGGAGGTAGTATAGTGCCATCTAAATGGATAGATGATGATGAAGAAAGCAGTTTTAAATTTAAGTATTAGATTAAATATTTATTTTTTACATAAATTCTGGATGATTAGCTATCTTACCAGTTGATTGCTATCTTACCAGTTGATTTTATCTTACAAGTTGATTGCTATCTTACCAGTTGATTTTATCTTACCAGTTGATTGCTATCTTACCAGTTGATTGCTATCTTACCAGTTGATTTTATCGAAACTCCATTTATCTTTATCGAATATTTTAGTAATTCCTCCATCTGGATAATCATAATTTGAAGGATAATCTTTTGGTATATTAGTATGATGACTATTACTTCCAATTTTCATTATAGCATTTATTGGAATTTTATGAGAAATAATTAAAACATTATCATCTTTTTTACTATGATTAATAATTATTTGTCTTAAAATATTTCTTAATCTTTGATGTAAATCATTATTTGATTCATTATATTTTAAATTCATATGATGAGTTGCAGATTTATAATTTTCAGAACTTTTAAAACGTTTTTCAATATATTTAGGTAATTCATTATTATAAGATTTTTTAGCAACCAAGTAATCTTTGATATGATCAACTAAAGAATAATCAATAGCCACACTTAAATTTCTTTTTTTTGCATATGGATAAATTGTTTGTAATGCATTTACATAAGGAGAACAGTATAAATGTGTGATATTTAATTTTCTCAAAATTTTGGTTAATTTTTTTGAATCTGATAAGCCTTTTTTAGTTAATGGAGCAAATAATGTATAATCCTTAACTTTATCTAAATTTGCAACAATATATAATCTCATTATATAATTATTATATAATGAGAAAATTAGTTTTTTTAAATTCTTTTTAATATTTCTTCAATTAAAATTATATTATTGACTAGGAGTTTTTCGTAGTTTTTAATATTTACTTTTATTTCTCTAGATTTATCGATATGATAATATTTTTTGGCTATTATAGTTGTTTCACTATAAGTATCATCATCAACAGAGGATCTAATTAAATCTAAAAGATTTATTTCATGTGAATCTATAATTTTTGATAAAGATTTGTAAACATTTACATTTAATTCTTTATAATTAATGCTCATTAATATAATTTTTATATCTTAAAAAAAATATATCTTGGGTGGATAAAATTAATTAAAGTAAGTTAAAGAAAAAAAGGTAATTTTAATATAATTATTAAAATGATCATAGGAATTGTAGGAAATAAAAACGTGGGTAAAGATACATTAGCAGATTATTTAGTTGAAAAAAAAGAATTTATTAAATATGCATTTGCTAATCCATTAAAAAGTTGCTTGAAAGAATTATTTGGTTTAACTGATGAACAATTATATGGTGACAAAAAGGAAGTTATTGATCCAGTATGGAATACTACTCCTAGAGAACTATTACAATTCTTTGGAACAGAAGTTATGCAATATAAAATTCAGGATATTTTGCCAAATTTAAAAAGAACATTTTTCACTAAAAGATTTGAACAATTTATTGAAGCTAATCCGAATAATAATATTGTAGTATCTGATATTAGATTTCAACATGAATTGGACATCGTGCTAAAATATAATGGAATTATTATTAAGGTAGAAAGAAAGAATTCTTCAAAAACATTTTTAAATCATGCATCTGAGGAAAACATTAATAATTTAACTAATGTAACATTTATAATAGATAATGATGATACAAAAGAAAGTTTATTTTTAAAATTAGAAAAAATAGTTGAATAATTTTAATTAACTAAATATGGTTTAACATCCATTTTAGGATATCTAATGATTAATTGTTCTATTCTTTCTTTAGTCCAAAATTTATCATTTGGTTTTGGGAATCCTAATAGACATCTTTGATCAGGAGTTAAATTTGTTATAAAATTTTCTAAATAACCATAATACATTTTTCTGGTCCAACCGGGATTCCAAGTATTTAACCAAAAACATTCTTTTTTTTTATAAACTAAATTTACAACAAATCTAGTTTTATCTTTTTTAACAGGAGTTCCTCTATGCCATAAATCTAATCTGTAAAACAAAATGTCTCCAAAATCTGGTTCTAAAATAACTTCTCTATGATATAATTTTTGTCTAAATTCATGAATGTCTTTATGATTTTCTTCAAAATATTTTTCTGATGTATTCTTATCATTATAAAAGGGTAATCCATTTAAGCCTGGCATATTTATATATGGTGTTTGATACAATTCATCATCTAATCCCTTTCTAGGGACACATGATGTACCACCTAAGGTATTTTTTACATCTGATAAATAAATTATTAAAGAAACAGCTTCAGGATTATTCCATTCACTTGGATGCAAAAATGAATTATTACCATAATCCATATGCATTCTTTGATCATTATTACTAAATTCTTCAAAATTATCACTACCTGTTTTTCCCCAAGCATCACTTTGTATTAATAATATATCATCACAGTTTAATAATTTTTTCACATTTGATATTATATTTTCATTTAATGATATATTATCAAAAATTGTATTGGATGGAAATTCTAATTTACCTTCTGAACCAAAATCTTTAACTGAAAGTTCGCCTTTTTGATATAGATTTTGAATAAAAGTTTTAGCCTTTAACAAGGTTTCATTATTAATAACATCTTTTAAAATAACATAACCTTGATCTTTCCACTGATTAATTTCTTCTTGTGTTATAGTCATTTATATAAAATATATAAATTTTTATCTATTACCTTTTTATATAATAATGGATAAATTAGAATTAATTGGTTCTTTAATGTTAGTCCTTTTAATGATAATGGCATTATATTCTGATGAAGATCCACCTAATCATTTTGTATCAGATCACCTTCATTTATATAAACATAATCATTTATCTTATGATCATGATTATTCTCACATTCACGAAGATTTTAATTTAGTTCAAAGTACAAATCAAACTATTAGTATCACAGGTAATAATTCAACTATTAGAAATATTCAGCAAAATTGTAGTATAAAAATTAATAATAATCAAGTATTTATTAATGATAAAGAAATAATTGACCAATACTTTTTTGACTTTGAATATAATGGTGTTATTTATAAAGTAGCCAAAGTTTTATCTAAAAATTGCAAAGTTTTTATAATTAAACTGATAGATACAGTATTAAAAGTATTCAGTTCACAATAAATAAAAATTATTCTAACTTTGAGCACATTGAGGTTGTCCACCTTCTTCAGATGAATCATTTTGTGCATGAATATTAACATTGTAATCTTCTAATTTACATAATTCTAAGTTAAGTTTTCCTAATTCATCAACATTATTAATTACTTTTCCAATATTTTCATCATTTTCATTTTCCCTAGTTTCATCTTTAGAACAGATAAGAATTTTCTTAAGAAGAAGTAAATTATCTTTTTGTAATCTTTCTCTAATATTTTTCGGAAATTCTACATTAAAATGAATAATTATATTACCATGAATTTCAGTTCTCAAATTAGGCATACCTTTTCCATCTAATACTTTTGTATCTCCTGATTGAATAACGTCATTTGATGAAATAACTAAATTTTTCTCTGCAAAATATGGAATTATTTTATTGAATCCACATAATGCTTGGAATAATTTTAGATTCAATTCTAAATGTAAATCATCACCATCTCTTTTAAAATTTTTATGTTGTTTTTCAATTATAACAACTACTAAATCACTTCTATGATTAGAATTTCTAATTTGATTTCCTTGACCTTCTAAACTAATTTTTTGTCCTTCCATAACACCCTTTTTCAAAGGAATTTTTACATTGACATTCATTCTTCTTAATCCAGAACCTTTACATGAATTACACTTGTCTTTACTTTCAATTTTGATTCCTTCTCCATTACAAACGTCACATTGTTTTTGAAATTGTTGAATCATACCAGGACCAATTTGTTGAATTACATTTCTAATACCTGATCCATCACATGTATTACATTTGCTACTCATACCAGATTTAGATCCAGAACCAGTACAATCAGAACAATGTGAAGTCTGGGGATATTCTATTTCTATTTCTTTACCTAAATAAATATCTTCTAAAGAAACCTTCTTTTTAATCATAATAGGTTCAGCTACTTTTTCTTTAGATCTTCTATTACCAAACATTTCACCAAAAGGGAAACCTCCCATACCACCCATGCCTCCAAATAAGTTTTCAAATAGATCATTTGGATTAAATTGCATTCCTGTTCCATTTACTCCATCCATTCCCATTTGATCATACATTTTTCTTTTTTCAGGATCTGACAAAATTTGATAAGCTTCAGAAATTTCTTTGAATCTTTCAGCAGCTTCTTCTTGATTATCTTGATTTTTATCTGGATGATGTTTTATGGCAAGTTTTTTGTAAGCTTTTTTGATCTCAGCTTCAGATGCATTTTCACTTACATTCAATGTCTTATATAATTTGGAATCTTTTACCATATTAGTTATTTATTTTAAATGAGTACAACCTTTAAATAATTCATTTTATTTTCAATTTTATCTTATTTCGAAAGTATTTAAAAAATTAATATATTCATATAAAATAATATGTCAGAAAGTAATTTGTCTATTAGTTTTGAAGCAGAAGAAACTTTTTTTAAATCTAAAAATGCTAAAAAAAGGTTGAAAGAAGAATTAAAAAAAGCGTATCATATGTTAGAAAACAAAGAAGATTTTTTATTAATTTCAAATGAAAAAACTGGGTATTTTACAAAATTTTTAAATGATATTTATCAATTAGAAATAGTAAAGAATTCAGAAATGAATTATACAGTAAAAGTAATCGAAAATTTAGAAAAGAAAACTGCTATACAAGAAGAACAAACAATAGAAGATAAAAGAGCACAATTTAAAAATAAACTTAAAAATATGAAAGACATGAGATCTAATCAAACAGGAAGAAAAATAAAAGAGATGAGAAAAGAAGTAGGTGATGACATGATTAAAAAATTTCTACTAGCTCAACAAGCAATGGGAGGTCAATCTATTCCAGATCCAAGTGAAATAATGAGAAATAAAGGAAAATACTTGCAACAATTTCAGGAATATCAAGAAATGATTAAAAATATGAAAGAAAAAAATCCTCAATTAGCAACTATGTTGGAAGTAAATCCTTATCATAAATATGCTAATGAGGTATCTAAACAACTAGAAATTCCTTTAGATTAAAAAAAATTGATTAATAAATTTTTACTATATAAAAGTAAGGTTATATAATAAAAAAAATAGACAGATGAAGCTTATTTTTGATAATATACACGGATACATTGAATTGTCTCAATTAGCCATGCAATTTATTGATACCTCAGAATTTCAAAGGCTAAGAAACATTCATCAAACAGGGGCTCTTTCTTACGTATTTCCAACAGCAGTTCACAAGAGATTTGAACATTCAATAGGTACTTATCATTTAACAGGTCAAATGTTATCAAACTTGAATAAAAAACAACCTAATCTTGGATTAAATGATAAACTTATAGAACTGGTAAAAATTGGAGGTTTATGTCATGATTTAGGACATTGTACTTTTAGTCACGCATTTGATGATTGTTTTCTTAGAAAATTAAACAATTACAATGATCTAGGAGATGCTAAAGAACATGAATATAGATCAATAATGTTAGTAGATCATATCGTTAAAAAATATGATATTCATTTAAGAGATGATGAAATTCAGGTTATTAAAGATGTTATTTCTCCTGAAACAAATAAATATGATGAATGGGCAGATTGTAATAAAATTGGAAAGTTTGTTTTGGACATAGTTTGTAATACTAAAAATAATATAGATGTAGATAAATTTGATTACATAGCTAGGGATAATACAGCAATTGGTCTAAAATTAGGCTTTGATTATAGTAGGTTATTACAACAAGCAAGAGTTATTGATGATACAATTTGTTATCCAAAAAAGATAATAGATGATATTTATCATATGTTTTTTGTTAGATACAGATTACATAAAACCATTTATAATCATAAATCAGTTAATGCAGTAGAACTAATGTTAGCCGATTTGATGATGGATTATTCTAAAGGAAAAGATGTAAAATCTTGGATAAATGATCCTGAAAAGTTTATCGAATTTACAGATGACATTTATTACTTGTTTAAAATTCAAAAAATCAATCCAGGATTAATGCATAGACTTGATACTAGAAATTTATATTCTATGGTGGGATCTCAACTTGTAGATTTAGATAAAGATAACATCAATGAAGATTCATTCATTTTTGAAGATTTGGATATTGAAAAAGATGATTTGGTAGTAAAAAATTACAAGATTGGGTATGTTAGTGGAAATAAAGAAAATCCATTAGACTATATCTACTTGTATAATTCAGAAGATTTGAATACCAAGTTCATGTCTGATAAATCTATGATATCTTCTTTGATGCATCCTGATTTGTATCAAGAAAGATATGTAAGAGTATTTTGTAAAAATAAAGATAAAAAGTATAATTTAAAAATTGCTTTTAATAGAGTATTTAATCTTGAATAATTATTTTATAATATAAATATATTAATGAAATATATTAAAAAATATAGTAATTATCTATAAGGAGGATATTATACCAGTATATTAAAAGCTTATTTAATTCAAGAAAGCATCATATTAAATAGATATTATCAAGAAAAGAAATGTATTCATACTTTAATTGGACTAGATTAAATTTAAAAAAATATTATAAAATTTTTATTATATTTTCTTAATAATATATAATAAAAATGTTTTATTCAGCAAATGGAACTTTTACACAAAATAGCTCTAATAAACGTTTAAATAAAAGAGTAATTGAAGGTATGACAGAAGTTACTCCTGAAACTACTACAGAAGTTACTCCTGAAACTACTACAGAAGTTACTACTGATTTACCACTTCATACTCATCACCATTTTCACAATGATTTACAAGATAAAGTTAGTGGATTAGAAGGTGAAGTTAATCAACTTATTTCTAATGATACTACTTTTGTTACTCAAAACAATGATATGGTAAATAGAATTACAGAATTAGAAACAAAATTAGCTGCTATTGAAAATAATTATATAGCTCATAATGACCCTATAACTATTAGATATCCAGGTGATGATCGTCTTAGATTAGAAAAATATGGAACTAATGCTAAATTCTTAGAAGGATCTAGACAAAGTAATCAAGTACTTATTATTGAATCTTGTAAACAAAATTCAAATGGTGATAATCACAGTTGTCTTGATGTTACTGTTTAAATTAATATAAAATAAAATATAATTATTTTTATTTTATATTTTATTTACAAAACAAAATGGCTAAAAAAAATTAATATTCTAATAATAAAAAATAATAATAAATTATTATTATTATTAGAAAAAGAGTTTTTTTAATCTATTTGAAGATTGTACCAAGCAACTTCTTTCATTAATCTACCATATTTTTTCATTTTACTTAATTCTTTTCTTTTGTTAATATTTTCTCTTTTATCTCTGATTTCTTCATCAGACAATTTTCTTCTACGGTTAGATCTTTTTCTTCTTCTTTCATTTGCCTCTTCTTGAGTATTATTGACTGCGACTTGTTCTAATATCAACCTTCTATTTCTTCTTCTTGTATTTCTTGATAATATATAATTAGGATCATCATTAGCACCATTTATCCTATTGTTTGATTCCCTAAAAGTGGTTGAAGATAAGTTTCTTTGATTGTTGATATTATTACCATAAATAAAGTCTCTAGGATTATACACAATATTATCTGAAAAATCAGCATTACCTATAATACCTAAAGATTGTCTAGTTTTTTTGTCCTCAGTGTTGTAGCTAATTTTAGCTCTACAAAATGGGCATTCGCATATTAATAAATTAATATAGCATTTTTGGCAAAGTTCGTGACCACACTGTATCTGTTTAAATTTCTCATGGTCGACAATATCATAACATATTTTACATTCTTTCATCCACTTACTATAAATTAAGATAAAAATTTTTAAAGTAAAATAAAATTATTTTGAGGTGAATCTATCGTTAATTGGATGGAGTGGCAATGCGGGTGTATAATCAGATTTATTCATCACAATTTTATCTCCATATTTAAATCTTTGGTTTAAATGATCGTAATTATCTTTTTTTATAGTATTCCAATCTTTACCATAACAATTATTTAAATAATTATTTTCATTATTGGGACCTTTTAAATAAAATATACCAAATTTATATTTTTTTAAGGGATAAACATCTGTTTTATTATAAAAACAATTACTCCATATTTGTCTTGCTCTGTCATTTTTATATACAATTTTATTATTATCTTGTGTAACAATACTAATATCAACAAAAGGGAATGTATATTGAATATTTTCTCTTTCTTTATCTAATGCTGGATTATTCCAACTCCAATTACTGTTTTCTACTTTAATTTTTTCTCCATTTATATAATATATTTTATATCCTCCCCAAAATTTAGTTATATCATAACCATATTTATTTAAAAATGATTTTAACTTTAATAATTTATGTTCGTCTTCTTCAAAAACACAAACATCAGCATCATCATCCCAAGGTATTATACCCTTGTGTCTAACTGCACCTAATAATGTACCTCCATCGATAAAATATTTGATATCAAACTTTGTAAAAATTTTATCAAGGTCAAATAAAAGTTGGTAAATTTTTAAAATAAAATTATTTTTATCATTACAAATTTTGAATTTTTCATGTGGTATAAAAAAATAAATGATTAATAAAATTACAAGATAAATAATGGGCGACAAACTATTATTTTTAGACATTAAGAACTATTATATATTAAAAAAGAAAATAATCTGATTAAAATTTAATCATTAAAAAAAAAAAAAATTACTGGGTGACACAAATATAGAGATTTCTAATATTTTAATATAGCTTGATTATAATTATAGTATGAAAGAAAGCAAAATATATTGCAATAATAAATTGAACTTAGTAAATAAATTTAATTTAGACGCAAAGACCTCAACTATTATAATTAATTTTGTAAATTTTTTAGTAAAAAATACTGAACTTAATTATCAAATTATCGATCATTTTTTTAATTCATTTATTATTTTAATAAATTATGATACAGAAAATATAAAAATTATAGATAAATTATTACAAATTCTAAAAAAATCAACTAAATTATTACTTATGGAATTAACAGAACAACTTAATAATTTTTCAGAATATGAATATGATGATAATTATGATAATGTAATTTTTGAAACTTTTGACTTTTTAAAATATTTTTATTATGATAATAATTTACCAGCTTCAATAAATATCATTCATGAAATAATTTATAATATTTCAAGAATAAACAAAAATGTAGATAATGAAGTCAAATCTAGACTTTACATTGAAATTTTAAACGATGTGCTCAAAAATTTAAAGAATAAAAAATCAAATAAACATATTTATTTGTCAACTGTTGAAACCTGTAATATAACTATTAGATTGATAAATGATTTTATTGGATAAAAAATATTTACAATAAACCAATTCTTCTAACGCATTTTTTAGTTTCTTTATCACAATACCATTTATTTAAGCCTACATATTCACAAACTAAATGAATAAATACCCCAGTAAAAAACAATGATATTTCTATAATTCTGGGTTCATGCCAAATTGGTAATTTCTTATTCTTATCTGATTTATTAATTCCAAGTAAGATATTAGAAATAATCTTACCCAAAATCATAGTAACTACTCCTATTATAATTGATTCTATAATAACGGTTTTCATTATTATTATTATTATAGAATAAAATTTTTTTTATATATATAAATTTCTCCATATTTCTTTTTTAGGATCTATTTTTTTTATTCCCTTATTTTTTTTAAATATTTTTAACCCTTCTTCTAAATCCTTATTAGTTATTTTTTTCTTTTCTGATTTGTCTAAACCAAATACTCTACGAGCATGAACAATTTTACAAGCAAAAAATAAAGTTTCCATATCACCTCCAAAAAATTTAAAATCTTCTTTATTTTCAGTAAATATTTTAAGATCTAAATCATCAGATACTGACCAATTATTGGATTCTACTATTTTAATAAAAATTTGTTTTAATTCTTTAGAATTATAAGGTTCAACAGTATATCTAATAGAAAATCTTCTACTTAAACCTTCATTATATGAAAAAAAACAATTATCTAAAGCATCTTGATAACCAGCGATAATGCATAAAAAGTTTTTCTTATTTTCTGTTAAATTTTGATTGATTGTATCCATACATTCTTTAGAAAACATATCTCTACCTTCTGGATTACCCAACGAATAAGCTTCATCAATGAATAATACACCCCCTTTAGCTGAATCAATTACTTTTTGAGTTTGTGCAGCAGTGTGTCCCAAATATTTCCCTATTAAATCACTTCTCTTAGCAATAATAAATTTATCATTTTTAAGAATACCCATAGCCAAATATATTTTAGATAAAACTCTACCTAATTCTGTTTTACCTACACCTGGTGGCCCTTGAATTACGGTATGTAACATATCATTTAATCCACCTTCGTCAAATTTTTGAAGATAAAAAATAATATGATCTACAATATTTTCTTTTACACTTGTCATTCCAATCATTTTTTTTAATTCTATTAATGGTTCTACTAAATTATTCAAAGTTTTCAAATCAATATTATATCTTTTAGTTGAATCATATTTTTTACCCAAATCAATTAAATCATCAATTGTTTTAACTTGAACATCTATTTTAATATATTCTTTATCTTCTTCTTTTAAATCTTCATCAGTTTCATTTTCTGATTCACTATCGGAAGATTCATCAATTAATAATGGATTTCTTTCTTCTTGTTGGTGTTGTCTTATTTCTTGTTCCATTAAATCTCTTATGAAATCATCTAAATTATCATATTTGACAATTTTAACTTTTTTATTATTTTCTTGATCTTTATTTTCATCTTCATTATCGTTTTCATATTCGGACCTTTTTCTTTTATCTGAATTATTATTCATTTTTCTATTATAAAATAATGTTATATATTTTTTTAAATAATAAATGAAAAATTATTTATAAATTACTTTTTTATCAATGTCAACCATGTATATATTGAACTGAATGTAGAATACTTTGTAGTATAATCATTCAAATTAAATTCATTTTGTAATTCCCAACCATTACATGAGAATTCAGTAATAACAGTATCTTTTGTTACAACTGGTTCTCTAATTGGTTCAGGATGAACCCAATCAAATTTGATTTCAGCCCATGTAGAACATATCTGATAATTCAATTCAGAATCAGCTAATAGCTTAATATATGATTTATCATCCAGATAAAATTCATTGTTATCAACTACTTTTATCAATTTATCATAATCCATGAAATTAATAAATAATATAGTACCTGATTTGGATTTATTATTAATTTGTTCTATCCATCTATTCCATATGTCTTTAGATTTTGCAGCATAATGAAGAACAAAGTTACAAACTATGTAATCAAATACTTCATTTATTTTTACTGTAGAAACAAATTGGTTTTGATCTTGCTTCAAAGAAAAATCATAAAGTGTAAAGTTATGGAATTGAGTAGAGTGTCTCAAGTTTGATTCCCATACACAATAAGGATCATTATCAAATCCAATGTAATGTGAAGGATTAAAATGATTTATATTTTTAATTGAATTACCTTTACCGCATCCAATATCTAACCATTTAGAATTCATTTTACAATTTTCCTGTTCAAACATGCCGAGTTGAATAGCTCTTTGTTTTTGAAATGTTTTAATCATATGGAAACCTATATCTGAATTATTTCCTACGTAATAAGATGTTTCAAATTTAAGAATATCGTCAACGAGCCATTTATTTTTATTATAATTTGTCAAATAATCAACAATATGATTTGGATTTGCAATTTTTTTGTCCCATCTTATTTCTCTGGGAATCCAATTACCATCAATCCAATAACATCTCCAAATATTCTTAGCAAGTTTAATTTCCTTACAATTCATGTTAGTGATTTCTCTCTTTTCTCTAGTTAACCATTTGGTTCCATCAAATAACAAATCAACCGTCATTTGGTCATTAGGTTTAATCTTAGCTTCTGTACTTCCATCCATAGGTTGAACAATATAACCATCAATTGGAAATTCTGTTTGATTAATCAGAAAGTCATAATCTGAGCTGTCATTCATATTAGTAATAATTCTAGTTATATCAAAAATTAGATGACTATTAGCTTTAATAAACCATGCTGCTTTAGGATACCAAATTGGATCAACAATATCATTATTTTCAACATGATTCTTAAATGCACTAAATCTGGCTCTTTCAGCAGCTAATAAAGATTTGAATTGATCAATATTTGTGACTTGTTCTATCTCAACAGCATCTTTAGTAAAAGGATGTGCTTTTCTCAAATATTGATATCTATCAGATATATTATCATCCAAATCAATATCAAATACAAGATGTAGATTGTCTTCTTCTAAAAATTCTGACTTGATAACACTAGTATTAAAGATATTTACCTTAGGATAATGTTGAAATGAGATACTATCTGTATAAATACCATCAGCTTTTTCTCTCAAGAAACAGTCTTTTTTACTAATCCAAACCATTTGACATGGATCAATATGTATTGGATACTTATGTTTTTCTAACTTTTGTTTACTCTTTCTAAACAAACAACTACCATTTGACAAAACTGGAATATCATAATTAGGTTTGAAAGTCAAAAGATTATTCAAAACAATCTTAAAGTTAATATTTTGTTTCTTTCTAGAATTATTAATTTTCCTAAACAAAGCTCTTTTCAAAAGAGATCTAATCCTAATTCCTTTAGAAATATAATTCAATGTATTTTTATTTACATTAGTAGGCATTTTGAAAGTTACCTTTATCAAAAGTACTAAATATATAATTATATTAGCATTATTATATTGATATGGTATTGAATTTAGAAAACTAGTTGCAGTTGTAGAATCATAAAAATTAGGAGATCCCAAGAAATAACTTAAGGAGTTCCAACTACATAATTTTATCTTACATTTGCAATTATTACATTGTGTAGACTCATTACTAGTATAACTATTAATGCAAGAATATTGAGTTATTTGTTTAATATGGTTAAAGATCTGATCATTTCTCTCTGAAGTTGATAATAGTTTATTAATATCTAACAAATCTGTATAATTATCTGATTTTAATTGATTATTCAAACTATCTAGAATCGTACTATTAATACAATTTTTAGTATAAATATTTTTAATGATTTGTTTAAAGTCATTAATATGAACACTAGTAAATATTTTGTAAAAATCTTTTAGTATATCAGTTTCTTCAGTTTGATTAAACTTTATCAACAATAGTGTAATATTATCAAAAATACTAGAATTTTGTAAATTAAATATTGGATTCTTGTAATAATACTTACTAATTGTCATAAAACCTTTATAAGTTAGAGTATTAGAATCACTTATCATAACATGATAATATGGTATTAAATTATAATGATCATTTAATAATTTAAGTCTTCTCATTTGATATTTGAAAGGAATATGTGGAGAAAGAATATTTATAAGTAATGATATTATATTGGTATTAAAATTATATATTTTACTATGATTTTGCAAAAAATGTTTCATTAACCTCATATCAGGGTTACAACACATATTTGTGAAAATATCTTCACTTTTTGAAATATGAAAATTAAGATTAATAATATTTAATGCAGAAGTTTTTTCTTCCAGAAACAAATAATTTAGAATATTACCATATCTTGATGTATCATATAAATGATTAAATACACTATCACTTTTATACCACAAAATTTTATTTTCTAAAGTATTAGTTTTCTTTTCCAAAAATTTAAAAAGTTTGTAACCATTATTAATTACACCAATCATACTTAACAAACTTTTATTGTGAAAAGTATCTGGATTATTGTGAAAAGTATCTGGATAATTGCAAAAAAATACAAGATCTTCATTAGATACATGTCTAACAACAAAATTAAAAAATGGGAAAGCATTTTTTTGAGAATCAACCATTACAAGTAGAGGGTTAAATGGATTAATCATTTGTATTAAATCAATCCACTGATCTTTAGTGAATTTGAATTCTGATATTTGTTTTGATATTATTGACAACTTTTTTTCGTCATGTTCAACAAAGATTTGTCTGACATCTCCAAAATGCATTTTTGAGTCAACATCAAAAACAGTATTATTAACGGTTTCGTGTACTATCTTATTCATTTTTATTATAATCTTTTTATTTCTTTAAGTGATAAATTATGTAGAAAAATAATCAATTTTTTTATAAATAATTAAGCTTATTATTGTTAATATTAAGTGGTCTATTAGGTATAATTATATTGGTTTTAATGTTTTAATATTTTTAAAGATCAAAAAAAAAAATATATAAATTTTTATGTTTATTTTATGATTTAAAAATAAAATTAATATTATATTATATAATGAATAATTCTATTATTAAAATAATGAATTATAATATTTGGGCTAATGAATTATTTATAGAACAAAGATTATCTAATTTAACTGGCCTAATTTATTATTACAATTGTGATGTTTTATGTTTTCAAGATTTAACCCCTTTTATTTTTAACAAATTAATCCATGCTTTAGGATTAAATTATCCTTATATTATTTCAACTCCTGAATTAGAAAAAGATAAAGGAACTGGATTAGCTATTTTTTCAAAACATAAGATTAACAAATTTAAGTCTGTTAAATTAAATGACAGTACAAGTCCTAATTATTTTTTAGTTGCTAAAATTATTAAAGGAGAATCTGAATTCAATATTGCTACAATTAATTTAGAAGATTCAATTAATAAATCTAAACAATATGAACAAGTATTAGAACATATAAATACAATTAAAAATTTAATTCTAACAGGAGACTTTAAAATTAAAAATGAAGAAAATCATCATTTTAATTATAATACAAATATTTGGAAAGACTCTTGGGTTGAAGATGGTGAAGATGAAAGTAAGAAATTTACTTCAGATTGTAAAACTAACATTTTTGTAAAGAATAGTCAAGAGAGATATGATAGAATCTATTATAAAAAAAATGATTTGGAATTATCATCATTTTTTATGGTTGGAAAAAATAATAATCCGACACCTTCTTCCAGATATGGTTTAGTTACTCATTTCAAAATAAATGATACATCCAGTTCAAATTCAGAATTACCCATATCTTCAATAGTAGAATTAGCATAAAAAAATATTTAATATAGTTTAAAATATTTTCTTATTATTTTATAGATTAGATGACAAAAAATTTTCCAGAAATTGAGGAAAGTGAATTTTATGAAGATATTAACTATATTTTTAAAAAATACCAAATTACTAAAGAAAAAAAATCATTAAAAGAATTTTGCAATAGAAAGAAATTTGAATTACAATTGCCTCAAAAATTTGTAGCCGAATTTGTAAATCCAAATACACCATATAAAGGTATCTTGTTATTTCATAGAATTGGAGCAGGTAAGACTTGTTCCGCAATTAATATTGCTGAAAAATGGAAAAAGAAAAAAAATATAATGGTTATTTTACCAGCCGCTTTAATAGGTAATTTTAAAGATGAGTTAAGAAGTCAATGTCCAGGCGATGAATATTTAACAAAGGAAGAAAGAAAAGCTATAAAAGATTTATCTCCATTAGACAATAAATATCAAAAAATAATAAAAAAAACAGAAGATAGAATCAAAAAATATTATAATATTTTATCTTATCATAAGTTTGTAATATTAGCTAAAAAAAATAAAATTAATCTTAATAATACATTATTAATAATTGATGAAGTACAAAATATGATTAGTGAATCTGGATCTTTTTATAGATATTTACATAAAAGTATTATGACTGCTCCAGATGATTTAAGGACAGTTTTATTATCTGCTACTCCTATGTTTGATAAACCTGTAGAAATTGCTCTAACCATGAATTTATTAAAAATACCTAAGCCATTTCCCACCGGATCTTATTTTAATGATATGTTTTTAAGAATGAGAAAAAACAAAATAGGAAATATTACTTACAGAGCAACTAATATGAAAAAATTTAGAGAAATGACAAAGGGTTATATTTCATATTACAGAGGGGCACCACCTTATACATTTCCAGAAATGGAATTCAAAATTGTAAAATGTAAAATGGAAGAATTTCAATATAAATCTTACTTGACAACATTATCAACTGATGAACATTATGTTAGAGGATCTTTTAGACATGGAGATATTTTAAGTTTACCTAATAATTTCTTTATAGGAGAAAGAATAATATCTAATGTAGCTTTTCCAAATAGAAGTATTAATTTAACAGGATTTAATTCATTTAGAGGTGATATTTTGTATATGAAAAATCTCAAAGAATATTCCATTAAATTTTATAAAATGTTAAGAAGAATTAAAAGATCTGAAGGACCAGTTTTTGTTTACTCCAACTTTAAAGAATTTGGTGGAATTAAAAGTTTTGTCAAAGTTTTAAGAAAACATGGTTACAAAAATTATAAAAATTCAGGAGCTGGTGAAAAAAGAAATGCTATTTGGTCTGGTGACGAAAGACATGAAATGAAAGAAGAAATTAAAAGAGTATTTAATCAAAAATCCAATCAATATGGAGGTGAAATAGAAATACTATTAGGTTCACCATCTATTAAAGAAGGTGTTAGTTTATTAAGAGTTGAACAAGTACATATTATGGAACCTTATTGGAATATGGCTAGAATGGATCAAGTTATTGGTAGAGCAATTAGATTTTGTTCTCATAAAGATGTTCCTTTAAGAAGACAAAATGTTACTGTCTATTTATATTTAGCAACATCTCCTAAAAAAGAAGAAACTGCTGATGAATATATTTGGAAATTAGCTAAAGAAAAATATAAATTGATATCTAAATTTGAATATGCTTTAAAACAAAGTGCAGTAGATTGTCATATCAATAAAAATGCTAATGTTCATAAAGGGGAAGATGACATTGATTGTGCTAATTAATTAATTAATATTTTAATTTAATTAAATTAAATTATTAATTTATGCTAGTCTAAACAAATTATTATATATAGGTTTATATTCTGAACCTCCTACTAATTCATTTTTAATAGAAGTATAATTTCTATCTCCTAATTTAAAAATATCTTTTTTAGAAATACAGATATAAGGTACAGAATTAGTATGAAATCTAATTAACAATATAGGCTTCCCTTGATAATCTACAGCTTTATCAAAATACATAGAAACATTATTTGTAATTACTTTATCTGATTCATCTGATTTATATTTAAATTCACTTGGTAAAAATTTTTCGGGTGTCATTTTAATTTGAGTATTTATTGCTTTAGATGCAATATGCCATAATTCACCTACTATAAAATCATAAATTTTATTAAATGTAATAGGTATACCATTTTGAAATGTTTGCATTTGGATACTTAAAGTTTCTACATCTCTAGTAACTAAGTCTACTGGCTCAAAAGTAATATTTAATCTATTTAGCATTTCTAAAATTCTAGCATCCATTGTATTTTGAATACCTAATAATTGTTTATCATTCATAATATTAATTATTTTTTTTCCTTCTTCTGTATCAGGAACATAAAATTCAATTAAATTTAATTTAGCGTTTGGCATAACTGATTTTACAATTTTATCTGGTAAATATTTTAAATTTATAGTTTTTTTTAAATAAACAGTTTGCATATATATTTAAAAAATATTTTTTTTATGTTAATTTGATGAATGAAATTTCTCTGGATTGATAGCTATCTTTATATGATCCACCAGTTATTTGACTAGCATTTGCTCCAGGTGAAAAGCCTTCCGGATTAACACCCATTTTAAAATCATCTTCTGATGCAATACTAATATGAGGTTTAGCAGGTGTGTAAATTTTAATGTACATTACAGGTTGACTTAAAATATTCCACATTTCTTAACCTAACCAATCACTAGTACCCATTTTAACAAGTGATTTTGATTCAAATCTAAATTTATTCGGTCCTAAATCATTAGAACTATTAAACCTTCCATTTAATTGATTACCTATAGAAGAATTAACCACATAATATTCAACTAAACTTATATGTGCTTTAGGAACTTTCTGAGCTAATGGGTTGTTACTATCAACATCAATTTTAATGTATTTTCTATTAAAGTTCATTTGTATATCATAATATTATATATTTTTTTTATCTTAAATTTTATTAAACATACTAATAAACCAATCATTATCTAATCTTTTTGAAATATAATTTTTTAAAGGCTTTACAATCGGGTCAAAATTATCATCAATCAAACATTGATACAAATTTTCAGACAAATATGTAGGTTTCCCATTATTTACAAATCTATGTTTATTTTCGAAGTAAACTTTTAATAAATAATCTAATTTTGGTTTTCTTTTAAAATGTTGAATTGAATCATTTAAATTTAACCATTTAAATTTTAAAAATTCAGGATAATAGCCATTTTGTTTTACAACATTTTTATCATAAATAAAATTGTTTTTTTGAGAATAAGGAATTTCTGCTAAATAAAATTTGGCATACTTATTATAATAAATTTCTATTAAATTATCACACCCTAAATCAAATAAATTAAAACCGGTTTCTTCTTCAAATTCTCTAACAGCACAAGTCTGTTCATCTTCTTCGACCATTACATTACCACCTGGAATTACATATTGATTTGGATTAGTACCTATATATCCATCTTTTAAATTTAAAAACTTTTTCTGTCCGATTAAATATTCATATTCGTCTTCTAAATTCTTAGTAAATAAAGTAAGATAAGCAAACTTTTTCATTTATAATATAAAATAATCATTTTTTAAATAAAAAAAATATTATGCTATATTAAAAATGGGTAATTCCCCTATTAAATCTAAGGATGGTTGTCCTGTATGTAATCCATCACCAGCTACAATTAATTATGTAGAAAAAAATAGAGACATTTCTGAAAAAGAAATTATTAATCATGTTACCAAAGAATGTAAAAAATGTAAGGAGGAAAATGATGATTTGAAAAAAAGAATTAGAGTTTTAAATATTAATAATGTAAATTTAAATAGAGAAAATGGGGCTATAATTATAGAAAAAAAAGTAATAAGTGATGATTTGAAAAAAATTAAAAATAATTATGATTTAAGCAATAAACAAAATTCATCGAAGATTTCATTATTAGAAAATAAAAATATAACAAATGATTCAAATATTACAGTTTTAAATAATCAATTAAATGAAAAGGATAAAATTATTAAATCATTAAATGAAAAACTATTAAAAAATAATTGTCAAAGGAATTATACTTTAGCTGAAAGTGTTAAACAACTTAATACTAATTTAGTAAAATGTAACAAAACAAAAGAAGATCTTGATAAAAAAACAAGTAATTCTACAAGAAGTTCTCAAAATTGTACAGCAGTTCAATTAAGCCTTCAAAATGAATTAAAATATATGCGTAATAAACTTCAAGATACTGAAAACACTGGTAAATACAAAGATAGTGTAATTTATAACTCTGATCGATATATTTCAATGTGGAGAACAACAGGCCTTGTTTTCTTTATATTTTTTTTAATCTTTTTATTTTTATATATATTTAAGAGAGGTGATTGTGGTGATTTTGAGGAAAAATTAGATAATCTTAAAATATTAAGTAAAAAAAAATAATCTAAATTTATATATATAATGGGAGCTTATTATTCCAAAATAGAAGATGGTAAAATTACAGAAGTTTTTTATAAAGGAGTTCAAAGATCAAATGAAGAAACTGAAAAATATAATAACAATTCTAAAAAATATAAAGAATTTTTAGATAAATATGGTTACTACAAAATAAAACTTAATCAAGAAAAATTACTTAATTTTTTTGAAAAAAATATTAATATATTAGAAACTTTCCAAAATATGAAAAATGATAAAATTATAGAAAATTTTATAACTAGTAAAAAAGATGTAAAAAAATTACCAATGGTAATTATGGTTGGAAGTATGTTTGGATTTTATGTTATAAATGCACCTAGATTAACTGCAGATGAAACCCCACAAGGTGAAGTTACATTAGACGATCTAGAAATTATTCTACCAAAAATGTATTTGATTAAAGATAAATATCCAGAGATGATAGATTTTATAATAAATGAAAATATGCTAAAACATGATATAACCGATGATAAATTGAAAGATATGGCACAACTTAAAAATTTAATTTTACATATTTTAGAAAAAATTCATGAAAAAATGAATCCTCAAGTTGTATTTTCTAATGTTTTAGGTTTATTAATTAAATTAGCAATAATAATTTCATTATTTAAAGCAGTAGATGAGAAAAATAGATCTATTCCAACTGAAATAAAACAAGAAAATGGTACTGTTGTAAAAGGTTACAGTAAAGGATTAAGTTCCGATGAAAAAAACAGATTAACTTTAATAATTTTTAAGATTATTACTGATGAAATAATTAATTTAGTACCAGATGATAAATGTAATATGTTAGAACCAGATATGGATTTTGTTATATTAGATCCATTATTATGTAAATATGATAATGTAAGTATTCATAAAAGAAATTATGACAAATGTAAAGTAGAAGTTAATAAATTAAAAGATTCAATAAACAGATATAAAGTAGAAATGCAAAATTGTAATAGTGAAAGAAATGGTTATTATGAACAACTTCTTGCCAGAGATAAGGATTTAAGTTTATGGAAAGTAATAGCATTTGCATTTATCTTATTATTTGTAATATTTTTAGTTTTGTATATAATGAAAAAATGCACTT
>Ga0115565_10000112_pt1 | contig 63339 bp, 56 predicted proteins | sample COGITO_mtgs_1105_FD_87199 | JGI IMG/M metagenome (GOLD analysis project Ga0115565, IMG submission 87199) | Pelagic marine microbial communities from North Sea - COGITO_mtgs_110530 | ecosystem: Environmental > Aquatic > Marine > Epipelagic | place: Germany:Helgoland, sampling site Kabeltonne... | reverse complement strand
GAATTATTAAAATTAAAAGAAAAACTAGGTTTTACTAACGATATAAAATCATAATATTGAACACACTTATAGACATATTATTCTCTCAAGTAAACATCACATTAACCATTTTAATGCTGATACTAATTTTGTATTGGATTGTTACCATGGTTTCTGGAGCTGATTTCGATGTTGATTTTGATGTAGATGTTGATATCGATATTGATGCAGATATTGATACCAGTATCGATGGTGGAAATTTGGATTTTGAGGATATTTCAAACACGCAAATTGAAAAAGAACACATTGTTGGCAAACGAAGAAAACCTTTAAAATGGTGGCAAGTGTTTTTAGTGTATTTCAACTTTGTTGGTTTACCTTTTATGTTCGCTTTTACCTGTTGGATTTTTATTTGGTGGGCAATTACAACTGTAACAACCACAATAACCAATAGTTATGATAATTCTTTCGGGGTTTTGATAATGCTGTTAGCATTTATTCCATCGTTATTTATCAATAAAATATTTACAGTTCCGTTTAAAAAATTCTTTAAAAATTTTAATAAAGATGGCGATTTACCAATCGATATTATTGGTAGAAGAGGTATTTGTTTATCAACCATAAAAGAAAATAAGATGGGTTCTGCAGAAATTGTTGTAGAAAAAACGCCTTTATCCATTTATGTAAAATCCTTAAATGGCGAACAAATTAATTTTAAAGACCCTATTTTAATCATCAAACAAAGTACAGACAAAAATTATTATTACGCACAATCATATAAAACTAACTAACAAAAATTAAAAAAACTATGCTAGACAATTTATCACCACTTATTGGAACTATTATTGGAGTTGTAATATTCTTAATCGTTCTTTTTGTTGCAATTATTGCAATGTTTTACAAGAAAATTCCACAAGGTCAGGCTTTGGTAAGAACAGGTATGGGAGGTACAAAAGTAGCTACTGACAAAGGAATGTATGTAGTTCCTGTTTTGCACAGAGTAGAAATTATGGATATTTCTGTAAAGAAAATCCAAATTGAACGTTTAGGAAACGAAGGTTTAATTTGTAAAGATAATATGCGTGCAGACATCAAAGTTGCCTTTTTTGTACGCGTAAATAATGAAATTGAATACATTAAAAAAGTAGCACAAACGATTGGTTGTGCAAGAGCATCAGATATAAAAACTTTAGAAGATTTATTTGAAGCAAAATTTTCTGAAGCGTTAAAAACTGTTGGTAAAAAGTTTGAGTTTATCGAATTATATGAAGCCAGAAGAGAATTTAGAGATGAAATTGTAGATATTATTGGAACGGATTTAAATGGCTATACTTTAGAGGATTGTGCTATTGATTATTTGGAGCAAACTCCAGTTTCCTTCTTAAAGACAGATAATATTTTAGATTCTGAAGGTATTAAGAAAATTACAGAATTAACAGCGGCTCAAAATGTAAAGTCGAATTTAATTATGCGTGATGAACAAAAAACCATCAGAAAACAAGATGTTGAAGCACGTGAAGCAATTTTAGAATTAGACAAGCAATTAGCAGAAAAAGAAGAGCAACAAAAAAGAGAAATTGCCAACATAAAATCTAGAGAAGAAGCAACTACTTTAAAAGTTAATGAAGAAGAGCGCTTAAAATCTGAAACTGCAAGAATATCAACTGAAGAAAAACTACAAGTTGCCGAAGAAAATATGCAACGTCAAGTAATTGTTGCTGCCAAAAATAAGCAACGAACAGAAGTTGTAGAAACTGAAAGAGTTGAGAAAGATAGAATGTTGGAGGCAACAGAAAGAGAGCGAATTGTAACATTAGCGCAAATTGAAAAAGAGAAAGTTTTAGAGGTTGAAAAGAAGAACATTCAAGATGTAATTCGCGATCGAGTTGTGTTGGAAAAAGGAGTGGTGCAAGAGCAAGAGAATATGAAAGATATTCAAGCTTTTAAAACTGCAGATAGAGATAAACAAGTAAAAATCACCAATGCAGAAGCAACTGCTGAAGAAGCGTTAATTAGAACTACGAAAGCTGCAGAAGCACAAAAGCAAGCAGCAATTCAGCAAGCAGAAGAAATTAATATTGAAGCTTTAGCGAAGAAACAAGCCAGTGAAAAAGAAGCAGAAGCACGTAAAATTTTAGCAGAAGCAACAGCAAAAGAAGAAGCTGTTATTGGAATGTCTGAAGCACAAGTGATGCATGCAAAAGCAGATGCACATGAACGTGAAGGTTTAGTGGAAGCTATCATTATTGAGAAAAAAGCGAAAGCAGAAGCAGTTGGAATTGAATCTAAAGCAGCAGCAATTCAGAAACAAGGAATGGCTGAAGCATCAGTAATTAAGGAAAAAGCGTTAGCAGATGCAGCAGGAATAGAAGAGAAAGCAAATGCCATGAAAAAGTTAGATGGAGTTGGAAAAGAGCATGAAGAATTCAAGTTGCGTTTAAACAAAGAATTGCAAGTTGATTTGGCAGAAATTAATATTCAGAAAGAAATTGCAGATGCACAAGCAAGTGTAATTGGAGAAGCGTTAAAAGCTGCGAAAATTGATATTGTTGGTGGAGAAACGATGTTCTTTGATCAAATTATTGGACAAATTACCAAAGCCAAAGGTTTTGATAGATTGACAAAACATTCTGAAAATATTCAAGATGTAAAAGATGCAATTTTAGGGAGTAATGATGTAAAAGGGAACTTGTTAGAAAAAGTGAGAGATTTTGCAACGAAATACAATGTATCATCAGAAGATTTAAAAAACCTTTCTTTAGCTAGTATTTTGATGGATTTAAAATCGAAAACTTCTGATAATGATGAAAGCAACTTGTTTTCTAATTTGATGAATCTTGCCAAAGGTTTAGGTTTGAGTGATAAGAAACTTGGATAATTTTCACAAAGTTTGTTATTTCGACCTTGTGGAGAAATCTTTAGAGTTTATCAAAATTGAGATTTTTTGGCTCCATTTTATTGCGCTCAAAATGACAAAGAATATAATAAGTTTTTAATAGTCTGTCATTTCGACCTTGTGGAGAAATCTCAAAGTAGATTTAACTTGAACTTAATTTTCAATAAGTAGTGATTAAATTAAAAACTGATTATAACAATAATTGAGATTTCTAAACTCCACTGCGTTTCGTTTGAAATGACATACGATTTGTCATTTTGACCTTGTGGAGAAATCTCAAAAACACTAACACCAATGAAAAAACAATAGGTACACACAACTACTATGTTTATATAATCACAAACAAAATAAAAAGTGTGCTTTATATTGGAGTTACAAATAATTTAAAAGAAAGGTTATATTATCATTCAAACCCAGAAGCAAATTCTAAACATTTTTCTCATAAATATAATTGTAAGTTTTTAATTTATTTCGAACATTATCAAGATATTGAAACAGCAATTAGTAGAGAAAAACAATTAAAGAAATGGAATAGAAAAAAGAAAGAATTTTTAATTGCAACTAAAAACAAAGAATGGAAATTTCTAAATGACGAAGTTTGAAACTTCTCGAATTCATTTCATTGAAAATGAAACATTTATGTTATTTCGACACTTTGGAGAAATCTCAAAATGAATCGGATTGAAATTATTTTATATAAAATAGAATTATTTATTATTTCAGAGAATTGAGATTTCTCAACTCCACTGTGTTTCGTTCGAAATGACATAAAGTTCGTCATTTCGACCTTGTGGAGAAATCTCAAAAGAAAAGTAACCAAATGCAAAAAGAAGATAAAAATCAAAATAATATTCTAGAAGAAGGCACTTATGAAATTATTCAAAGCCGTCTTCAAAAGCAAAAAGAAGCACTTCAAAATAGGCTTGGGCAGTTAAATCAAGAACGTGCTAAAGTTTTTGGTAGTGTAGAAACTAAACTGATTGCAAACAACAGAATCAACACAGAAAACAACTGTATTGCAAGAGATTTAGTAACCATTGGCAATGTAACCTTATTTGGTTATAACGTGCATTTTGGCTTACGAACAGAGATAAAATTAAATGATGTTTTTAGCATATATTCTTATGATGGAACTCAATTCGTAAACAAAGGTTTATCCATTTTACAGAACGAAACCTTCATTTTAGATTTTACAAATCTTTATAAATATTATAGAAATACCATTTTTAGCAAATTTGCCATAGTTGGGAATTATTTGCACATGGTTTTTCAATTAAGTGAAAGTGTTAGCGATATTAAAACCTTTAAATGGTTGATTGCTGATAAAACTTTAACCTATGTTGATAACAGAAGCGAACACGAATTTAAGTTTCCAAATCAGCACGAATATCAATGGCAAGAGGTTTCAAGAGATGCTCATTTTTATGGAAAGCATCCACATATTAGTATTTTAGATAAAGTTTTTGTAGAAACTGTTGGTGGCGATTTAACCATCAAAATTGAGAATAACACAGAAGATGGAAAAGGAATTTACAATGAAAATGTAATTCACGCAGATCAAACATTAGATGATGGAAATTACAGATTTGCAGATTTAGGAAATTTAATAGTTTTAGAAATAAAACCCTTTCAAGAAGATCCTCGTTATTTTGTGTACAATCATAAAATTCAAGAAGTTAAACGCATCAATACTATAAAAGATGCAGCTGTTTTATTACCAAACGACCAGGGAATTATCTTTTCTAACGGTTATTATTTACAATCTGGAGCTTTTAAAATTTTCGACAATCAGTTAACGGATTTAAAGTTTCAAGATAAAATTACGTCTCAAAATGGCGAAGATTTTTTCTATGTTTTTTATCAAGAAGAAACAGGATTGTATATTTTAATGTCTTACAACGTAATTGAGCAAGAAGTTAAAACTCCGATTATTTGTAACGGATTTACGTTTTTAAAAAACGGCGAATTGTGTTATTTTAAAGACAATGAAGACCAAACAAGGCATCACGTAATTCAGATTTGGCAAACGCCATTTATTCAAGGTGCAGAAATCCCATCAGAACACAAAGATTCTTTTTTATACAAAGTTGGAAATAAAGATATTGTAAAAGCGATGGCTGAATGCCAAGTGTTAATTACGCTTTTAAATAAAGAAGATAATTATGATGGTTTATATGAAGATATCGCTAAAATTTCTTTAGATATTTCTGACAGTTATTATTGGATTAAAGAACCAAAAACGTTTGAATTATCAATTCCGTTAGCAGCAATAAATTTAGCAGCAAATTCCGCAATTGATGAGTTTGATAAAGTTGTGCAGCTTCGAAAAAATGCTGCAAAGATTACAGAGGAGATTGCAGGAAAAACAAACACTTTTTTCAGTAAAATAAAAAGTACTTCGTTCAAATCGATTGATGATTTTGTGCAAGCATTATCGCAATTAAGAACTTTACGTGGCGAAATTATTGGCTACAAAGAAGTACGTTATGTAAATGTAGATTATTTAGTTGAGCTAGAAACAGAAATTGCAGCACAAACAGATACCATTTCACAAAGATGTGTTTCTTTTCTGTTGGATGAAAAAGCCCTGTTACCTTACAATAAAAGAGTTGCTGAAAAGGAAGATGAATTAGAAAAAATTAGCAAAGTAATTGATGCCAAAGCTTTAGAAAAAGAAGTGAATCAAATTGTGGCTGATTTGGAGCTGCTAATTGAAATTGTATCGAATTTAGAAATTGAAGATACTTCTCATTCCACTAAAATTATTGATTCTATTTCGTTGATTTTCTCCACTATAAATCAATTAAAAGCAGCGATTAAAAACAAAATAAAGTCGTTAAGTTCTGCAGAAGCAAGTGCGGATTTTTCTTCTAAAATTAAGTTGATAGACCAAAGTATTGTCAATTATTTAGACATTGCAACCACTCCAGAAAAAACAGATGAATTGCTGAACAAAGTAGCGATTCAATTAGAAGATTTGGAAGGTAGATTTGCAGATTATGACCAATTTATTGCGGATATTTTAGAGAAAAGAGAAGAGGTTTACAATGCATTTCAGGCACGAAAAAGTAGCATCATTGAAGCCAGAAATAAGAAGGCAATTTCTTTAGAAACTGCCGCAAAAAGAATTTTAAATGGCGTTGTAAAAAAAGCAGAAAGTTTCAAGTTTCAAAATGAAATTAATGGTTATTTCGCATCTGATTTAATGATTAATAAACTGCGAGACATCATTACTCAATTATATGATTTAGGTGATGGTGGAAAAGCAGAAATGATTGAAACTGGCTTAAAAACAGCCAAAGAAGATGCTACCAGAAAATTAAAAGATAAGCAAGATTTATACGAAGATGGCGAAAATGTTATCAAGTTTGGGAAGCATAAATTCGGTGTTAATAAACAGGTTTTAGATTTAACTATTGTTTATAAAGACAAGTCGCTTTTTTATCATTTAACAGGAACTGATTTTTATCAAGAAATTGAGAATGAAATCTTATTAAAATCGGAGAAATATTGGAATCAATCTTTTGTTTCCGAGAATGAAAACGTATATCGTTCATCGTATTTAGCATATAGAATTACACAAGAAAATTCCATTGAAGACTTATATAATTTAACTGATGAAAAATTATTGGAATTGGTAAAAAGTGTTGCCTCAAAAAGTTATACAGAAGGCTATACAAAAGGTGTTCACGATTTAGATGCGTTTAAAATTTTAAAAACATTTATTGTAAAAGAAACTTCTTTAGGGTTGATGAAATATGCTCCACAAATTAGAGCTTTTGCACAATTATTTTGGCAATGTTTATCCGAAGAAAAAAGAACGTATTATGGTGATAAAATAAAAGCATCTGCAGCAGTTTTAAAAGTATTTCCTAAAAGTAAGAGCCATTTTCAGTTGATTACTGATTTAGGAAAATCGATCCATAAAACATTTGTTGAGGTTTTAGTAAATATTAAGGAATATCAAGAAACAAGTCAGTTTGAAATAGCCAACTATTTATTTGATGAGTTGAGTGATGAAACTTCTTTCTCTATGAGTCAGAAAGCAATTGGGTTATTTGAAGAATTTACGAAAGTTTTAAACGAGAAAAACAAAGTTAATAATGTAAGAACTGAAATTCAGTTGCTTGCGAATGAATCTTACAAGATTGATATTGCTACAGAATGGGTTTCATCTTTTGTGAAAGCTGCAAACGAAAAAGATGTCGATTACATTTATGAAGTAGTTTGTCTGTTTTTATATGAAGATAAATCTGCTCAAAATATTGTAAATGTAGAGGCAGAAGAAATAATTACAGATTTATCAGGAAATCATTCAACCATTAAAAATCAAGAATTTGTATTTGATTACCATCAATTTGTATCAAAATTAACGCATTTTTCTTCGGTTGAAATTCCTGGATTTCATCAATATAAAAAAGAAAAACACAACGTTACAGAAGCCTTAAAAGAAGATCTAAAATTAGAGGAATTTTTACCAAGAGTATTAACATCGTTTGTTAGAAATCAGTTAATTGATCAAGTTTATTTGCCTTTGTTTGGCGATAATTTATCGAAACAATTAGGAAGTGTTGGGAGCAACAAACGTACTGATAGAATGGGAATGTTGTTGTTGGTTTCGCCTCCAGGTTATGGAAAAACAACTTTGATGGAATATTTAGCAAATAGGTTAGGTTTCATCTTTATGAAAATAAATGGCCCAGCAATTGGTCACGAAATTACATCTGTAGATCCAATGTCTGCTACCAATATTGCAGCTCGTGAAGAACTTAAAAAACTAAATTTAGCGTTTGAAATGGGTAATAATGTAATGTTATATTTAGATGATATTCAGCATTGTAATCCAGAATTTTTACAAAAATTTATTTCGTTAGCAGATGGAACTCGAAAAATTGAAGGAGTTTATAATGGGCAACCAAAAACGTACGATTTTAGAGATAAAAAGTTCTGTGTAATTATGGCTGGAAATCCGTACACAGAAAGTGGAGATAAATTTCAAATTCCAGATATGTTAGCCAACAGAGCAGATATTTATAATTTGGGAGATATTATTGGTGATACAGCTTCGTTGTTTAAAATGAGTTTGATTGAGAATTCGATGACTTCAAATCCTATTTTAGCTCAAATTTCAAACACCCATTTTGATGATATTTATCAATTGGTAAAAATTGTCGAGACAGGAAATAGAGAAGGAATTGAGTTAAAAGGAAACTACACCAAACAAGAATTGAATGATTACGTATCGGTTTTAGAAAAAGTAATCATTATTAGAGATCGAGTGATGGAAGTAAATGCAGCGTATATAAAATCTGCTGCAATGGATGAGCAAAATAGAACAGAACCTGCCTTTAAATTGCAAGGATCTTATAGAGATATGAATAAGTTAGTTTCTAAAATTGTTCCGATTATGAACAATAAAGAATTAGAAATTTTGCTACTTTCTCATTATGAAAACGAATCGCAAACCTTAACAAGTGCTGCTGAATCTAATTTATTAAAATACAAAGAATTGGGTGGTTTGTTAACTTCGGATGAAAAAGAACGTTGGTCAACCATTAAAACAACCTTTGTAAAAAACAACAAATTAAAAGGATTTGGAAATGCGAATGAAATGACGCAAGTATTAGCGCAAATGATGCAATTCAGTGATAATTTGATGGGAATTCAAGAAGTTTTGAAAAAAGGATTAGAGAAATAAAGGAAATACTGTATTTTTGGACTTTTAATGAAACAAGATTTATGAGCGAAGTAAGACATAATTGGAATAAAGAAGAAGTTTTAGAAATATATAATAGACCATTAATGGAGTTGTTGTATGATGCAGCAACCATTCACAGAAAACAACACGACCCAAATGTCGTGCAAGTTTCAACGTTACTTTCTATAAAAACTGGTGGCTGTTCAGAAGATTGTGGGTATTGCCCACAAGCAGCAAGATATCACACTAATGTGGAAGGAAACGATTTAATGACTGTTAATCAAGTAAAAGCACAAGCATTAAGAGCTAAAGAATCTGGAAGTTCTAGAGTTTGTATGGGAGCAGCTTGGAGAAACGTAAAAGACGGACCAGAATTTGATCAAGTTTTAGATATGGTGAGAACTATAAATAAGCTGGATATGGAAGTTTGTTGCACTTTGGGAATGGTTACAGAAAACCAAGCACAACGTTTGGCAGAAGCTGGTTTGTATGCCTATAATCATAATTTAGATTCATCAGAAGAATATTATAAAGAAGTAATTTCTACAAGAGGTTATCAAGATCGTTTAGACACCATTGATAATGTTCGCAAAACAAATGTTACAGTTTGTTCTGGTGGAATAATTGGAATGGGAGAAAAAGCAGAGGATAGAGCTGGAATGTTAGTGGCTTTATCAACGTTGAATCCACAACCAGAATCTACACCAATAAATGCTTTGGTTGCTGTTGAAGGAACACCTTTAGAGAACGAAAAACCAGTTGATATTTGGGATATGATTAGAATGGTGGCAACTACAAGAATTGTTTTGCCAGAAACACAAGTTCGTTTATCTGCTGGAAGAACACAAATGAGTAGAGAAGGGCAAGCAATGTGTTTCTTTGCTGGTGCAAACTCTATTTTTGCAGGCGATAAATTATTAACAACTCCAAATCCTGATGTAAATGAGGATATGAAAATGTTTAAATTGTTAGGTTTAAATCCGCAGAAACCATTTACTAAAAAAGTACAACCACAAACAGTTGAAGCATCAGAATCTGAGTATCAATCTTTAGGTGAAAAACCAAAATGGACAAGACCAGACCATAAAATTGAAAGAAACGAAATAAAGAAACAAGAAGGAAAAGCCATGAAGGTTTAAATTAAACGCATTATTCTTATATAATTTATAAATGTGATAAAATCATCAACCTAAAAAGTTGATGATTTTTTTATGATTAGTTTTTTGTATTTAGTAAGAATTCATATTTTTATGTTTTAGCCATTTTGATGCCTTAAATTTGAAAGCATGAGTTTAAACCTATCTCAAATCGATCGAGTAAAAACAATTACAAAAGAAGACTTTATACAAAATTATTTCAAGCCTCAAAAACCAGTAGTTATTGAGAGTTTTATTCAGGATTGGCCTGCATTTACAAAATGGAATTTAGAGTACATGAAAAAGGTTGCAGGAGATAAAACAGTGCCTTTGTATGATGATAGACCTGTAGATTTTAAAGATGGTTTTAATGAGCCACATGCAAAAATGAAAATGGCAGATTATGTAGACTTATTAAAAAGTAAGCCTACAAAATTTAGAATTTTTCTTTGGAATGTTTTAAAGGAAGTTCCAGTTCTTCAGAAAGATTTTAACTATCCAGATTTTGGTTTAAGATTAATGAAAGGTTTGCCAATGTTATTTTTTGGAGGAACTGATTCTTATACATTTATGCATTATGATATTGATTTAGCAAATATTTTTCACTTCCATTTTGAAGGTAAAAAGGAAATTATATTATTCGATCAACAGCAAAATAAGTATTTATATAAAGTTCCATACGCTTTAATTACAAGAGAAGATATTGATTTTTCGAATCCCGATTTCACAAAATGGCCAGCTTTAAAAAAAGCAAAAGGTTATAAAACATCTTTAGAACATGGGCAAGTTTTGTATATGCCAGAAGGTTATTGGCATTATATGAAATATATTACACCTGGCTTTTCTATGAGTTTAAGAGCTATTGCAAGAAACCCAAAAAACTTGGGTAAAGCTCTTTATAATGTTTTAATCATGAGAACTTACGATAATTTAATGAGAAGATTAGAAGGCCAAAAATGGATTGACTGGAAAAATGAGCAAGCTATTTTAAGAACAAAATAATTGTTTTGAGAACAAAATTCAATATTTTGTTTTTAGTTATCTGATATTGTGTATATTGCACTAACCAAACTAAATAGTATTATTATGAAAGCTTGTCCAAAGTGCAAATCTGCGTCTAGACATAGATTAAAAAGAAAGGCTTTTTTAAAAATGATTCCAGGAACTAAGTCTTATGGATGTGATAAATGTAACACACAATATACCTGGTTTTCTTTTATCAATCGTTCTTTAAAAGTTTAAACTAAAAAAACCTCGTTAAAACGAGGTTTTTTTAGTTTAAATAAGTGCTTATCTATTTAAAAATAGCTCTGTATAAATCATTTCCGTTTGCAAAAAGTAGCAAAGTAATTAATAAAACAAAACCAACTACTTGTGCATATTCTAAAAATTTATCGCCAGGTTTTTTACCTGTAATCATTTCCCAAAGCGTAAAAACTACATGGCCACCATCTAAAGCAGGAATTGGCAATAAGTTCATAAAACCTAACATGATTGATAAAAATGCAGTAATATTCCAAAATGCTTCCCAACTCCAGGTGGAAGGGAAAATTTTACCAATCGAGTAAAAACCACCTAAACCTTTGTAAGCACCTGTGCTTGGGTTAAATATTTTTTTTAATTGTTTTACGTAATCTGTTAAGGTTTTCCAAGATTTATTCCAACCAGCAGGAATTGCTTCTGCAAAAGTGTATTGATAATTAGCTAAATCATAATAACCTAATTTGCCAATTTCGCTTAATTTTAGATTAGCAGGATTTACGCCAATTTTTCCTTCCTCAGAAATTTTCACAGGAATATCAACAATTTCGTTATCTCTTTTAACTGAAATTGTAATGTTATTTCCTTTGTTTTCAAGAAAACGATCTTCAATTTCATCATAATAAACAGCTTTATAGCCATTTACTTTTACAATTAAATCTTTTACTTTTAGTTGAGAATCTTTGTTATGAGAATCTTTTGGAATATTCCCAATCATAAAAGGATACCTTACAGAGACAATTGGACCATCATCACTTTTCTTTCTATCAATTAATTTAGAGATAAAATCTACAGGTAATTTTTTATCGAAAACCTCGCCATTTCTTTCATAGGTAAATCTTTCTCCGTTTATAAATTCTAAGGTGATTTGGCTGAATTTTCTAATTTTTTCTCCATCAACAGTTAAAATTTTATCGCCAGTTTTTAAGCCTAAATCCATTGCTAAAGAATCCTGCACCCAAATACCATCTGTTAAATTTTCATTTGGTAAATATTCTTCTCCATAAGACCACATTAACATTACGTAAATAAAAATTCCTAAAACGAAATTCACAAAAACACCACCTAACATTATTATTAAACGTTGCCAAGCTGGTTTAGAGCGAAATTCCCATGGTTTTGGAGGTAAAGCCATTTGCTCTTTATCCATGCTTTCATCAATCATACCTGCTATTTTTACATAGCCACCTAAAGGAATCCAACCAATTCCATAAACGGTTTCGCCAATTTTTTTCTTAAAAATCGAGAATTTATAATCAAAGAAAAGATAGAATTTTTCTACTTTAGTTTTAAACAATTTTGCAGGGATAAAGTGCCCTAATTCGTGCAAAACAATTAATAAAGATAAACTTAGTATAAATTGAGATGCTTTTATTAATATTTCCATTCAGCGTTAAATCTTAATTTTAAAAACGCACAAATGTACGTTTTTAAAGAGAGTATAAAAAGAACTATTGTAGGATGGTTTTTATTTTAACAAACATTTTAGATGTTTTTTAGTTTCTGCAATTTCTCTAGCATTTTTATAAGCCTTAAATTTGCAGAAATATTCTTTTAATGGATTTAAAGTTTTTCAAAAAAAGTAAAGCAACACTTATCTTTTTAGTTGTTTTCTCGGCAATTTCTATTCCCGTTTTTTATCATTTGGTGAAGGTTGATAAAAGGCTAAAAATCTACAATCCTATTGATGTAAATCCGCAATTGGTAGCTACTGATTTAAGACATATTACTAAAAACCATACCATTAAAGATTTTGAGTTAATCAACCAAAATGGAGAAATTGTTACTAATAAAAACTACGAAAACAAAATATATGTAGCCGATTTCTTTTTTACACGTTGCACAAATATTTGCATTGCAATGGCTTATAATATGAGCGAATTACAGGAGTTTTATAAAAACGATGATGATATTATGTTTTTATCACATTCTGTAACTCCAACTATAGATAGTGTTGCTGTGTTAAGAGAATATGCAGACAATAAAGGCGTAATTGACGCAAAATGGAATGTTACAACTGGTGATAAAAAGCACATTTACGAACTTGCCAGAAAAAGTTATTTTGCTGTTGTAGAGGAAGGTGATGGAGGTGTAGATGATTTTATACACACAGAGCAATTTATTTTGGTTGATAAGGAAAAACGTATTCGTGGTTATTATGATGGCACTGAAAAAGAAGACATGGAAAAGTTAAAAAAAGACGTGGCTTTGTTAAAAGAAGAATATACCAAAAAATAACTTGTTTAGAATCATTCTAAATGATTATCTTTGCTCTGCAAAATAAAATCTGTGAGCACAATAGCAACATTATACATTGGGGAAATAGGATATATTTCTGAGGAATCATTAGATTTTATTCCTTTAAAATTATTAGAAATGGGTTGTTTGCCTGGAGCAGAAGTGCAATTAGTGCAAATTGCGCCTTTTAAAGATCCTTTATATATCTGTGTAAATGGAAGCCATTTAGCTATCAGAAAAGAAACAGCTTCTTTAATTAAAATCTTAAAAGCAAGTTTATAAATGTCTAAAAACGATATAAAAGTTGCTTTAATTGGGAATCCAAATACAGGTAAAACTTCACTTTTTAATCAACTTACAGGTCTAAACCAAAAAGTAGGAAATTATCCAGGAATTACTGTTGATAAAAAATTAGGAATTTGTAAATTATCTGCTACTCAGAATGCAATTATTACAGATTTACCAGGAACTTACAGTATAAATCCTACTTCTATTGATGAAAGTATTGTACTTAAAACCTTATTGAATAAAGATATTAAAGCATCACCAGATGTAATTTTGGTGGTTGCAGATGTAGAAAATTTAAAACGTAATTTACTTTTATTTTCTCAAATTAAAGATTTAGAAATTCCAACAGTTTTGGCAATCAATATGGTTGATCAAATGGATAAAAAAGGAATTACTATTGATTTATCGCTCTTAAAAAAAGAACTAAACACAGAAGTTATTTTAATAAGCGCTAGAAAAAATGAAGGTATAAATGATATTAAAGCTGCCATTATTCGCTGTCATGTTGCTGCAAAAGCGTCGCCTTTATGTGGTATCAACTCTAAAGTAGATCCAGATTATTTTGATAAATTAAAAGAAGTTAGCCCAAATTATTCCTTGTACGAATTATGGTTGATGGTTACTCAAAATAATTTCCCAGAAACCATCACCAAAAAAGAAAAAGAAGATTTATTAGCTTTTAAAGAAGATGTTTCTAAGTTAAAGAAATATCAACATAAAGAAACCATTTATCGTTATCAAGAAATTAATAAAATTTTAAAGAAAACGTATATAATTGATAAAACAAAAGCCAAAGATTTAAGAGGTAGATTAGACAAAGTATTTACACATAAAATTTTCGGATACTTATTTTTCTTCTTGATTTTACTCATAATTTTTCAATCCATTTTTGATATTGCATCAGTTCCTATGGATTTTATCGACGGAATTTTTGCACAATTATCAGATTTCGCAAAAAGCAATTTATCTACTGGCGTTCTTACAGATTTGTTAACAGAAGGTATTATTCCTGGTATTGGAGGTGTTGTTATTTTTATTCCGCAAATCGCTATTTTATTTTTATTCATAGCTATTTTAGAGGAAACAGGTTATATGAGTCGTGTTGTTTTTTTAATGGATAAAATTATGCGACGTTTTGGTATGAATGGAAAAAGTATTATTCCATTAATTTCTGGAACAGCGTGTGCAATTCCTGCAATAATGGCTACCAGAACCATTTCTAGTTGGAAAGAAAGATTGATAACAATTTTAGTAACCCCATTTACAACGTGTTCTGCAAGGTTACCTGTATATGCTATATTAATTGCTTTGGTAATTCCTGATAAAAAAGTTGTAGGGTTTTTAAACTTACAAGGTTTAGTTTTGTTATTATTATATGCTTTGGGTTTTGTAAGTGCAATTTTAGCAGCTTATATTTTACATAAAACTTTAAAAATTAAAACGAAATCATTTTTTGTGATTGAAATGCCAAATTACAAATTACCATCACTTAAAAATGTATTTTATGAAGTAGTAGAAAAAACGAAAGCATTTGTTTTTGGAGCAGGAAAAATAATTTTAGCCCTCTCAATAGTACTTTGGTTTTTAGCTTCTAATGGAGGAGAAAGTTATAAAAATGCAGCACAAAATGTAACCGAAAATGTAGTAAATCAGAATTTAAATGACGAGCAATTACAGCAAAAAATAGCATCAGCAAAACTAGAAAATTCGTACATAGGAATTATGGGAAAATCTATTGAGCCAGCTATAAAACCTTTGGGTTATGATTGGAAAATAGGGATTGCCTTAATTACTTCTTTTGCGGCTCGTGAAGTTTTTGTTGGCACTTTAGCAACTATTTACAGTGTAGAAGCAGATGATGAAAATACGACAACTATCAAACAAAAAATGGCTGCAGAAGTTAATGAATCAGGAGGAAAGTTGTTTAATTTTCCTGTTGGGATGTCTTTAATGGTTTTTTATGCTTTTGCAATGCAATGTATGGCAACTTTAGCCATCGTAAAACGTGAAACTAAAACATGGAAATGGCCTTTAATTCAGCTTTTTGGAATGGGTTTATTGGCTTATGTAGCATCGTTTTTAACCTATCAAATTTTAAGTTAATGCAAGAAATTGTTGTTTATATCTTCCTTTTTTTAGCGATTGTTTTTTTAGTGAAGAAATACTTTTTTCCTGCCAAGAAAAAAAGTAAATGTGGCACAGATTGTGGTTGTCATTAAAATCTTAACAGAAGATTAAGAATCTTGAAATTAACGTTTTATAACTTTGATTTTAATAAAAAAAAACAAATAAAAAACTCTTTTAGATATGAAAAAATCTATTTTAATCATTGCAATATTTGCAATTTCTATGCTTTTTCCAACAGAAATGTCGGCTCAAAAATTCCCAAAGATCGATGTAAGTCCTATGGATGCCTCTTCTTTTCCTGAAAACTGGAGAGAATCTAACAAACTTGTAAAAGTTGTGTATAGTAGACCTCAATTAAAAGGACGAACGTTAGATAAGTTAGCTCCTAATGATAAAGTTTGGAGAACAGGTGCAAACGAAGCTGCTGAAATTACATTTTATAAAGATGTTACTTTTGGAGATAAAAAAGTAAAAGCTGGTACTTACACATTATTTACAATTCCCACAGATAATGAATGGACTTTTATTTTAAGCAATCAAAAAAATGTTTGGGGTTCTTATTTTTATGATAAGGCAGAGGATGTTGTAAGAGTTTCAGGAGAAGTATCAAAATCTAAAGATTCAATCGAAGCATTTTCTATTGTTTTTGAAGGAGAAGAAGAAAATGCAACCATGTATTTAGGTTGGGGAAATACCCTGGTTTCAGTGCCTGTGAAAGGATGAAAATCGGAGATAAAATTTTTAAATTTACTTTATCAAATGAAAATCCTCAAAATATAAAATTTCGAGGATTTTTTTTCATCCAATTTGTCCAGTCTTTAAAAGTTTATTAAAAGCTTGAGTATTTTGAGTGAGATGCTTTACAGCATGACAAATTGTATGCTGTAAAATTGTGCGTTTGGTTTTTAAATTTTAAACAGATTGTTTCTGTTGCCATTTCCAAGCAGAACGTAAAGCCTCTTCTAGGCTAATTTCTGTTTTCCAATTTAGTTCTTTATTAGCATGTGTTGTATCTGCATAGCAAGTCATTACATCACCTTGTCTTCTGTCAACAATTTTATAATTTAATTTTAAATTGTTTACTTTTTCAAAAGCTTTTATCACTTCTAAAACAGAAGTTCCTTTTCCAGTTCCAATATTAAAGAATTCAAATGCGTTTTTATTATTTTTATTGATGAGTCTTTTTAAAGCAGCAATATGTGCTTTTGCTAAATCTACAACATGAATGTAATCGCGAATTGCAGTTCCATCTTCAGTTGGGTAATCATCTCCAAAAACAGATAGTTCCTTTCTAATTCCTGCAGCAGTTTGTGTAACAAAAGGAATTAAGTTAGCAGGAACTCCCAATGGTAATTCTCCAATTTTTGCTGTTGGATGTGCACCAATTGGGTTAAAATATCGCAGAGCAATTGCATTAATCCCGTAAGCATTACTTGTATCTTTTATAATTTCTTCGCCAATTTTTTTAGTATTTCCGTACACAGATTCTGCTTTTTTTACAGGTGCATTTTCTGTAATTGGCGATGAATCTGGTTCTCCATAAACTGTTGCAGAAGAAGAAAATATAAAATTATCTAATTTTCGATCTCTAACTTCTTGTAAGATGTAAATTAATGAGCTTAAATTATTTTCGTAATAATCTAAAGGCTTTGCAATGCTTTCTCCAACTGCTTTAAAAGCAGCAAAATGAATAATTCCATCAATTTTATGGGCATCAAAAACGGCTTTTATTTCGCTTTTATTTCTTACATCAGCATTATGAAACGTTGGTTTTATGCCTGTAATTTCTGTAATACTATCTAAAACAGATATGGTTGTGTTCGATAAATCATCAATAATTACAACTTCAAAACCTTCGTTTTGTAATTCAACTACTGTGTGAGAACCTATAAAACCAAGACCTCCTGTTACTAAAATTTTTTTCATGGTTGCTTATTCTTTGGGGTTTATGTATTTAAAAAATCTAAAATTGTTTTTGTGATAAATTGCAATTGTTCATCATCTAATTCTGTATGCATTGGTAACGAAATTACCGTTTTTACTAATTCGTTCGTTACTGGGAAATCACTTTCATTGTATCTTTCATCTTTGTATGCTTTTTGCGAATGTAAAGCTACAGGATAATAAATAGCATTTGGTATTTCTTTCGTTAACAAATGTTTATGTAATTCATCTCTTTTTCCATTGGTAATTTGCAATGTATATTGATGAAAAACATGGCAATCACAAACGTCACAAATTTGATTACAAGAATTTGTTTTATTCGATTTTGCTGTTGGAGTTATTATATTAGGGTTGTTTGCAAACGCATTATTATAAAAACGTGCTGCATTTCTTCTAGATTTACAATAATTGTTTAAATTAGGCAACTTTGCTTTTAAAACTCCAGCTTGTATAGCATCTAATCTAGAATTTACACCCACAACATCATGATAATAACGTTCGTACATTCCGTGATTTACAATACCTCTTAAAGTATGAGCCAAATCATCATCATTAGTAAAAATAGCTCCTCCATCTCCATAACAACCCAAGTTTTTAGAAGGGAAAAAAGACGTTGTACCTACATTTCCGATAGTTCCTGCTTTTTTCTGTGTACCATCTTTAAACGTGTAATTAGCGCCAATTGCTTGTGCATTATCTTCTATTACAAACAAATTATGTGCTGTTGCAATTTCCATAACAGCATCCATATTGGCAACTTGTCCAAATAAATGAACAGGAACAATGGCTTTTGTTTTTGGAGTAATTGCCTTTTTAAGTGCTTCAATATCGATGTTAAAAGTATCAGCTTCTACATCAACCAAAACTGGTGTTAATTTTAAAAGACCAATAACTTCTACAGTTGCTGCAAATGTAAAATCGGCTGTAATTACTTCATCTCCTTGTTCTAAGCCTAAGCCCATCATTGCAATTTGCAAAGCGTCAGTTCCGTTTGCGCAAGGAATTACATGTTTTACACCTAAATAATCCTCTAAATCTTTTTGAAATTCATGCACCAAAGGTCCATTTATGTAAGAGGATGTATTTAATACTTCTTGAATGGAAGCGTCTACAGTTTCTTTTATTTGTTGATATTGACTTTGTAAGTCAACCATTTGAATTTTTTTCATAAATGATGAAATTGTTAAACATCAAAAATACAACATAAATATTTTATCTTTGGGCTCATCAAAAATTTTCAAATGAAATTTATCAAAAAAGCTTTAAAAATTTTAGTTTTAATAATTGTTCTTGTAGTAGTTGGAGTTTGGTTGTATTCCAAAACATATCACCCAAAATATGATGGAGAATTAGAAATCAAAAATTTATCTGAAGAAGTAAGTATTTATTTTGATGAAATTGGAGTTCCTCACATCAATGCACAAAATCAAAAAGATGCGTATGTAGCTTTGGGGTATGTGCATGCACAAGACCGATTATGGCAAATGGAGTTGATAAGAAGAATTGCTGCTGGAAGATTATCTGAAATGTTTGGAAAAGATTTACTAAAAACTGATGTGTTTTTTGCGGGTTTAGGAATTGAGGAAGCTGCCGAAAAAACCATTGCAAATCTTGATAAAAATTCTGAAGCTTATATACTAACTCAGTCTTATTTAGACGGAATTAATCAATATATAAATGATGGAAAAACACCTTTAGAATTTACACTTTTAGGATTAGAAAAAGAAAATTATACGATTAAAGATGTGTATAATGTATTTGGTTATATGGCTTTTAGCTTTGCTGTTGCCCATAAAACAGATCCTTTATTAACAGAGATTAAAGAGAATTTAGGAGATGCTTATTTTAATGAATTGATGGCAATTGATGCTAATAAATTAACGGTTTTAAAGAAAGAAGTTTCTGAGATTAAAGGGACTTTATCAAAAGAAGTAAGTGCGATTATGGACAAGTTACCAGTATCTACTTTTATAGGAAGTAACTCTTGGGTAATTGCGCCAGAAAAAACAAAAAAGGGAAAAGTAATTTTTGCAAACGATCCTCATATTGGGTTTTCTCAACCTTCTGTTTGGTATCAAAATCATATAAAAACACCCAATTTTGAAATTTATGGATTCAATATTGCATTGATGCCTTTTCCATTATTAGGGCATAATACAGAATATGCGTATGGTTTAACAATGTTGGCAAACGACGATATAAATTTTTATATCGAAGAAAATAATCCTGTAAATTCCAATCAATATAAAACAGAAAACGGTTTTAAAAATTATACAATTGTTGATAAAACCATCAGCATAAAAGATGAAAAAGATACCACTTTTCAAGTAAAAGTCTCACAACATGGTCCTATTATGAATGGCATTATTTCTCATTTAGAAGATGAAAGACCTATTGCCATGAATTGGATTTATACCCAATTAAATAATGAGCAATTAGATGTTTCTTATGAAATGTCGCACGCAAAATCGTTAACAAATTTTAAACAAGCAGTTGCTAAAATTCATGCTCCAGGATTAAATGTGATGTATGGAGATGCAAAAGGAAATATTGCTTGGTTTGCTTCTGCAAAACTCTATCAATTAAGAGATAGTCTATCCTCTAAAACCTATTTGGATGGTACTTCTGGCAAAGATGAAATTACAGAATTTTTACCTTTTTCTGAAAATCCACAAGCTATAAACCCAAGTTGGAATTATGTATATTCCGCAAATAATCAGCCAGATTCTGTGAGAGGGAAATTGTATCCAGGGTATTATCAACCACAAGATAGAGCAAAGAGAATTGTAGAGTTGTTAGAAGCTAAAAACGATTTCACAAAACAAGATGTTGCTAAAATGATGTTCGATGTAAAATCGTCTACAGTTTCAGAAATTGCTGCTGATTTAATTAAAAACATCAATCAAACTGATTTAACTGCTTCAGAGAAAAAAGCGATTTCCATTTTAGAAAATTGGGATGGAACATATTTAAAAAATGCTGTTGCACCAACAATTTACAATCGTTTTTTATACGAAGTTTTAGCAGGAACTTACAAAGACGAATTAGAAGCTAGTTTTGAGTTGTTCATCAATTCTCAATTGCAGGATCAAGCATTGCCAATTCAAATTAATAGAGCAAATTCTATTTGGTGGGATGATATTACAACATCAAATAAAATTGAAAATAGAGAGGAAATTATAACGAATTCTTTTAAAAGTAGTTTTGCTTTTTTAGAAAATCAATTAGGTGAAAATGTAGAAGATTGGCTGTGGAAAAGAGTAATCTCTGTGGAGCATGAACATGCCATTGGGAAAGCTGGTGGTGTTTTAAGAACGTTTTTTAATGTAGGACCTTTTGAAACTGTTGGTGGGAATGAAGTCATCAATAACCAAATATTTAAATTAGATAGCACAGGTGTTTATAAGATTACTGCTGGTCCATCCACAAGAAGAGTTATCGATTTTTCTGATGTAGAAAACAGTTTAGGAATTGTACCAACAGGTCAATCAGGAAACGTTTTTAGTAAGCATTATAAAGACCAAGCTCAAAAATTCGTGAATGGCGAATTTGTAGAGATGAAACTAAATGAAGTGCAAATAAAAAGAAGCGAAAATGAGTTGATTTTGAAGCCTAGAAATTAATTTAACAGCAAATAGTACATAAAAATACGTCTTTGCGAACGATTGTGAAGCAATCTGTAATTTACTAAGTAGCTGTTTTATATTGATAATCAAAATAAATCAGTTATGTTTCAGCAGCAGATTGCTTTGTCCTTTCGTCCTCGCAAAGACGAATTTTTATAGAGTTTTAGGAGTGTAGAAAAATTAATTAAAAGCCAAATAGTAAATTAAAACACGTCTTTGCGAACGATAGTGAAGCAATCTTTTAATTTTAAGAAGTATAGTTCATAAATAAACAAGATATTGCTTGGTCACTTTCTTTTTGTCAAAAGAAAATTTCTCTTAAACAATTTTCTCTAAACCTCCTTATAAACTTCCTCAAAAGGAATTCTAAAACGTTCTCCATAAACGCCTTCAGGTTTTCTAATGCCACAAGAAACGATCATGTTTATTTCTGCACCAAAAGGTAAACCCAATAATTTCTTTACACGCAACGTGTCAGAACCTTCCATTGGGCACGTATCATAACCTTCTGCTGCCATAGAAATCATAAAGTTTTGTGCAGCTAAACCACAGGTTTTATGAGCTACAATTCGCATATCACTTTGCCTAACTTGTCTATACATAGGTTTAAAAAGCCCAATGATAGACACCATTATATATTTTAAGAAACCTAAAATCCCTAAAAAATCAGCATATGCAAAAGGGATAATTTTTCCATAATAACCTCTGGCTGTTTTTTCTCTTTTAGATTGTTCAGCTTTTGGATTGTTTGCGCCAAAATTTTGATCAATAAAACTCAAATTCGCTTTAGCTCTTTGTTTCCATAAATCTTTTCTAGTGACAAAAATCACCAACTGTTGTGCAGTTCTTGCAGCATTTTGATTGAAACAAAAAAGCGCAATTTTAGCAATCGTATCTTTTGAGGTGATGTGATAAAACTCCTACAACTGCATATTGCTGCTGTTTGGCGCTAAAGAAGCTTGTTCAATACATTTTTTTACGATGTTTTTATCAATCGGTTTTTCTGCATCGTAAACTCTTACTGAACGCCTATAATGTATTGCTTGAGAAACTGTTTTTTCTTGTAACATAGATTGTTTTATGAGATTTCTTTTAGTCTTTTATTCATTACCCAAAACCAAAAAGGAGGAAATAGTGCAAGCAACATCATACCTGGATATCCTGTTGGCATTTGAGGACTTTCTGGATCTGTTTTTAACAATTGATAATGTTTTGCGCCATTATAATGATGATCTGAATGACGAGATAGATTGAACAATAAAACCTGCCCAACTTGATGATCTGAATTCCAAGAGTGATTTCTTTTTACACGTTCATAACGTCCATGTTCATTTTGTTTTCTTAACAAACCATAATGCTCAATATAGTTGACGGTTTCTAATAAAATAATGCCAGAAATTGTAGCTCCTAAAAATGCCAAGACTACAAACTGACCAAAGAAAAAATAAATTGAAATCAATAATAACAGATTACAGATCGTATAAATTAGCATTCTATTTTGATGATGGAACCAGCTTCTGTTTTCATTTTTCATGCGTTTATTTTCTAGTTTCCAAGCTGTAAAATAGCTTGAAAAGTGAGAGCGAATCCAAAAAATAAAAATCCATTCGTTTTTTCTTGCAGTTGCTGCATCTTTTGGAGTGGCAACATTAAAGTGATGTCCTCCATTATGATAAGGTAAAAAGTGTGTATTTAAAGAAGTCAATAAGAGAATTTCTCCAATCAATTCATCAAATCGATTATTTCTGTGGCCTAATTCGTGCCCAACATTGATGCCTAAAACCCCACACATAATTCCCATTCCAAAAACGCGTCCAAAGATTTCTGAATTGGTTAAATTAGGTTCTTGAATCGCATTAAAAAATATAAATAAAAATACAATTTGAATTGGTAATGTTGCGTATAATAAATAAGTATACAGTTTATTTTCTTTCTCAATAGTTTCTTCTTCTTTGGTAAAATTTTCTTTATTTGGTTTTATGAAAAACTCAAGAAAAGGAACTAAGCCAAAGAAAACAAAAGCAGGTAAATGAGTAAGCCAGCCTTTACTAGTGAAAGAAATATAAACAACTAAAGGTAAAATTAAAATTGAAAAGTATTTAAGGGCTTTCATTTTAGAAAAATAATTTTTCTAAAGATAGCAATTAGTTACAAGCGTTCCAAATTACATCATCTGGAGTTGGTGCAATTATACAAATTTGTTCTTTAGAAACAGGATGGATAAACTCAATTTTTCGAGCATGTAAACTGATGCTTCCATCTTTATTGCTTCTGTCAAAACCATACTTTAAATCTCCTTTTATAGGAGAACCAATATAAGAAAGTTGTGTTCTTATTTGATGATGTCTACCAGTTTCTAAATCAATTTCTAGTAAAGAATAATTGTCTAGTTTTTTAATGATTTTATAGTGTAAGGTTGCTTTTTTGCTACCTTCAATTTCTTTTTTGTAGACAAAAGATTTATTTTTCTTGGTGTCTTTTTTTAGGAAATCAATTAGAGTATCACTTTCTTTTTTAGGTTGATTTTTAACCAATGCCCAATATGTTTTGTTAATGGTTTTATCGCGCAACATTTTATTTAAACGTTCTAATGCTTTGCTAGTTCTTGCAAAAATTACAATGCCAGATGTTGGTCTGTCCAATCTATGCACTGTGCCAATAAAAACAGCACCAGGTTTGTTGTATTTATCTTTTACGTATTCTTTTACAACATCACTTAAAGGTTTGTCTCCAGTTTTATCACCTTGTGTAATATCTCCAGCACGTTTATTGATGATAATAATATGATTATCTTCATGTAAAACCTGTAAATTTTCTTTGTTAGAGTGCATAAATATTTATCACTTTGAAAAATGTAGCGTAATTATTTAAAATCTTTGGCAACATCTCCGTTTACACCATCAATAAAATCTAAAAATTCTTTGCGACCTAGACCTGTTTGAGATGATGTTAAAAAGTTCATTGGTAAAGTTTCCCAATGTTGTAGTAATTTCTTTTTGTAAGATGTTATTTGTTTGTTCAGTTTAGAGCTTCCTAATTTGTCTGCTTTGGTAAAAACGATGCAAAAAGGAATTTGATTTTCGCCCAAAAACTGCATAAAATCTAAATCTATTTTTTGAGGGTCGTGTCTGGAATCAATCAAAACAAACGTACAAACCAGTTGTTCTCTTTCTTTAAAATAGTTCTCTATAAAATACTGAAAAATTACACGTTTCTTTTTCGAAACAGAGGCATAACCATACCCAGGTAAATCCACCAAAAACCATTCATCATTTATTTTAAAATGATTTATTAATTGTGTTTTACCAGGTTTTCCAGAAATTTTAGCCAAATCTTTACGCTCCATTAACATGTTTATCAATGAAGATTTCCCAACATTAGATCGCCCAATAAAAGCATATTCAGGAATCCTATCTTTGGGTGCATTTATAACATTGCTGTTACTCATTACAAATTCAGCAGACTTAATTTTCACAACAAAAAAGTTTTATATATTTCTAGATTTTAACCAATCATGTAGTATTTGATTGAATTCTTCAGGTCTTTCCATCATTGCAGCATGTCCACATTTATCAATCCAAAATAAATCTGAATCTGGTAATAATTTATGGAAATCTACAGCTACTTCTGGAGGAGTTACTCCATCTTGTTTTCCCCAAATTAAACACGTTGGTTGTGTCATTTCAGGCAAATCATTTTTCATGTTATGACGAATTGCACTTTTAGCAATAGATAAAGTTTTTAAGGCCTTCATTCTATCATTTACAGTAGCATACACATCATCCACTAATTCTTTGGTAGCAACTTTTGGATCGAAAAAAACCTCTCTAGCTTTATTTTCTATATACTCGTAATTTCCTCTTTTTGGGAAACTATCTCCCATGGCTTTTTCATACAAACCAGAACTTCCTGTAAGTACAAGTGTATTTACTTTTTCAGGATAATGTTTGGTAAAATATAAAGCAATATGCCCTCCTAAAGAGTTTCCTAAAAGAATAGCGCTATCAATTTTTTTAAACTCTAAAAAATCTTTTAAATAGCTTGCTAAACTTTTAACATTTGTCTTTATAAGTGGTAGTGAATACAAAGGTAATTCAGGAATTAAAACCTTATATCCGTTGTTCGAAAAATGATTAAAAGTAGCTCCAAAGTTACTTAAAGCGCCCATTAATCCATGTAAAACAATAATTGCAGGTCCTTCTCCAGCTTCTGCATAAGTAAAATCACCTTCAGTTTTTAATATTTCAGTCATTGATTTTGTTTGATTGCTTTTAAACGCAAATGTAATTCTTTTTTATTAGATAGAAATCGATTTCATGAATCCTTAAAATCAGTTGTTAACAAGAGGTTTTCTCTTATATAGTAAGGTTATTAGGTGTTTTTATTAACAATGTGGTAAAAAGTGGTAAAAAGTGGTAAAATTTATATATTTTTGATGTTAATTAATTCTTTAACGTGATTAACCTAATTGGTACATACGAATGTAAAGCAGATGCAAAAGGCAGAGTGATGGTTTCATCAGCTCTGAAAAAGCAAATGCAGCCAATTTTACAAGAAGGTTTCGTGTTGAAGCGATCAGTTTTTGAAAAGTGTTTGGAATTATATCCTATGAAAGAATGGAATATAATGATGGAAAGAGTCAACAAGCTGAACAAGTTTAAGAAAAAGAACAACGATTTTATAAGAAGATTTACGGCTGGCGTAAAATTGGTAGAGTTAGATGCAACAGGTAGAATTCAAATACCTAAAGATTTGTGCGATTTTGCTGGAATTCAAAAACAAGTAGTGATGTCGTCTTCTGCGAAAATTATTGAAATTTGGGATAAAGAGAAGTACGAAAAAGCAATTGACGATGCTGCAGATGATTTTGCAGATTTGGCTGAGGAAGTAATGGGAAATACAGAATTCGATGAGTTATCATAATGCAGTTTTATTAAAAGAAAGCGTGGATGCACTTGCTATCAAAGAAGATGGTGTGTATGTTGATGTTACTTTTGGTGGTGGAGGTCATTCAAAAGAAATTTTGAAAAGATTAGGAAAAAACGGAAAGTTATTCGCTTTTGATCAAGATCCTGATGCTTTAGCAAATGTAATTGATGATGAGCGTTTTATGTTAATTCCAGAGAATTTTAGATATATATCAAGATTTTTAAGATTTCATAGGATCAAAAAAGTTAATGGAATTTTAGCAGATTTAGGAGTTTCTTCTCATCAATTTGATGAAGCAGAAAGAGGTTTCTCAACTCGTTTTGAGGGCGATTTAGATATGAGAATGAATCAACGTTCTAAAATTTCTGCAAAAGAAGTTGTGAATACCTATTCTGAAGAAAAATTGGCTGACATCTTATTTATGTATGGTGAAATTAGAAACTCTAAAAACGTAGCAAAAACAATCGTTGAGGAAAGACAAAACGAAAAAATTGAAACAAGTTTTCAATTAAAGACAATTCTAAAAAAGTATTTACCAAATGCTTTAGAACATAAAATTTTAGCACAGATTTTTCAAGCGATACGAATTGAGGTAAATGAAGAATTAGAGGTTTTAAAAGAATTTCTATTACAAATACCTAATTTATTAAAGGATGAAGGCAGGTTGAGCGTTATTTCTTATCACTCATTAGAAGATCGATTAGTGAAAAGATTTATTCACACAGGTTTGTTTAAAGGTGAGCCAGAAAAAGATGTTTTTGGTAGATCTAATGAGCCTTTAAAAAGAGTAGGAAAGTTGATAATTCCTAAACCTGAAGAAATTAAAATTAATAACAGAGCAAGAAGCGCAAAGTTGAGAATTGCAACACCAAAAGTTTAAGGTTTAAAATTCAAAATTTTGAATTCTAAATTTTAAACCTTGAATTGAAAAGATGACAAAAGTTAAAAGAGGTATTTACGATTTTTTGCGAGGAAGTTTCCTTACAGATGAATCTGCTTTTAAAAATTGGCGAATCATCATTTTTGTTGTTGTGTTGTTATTAATCATGATTTCCAGCGCACATAGTGCAGATAAAAAAGTGATAGAAATATCAGAGTTAAATAAAAAGAAAAGAGAATTACGAGCAGAATATGTAGATACAGGAACCATTTTAATGCGAATGAAAATGGAATCTAACATTAGAGAAAAAGCAAAAGCAAGAGGTTTGAAACCTTCCGAAAATCCCCCAAAAAAAATAAAAGTAACCTATAAAGATTAATCAATTGGCAACTCACAAAAAAAGCATCCTTACCAAATTCTACATTGTAGCTGGTTTTATTACGCTTATTTTGTTTGCGGTTATTTTTCGTGTGGTAAACATTCAATATTTTCAAGGAGAAAAATACAGAAAACTTTCTACGGATCTTACAGTAAAAGAATTTATAATTTCTGCAAATAAGGGAAACGTTTACGCAGCAGATGGTAATTTATTGGCAACTTCAATGTCTAAATATACCATTAGAATGGATGTTGTTGCAGTAGATGGAACTGTTTTCGAGAAAAACATAGCAGATTTATCAAAGGAATTATCAAAAATGTTAGGCTATTCTGCAAACCATTATCAAACCATATTAAGAAACGCAAAAAAGCGTAAAAACAGGTATTTGTTAATTGCTAGAAATGTTGGTTATAATGATTACGTAAAAATGAAAAGTTTTCCAATTTTTAATTTGGGTGTTTATCAAGGTGGTTTTATTGCAGAACATAAAACAGTTCGTGAGCATCCAATTGGTAAAATTGCAGAACGTACCATTGGGTATGCAGATTTTAGAGGAGAAGCTGGTATTGAAGGCGCTTTTGCAGATTTTATGCAAGGTGAAGATGGTTTACGTTGGAAACAAAAAATTGCTAAAAATCAATGGAAACCAATCTCAGATGTTAATGAAAAAGAACCTATTGATGGGCATGATGTCATTACAACAATTGATGTAAATATTCAAGATATTACACATCACGCTTTGTTAAGTCAATTAGAATATTTTGAAGCAGACCATGGTTGTGCTGTGGTTATGGAAACTGTAACTGGCGAAATTAAAGCGATTTCTAATTTAGGAAGAACATCAAAGGGAAAGTATTTCGAAAAAAGAAATTACGCAGTTTGGGAAAGTCATGAACCTGGTTCTACTTTTAAATTAGCAAGTTTAATGGCTGTTTTAGACGATAAATTAATTGATACCTCTACTGTTGTAGATACAGAAAAAGGTAGGATTTATGTAAATAATAGAAAGGTTGAAGATTCAAAACATGGTGGTTATGGAGAAATTTCTGCAGCAAGAGTTTTTGAAGTTTCATCGAATGTTGGGATTGTGAAATTAATTAAAAAACATTACGATCATCAGCCTGAAAAATTCATTGAAAAAATAGAAAAATACGGATTTACAAAACCAATTGGTTTTCAAATTAAAGGTGAAGGAAAACCTTACATTCCAAAACCATCAGACAAAGCTTGGAGTAAAATTTCTTTAGAATGGATGGCTTGGGGTTATGGGATTTCTGTAACACCAATGCAAACTTTAATGTTTTACAATGCAGTTGCCAATAATGGAATTATGGTAAAACCTCGTTTTGTAAAAGAATTAAGAAGAGAAGACAAAGCAGAAAAAGTTTTTGAAACCGAAATTGTACACCCAAGAATTGCATCACAAGAAACTATTAATAAAGTTAGAAAAGTGATGGAAAATGTGGTGATAAAAGGCACAGCAGATAATATTTATTCGCCCAATTTTTCGATGGCTGGTAAAACAGGAACTGCTAAAAAATACATTCCAAGAGTTAAAAATAAAAATGGCGAATGGGAAGGTGGTTATTACTCTACAGAAAAATATGTAGCTTCTTTTGCAGGCTTTTTTCCAGCAGAAAACCCTAAATATTCTTGCATTGTGTTGGTTCATAATCCAGATAAAGAGAAAGGGTATTATGGAGCGTCTGTTGCAGCACCAATTTTTAAAGAAATTGCTCAGAAAATTTATACAACAACACCAATTGATAATCAAACAGTGAATCAAAAAGTGGAATATGCAACTTTGAATTCTCAATATAATGAATATGATAAAATTGCATATAAAAGCTATAAAGAAGTGCCAAATGTAGAGGGAATGGATGGAATGGATGCAGTTTCTATGTTAGAAAATATTGGAATGAAAGTCCAGTTTTCTGGTGTTGGAAAAGTAGAAACTCAATCCATTAAAAAAGGCGAAAAATTAATAAAAGGAACCACAATTATTTTAAAACTATCTTAAACTGAAAAATTTACAAGACATATTATATAAGGTTGCTATCCAAAATGTTTTTGGTAATACCAATATTGATGTAAATCAATTGGTTTTTGATTCTAGAAAAGTCGGAAATAATGACGTTTTTGTAGCTCAAAAAGGCGTTCAAGTTGATGGTCATTTATTTATTGATAAAGCAATTTCTTTGGGAGCAAGTGTAATTATTTGTGAAGATTTTCCAATAGATAAAAAAGAAGGGATTACTTATATTCAAGTTGCAGATGCAAATGTTGCTTTGGCGATAATGGCTGCTAATTTTTATGAAAATCCTTCTACAAAATTTCCAGTAGTTGGAGTTACAGGTACTAATGGAAAAACAACTATAGCATCACTTTTATATCAATTATTTCATAAAGCTGGTTACAAAGTTGGTTTGTTATCAACTGTAAAAATTTTGGTTGATGAAACCGAATTTAAAGCCACACATACAACTCCAGATTCTTTAACAATCAATAAATATTTAGATATGATGTTAGAGGCTGGTGTAGAATATTGTTTTATGGAAGTGAGTTCGCATGGAATTCATCAAAAAAGAACAGAAGGTTTAACCTTTGCAGGCGGAATTTTCAGCAATCTTTCTCATGATCACTTAGATTACCATGAAACGTTTGCAGAATACAGAGATGTAAAAAAAGCGTTTTTTGATAGTTTGCCAAAATCGGCATTTGCAATCACAAATATCGATGATAAAAATGGCAACTTTATGTTGCAAAATACCAAAGCAAAAAAATATAGTTATGCTTTAAAAACAGTTGCAGATTATAAAACCAGAATTTTAGAAAAACAGCTTTCTGGAACTTTAATTTCTGTGGATGGAACTGAGGTTTGGACTAAATTAATTGGTGTTTTTAATATTTACAATTTAACAGCAATTATTGCAACTGCTGAGTTATTAGGATTAGAAAAACTAGAAATCTTAACAATTGTTAGTCAATTAGAAAGTGTAAGTGGTCGTTTTCAGTACATTATTTCTGAAGATGGAATTACAGCAATTGTAGATTACGCACACACTCCAGACGCTTTAAAAAATGTGTTAGAAACCATAAATGATATTAGAACCAACAACGAAAAAGTAATTACAGTTGTGGGTTGTGGAGGTGATAGAGATAAAACCAAAAGACCAAAAATGGCACATATTGCTTCGCAATTAAGCAATCAAGTAATTTTTACGTCAGACAATCCAAGAACAGAAAGTGCACAAACCATTTTAGATGAAATGGAAGTGGGGGTTTCCCCAGAAAACTATAGAAAAACATTAACAGTTTTAGATAGAAGACAAGCAATTAAGACTGCTTGTAAGTTATCAGAAACTGGAGATATTATTTTGATTGCAGGAAAAGGACATGAAAATTATCAAGAAATAAACGGAGTTCGTTCTCATTTTGATGATTTAGAGGAAGTTACTAATTGTTTCAACCAACTAAAAAAGAACTAGCATGCTGTATTATTTATTCGAATATTTAGAAAGTCAGTTTAGCATTCCTGGTGCAAGTGTGTTTCAATTTATCACATTTAGGGCAGCAGCAGCCTTTATTTTGTCTTTGTTGATTTCAGCAGTTTATGGTAAAAGAATTATCAATTATTTACAAAAAAAACAAGTAGGTGAAACTGTAAGAGATTTAGGTTTAGAAGGTCAAAAACAAAAATCTGGTACACCAACAATGGGTGGAATCATCATTATTTTGGCAACGTTAATTCCTGCTATTCTATTAGCGAAGTTAGATAATATTTATATCATCATTCTAATCATTACCACAGTTTGGATGGGTTTAATAGGTTTTTTAGATGATTATATTAAGGTATTTAAAAAAGATAAAGACGGTTTAAGTGGTAAGTTTAAAATTTTAGGTCAAGTTGGTTTGGGTTTAATTGTAGGTTCAATGTTATATTTTAATGATGATGTTGTAATCAAAGAACAATTACCAATTGATCAACAAATTGTGCAAGAAAATGGCAGAAGACAAGTTTTTGGAGACGCACATAAATCAACAAAAACAACTGTTCCTTTCTTTAAAAATAATGAATTAGATTATTCAAAACCTTTGAGTTTTTTAGGAAATGGTTATGAAAAATATGGTTGGATTATCTTCATTTTTATAACAGTTTTTATTGTAACTGGAGTTTCAAATGGAGCAAATTTAACAGATGGAATTGATGGCTTAGCAGCAGGTTCATCAGCAATAATTGTCATAACACTTGCTGTTTTTGCGTGGGTTTCTGGAAACATTATTTTCGCTGATTATTTGGATGTCATGTACATTCCAAATTCTGGAGAAATGACAGTTTTTATACTTGCTTTTGCAGGAGCTTTAATTGGTTTTTTATGGTACAATACGTATCCTGCTCAGGTTTTTATGGGTGATACTGGGAGTTTAACCATTGGTGGAATTATAGCTGTAATTGCAATTTCAATCAGAAAAGAATTGTTGTTACCGATTTTAGCTGGGATTTTTGTAATCGAAAATTTATCAGTAATCATGCAGGTTTCTTGGTTTAAATACACAAAAAAGAAATTTGGTGAAGGAAGAAGAATTTTTAAAATGTCGCCTTTACATCATCATTATCAAAAGTTAAGTTATCACGAAAGTAAAATTGTAGTCCGTTTTTGGATTGTTGGAATTTTATTGGCAGTTTTTACGATTGTAACGTTGAAGTTGAGGTAGCCCATCCCAACCTTCCCAAAGGGAAGGGGTTAGCAAGTTTGTGGGTAAAGAAATATTGTTATTAGAATAAAGAATAAAGAATAAAGAATAAGAATAAAGAGAAAAGAGAAAAGAGAAAAAAATGAACAACCAAGAAAAACATACGATTCCAGTTTTCTCCCCTTTGGGGAAAAAGGGGCTTCTTGTAATTCTTGGTGGAGGAGAAAGTGGTGCTGGAACCGCAATTCTTGGCAAACAAAAAGGGTATAAAGTTTTTGTTTCTGATAAAGGAGAAATATCAAAAAAATACAAAGAAGTTCTTTTAAATAACGAGATCGATTTTGAGGAAAATCAACATACAGAAAGCAAAATTTTAACTGCTGATGTTGTGATGAAAAGTCCTGGGATTCCTGATAAAGTTGAGCTAATTCAAAAGTTGTTAAAAAAATCAATTCCTGTGATTTCGGAAATTGAATTTGCAGCTCAATTTACAGATGCTAAAATTATAGGAATTACAGGTTCTAACGGAAAAACAACCACAACATTATTAACGCATCATATTTTAAAAAATGCAGGACTTAATGTTGGAATTGCAGGAAATATAGGAGACAGTTTTGCAAAACAAGTTGCAGAAAATGATTTTGAAAATTATGTGTTAGAAATTAGCAGTTTTCAGTTAGATGGAATTGAAAACTTCAATCCTCATATTGCAATTTTAACAAATATAACTCCAGATCATTTAGATAGGTATGATTATGATTTCAATAAATACATCGCATCAAAATTTAGAATCACAAAAAACCAAAAAGCAACCGATTATTTAATTTATGATGCTGATGATGAAGCTATCAATAATTGGTTAAAAGAAAATAAAACACAAGCAAAATTAGTTCCGTTTTCGCTTGAAAAAGAGTTAGAATATGGAGCTTATATTAAAGAAAACACGATAATTATCAACCTAAATAAAGAAAAAATTAACATGCCAATATCAACTTTATCAATTAAAGGAAAACACAATACAAAAAATGCTATGGCTTCTGCAATGGCTGCTCAATTATTAAGCGTTCGAAGAGATTTTATAAAAGAGAGTTTGTCAAATTTCGAAGGTGCAGAACATCGTTTAGAAAATGTAGCAAAAGTTAATGATGTAGAGTACATAAACGACTCTAAAGCAACCAATGTGAATGCAACTTTTTATGCTTTAGAGTGCATGGATAAAACTACAATATGGATTGTTGGTGGTGTAGATAAAGGAAATGATTATAATGATTTATTGCCTTTAGTTAGAGAAAAGGTAAAAGCTATTGTATGTTTAGGTATTGATAATGATAAGATTAAAAATACATTTGGTAATGTAGTAGATATTATTGTGGAAACTGCTGGTGCAGAAGAAGCTGTAAAAGTATCTCATAAATTGGCAGAAAGAGGAGAAGCAGTTTTATTATCTCCTGCTTGTGCAAGTTTCGATTTGTTCGAAAATTACGAAGACAGAGGTCGTCAATTTAAAAATGCAGTTAGGAATCTTTAGAGAGGAGCCCATCCCAACCTTCCCAAAGGGAAGGAGTTAGCAAGTTTGAGGTAAAAATATCTTTGACTTCAATAAAACAAAGTATGAAAGATAATTTAGACAAAAATGCAGAGTCAACTTTTCCCCCTTTGGGGGTTAGGGGGCTAACCATTTTTCAACATATAAAAGGAGATAAAACCATTTGGGCAATTGTTGCTATTTTGGCAATATTCTCATTTATGCCAGTGTATAGCGCAAGCACAAACTTGGTGTATGTTGTGGGTTCTGGGTCTACTTTTGGATATTTAATAAAACACATGGTTTTATTAATTATGGGTTTTGCCATTATTTATGGTGTTCATAAAATTCCTTACCGTTATTTTTCTGGAGGTTCTGTTTTAATGTTACCAATTGTAATTATTTTATTAGTTTTTACATTGATGCAAGGAACTACAATTGGTGGTGCAAATGCAAGTAGATGGATTCATATTCCTTTTGTGGGGATTGGTTTTCAGACATCAACTTTAGCAGGTTTGGTGTTAATGGTTTATGTAGCTAGATATTTAGCGAAAAACAAGGAAAAAGAAATACGATTCAAAGAAAGTTTATGGCAACTTTGGTTGCCTGTTTCAGCAGTTTTAATTTTGATTTTACCCGCAAATTTCTCTACAACAGCCATTATTTTTACAATGATTTTAACGCTTACATTTTTAGGCGGTTATCCTTTAAAATATTTAGCGTTTATATTAGGAGCTGGTATTTTAGCACTTGCTTTTTTCGTATTAATAGCTAAAGCATTTCCAGATGCAATGCCAAACAGAGTGCAAACTTGGCAAAATAGAATCGAGAATTTTTCTGATGCAGATAATAAAGAAGCGTATCAAGTAGAAAAAGCAAAAATTGCCATTGCAACAGGAGGAGCAGTTGGAGTTGGACCAGGAAAAAGTATTCAGAAGAACTTTTTACCTCAATCTTCTTCCGATTTTATTTTTGCAATTATTATTGAGGAATATGGTTTAGCTGGTGGTTTTGTAATTGTTTCCATTTATTTTTTATTACTCTTTAGAATTTTTGTAGTTATTAGAAAAACAACCACAATTTTTGGAACTTTATTAGTTTTAGGAGTTGGATTTCCAATTATATTTCAAGCTACTATAAATATGGCAGTCGCTACGAATTTGTTTCCTGTAACTGGGCAAACTTTACCATTAATAAGTAGTGGAGGAACTTCCATTTGGATGACCTGTTTTGCATTGGGAATGATTTTAAGTGTAAGTGCTTCAAAGCAGGAAACAGAAGAAGATATTTTAGACGATAATCCTTTAGATATTTTGCATGAAACCATATAATATACTTATTTCTGGAGGAGGAACAGGAGGTCATATCTATCCTGCAATTGCAATCGCAAACGAAATAAAGTTGCGTTTTCCTGATGCAAACTTTTTGTTTGTTGGTGCAAAAGATAAAATGGAAATGGAAAAAGTGCCTCAAGCAGGTTACGAAATTAAAGGTTTATGGATTTCTGGAATTCAGAGAAAACAATTAGCTAAAAATTTTGGTTTTCCTTTTAAGATGATTGATAGTTTATGGAGAGCAAGAAGAATAATAAGACAATTTAAACCAGATATTGCTATTGGTACAGGAGGTTTTGCAAGTGGACCAACTTTAATAATGGCAAGTAGAAGAAATATACCAACATTAATACAAGAACAAAATTCTTATCCAGGAATTACCAATAAATTGTTGAGCAAACGTGCAAAAAAAGTATGTGTAGCGTATGATAATTTAGAGCGTTTTTTTCCTGTTGATAAAATTGTAAAAACAGGAAATCCTGTTCGTCAAGATTTGTTGAGTATTCATTCTAAAGTGAAAGAAGGGAAAGATTTTTTTAAGATTGATAAACTAAAGAAAACGATTTTAGTTTTAGGCGGAAGTTTAGGAGCTAGCAAAATAAATCAACTCATAGAAACGAATTTAGATTTTTTTAAAAAGCAAAACGTTCAAGTAATTTGGCAATGTGGAAAGCTTTATTTGGAAATTTATAAAAAATATAATGATTTAGAAAATATTCAAGTCCATCAATTTATAAATAAAATGGATTTGGCATACGCAACTTCTGATATCATCATATCAAGAGCTGGTGCAAGTTCAGTTTCTGAATTGTGTATTGTTGGGAAACCTGTCATTTTTATTCCATCACCAAATGTGGCAGAAGATCATCAAACAAAAAATGCAAAATTTATTGCTGATAAACATGGGGCAATTTTATTGCCAGAAAGTGAATTAGAAACGTTTCCAATTGTTTTTGAAACGTTATTAAAGGATAAAGGAAAACAAGAACATTTATCAGAAAATATAAATGAATTAGCATTGCCAGGCGCAACAACAGCAATTGTAAACGAAATTGAAAAATTGTTAAGCCAAACTAAAAGCCCATCCTAACCTTCCCAAAGGGAAGGAATACTGTTGTGGAAAAAGTGTGAGAAAAAAATATAAAAAAAAATAAATGTCAGCCAAGAACTCAAATATAATCAATAGCCAAAAAGTCCTTCCTTTAGGGAAGGATTTAGGATGGGATTTTATTTACTTTCTTGGAATTGGAGGCATAGGGATGAGCGCAATTGCTCGTTATTTTGCGTCTGTTGGAAAAAATGTTGCTGGTTATGATAAAACGCCTTCTCAAATCACCAATGATTTACAAGATTTAGGGGTTGAGATTCATTTTGAAGATGCTTTAAAAAATATTCCGATTTCATTTTTGAATAAGGAAACAACTTTGGTGGTTTATACGCCTGCTGTTCCAAAAAATCATACAGAATTCAATTACTTTTTAGAGAATAATTTTAAAGTTTTAAAAAGAGCTGCGGTTTTAGGAAAAATTACAGAAAGTACATTTTGCTTAGCAGTTGCTGGAACTCATGGAAAAACAACAACTTCTTCCATTTTAGGACATATTATGACAGCCGTGAATGCAACTTCTTTTTTAGGTGGAATTGCAGAAAATTATAATTCAAATTTAATTTTAGGAGAAGATAAAATCTCTGTGGTAGAAGCAGATGAATTCGACAGATCTTTCTTACAATTAAGTCCAAATATAGCCTGTATTACTTCTATGGATGCAGATCATTTGGATATTTATGGTGAAGCAGCTGAGTTACAAGAATCATTTTTTGATTTTTCACAAAAAGTTTCAGACACTTTAATTGTTGCCAAAGGTTTGCCATTAAAAGGATTGACTTACGCTATAAATGAAGACGCAGATTATAAAGCTTTCAACTTAAAAATTGAAAGTGGAAAATATATTTTTGATGTACAAACACCATCAGAAACCATAAAAAATATTGAGTTTCATTTACCAGGAAATCATAATGTAATGAATGCTTTAGCTGCATTAGCAATGGCAGATGTTTATGGAGTTTCATTGGAAACTATCAAAGAACGTTTATCAACTTTTAAAGGTGTAAAACGTAGATTTTCATATAAAATAAAAACCGATAATTTAGTTTTGATAGATGATTATGCACATCATCCAACAGAAATAAATGCTGTAGAAAATTCGATTCGAGAAATGTATCCTGATGAAAAAGTGTTGGTTGTTTTTCAGCCACATTTATTTTCTAGAACAAGAGATTTCATAGATGATTTTGCAAATGCAATCTCAAAATTTGATGAAGTTTTATTGCTGGATATTTATCCTGCCAGAGAAGAACCAATTCCTAATGTGAATTCTGAATGGTTGTTGAGTAAGATTAAAACTAAGAAGAAAAAATTAGTTCAAAAAAATAATGTATTAAAAGATATTAAAAATTCATCTGCAAAAGTAGTAGCAATGTTAGGTGCAGGTGATATTGGAGTGCTGATTAATGAAGTAACAAATCAACTTTTAAAAAACCAAGAAAATGAAGATTAAAAGGTTTTTAAAATATTTGCTATTTCTAGTTTTAATAGGCTGTTTAGGGTTTTTATATAGTTTTTCATCCGTAAGAAATCAACATAAAAAAGTAACAGAAATAATTGTTGAATTTGAAGATGGAGACAACAATTTTTTGACTCATGCAATGGTTAATAAATTGTTAATACAAAATAACGAAACAGTACAAAACCAAGCAAAATCTGTAATAGATTTATACAATCTTGAAAATAATGTTTCTAAGAACCCTTATGTTGAAAAGGCTGCCGTTTTTTTAACAGTTCAAGGTGTGTTAAAGTCTGTTATAAAACAACGAACTCCAGTAGCAAGATTTATGAACAGAAATGATTCTTATTATGTTGATAAACAAGGAGTAAAAGTACCTTTGTCTGAGAATTATTCAGCAAGAGTTTTGTTAGTTTCTGGTGTAAAAAGTGATGAGGATTTAAAAGAAATATTACCTTTGATTGATACAATTTTAAAGGATAATTTTTTACGAAAAGAAATTGTTGGTATTGAAAAATCTGACGCGAATGAGTATCAATTTTCTGTAAGAAGTGGAAAATATAAAATCGATTTTGGGATTTTAACTGAAGTTGATGTAAAATTTAAAAAATTAAAAGCGTTTTATAATAAAACATTTGAAGACGAAACAATTCAAATGTATAAAACAATAAATGTAAAATATCACAACCAAGTTGTGTGCACTAAATAACCTAAAATGGAAGACAATAAAATAGCTGTAGGTTTAGATATTGGTACAACCAAAATTGTAGCCATGATTGGTCGTAAAAACGAATATGGTAAAATTGAAGTTATTGGCATTGGTAAAGCCAAAAGTTTAGGTGTAAAACGTGGTGTTGTTAGTAATATAACACAAACGATACAATCTATACAGCAAGCAGTAGATGAGGCAGAAAGTGTTTCTGGAATTAAGATAGAAGATGTTGTTGTAGGAATTGCTGGTCAGCATATTAGGAGTTTGCATCATAGTGATTATATCACTAGAAATAACGCAGATGAAGTTATAGAAGAGTCAGATATTTATAATTTGGTCAATCAAGTTCATAAATTAGTGATGTTGCCTGGAGAAGAAATTATTCATGTATTACCACAAGAATTTAAAGTAGATTCTCAATCGGATATAAAGGAACCAATTGGAATGTATGGAGGTCGATTAGAAGCGAATTTTCATGTGGTTGTTGGGCAAGTTTCATCCATTAGAAATATTGGAAGATGTATTAAAAGTGCAGGTTTAAATTTAAACGAAATTACTTTAGAACCTTTAGCATCTGCAGAAGCAGTTTTAAGTCAAGAAGAAAAAGAAGCAGGTGTTGCTTTAATTGATATTGGAGGTGGAACAACAGATTTAGCTATTTTTAAAGATGGAATTATTAGACACACAGCAGTAATTCCTTTTGGTGGTAATGTTATTACAGATGATATAAAAGAAGGCTGTTCAATTATAGAAAAACAAGCTGAATTATTAAAAATTAAGTTTGGTTCTGCTTGGCCAGGAGAAAATAAAGAATCAGAAATTGTTTCAATTCCAGGTTTAAGAGGAAGAGAACCAAAGGAAATAACGCTTAAAAATTTATCAAAAATTATACATGCTAGAGTGCAAGAAATTATTGAGCATGTGTATTTAGAGATTAAAAATTACGGACACGAAACTCAAAAAGGAAAATTAATTGCAGGAATTGTATTAACAGGAGGTGGAGCACAATTAAAGCATTTACGCCAATTAGTAGAATATATTACAGGAATGGATGCAAGAATTGGTTTTCCAAACGAACATTTGGCTGGAGATTCTGAAGAAGCATTATCAAGTCCTGCTTATGCAACAGCAGTTGGTTTGTTAATGGAAAGCTTAGAGAAAGAAGTAAAAGTCGAGAAAGTTCCAACAGTTATAGAGGAAATTATACCAGAAAATATCGAATTAGAAGAAGAAAAAGAATTAGAACCAAAAGTAGAAATTACAAAAAAACCAAAGAAAAAATCTTTTTTCGAAAAGTTTACGGAAGGCTTAAAAGATTTTTTAGATAATGCTGAATAGTTTTATAGTTCAGTAAACTTACAGTTAAGAGAATAAAGAATTACAAAGAATAAAAATAACAACCAAAAATACAAACGTTATTATGAGCGCAGATTTTGATAACATTGATTTTATAATGCCAAAAACACAATCGAACACTATTAAAGTAATAGGAGTTGGTGGTGGAGGAAGTAATGCTGTAAACCACATGTTTCAGCAACACATTAATGGAGTAGATTTTGTAATCTGTAATACAGATGCACAAGCTTTAGAAAACAGTCCTATACCTAATAAAATTCAATTAGGAGCAAATCTTACATCTGGTTTAGGTGCAGGTGCAAATCCAGAAATTGGTGCACAAGCAGCTAAAGAAAGTATGCAAGAAATTCAGCAGATGCTAAACAACCAAACAAAAATGGTGTTTATAACTGCAGGAATGGGTGGAGGAACAGGAACTGGAGCAGCACCAATTATTGCAAAGATTGCCAAAGATATGGACATCCTTACAGTAGGTATTGTAACAATGCCTTTTGCTTTTGAAGGTAAAAGACGTACATCTCAAGCTCAATTAGGAATTGATCAACTGCGCCAAAATGTAGATTCTTTAATTGTGATTAACAATAATAAATTGCGTGAAGTTTATGGAAACCTTGGTTTTAAAGCTGGTTTCTCTAAAGCTGATGAAGTTTTATCTACAGCTTCTAAAGGAATTGCAGAGGTTATTACACATCACTACAAGCAAAATATTGACTTGCATGATGCAAAAACAGTACTTTCTAATAGTGGAACAGCCATTATGGGTTCTGCAAAAGAAGAAGGTACAAGTAGAGCTAAAAATGCGATTGTAAAAGCATTAGATTCTCCATTATTGAATGATAATAAAATTACAGGAGCTAAAAATGTTTTGTTATTAATTGTTTCTGGAACAAGTGAAGTTACTTTAGATGAAATAGGAGAAATAAACGACTATATTCAAGATGAAGCTGGTTATGATGCCAATATTATTATGGGAATTGGTGAGGATGAAGAATTAGGAGATTCAATAGCTGTAACCATTGTTGCAACCGGTTTTGCAAAAGATCAGCAAAGTACAATTACCAACACAGAGGTTAAAAAAATAGTACATACTTTAGAGGATGAACAAAAAGCAACCTATAATTTTGGTGAAAAAACAATTACAAAATCACCATCTTTAGACACTCCTTTAACAAGTAGAACTGAGCAAAAAGTTGTACATAATTTAAGTGATGATACTTTTGATTCAAAACCAAAAATGGATTTAGTTGCTACAAATCCTATTATTGCAAGTATGCCTGTAAGTTTCGAAGAAATTAAAGGGAATAATGTTATTGAAGAAGATTTTATAATTACTGATGTTGTAAAAGAAGCAGAAATAGAAGAAAAAATTGAGAATATTCAAGAAGGTTTATTATTCGATTTGCCTCTAAAGCCTGCTGTTGAAGAAAAAAGAGAAGAAGAAGTTAAGCAGAATTTAAATAAGATTCCTAAAAACATAAATAATTTAGAGGTTTCTGACGCAAAAGAAATTGTTGCAAAAAAAGAAATACGTTATGTTCTAGAAGATTTTGATACAGCCCCAACCATTAGAAAAAGTTCTCAAATTACAGAGAAAAATGTAATGGAGGAAGAAATTAAGTTTGATTTGAGAACTGCAAAACCTCAAAATGAAATTAATAATATAAGTACGCTTAGTGAAGAAATTTCTCCTTTAGATTTAACGATTAGTGAATTACAACAAAGAGCTGAAGAGAGAAGAAAAAACATGAAAAAGTTTAATTACAGCTTCAATGAGAATTTAAGTAAGAATATAGACGAAATTGAGCGTCAGCCAGCATATAAAAGACAAGGAGTTGATTTAGATAGAAATAGTGCAATTAGTAAAACAAGAACTATTTTAAACAAAGATTCAGATGGAATCGATTTTAAATCTAACAATTCTTTTTTACACGATAATGTAGATTAAAGTAAGTCCCCAAAACGTTAAAAATCACATCTCAAAAGGATGTGATTTTTTTTGTTTTCAAAGTTTTTTTTTATTTTTTTTCTAATTATCGTAAACCACCAATCCTATAAAAATGGGTTTTCTGTACTGATAATTTGATGTTTGGCTTGTAACAAAATAATTTATACTTCGTCTTACTTATATAACCAAACAATTTATAACATTATGAAAACTACATACACAAACACCATTGAAAGAGGAATTTTAACATCAGCTTACAAAAGAGAAATTAGAGAAAATATTGGCAATTCTAAAAGAGCAACTTTATCAAAAATGAAATCGATGATAGAAAATCATCAAAATAAAGTTCAAAGCCAAACAGGAACAATTTTACAAGTTTCGTTATTTGCTTTTGCAATTATTTTGATTGCTTTTTAAATAATTACTGATTTTTAAGAAAGCTAATTTGCTAATAAACAAGCTTGCATGAGCGATTAAAACGACATCCTTTTCTGTGATTTTTAAAAAAGCCACATACTATAAAAAGCTATTCTTAAAAAAAAATGAATGAAGTATACAATTGCTTCATAGAAAAGATATAGTGGAAAGCGCGGTTTTTGTTTTTCACAAAAACATGCCCAAAACAAAAAATCCATCATAAAAAAGATGGATTTTAAATTTATAATATATGTATTTTGAGTATAGTCTAAATCTTAACTCAAAGCTTTTTTAATTCTTTTAATAGCTTCACGAATTTGTAATTCAGAGGCTGCATACGATATTCTTATACAATTTGGCGTTCCAAATGCATCACCTGCAACAGTAGCTACATTTGCCTTTTCTAAAATAAATAAAGAGAAATCATTGGCATCCTTTATGGTAATGCCATCAATTGTTTTACCAAAGAATGCAGAAATATCTGGAAAAACGTAAAATGCACCTTCAGGAATATTTACTTTAAATCCTTCAATTTCTCTTAACAATCCAATAATGATATCTCTACGAGTTTTAAACTCATCTACCATATATTGTATTTTTTCAATTGGTGCTAAAACTGCTGTAATTGCTGCTCTTTGTGCAATACAATTTGTGCCAGATGTAATTTGACCTTGCATTTTGGTACAGGCTTTTGCAATCCATTCTGGAGCACCAATAAAACCGATTCTCCAACCAGTCATCGCAAAACCTTTTGCCAAACCGTTTACAGTAATTGTTCTATCATACATGCTCTCGATCGCAGCAAAACTAAATGGTTTTGTATCGTAATTTACATGTTCATAAATTTCATCGGATAAAATATATATCTGTGGATGTTTTTCTAAAACTGCTGCTAACGCTCTATATTCTGCTTCACTATATATAGTTCCACTTGGGTTATTTGGCGAATTAAAGAAAACCATTTTGGTTTTTGGCGTAATTGCAGCTTCTAATTGTGCTGGAGTAATTTTAAAATCGCTCTCTATAGAAGAAGGAATTTCTACATATTTTGCTTCACATAAAATAGCAATTGCAGCATAACTTACCCAATAAGGTGCAGGTAATAAAACTTCGTCTCCAGGGTTTAATAAAACCTGTGCAATATTTGCAATAGATTGTTTTGCGCCTGTAGAAACTACAATTTGATTTGGTTTGTAATCCAAATCATTATCACGTTTAAACTTTACGCAAATTGCTTCTTTTAATTCTACATAACCATCAACTGGCGAATAAGAATTATAATTTTGATTGATTGCTTCAATGGCAGCATCTTTAATAAAATCTGGTGTATTAAAATCTGGCTCTCCCAAACTTAAACCAATAATATCTTTTCCTTCTGCTCTTAATTCTCTTGCTTTAGCAGCCATTGCTAAAGTTTGTGAAACTGGTAAACTTTTAATTCTGTCCGATAATGGATGTGACATGTTTTCTAAAAACTTTTTAATTATGCTAATTCTGGTTTTTGTCCTAAAACACCTAAATGTTTAAAATGCTCAACAAATGCTTTACTCATTGTTTTGTATTCGTTGTAAGGCAAATTAAATTCACTCGCTGTTTCCTTTACAATTTTAGCCAATTTGCTGTAATGTACGTGAGAAATATGTGGGAAAATATGATGTTCAACTTGATGATTTAAACCACCTGTATAAAAGTTTACCAACCAATTGCTAGGTGCAAAGTTAGAAGTCGTGTATAATTGGTGGACTGCCCAAGTATGCTCTAAATTTCCTTCTTTATCTGGTAATGGCATTGTTGTATTTGGTACTATGTGTGCTAATTGAAAAACAACGCTCAAAATCATACCAGCTGTGTAATGCATTACAAAAAAACCAAGAACAACTTTCCACCAAGCAACATCTAAAACTGCTAAAGGTAAAACTATCCAAAGTGCATAGTAGGCAATTTTAGAGATCACTAATTTTGTCCATTCAGTTGTTGGATTTGGAAATTTACCATACGATAATTTCTTTTTTAAATATCTGTGCATTTGCTTTACATCTGTAGTAATAGCCCAGTTTATGGTTAATAATCCATATAAAAATATCGAATAATATTTTTGAATTTTATGAATTGGCAACCAAGAAGAATGCTCAGAAAAACGAATAATTCTACCTGCATCAATATCTTCATCATGGCCTTCTACATTTGTAAAAGTATGGTGTAAAACATTATGTTGTACTTTCCAGTTATACACATTTCCTGCAAGGATGTAAATACTACTTCCCATTAATTTGTTTACCCATTTTCTTTTAGAAAAAGATTCGTGATTGGCATCATGCATTACATTCATACCTACACCAGCCATTCCTATTCCTGTAAGAACCATTAAGAGAATCATAGCCCATTGAGGCATAGAAACTGTTAAGACTAAAATAAAAGGAATCAAAAAAAGTGAAAACATTAAGATTGCTTTAGTGTATAATTTCCAATTACCAGTTCTTTTAATGTTGTTTTCTTTAAAGTAAGTATTTACTCTTTTGTTTAGAGTTCTAAAGAACTTTGCTTTGTCTACTCTTGAGAAATTTATTGTTTTCATGTAAAAATTTAAAAGTGCAAAAATAATCTATTTAATTTTGCTATTTATGATAAACGTCAGTTTTTGTTTAGAATTGTTCCAATTCAAATAACTATTTTTGCAGCACTAAAAATAAGCATAAATGGATATCATTCACAAATATTTTAAAAATTTAACAGAAACGCAAATAGCACAGTTCTCTAAACTGCAAGAGTTGTACCAAGATTGGAATTTAAAAATTAATGTGGTTTCTAGAAAAGATATTGATGAATTATATCTACGTCATGTTTTACATTCGTTAGGAATTGCAAAAATAATCAGCTTTAAAACAGGCTCTAAAGTACTAGATGTTGGCACTGGAGGTGGTTTTCCAGGAATTCCTTTAGCAATATTATTTCCAGAAACGCAATTTCATTTGGTAGATTCTATTGGAAAAAAAATAAAAGTTGTTGATGAAGTTGTGGCTGGTTTAGGTTTGTTAAACGTAAAAACAACTCATGGTAGAGTAGAAGAGGTAAAAGACACCTACGATTTTATTGTAAGTAGAGCAGTTGCCCAAATGGAAACTTTTGTGACTTGGACCAAAGGTAGAATTGCAAAAAAGCAAAATCACGATTTAAAAAACGGTATTCTATATTTAAAAGGAGGAGATTTAACTGAAGAATTGCAAAAGTATACATCTGCAACAATTTATAATTTGCCTGATTATTTTAGCGAGGAATTTTTTGAAACCAAAAAAGTAGTTCATTTAGGAATGAAGTTTAAAGGATAAGTGATTCTTATAAAAAAGCAAGTTTAGATGTATCAATTTAATTTGAAATAATAACAGCATTTTATGTCAACATATCAAGAAGTATTTGTTGTCTTTTGGGAAGAAGTAAAAAAAAGCGTTCAGGAAAATCGTTTTGCCAAGTTAACAATGGCAAAAACGATTGGGAAACCTGATTTAAAAAATATTTTTGTTAGACCAGTCTCTTTTGAAAGTGATACAAATGTTTTGGTGAAATTTCACTTTAGATCCAGAGAAACTGAAGATACTGAAAATGAATGTTCATTACAAGAAGCATTTTCTATATTAAAGCCACATCTTAAAAAGTCTTTTTTATCGGTTTTGTTATTTACTATAACAAAAGATGTTACTTTTAAAATCAATAAAAAAGGAGCAGGAAGTATTACAGAGAATTATCCAACATTTACTTCTGTTACTTTGGCAGATAAAAGTGAAGATTAAGATAAATTAATAACGCTTTTTAGTTTAAAGAAACTGAAGTCACGCAATAATCATGTAAAATGAGGTTTACTTTTCCTAATTATTTTTGATGACCGTTTTTAGGGAAAACAAAGACGGATTTTAGAATGAATTATACTAGTTAATTTGCCATATCTATCCAACCCATAAAACCTATAAATGCGCCAATAACGACTGATAATATTATGAAAATAATTAACACGATAATTAACCCAACAATAAATCGTAATAATTTCAAAATATTTCTGCCAATAGAAAGTTTATAAATTTTACCAAAAGAATACATATAATAAAGTATAGAAACTAAAATACTAATCATATAAATAGATGGATGAATTAGTATCGCTAAGAAAAAAAAGACAAGTGTAAGGTAGGTTGTAAAACCATATATAAAACCATTCATAACAATATGTTCTCCAAAGTTATGGGGTTTCCAGAAAGTCCATTTGCTTAAAACTGCGTATATTAATAAGAACACAAAGGTTAGTAGGTTAAAATAACGTAGCATAAACTCCCACATTCCATTATTGAAATCAAGTTGTAACTCTGCAACTTTTTTTTCTATTTGTTTTTGTTGCTTTTGTTTTTCGGTAAGATTTTTAAGTTGATCAATATCTAAAGAAGCTTGTTCTTGTAAATTTGTAATTTGTTCAGACTGCATAGAAGTTTGAATGGCTATGAAATCATCAGCAAAATAATTGAAAATAAGAAGAGATAAACCAGCACCAATTGCCAAAAAAGCAAACGGATTCATATAGCGTTTTCGAACACCACTGAGATAATCATTAATAACAATATCAGGTTGCAAAAACATTTTTTTCAAAGTGATGAAAAAGGTACTATCGAAACCAAATACATTAATAAAAAAATCTAAAAATAATTGTTTAAAAGTAATTCTACTATCTACAACTTTTGCGCCACAATTATTGCAAAATTGATCACTATCAAGTAAAGTATTTTGGCAGTTTTTACAAATCATAAAAGTAAAAATAGGCGAATTATTTATTCTACAAAAAAAATAGCCATAGAAATTACAGGAATTTGTATTCTATTATCGATATTTAAAAACTCTAAATTACTTTGAACTTCTTAGGATGTTTGCATTCCAAAAGCAGTATGGCCTTGTTTTAATTTGGTTGGATTATTGAAATAAGAAACTACATCTGCATATAGCAATTTTAACTATGATGAATTCTTATGAATGGAATCTGGGGATTTTAACGTAAGGAAAAGCAATTTCCTTAATAGGAACTTTTAATTATTTTAACCAAAACTTTTGCTACATTAGAAAAGTAGTTTAATTGAAGGTAAAGTTTGAGCGATATTTTTTTTTAAAACTCTTAATCACATTAAACTTGTTTGCATTATTTAATATGATTAAGAGTTTTAGATTTTTCTAAAATAAACCATTGATTTGAGAATCTATTCTATCAATAATATAGCCTAAATCTTCTTGATTTTTAACGAAATCTAAATTATCAACTTCAATTACTAATAATTTTCCTTTTGTGTATGTAGATATCCATGCTTCATAACGTTCATTTAATCTGCTTAAATAATCGATACTTATCGAGTTTTCATATTCTCTGCCTCGTTTGTGAATTTGCCCAACCAAAGTTGAGATGTCTGCTCGTAAATAAATTAGTAAATCTGGTGGCGTTACTAAATTTTCCATCAACTCAAATAACGAACTATAATTACCAAAATCTCTGTTCGTCATTAAACCCATTGCATGCAAATTGGGTGCAAAAATGTTGGCATCTTCGTAAATGGTTCTATCTTGAATTATGTTTTTGCCAGTTTCTCTTAACTCTAAAATTTGGCGAAATCTACTGTTTAAAAAGTAAACTTGTAAGTTGAAAGACCAACGTTCCATTTCCCCATAAAAATCATCTAAATACGGGTTTTCATCTACAGATTCGTAATGAGGTTTCCATTTATAATGTTTGGCTAAAAGTTTTGTAAGGGTGGTTTTGCCAGCACCAATATTTCCTGCAATTGCAACGTGCATATTTTTTAATTCTAAAAGATTATAAAGAGATGCTAAAGTAGTAAAAAATATAAGTTCTGTAATGCTAACAAATTAATTTATATCCAAAACCTCGAACATTTAAAATTTGAATATTTTCGTCTTTCTTTAATTTTTTACGGAGTTTGCTAATAAAAACATCCATACTTCTGGCATTGAAAAAATCGTCATTTCCCCATAATTTATTCAGAATAAAGGTTCTGTCTAAAATTTCATTTTTCTTTTCGAAGAGATAAAAAAGTAGTTGCGCTTCTCTGTGTGTAAGTTGTTCAATTTCTGATGAGAATTCCAATGTTTGTTTTGTTAAATTAAAAACATACTCGCCAATTGTAATATTATCTACGTTTGTTTTTAATTCAATTCTATTGAGTAAAGCCTTAATTCTTACAATTAATTCTTCCATAGAAAATGGTTTTTTTAAATAATCATTTCCACCATGTTTAAAACCTTCTAAAACATCTGACGTTTGCGATTTTGCCGTTAAAAATATAATCGGAATTCCCTTATTTTCTAATCGAATTTCTTTCGCTAATGTAAAACCATCTTTTTTTGGCATCATCACATCCAACACTATAATATCTGGTTTTTCTAATTGATAAAATTCTAAAGCTTCTTCGCCATTTTCTGCATGAAAAACCTTAAAATCTCTAGATTCTAAACTCTCTTTAACAATCATTCCTAAACTAGCTTCATCTTCTGCTAAAAGTACTTTTATTTTACTCATTGGGCATTGTTATTTTAAAAATGGTTTGTTTTTTGTCAGAATTTAAAGTGATGTTTCCAAGATGTTTATCGATTATTTTTTTACAGTAATACAAGCCAATTCCAAAACCTTTTACATCATGTGTGTTTCCTTTTGGCACTCTATAAAATTTATCAAAAATCTTTTCTTGTTGGCTTTTGTCAATTCCATTTCCATTATCTGCAATGGTTATTTCTGTAGATTTTAAAATGGAATTTATATTGATTTCAATCCTATTTCCACCATATTTAATAGCATTATCAATTAAGTTCGAAATCACATTTTCAAAATGAAAAACATCAATATGCAAATAAATTGGTTGTAAGTTTGATGAAAAAACGAGCTCTTTTTGATTGGCTAACATTTTATGTTTGTTTACTAATCTTTCTATCATTTCAACAACATCAATCGTTTCTTTTTTTAAGAGTAATTGTTCGCTATCTAAAGTTGCAGTTTCTAGCAATTTCTCTACCATTTGATGCAATTTTTTTAATTGAACCCCAGACATTGCCAAGTATTTTTTTGTTTTTTCTTTATCGTCTAAAACATTAAAATTTGCGATGGCTTCAATAGCTGTAGAAACTGTGGCAATTGGTGTTTTAAATTCGTGTGTTATATTGCTAATTAAATCGTTTTTTATTAGCGCTAATTCTTTTTGTTGATTGATAATTTTTAACAAATAAAATAAACTAGAAATTATTAAGAGTGATAATAAAAGAGAAAGTGAAATACCTCCAAAACTTCTTTTAAAAGCTTCGAAATTAGGATTATTATACACCAATTCAAATCCTTGATCATCTTTCACATACGTAGATTTCGATTTGACAACAAAGGTTTCCGAATCTAAAATTGAATCTTTAGTTTGGTGAAATAGCGTGTCATTTTTTGTGTGATGAAAACTTGTTTTAATATTAATTTCTTTTTGTTTTAACTGTTTGTTAATTAACGAATCTATTTTTTGATAATCTACAGAACTGTCAAAAAAGGAGATAAACATTGGTTTCAGGTTTTTAATCAACTTTAGACTGTCAGCAGATTTTTTTCCTTTAAAATATTTTATAGATGTTTTTAAACCATTTTCATCAACATTAATACCATTTTTAGCATCTGTAAGTTGTGTAAATAAAGGTGTGGAATTTTTATTTTTTTTAATAGTAGATTTAGTTGAATCTTCTGAATTTAACTCAATAGCCATGTTTTTCATTTCAACCATCATCGAATCTAAACGATCTTGAGATAAACTTTCATCCGAAGTCATTTTAATACTATTGATGGTAAATTTAGGTTTTACATCTCTATTTTTCTCAGCATTAATTTTCTTCACCAAAGAGTCAAAAGGCACCTCAGAAGTAAACTTAATATCAATGTTGTCTTGACTTGGTTTTAAAATTGTTAAAAAGTCTTTTTTAGCCAATGTTGCATAATATTCTTCTACAGCATTGTCTAAACTCAATTGAATTTCGTTTTTTACACGTTGTTTGTTTTCTTCGTAATTTTTGAAGTTCCAATAGAATTGAACCCCAATTGTTGCTACAATTGTAACAGCTATTAAATAGAAAATCCAAGTATATTTTTTGTTTTCCATGCTTCAAATATAGTTAGTAAATTTATTAAAATGGGTTGGTTAACACTCGTTAACGTTCGTTAACCTTAAAAGGTAAGTTGATGTTGCATCTTTGTAGTGTAATCAAATAAAAATAGTATCATATGAAAAAATTAGCAACTTTAGTATTCTTGTTTTTTGTGTCAATAGGTATTGCTCAAAATAGAGATATTTCAATTAATGAGTCTATAAATACAAATACAGCAGTAAAAGTAACTTCAATGTCTTACAAGGTAGATTCTGTAAAAGAGTTAGAAAATATAGATTGGAATGAAGTAAAAACTATCTTTGAAACCAATAAAGCTGATGAAGTTATAAAATTAAGTTTTGGAATCGATTTAAAAAAATCTGAAAACAAAAAAGTTTCTATTGCTGGTAAATTTTCTGTGGAAGGAAAATCAGAAAATATTGATGATTTAATAAACAAATCTAAAAAAGGAATTAACGGATTAATTAAAATTTATAAACAATACTAAAACGAATAAATTATGAGAGCAATTATTACAACATTGGCATTAGTTTTTATAACGGCCTTAAACGCACAAAATTTTACTGGGAAAGCAATTTATAAAACCAGTGCAAAATCAAATATTCAATTTGGTGAAGGTCAAGAAGGAGTGACAGATAAAATGCAAGAGGAACTTCAAAAAAGACTTCAGAAAATGAATCAAAAAACATTCATTTTAAATTTTGATAAAACGACTTCTGTATATAAGGAAGAAGAAAAGTTAGAAGCGCCAAAAACAAAAATGGGTTCTGGTGGGATTAATATAATTTCTTTGGGAGGCTCAGGAAGCACAGATATTTATTATAAAAACATTCAACAAAAAAGGTTTGCCAATAAAACTGAAATTCAAGGGAAAGTTTTTTTAGTAAAGGATAAATTAAAAGAGTATGATTGGGAATTATCTTCTGAAACAAAAAATATAGGGACTTACACCTGTTACAAAGCTACCTATACAGAAGAGGTGGAAAAAAAAACAATGAGCATTGTAAATGGAGAAACTAAAGAAGTTAAAAATAAAGAAATTATTGTAACAACTGCTTGGTACACAACTCAAATAGCTATAAGTAATGGGCCAAAAGATTACCAAGGATTACCAGGTTTAATTTTAGAAATAAATGATGGAAAAAATACAATCATTTGCACAGAAATTATTTTAAATCCAGAAGATGCAGTAAAAATTGAAGAACCAACAAAAGGAAAGGTAGTTTCTTTAGAAAAATACTTAAAAATTCAGAAGCAAAAAACAGAAGAATTAATGGAGAAAATGAAAAGTAGAGGAGCTGGTCTTGATTTAGGAAATGGAAGAACTATTAAGTTTGGGGGATAGTTTCTGTTAAAGTGTGTTAAAGTTTAAAACGTCTATGTAACTTTTTAGTTTTACCAAGTCTAAGCTTATGTAATAAGATTATTTTTGACGAAACTAAAACAAAATTTATGAAATCAATTTTTACGCTATTTATAGCATTTTTAACGGTTACCACTTTTGCACAAAAAGATTTTCAGGGTAAAGCTACATACATGTCTAAAACTACTGTAGATATGGAGAGGTTTGGTAACAGAAGTGAGCAAGAGAAAAAGCAGATGATGGAGCGTATGAAAAACTGGTTGGAAAAAACATACATTCTAAGTTTTAACAAAACAGAGTCTTCTTTTAAAGAAGAAGTAAAATTAGATGCTCCAGGAACACAAAGCTCAAGATGGGGTTCTAGTAATGGACAAGGTTCTATTTACACAAATTTAAAAGATCGAAAAATGATTGAAGACGTTGAAATGTTTAGCAAACGTTTTTTAATCATGGAAGATATGGAACAACCAAAATGGGAGTTAGGTACAGAAACCAAAAAGATTGGAAACTATACTTGCTACAAAGCAACCATGGTTAAAGTTGATAAAAGTGTAGATTTTGGAAGCATTTTTGGAAGAAGAGGTCGAAATCAACAAGAAAAAGATTCTACAAAAACCGAAGAAAAAGAAGAAATAAGAACTTTAGAGGTTACTGCTTGGTATTCGCCTCAAATTCCAGTAAGCTCAGGACCAAATTCTTATTGGGGCTTACCAGGTTTAATTTTAGAGTTGAATGCAGGCAGAACTACGATGTTGTGTACTGAGATTGTAATGAATCCTTCAGATGCTGTAGAAATTGATAAACCTACAAAGGGAAAAGAAGTAACCAGAGACGAATATAACGTAATTATCAAAGAAAAAACGGACGAACTTAAAGAACGTTTTCAAGGCAGAGGAAGAGGAAGAGGAGGAAGAAACTAATCATTCTCAAAAACTTAACCACAATAATCAAAACTAATTCAAACACATGAAAAAATTACTACTAATCGCCATTTTTTTGGTGTCTGGGATTGCTACTGCCCAAATTAATTTAACAGGAGTTGTAAAAGATTCCATAGGTGCACCTTTAGAGATGGCAAATGTTATTGCTTTAGATACTGTTGCAAAAAGAATAGCCTCTTATGGTTTTACAGATGCAAATGGTAACTTTAAATTAGAGTTGGCAAGAAATACTACCTACAACATAAAAATTAGTTACGTTGGTTATAAGGATATTAGCAACTTTGTAAGAACTAGTGATAAAAACATCACTAAAAATTATACCATGTTTGAAGATAACATGCTAGATGGTATAAATATAGTTTCTAAAATGCCAGTAACTATTAAAGGAGATACCATTATTTACAATGCAGATTCTTTTAAAAATGGTTCTGAAAGAAAACTAAAAGACGTACTTGAAAAATTACCTGGTGTAGAAATTAATGATGCAGGACAAATAGAAGTAGAGGGGAAAGCTGTCGAAAAAATAATGGTAGATGGTAAAGAGTTTTTTAGTGGAGATACAAGATTAGCTACAGAAAACATTCCATCAAATGCTGTTGATAAAATTCAGGTTTTAAGAAATTATTCGAATGTTAGTCAATTAAGTGGTGTTCAAAATAATCAAGATCGAGTTGCCATCAATATTAAACTAAAAGAAGGTAAAAAGAACTTTTGGTTTGGTGATGTTTCTTTAGGTGGAGGTCAGTCTCAAGACGAAACCTTGTATTTATTTCAGCCAAAATTATTTTATTATACTCCCAAATACACCATAAATATTATTGGTGATGTTAATAATTTAGGAGACGTTGTTTTAAGTAGAAGAGATGCTAGAAGTTTTGGTGGTAGTTTTCAAAGTCAAAGCCCATCTAATGGAACAAATATCGATATTGCAGATGCAGGAATTGGTTTTTTAAATGCAAATGCAAGAAATGCAAACAGTATTGAAACGAAGTTAACAGCTTTAAACTTTAGTTATTCTCCAAACCCAAAGTTAGATTTGAGTGGGTATTTAATTTGGTCTGGTAACAACAATGGACAAAGAAATATTTCTGATATTGATTATGTAGACCCAGCTACTCCAGACGAATTTAGAGACACAAGAACAAATCAAACAAGTAACTCAGGTTTGTTTAGATTTAGCACAGTGTATAAGAAAAACTTTAGCAATCAATTAAATTATAATATTGCAGGTCGTTTTTCAAATGAATTTAGCAATCAAAGTATCGAATCTAGGGTTTTAAGTGATATTACCCAAGTTGAAAACACAACACCTTACACTATTAATCAAGACTTTAGTTATTTTTATACAGCAAGTGAAACAAGTATCTTTGCCTTAGAAGTAAAACATTTATTGCAAGAAGAGGATCCTTTTTATATTGCTTCTTTAGAGAATGATCCTTTAAATAATGATGATGCAGCAAATGATGGATTTGATGACGCTGCAGAAAATTTAGGTTTGGATAGGTCTAACATGTTTTATACATTAGAACAAGATCGGATTGTAAAATCGAATCAAGTAGATGCAAAACTAGATTATTACTATATTTTAAATCAAAAAAGCAATTTAAATTTTGTGGCTGGTACTATTTTAAGCAAGCAAAATTTCGATTCTCGTTTTTTCCAAATTTTAGATAATGGAACTCAATTTGATCCAAATCCGACAAACATTGCAGGTAGTGCAAATCCATCAGCGGTCAACGATACAGAATATAATTTTACAGATTTGTACGCAGGTTTAAGGTATCGTTTAAAAGAAGGTATTTTTACACTTACGCCAGGTTTTACATTACATTCTTACAACTCTAACAACATACAATTTGGTACTGAAACCTTTAAAGACGAGTTTGTAAAGTTTTTACCAGAGTTTGAAGCAATAGCACAATTTAAAAGAAGTGAGAGTTTAACTTTTAGTTATAAGCAAGAAGTTAATTTTACAGATGTAAACCAAATAGCAAGAGGAATTGTAGCAAATAATTATGATTCTTTTTTTGCTGGTAATCCTGAATTAATCAATGCTAGTTTTCATAATCTTAATTTAAGATACAGTAGTTTTAATTTGTTTAATAATAGCAATGTTTTTTCTAGAATAAATTATAGAAAAACTATAGATCAAGTAAATAGAAATACCATTTTTGAGCCAAATTCTGTAGTTTCCAGCAGCACCTCTATTAACTCTCCATTAGATAACGAGAGCTTTAGTGCTTCTTTATTTGCAGGAAAAAGAATTGGTAAAATTCAAACACGTTTAGGAGGTAGTTATAATTATAATAAAAGCTACCAGTTTATTAACTCTGTAGAAAATACAAACGAAAACACGAACTATTCATTTAATACAAGATTAGGGACTAATTTTACAAAAGCACCAAATGTTACTTTAAGCTATAATGTAAGTTTTAGTAACCAAGATAACAGCTCAAGACCAGATGTTATTAAGTCTGTAAATCATAGACCTTCTATAGATTTTGACGCTTATATTTGGAACTCTGTAACTGTAACTTCTGATTTTTCCTTTAATGAACAAAGACAAAATGGAGTGAGTACAAACACATTTAGTTTATGGAATGCAAAAATAGCCTATAGAAAAGATAGAGATGCAAAATGGGAATATGAGTTGGTTGGTAATAACTTATTAGCAACAGGATCTGAAGCATCTGTTAGTCAAAGTGTTTTAGCTTTTTCGCTTAATGAGAGATTTATTTTACCAAGATTTGTAAGTTTAAGATTACGATATCAACTATAGTTTTTCTTAAAATATTTAATTATAAAATGGCTCAATCTTGAGCCATTTTTTTATTTTAGCACTATGAGTTTATTTGCATCAAAATCTGCTTTGTTTACCACTTATAAAACGTTAGGTTTATTATACTTATTTTTTGTAGTGGGTTTGTTTTTAGATAGTTTTTATATGGTACAAATTACTGAGAGCGCCCAAATCTATGCAAATGCATTGATGCTTTTCGTTTTTGCAATTACCTTTTTTAAAGTTACAAAAAGATTAAAAGAACAAATGTTGGCGGCTGTTCTTATTGGTTTTTTTGGAGAATATTTATTTTCCGTTCTTTTAGGAATGTATACCTACAGATTAGGAAATGTGCCACTTTACATTCCTTTTGGTCATGCTTTTGTCTACATAGCAGTATTGTGTTTTTCGAAAGCTGCATCCATTAAAAAACATCGTATTTTATTAGAGAAAGTTTTTGCAATTTCTATATTTATCTATGCAAGTGTATTTTTAATTTTTAAGAATGATGTTTTTGGTTTTGTGATGACAATTGCGACTTTGTTAATTTTAAGAAATAAACCAAGAGAACGTCTTTTTTATTTAACAATGTATATTTCTGTGGCTGTTCTAGAAATTATTGGCACAAGCTACGAATGTTGGTGGTGGCCACCTACAGCTTGGAATGTAATTCCGTTTTTACCAAGTTATAACCCACCTTCAGGAATTAGCTTGTTTTATTTTTTGTTAGATTTGGGCTGCTTATGGGTGTATAAAAAACGTCACAAGATAACTTGGAAACGAATGAAAAACATTAGAAGAATTAAAGAAATAAATTAATATCTGTAAACTAAAAAAACGATAATTTCGTTTTAATTGAAATTAGTATTTTTAAGAAAAGGTCTTCGATAAGCTTAGAGTCACATTTTGAGTTTAAATTGTTTTTTCTTTAATAAGTGAAATTTATTGTATTTTACAACATCAATGCCTACTAACAATGTCACACTGAGCTTGTCTAAGTGTTTTTAATTACTAAAAATGTCTATAAAAGTTTCTTCCGTTTCTAAAAATTACAGTTCTCAAAAAGCATTACATAATGTTTCTTTTTTTGCTGATAAAGGCCAGATTATTGGTTTTTTAGGGCCAAATGGTGCAGGAAAATCAACCATGATGAAAATTTTAACAGGTTTTATTCAACCAAATGAAGGCGAGGTTTTTGTTGATGAAATTGATGTTTTAAAAAACCCATTAAAAGCGCAAAAAATAATTGGGTATTTGCCAGAGCAAAATCCATTGTATAAAGAAATGTATGTGCGAGAATATTTACAATTCCAAGCATCAATTTACAATATTTCGTTTGCTCTCGATATGACAGAAAAAGAGCAAATAGAAATTTGTATTGAAAAAGTTGGTTTAAGACCAGAAGCACATAAAAAAATTCATCAACTTTCAAAAGGATATCAGCAAAGAGTTGGTTTGGCTGCTGCAATTTTACACAATCCAACCGTTTTAATTTTAGATGAACCTACAACAGGTTTAGATCCAAATCAGTTGGTGGAAATTAGGCAATTGATTAAAGAGTTGGGTAAAGAAAAAACGGTTTTATTTTCCACACATATCATGCAAGAAGTAGAAGCTGTTTGTGATCGAGTTATCATCATTAAAAAAGGTGAGATTTTGGTTGATAAAAAATTATCAACCTTAAAAGAAAGTAAACAACAAGTTATAGAAGTTACGTTTGATGTTGAAGTTGATAAGAAACTTTTTAATCAATTTAAAAATTTAGTATCAACTCATAATTTAGAAGAAAATACTTGGCAATTAACCTTTAATTCAAATGAAGATATTCGTTCTAAAATCTTTGATTTTGCTCAAGAAAATAGTTTAAAAATTTTAGGATTAACGGCTCAAAACAAAAATTTAGAAACGCTGTTTAGAGAAGTTACAAGTTAAAAAGACCTGTCAGGTTTTTAAAACCTGACAGGTCTGAAATTCAATATAAGAAATCCTATAGTTTAAATGCTTTTTTCTCTTTATGAGATTTCTCCTAAAAGTCGAAATGACACTCTTACCTTTTATTTTATTTTTTTAAAAATTGATACGCTTCCAATAAAGTAGGAAACACCATTTTACTTCCAGCTTCTTTCAATTCCGATTCAGAGTATTGAGTTAAAATTCCGATTGGAATCATTCCTGCTAACTTTGCAGCAGTTGTGCCAGTTAAACTATCTTCAAAAACCCAAATATCTTTAAAATCGGGTTCTTTAAAACCCAATGCATTTGCTAAAGAAATATACGCTTCAGGAGCTGGTTTTGGTTTTTCATAATCTTGAACCCCAAAAACAGTTGTAAAATTTAAATTTAGGTGATGCACACTATTTTTTAAAAACTGTTTTGTTGCGTTACTCGCAATTCCATAAGGAATTTTTTCATCAGCTAAAAAAGCAGTAATTTCTCTAACTCCTGGCAATAATGTTGGGATTGTAAAATGAACATCTAAATGTTTATCTTTCAATAAAAATAAGTCTTCAGCACGTTTTTCTTCGCCTATAACACTGCAATAATATTCAGCAATTAACATTGGCGAACAACCAGCATGACTTTTTGGAAATGGCGCAATTTCTTGGTTAAATAATTCTCTAAAAGCACTAGCCCAAGCATTTCCATGACTTTTAAAACTATTTACAACAACACCATCAAAATCAAATAAAAACCCTTTTGGAAGCATATTTTACTATTTCTTTTCGTTAAAAATTTTAGCTAAATAAGGATTCAAAAACTTGTTTGTTGGATCCATTTTTTTTCTTAACGCTTTAAAATCTCCCCATTTGCTATATATTTTAGAAAGTTCTGCATCTTTTGCAGCAAAACGTTTTGCCCAATGAGGTTTTCCTCCATGTTTTAAAAATACTTTTTCAATACTTTTAAAAGCTTCGTAACTGTCTGCAGTCGGTGCATTTCTAGAAACACAACCCATAGTAACTACATCTTCTTTGTAAGCATAACTTAGCCAAGAATTATCTTTTTCAACAAAACGAACATCCATTGGAATATGGATAAAAGATTTGTTAGACCATTTGTTAATCTCCGTTTTTAATTCTTCAAAAACTTGTGGAAATTTATCCAAACCAATCGTCCATTCTGCCAACTCAATTACAGAACCTCTAGATTTTGTTACAGTAGCTTGGTATAAAGAACCTTTGTGTTCTTTGGTTGTACTAAAAAACGCTTTGTGTATAATTTTATTTGCAATTGCGGTTATCCAAGGAAAAACATGCGAATATTTATATAATATTTTTGAAGCTGTTCTTCTATGTTTTAAATAATCTGGTCCTAAATTTTCGGTAATTTCTTTGTCAGGATCAATTTTATCTCCGGTAATCACATACCCATGATCTGTGTGTGGCATCCAAAGAACTCTTAAAAAGTCGTGTTTAGCAAGTCTCTCTCTAATTTTTGGTAACCATTCTTTGTCGTTTTCAGGAAACTCTTTTACGTGCAATGTGTAAATTGGTTCGCATTTGAAAGTAACTGTAGATAAAACACCTAGAGCTCCTAAAGATACACGAACTGCATCAATCAATTCATCTTTATCAGAAACATTTTTAAGAGTTCCATCAGCCAAAACCAACGTGCAATTTGTCATATATTCACATAACAATTTGCCAGAAGTTCCATGAGTTCCTGTTGCAATGGCACCACCAATAGTAATTGTATTAATATCTGGTAAACAAGGTATGCACCAGCCTTTTGCTTCAATAGCTTCTAATAAATCGCCTAAAATAAGACCAGATTGCACAGTAATTGTGTGTGCAACATCATCATAAGATAAAATTTTATTGTATTTAGAAATGTCTATTAAAGTTTGCGTACCTGCAGCAATATCTGCAGAAGATTGCTTTGTTCCGAAAAAACGAACTTTATCTGTTTTTGAAATAATTTGTTGTAATTCCTCTTCAGTTTCAACACTATAAAGAGCTTTGTAATTGTAGGTAAGGTTTTCATTCCAACTTACCCAAGTTCCATTTTTTTCTGCTATCATTAATCGTATAAAAAATTAGGGTACAAAAATAAGGATAATACTTTTTTTTTACAGCAGGTTTTGGGTTATGTTATTATTAAGAATGAGTTTAATTTAAAGTTGGGATTGTAAAGGTTTAGAATGTTGGAAAACAATTAATTTTGTAATTTTTACATTTTTATTTTAAGCAGGAGCAAAAAAAATTATCAATTTATATTGATAATTTTAAAACTATGTGCGCTGTAAAAAGTTTTGTTTGTTATTTGTTATGTTTGGGTGTTGTAATATGTTTTCTCTTATACTATTCAGTTTAATGACCTAAAACCTTATTATATATCCAAAAAATCAAATACCCAAGTGCAACTAATCTTACTATAATACTAAAAGGAGAATATTTTATTTTCGATTTTACAAGATTGAGTGGTAGTATTTGCTGTTCAGTACATTCTGGATTAAATTGCATTCCAAATTGATAATTTATATGATCTTTTGTTTGAATTTTCAGCACCATTCCATCTCCAAGCAATGAGCTTATTTTCAATAATTCAGAAGATTCAATTTCTTCAATTGGAATGATCCATTTTCCACAAATAATTCGAGATTTAGTTAATAAAATTATTGCTCGTTGAGAATTTACCCAATTTGTTCCTTTTGTAATATCTACGTTTCCGTTTGTAATGATTCCTTTTGAAGCGCCAGAAGCAAAGACTTTATCATTTTCATTAGAAGATTTGTATTTTTTCTTTTTTCGACTCGTTCCGTAGATTAAGTCAACAAGACTTTTCATTATTTTATTCAACATTTTGCTTCTGTTTGGATATTTCTTTAATGTCTTACGTGTTCGTACAAGGTTAGTTGCGTGGTTAAGCAATAAAGTTAGTAAATAAAACACAAACCAATAAAATTCGATAGGATTTTCGCAAGTAAGCTAAGACAAGCAATTTTTTTTACACGGTGTTGCCATTACATTGTTTTATTCAATTTTCTTATTATCCTTTTCCGTTTGTTTTGTTATATTGTATTTTGTCAAAAGCGCCATAAATATTCCAAAAAATTAATTGTGAAAAATAAATTTTCATATTCTGAAATCTTGTCCGTCAGAATAATTAAATCCAGCAATTCCTAATGCATAAACAATTCCTCCAAATAAGCCTCCTTTTATTATTGATTTAGTCTGTATTTTCATAAATATTTTCAACGTTTTACTCCGGAAACATTTTCAATTCCAACTGAAAGAGCAATATCTCAATTTGAGAAATCAGATATTATTTTCTTCCAATTTTGCTTTTAAACTCTCAATTTCAGTATTCTTATCATTAACTTCCATTCTAAAGTATTTCAAACCCGAAGCTAAACAAACAATTAGGATAATATTTCTATTTTTCTTTGTATTGTATTTAGATTCATCCATAAAGTGAGTTAAAATCCCTAAAATAAGGAATATGAATATTGAAGTTGTGGAAATTATTTTTAATATTTTTTTCATTTTTTCTCCATTTTTGAATTCGTTCCGCCAATGAATGGCAACGTGTTTTTGTATGATTTGTTGTGGTTTTGTGCGCGAGGATTTTCCAACGGAAAATCAAGGTTCATACAAAAGCAACGAACTTTGATAAAGCACTAATTTAGCAATTTTTTATACGTGTTGGCAATAGTTTTATTTCTTTATGTATTTTTCAAATTCTGATTTATCTATTTTCTTAATTATAGATGATTTTTCTAATTTTTGCTTTCCAGAATCTCTTGTAGAAATGTTTTCATTATTTGATTTCTTGATGAAATATTCAAAAGTTTTATTTTTGAAATTATATTTTGACCAAGCAAGTGTTACTCCCTTACTAAAATTCTTATAATAATCCGTTTCAGATTTTGCATCTAAAATTCCATATTCAATTATTTTTTCAATATGTCCATTTTTTGTTTCAACATTCTGCCAACAAGTTGCATATTGACCAGAGAGGTATTTTCTGTTTTTCCATTTTTCTCCAATTTTAGGGATTCCAAGTTTTTCTCGTTCAGGATTAAATTCAATTCCATGATTTTTATTAAGAGGAATATAATTTATGTAAACGTAAATAGTCCCAATTATGATTATAGATGAAACAATTTTCCACCAAATGTTTTTGTAAATTTCTTTCATAGATAAATTTTCATTTTTTTTCCACAAAAAAACTCCAATTCCAATTAGTGTAAACATTAGTGCAAAAGTCATCCAAAGTATTATAAGCATCGTGTTTTAAATTATTGCTAACGTGTTTGTTTATGCTTTGTTGCGTGGTTTAAGCAACTAATTTAGTAAATAAAAACTGAATAGAAAATCCTTACGGATTTTCGTAAGTTGGCTAAAAGAAAGCAATAAAACATACACGTTGTTAGGGGCAGTTATTTTATGTTCTTTTCCATTTTTGCTATATAATCACGTGATTTAATTCCAACCCTTGTAAGTCCCCTTTCTAAAGCATTCCAGCGCTCTTCGATTTCTCTTGAGAGTGTTTTCTCTTTCATTCCAATCATTGAAAACGCTTCTTGCAATAAGTATTCTTTTAAGTCTGTTGGAGAATTCGGATTCTCATGTATAATCTGATTTTTTAATTTGTTCAACTCTACTTTCTCGAATTCTTTCAAATTCAGTTTCAAGGTCTCTTCCTTTTTGTTCAAAATAACTTGGAAGTCCTTTTTCTTCTGATTCAATTTCTGTGTTTTGATATTTAATTGACTCTTCTTCTTCGTTCTGTAATCTTTGATATTTTTCAGGTAATTGTTCTCTAATTTGGATGTTATTTTCTTTTCTGTTTCTAACTTCTGTAATTCTTCTTGTAACTCTTTCTTGCTCTTCTCTATATTCTCTTTCAGAAGATTCAAAGAATTCAACTTCGTGGATTGATTCTCTATATTCTCTTTGCCTTTCTTTAATATCTTTTCTTCTCTTAATATATCGTTCTTCCAAATTTCTATTTCGTTCTTGGATTGCTTTTTCATTTTCTGCAAAGAAGATGTTAAGTTCTTCTTCTTTTCCATTAATATTTTTCTCTTTTGTTCTATTATTCTCTCTTCTTGTTTCAAATTTTCGTTGAACTCGATTTCGAATTCCATTTCTATATTTTTCGAGTTCTTCTTCAGTCCTTTTTGAGATAACCTCAATTCGTTGTATTTCTTCTCTAAACTTTCTTTCAATTCCTCTGTAATGTTCAGATTCCAAACTTTTTGTAATTGCTCGTATAAGATTCTTAATTTGAGATTTTCTGCACTCGAAAGATTCTTCGAAAAACTTTCTTTGGAGTTCATCAGTTTGTAAAATTCCCTCTGTGTCGTTATTGGGAGTATAAATATATTTAGTGCATTCTTGTTCATTGTTATGTATCCATTTAATTTTCCTTCCTTGGCTAAAACTTTTTTCTATATTTTCTAAAGAATCTTTTGGAATTGTGACTTGAACTGTATCAATTCCTAGTCTTTTTATTTTTGCTAATTTTTCACTGTCAATTTTGTGTGTAACTACAATTTCTATTAATAAAATAGGTTCATTTTTTAAATTAAAGAAAGTTACATCTGGTCTAATTAATAAGTTTCTATTTTCAATTTCTGGATTTTTACCATATTTAACTTCTCCTAAATCACTTTCATAAAAAGTTATTTCTGATTTTGCATATTTTGCATCTATGAATTCTGAATCTCTAATTTTAATAACTTTTCCATTTGAGTTTTTTGGTGGGTATTTGTAAAGAGTTGGAACTTTAATTTTCTTAATCCTATTTAGAATTGAAATAGCTTGATTATGACGATATGTTTCATTACTGAAAGTGCATTTTCTCTGATTCTTTTTGACATCAGTAGCATCGTGTCTAAAATATGATTTACGCCCTTTAATTTTAGTTTTTACAGCTTGCATTTGTGTTCTGCAGCCAATACAGAAATAACCTTTCCTTCCACTTTCAGCGTTAAGGATATATATGGTTTCTCCTTTTACATTTTCAGCGTATTCATTTTGTTCTTCTTTATTTCCTTTCTTTTCATTCATTAGCTTTTTTTTTAGGCAGTTACCTAATTGCCCCTAACTCATTAGATAGTAACTTTTATTGCGCATATCCCGTAAATTTATCCTGATATCATAATTTTTAGGTTACTATTATTCTTTAAAGTTAATTTTTTTATTATTTTTTAT
>Ga0115565_10000107_pt1 | contig 64983 bp, 67 predicted proteins | sample COGITO_mtgs_1105_FD_87199 | JGI IMG/M metagenome (GOLD analysis project Ga0115565, IMG submission 87199) | Pelagic marine microbial communities from North Sea - COGITO_mtgs_110530 | ecosystem: Environmental > Aquatic > Marine > Epipelagic | place: Germany:Helgoland, sampling site Kabeltonne... | reverse complement strand
GCCCTCTTGAGCAAATGACTTTGAACCAACAGCTAATGTACTTGCAGCTGCTGTAGTAAAAAAGCGGCGCGTAAAGGATTTCGACATTATATTATTTCCTGTGTATCGAGGCATTTTCTATTTATTTTATAAGTAGATGATTATTTTGACCAAATCAAATTTAAATTACTAGTATATAATATAGATTATAGATAATGGTGTAAGAAAAATTAATTGCTAATAATTAGTTTAAATAAAGCGGGAGAGATCATATGTGGAAAGTATTGACGACCACTATACTATTAATTGTATTAACTGCATGTGAAACTCCTTCTGTTAAAAATCGACCTGGTGATGGAACGGTTATAATTCAAATGAGTCGAATTGGTATTGATAAGGTTCAATTTAGACATTTAGACTCAGTAAATGCTGTGCGGCAAGCTCGTGGATTATCTACATTGTCTTTGAATGCATCTTTAATTCGTGCAGCAAAATCCCACGCTTCTGATATGTCGGCGCAGAATAGGCCATGGCACTTTGGATCAGATGGTTCATCTCCCTTAGATCGATTGCTTAGCTCTGGTTATTCTGGAAAATTTATTGGTGAAAATGTATCTGAAACATTTGAAGATGATTTCAACACATTAGATGTATGGATGACTATTCCATTGTCTGCATCAATCATCTTAGATCCAAATGCTACTCAAATGGGTATAGCATGGCACCAAGATGCAAATGGTAAAATTTGGTGGGTCCAACTAATTGCAAGTTAATTCTTATGGTTTAATTAAAATAGGAGTACCAGTCTTAACCATTGAATAAATTGTTCGGATATTTTTATCAGATACTGAAATACATCCAGCTGTCCAATCTTTTTTTCCGTATTCACCTTTATATCGTGGCCCACCATGGATGAAAATATCTCCGCCTGGATCAACACCTAGTTTTTTTGCATTCCTAGTATCATTTGCATTTGGATAGCTTATTCCCATACTTAAAAAATATTTACTATTATAATTTTTTCGATCAATGAAATATAAACCTTCAGGTGTACGTCCATCGCCTTGTTTTATTTTATGGTTTTGTGGGGCAAATCCCAAACCAATTTTAAATTTTCGTATAATCTTTTTATTATTCAATAAAAATATTTTCCTTTGTGATTTATCTACCACCACTTTTGTTATTTCTGGCCCTGTATAATTTTCTATATTTTTAGAAACAGGTGAAGCACTCCCACATCCCAATAGAATAGTAGCTAATAATAGAAAAATACCCAGTAACTTCACGTTATTGCCCTTTGACATCTTCAGCCATTTGTCTTGCGGACTTTTTTGACCTTTGAGTTTCACTTTTTAATTGCCCACAAGCTGCCATAATGTCTTCACCTCGAGGTCTGCGAATAGGACTTGCATAACCAGCTTTATTAACTATGTCGCCAAATGCCTCAATACGTTTCCAGTCAGAACGTTCATACCCAGAACCAGGCCATGGATTAAATGGAATCAAGTTTATTTTTGCAGGTATCCCTGAAATTAGATCCACAAGCCGTCTTGCATCGGCATCTGAGTCATTCACATTCTTTAACATAACATATTCAAAAGTAATTCTTTCTGAATTGGATAGTTTTGGATAATTTCTGCATGCCTCTAATAATTCAGTTATTTTATGCTTCCTATTAATGGGAACAAGTATATCTCTAACTTCATCGGTTGTGGCGTGAAAAGAAATTGCTAACATACATCCAATTTCTTCACCTGCCCTAAAAATTTCAGGAACAACACCAGATGTAGATAGTGTAATTCTGCGTCGTGATAATGCGATGCCTTCGTTATCCATTGCTATTAACATAGCATCACGGACATTGTCTGTATTATATAGTGGTTCACCCATCCCCATTAAGACTATATTTGAAACATTACGTTTTTCACCGGCAGCTTTGTCCCATTCCTCTAAATCATCTCGGGCGATTAAAATTTGTCCAACAATTTCTGCAGGTGTTAAATTCCTAACTAATTTTTGTGTGCCGGTATGACAAAATGTGCACGTGAGTGTACAGCCAATTTGACTTGATATACACAATGTCCCCCGATCTTTTTCTGGAATATAAACAGCTTCAACTTCATGACCACCAGTAACACGCAGTAAATACTTCCGTGTTCCATCCTTAGAAATTTGACGTGTAACAATTTCAGGTCTGGTAATTGAAAAATTTTGAATTAATAGATTCTGAAACTCTTTAGAAAGGTTAGTCATATCACTAAAGGATTTAATACCTTTTACGTAGATCCATTGCCAAATTTGAGCTGTTCGCATTTTTATTTGCTTTGTTGGTATTCCAATTTCAGCTAATGCATTAGCTAATGTGCTCCTTTGAAGCCCAATAATATTTGGCAAAATATTAGCATCTACTTTTCTAGGCATAGTAATCACATCAGGTGTAATTGGTGCTTTATTCGTCATGAATAGGTTCCTTACTTCTTGTGTGGCTTCTAGAATGTTTTTTAGAAGATAAGAAGGGATTAAATATTATACACCGCAACGCTTTTTTGCGTCTTTCAATGCTGCAGTAAAGCCACGTAATGAGAAAGTATCTTTTGTTTTGGTTCCCCGCGTACTTTCTGCTTTGATAATTGCAGTTGATCCACGTGTCATTGATACTCTTATTTTTGTATCAATATCTGAATTTGCAGGCCAAGCAAAGCCGCCTTCTGGTATTAAATCATACTTTGCTGATCCAATTTGTAATTCTACCATTTGATTTTGTTTAAACGGATAACCACCACCAAACGAGACTTCCCCTAATATATTTTTTTCAGGTAAGTATGTAATAAATAATACTATATCACCTCTGGTCACATTCATTGCAGGTTTGCCACCTCGTGTGTTTTCAACCTTCATAGCTGTAGATGCTAACCAACATAGTTTCGGGTCATTTGATGAATAAACACCCCAATCCTGATACATAGCAATCGGCTTTTGTTGGGCAAATGCTATTGATCCAAAAATTATTGATATTGATACCGATAATACAAATATGAATTTTTTCATGGATCTTTTTGACCTTTCAAACACTACTTTGCAAAAACTTAAATAAATTTTTGCATATTATTTCTGATGTTATAACAAAAATAACCCTCGATTCCAGCCCTCAATCTAGACTAAGCTGATTTTAGTATAAATAATTTATCAAGGGTTAGAATGTCAGAAGTTTTAGTTGAAGTTTGGCGTGGCGCCTTCCTAGAATGCCAACATCGTGGCCATGCAGTTGTAGTCAATTCAAATGGTGATATTTTAGAATCTTGGGGAAATCCTTTAAAAGAAATCTTACCGCGATCTGCTTGTAAAATTTTACAAGCTTTGCCTTTGGTTGAAAGTGGTGCTGCAGATTCTTTTGGTTTAACGCCAGCGCATTTGGCTTTATCATGTGCATCCCATCAGGGTGATCCACTTCACACAAAAGCAGTTTCCAAATGGTTATCAGTGCTTGATTTAACTGAAAAAGATTTACGATGTGGTACGCACTGGCCCTTAGGGAAAAATACAACAAACGAACTAATACGTTTGAATGAATTACCATGCCAAATTCACAATAATTGTTCTGGAAAACATTCTGGCTTTTTAACATTAAATAAATTTCTAAAGAGTGATGCTGAATATATTGATATAAATCACCCAGTACAAAAAAATATTTTATCTGTATTTGAGGAAATGACAGGTGAGAGTTCATCAGGTTATGGCATTGACGGATGTTCTGCGCCAAATCATGCCACCAGCTTAAAAGGATTGGCAACAGCCATGGCGCGTATGGGTGGAGGTGTTCGGGGTCCCGCATCATTAAGACTTGTTGAAGCAATGGCAAAATATCCACTTTTAGTAGCTGGTGAGGGACGAGCTTGTTCTGAACTTATGAGTGCGGTTGGTGGTCGTATTGTATTAAAAACTGGTGCTGAAGGTGTATACACTGCGATTTTACCAGAGCAAGGGTTAGGAATAGCATTAAAAATTGATGATGGTGCAACGCGAGGTTCTGAATGTGCCATCGCTGCGCTTTTGGTTCGTCTAGGTTTAGCTGATGAAAAGCACCCAATGATACGAAAGCGAATGTTTTCAATTTTAAAAAATGCAACTGGTTTAGAAGTTGGCAATATTCGTCCAGCTGAATGTTTAATGTAAGCATTCACTTAAAATTAAGCTTTTTATCCTTCAGCAGGTGCTTGAAGAACACTCTACAAAGGTTTAATGAGGCAATATGAATCAAATTATTAACATAGATGACAAAAAAAGATTGCCATGGCGTTTTCACGGCAGCTTTTTGTCTTTGTTAGGCAATATTTAATCGCTGTTCTATTAATAACTTATATAAAAATATTCTAGCGGAGGAGACATTTTATGTCCGTACCTAAAACACTATATGATAAAATCTGGGATGCCCATGTGGCACATGAAGCTGATGATGGCACATGTCTTTTATATATTGATCGCCATTTAGTTCACGAAGTAACATCCCCACAAGCATTTGAGGGATTGCGAATAGCTGGAAGAAACGTTCGAGCTCCAAATAAAACGATAGCTGTGCCTGATCATAATGTTCCTACAACTGAAGATCGAGTTAAGGGCATAGACAATGAAGAAAGTCGGATTCAGGTAGATGCACTAGATGCAAATGCAAAAGAGTTTGGTATACATTATTATCCTGTTTCTGATGTCCGCCAGGGAATAGTTCACATAGTTGGCCCTGAACAGGGATGGACTTTACCTGGCATGACTGTTGTTTGTGGAGATAGCCATACAGCAACACATGGTGCATTTGGATCACTTGCTCATGGTATTGGAACTTCAGAAGTAGAGCATGTTCTGGCAACACAAACTTTGATTCAAAAGAAATCAAAAAATATGAAAGTAGAAATAACTGGAACTTTACGCCCAGGTGTAACTGCTAAAGATATAACAATGAATGTCATTGGAAAAACCGGGACAGCCGGTGGAACCGGGTATGTAATAGAATATTGTGGCCAAGCTATAGAAGATCTTTCAATGGAAGGCCGTATGACTGTTTGCAATATGGCTATTGAGGGTGGTGCAAGAGCAGGATTAATCGCACCCGATCAAAAAACGTTTGATTATTGTTATGGTCGACCCAATGCACCAAAAGGTTCTGATTGGGACTTAGCGTTGTCAAATTGGAAAGAGTTATACACTGATGAGAATGCACATTTTGATTTAAAAATTACCATAAAAGGTGAAGACATAGCTCCTTCAGTAACCTGGGGCACTTCACCAGAAGATGTTTTGCCAATTGATGCAGTTGTTCCTTCACCTGATGACTTTAAAGGTGGTAAAGTTGAAGCCGTAAAACGTGCATTGGATTACATGGGCTTAAAGCCAGGGCAAAAATTGTCAGATGTAGAAATAGATACAGTTTTCATAGGTTCATGCACTAATGGTCGTATTGAAGACTTGCGAGCTGCAGCTGAGGTTTTAAAAGGGCATAAAATTAAAGATGGAATGAGAGCAATGGTTGTACCTGGTTCAGGTTTAGTTAGAGCTCAAGCAGAAGAAGAAGGCTTAGCGCAAATTTTTATTGATGCTGGCTTTGAGTGGCGCATGGCTGGATGTTCTATGTGTCTGGCAATGAATCCAGACCAATTAGCTCCAGAAGAACGATGTGCAGCAACATCAAATCGAAACTTTGAGGGTCGCCAAGGGCGAGGTGGGCGAACACACCTACTCTCCCCAGCAATGGCAGCTGCTGCAGCGGTAACAGGAAAGTTAACAGACATAAGAACTTTTGTAGGAGCTGTGTAATGGAAAAATTTTTAAATGTTTCAGGTGTAGCGGCACCAATGCCATTAGTTAATATCGATACAGATATGATTATTCCAAAACAATTCTTAAAAACAATCAAAAGGTCTGGTCTTGGTGTAAACTTATTTGATGAAATGCGGTACAATCAAGATGGTAGCGAAATTTCAGATTTTGTTTTAAATCAGGCTGCATATCGCAAAGCAGAAATAATTATTGCTGGTGAAAATTTTGGGTGTGGATCTTCTCGAGAACATGCTCCGTGGGCACTAAAAGACTTTGGAATATCAGTAGTTATTTCAGAGAGCTTTGCTGATATTTTTTACAGCAATTGTTTCAAAAATGGCATATTGCCAATTAAACTTTCTAAAGAATGTATTGATATATTAATGGATGATGCATCAAAAGGTGAGAATGCTAGAATTTCAGTAGACTTAGAAGGGCAAACTGTATCAGCAACAGATGGAACAATATTCAAATTTGAAGTTGATGCATTTAAAAAGCATTGTTTGTTAAATGGCCTAGATGATATTGGATTGACATACCAAAAAATTGAATCAATTGATAAATTTGAAGAAGCTCAAGCTAAAATTACCCCATGGCTTTAAGGGGGTAGCTAACAAAATATTATGAAGTTTAATTAATGCTTTTTGATATTTATTGCAGTTAATATTTTAAGGAATAAAATTATGAAAAACCCATCGTTATTAATCTTACCCGGTGATGGTATTGGACAAGAAGTTATGGCTGAGGTTCGCAAGGTTATTGAATGGTTTGGTGAAAATCGCGATTTAAGATTCGATGTGTCTGAAGATTTGGTTGGTGGTGCAGCATACGATGTTCATGGTACTCCTTTGCATGATGATACAATGGCTAAAGCTCAGGATGCTGATGCTGTTTTATTAGGTGCGGTTGGTGGGCCAAAATACGATAACTTAGATTTTTCTGTAAAACCAGAACGAGGGCTTTTGCGTTTACGTAAAGAGATGGATCTATTTTCAAATCTTCGTCCAGCACAATGTTTTGATGCTTTAGCGGATTTTTCATCATTAAAGAAAGAATTAGTATCTGGTTTAGATATAATGATTGTGCGTGAATTAACTTCAGGATCATATTTTGGTGAACCACGTGGAATTTTTATAGAAGATAATCAACGCGTTGGGATTAATACCCAAAGATATACAGAAAGTGAAATTGATCGAGTTGCGCGTAGTGCATTCGAGTTAGCTAGGCGCCGCAATAATAAAGTTTGTTCTATGGAAAAAGCTAATGTAATGGAAAGTGGAATTCTATGGCGTGATGTTGTGACAGAAGTGCATGCTGCTGATTATTCAGACGTAGAGCTTACGCATATGTATGCTGATGCAGGTGCTATGCAGTTAGTACGTGCTCCAAAACAATTTGATGTAATTCTAACAGATAATTTATTTGGCGATCTTTTATCAGATACAGCAGCTATGCTAACAGGCTCATTAGGTATGTTACCATCTGCATCACTTGGGTCGCTTATGGAAAACGGGCGTCCAAAAGCTTTATATGAACCAGTCCATGGTTCAGCACCTGATATAGCTGGTCAAAATAAAGCAAATCCAAGTGCTTGCGTATTAAGTTTTGCAATGGCATTACGATATTCTTTTGATGAAGGATCGGAGGCAAATCGACTTGAAAAGGCTGTAGAGACGATCTTAGCTAAAGGTATTAGAACAGGTGATTTAATGCAGGCTGATGGTGACATAGCTGTTAGCTGTAGTGAAATGGGTGATGCTATAATATCTGAGCTTAATGCTTCAATTTAAACTTATAAATTAAATAGGCTATATATTTTATATCCTATTTAATTTTTACAAATATAGCGGAATGGCCGCTCTGTCTAACTTTAAGACAGTCCAAATTTAATTTTTAGGAGACCTAAAATGGGTTACCGTATAGTTATTGTGGGTGCTACAGGAAATGTAGGACGCGAAATGTTAAATATCCTTGATGAACGACAGTTTCCAATTGATGCTATCGAAGTCCTCGCAAGTAGAAGATCTTTAGGCACGGAATGTATGATTGGCGATAAAACAATGAAAACAAAAGATTTGGATACTTTTGATTTCAATGGCTGGGACATTGCATTATTTGCTATTGGATCTGATGCTACCAAAAAATATGCGCCAATAGCTGCTGCTGCTGGTTGTGTAGTAATTGATAATAGTTCACTTTACAGACATGATCCTAAAGTTCCATTAATTGTTCCAGAATGTAACCCTGATGCAATTGAAGGCTATTCTCAAAAAAATATAATTGCGAATCCTAACTGTTCAACTGCTCAAATGGTTGTGGCGCTGAAGCCTCTACATGACCGTGCTACAATTAAGCGTGTTGTTGTATCAACTTATCAATCTGTTTCAGGTACAGGTAAAGAAGCAATAGATGAACTATGGAATCAAACAAAAGGCAAATATGTACCAGGTCAAGAAGTTGAAGCAAAAGTTTATACCAAAGATATTGCTTTTAATGTTATACCACATATCGATGTTTTTATGGATGATGGATCCACAAAAGAAGAATGGAAAATGGTTGCTGAAACAAAAAAAATTATTGATCCAAAAATAAAAGTAACTGCTACATGTGTAAGAGTTCCAGTATTTGTTGGTCACTCTGAAGCAATCAATATTGAATTTGAAGATTTTATTGATGAAGATGAAGTACGAGATATTCTACGTGAATCACCAGGAATTCTTGTTGTGGATAAACGTGAAGATGGTGGATATATTACTCCAGTTGAATGTGTGGGTGACTATGCAACCTATATCAGTAGAATTCGACAAGACAGTACTGTTGAAAATGGTATAAATTTATGGTGCGTATCTGATAATCTTAGAAAAGGCGCTGCGTTGAATGCAATTCAAATAGCTGAGCTTTTAGGGCGTCGTATATTGAAAAAAGGCTAAATTTTATTAATAATTCAAAAAGGCATTAAAGTATTTTAGTGCCTTTTTATTTAAAAAAATTTATATAAATTATATTGGAATAAAACCATTTGTTGACTGATCAAATTGTTCAAGTGTTCCGTCACTTATATCTAAAATAACTGCATGTAAGGCTAGCTCTTCAGCGTTTACACGTTCTGAAACGAATGGGAATGTCATTAAATTTTCTATCGAAGTTAAAATTCCTTCATGCTCAAGTCGTTTAACCTGCTCTTCGTCTGTTCCACCTTCATTTGCAACTTTTTCATATGTTGGGCGTAAAATATCCATCCAGCGTCCAACGAAACTGGTTGCCTTTTCCAATTCAGGGGCTTTCCCAGAGCACATATCATGGCATCCTTGAATGCCTCCACAAAGTGAATGCCCCATAACAATTAAGTTAGTAACGCCTAGAGCAGTTACGGCGTATTCTACGGCTGCGGATGTTCCATGATAGTCTTCATTCGGCGCGTATGGGGGAACTAAGTTTGCAATATTTCTATGAATAAAAAAATCCCCGGTATCTGCTCCAAAAATTGTAGTAGCGTGTACGCGACTATCACAACATGAAATAATCATGGTTCTTGGATGCTGGCCACCTTCTGCTAGGCGCGCATACCAAGCTTTGTTCTCTTGGAAACTTGTTGCTCGCCAACCATGATATCGACTAATAAGACTACTTGGCAGGGATGTGGCAGGGTTGGTCATTTTAGATCCTTTTACAAAACACAAATAATATAGGCAGAACTATGATTGATTTATAGCTTTTGTGGTGAATGTGTCTATTCTAAACTTATAATTTTTTTCATAAAACTATTCAAAATCAAATATCAGATAGCATTGCTTTGGGAAAAAAATCGGTTATTTTCTATCTAAATAGGAGTTTTATAATGATACCTGAATTTGCAAAAAAATCTGATACAGCTATTCCAATCCATATCGTGGAAACTGATAAACTTATGTCAATTAGCGCTAAATTAAATATTGAAGATTGGGTGAAAGCAAATCAATTTGACGCGTCTTTAGGGCAAGTTTTAATCATACCAGATAATAATGGATCAATCGCATCTGTTTTAGTTGGGTGGGGAACAAAATCAAAACGTTCAAGGGGAAGGTTTCATATGGGAGCTATTGCCTTAAAATTACCAAAAGGCACATATGAAATTTTGTCAGGCTTATCTGGAAAAGATTTAGAGAATGCCCATCTTGCTTGGATATTATCAACATATTGTTTTGATAGATATAAGAAAAAATCCGTACTATCTGCGAAATTAAAAGCATCAAAAGAAATTAACACTACGCGAATTTTAATTGAAGCTGAGGGTGATTTTATTACTCGTGATTTGGTAAATACACCCACCAATGATATGGGCCCTGATGCATTAGAAAAAGCTTTCTGTAATCTTGCATTAAAACATAATGCATATACTCAAGTGATCAAAGGTGACGATTTATTGAAGCAAAACTTTCCAATGATTCATGCTGTTGGTCGGGCTTCTGATCAAGAGCCTCGCTTATTAGACATGAAATGGGGAGATAAAAATAATCCTAAAGTTACGTTGGTTGGAAAAGGGGTTTGTTTTGATACAGGTGGATTGAATATAAAACCAACAAGCTCGATGGGATTGATGAAAAAAGATATGGGCGGTGCTGCAACTGTTTTAGGCTTAGCTCATATGATAATGTCTTTAAATTTAAATGTTAATTTAAGGGTTATTATTCCTGCTGTTGAAAATTCTATTTCTTCAAATTCCTTTCGGCCACAAGATATATTAATTAGTCGCAAAGGAATGAGCGTAGAAATTAACCATACAGATGCTGAGGGGAGATTGGTTTTAGCAGATGCCCTTTGTTTAGCTGATGAAGATTATCCAGATCTCTTGATTTGTAATGCTACTTTAACAGGTGCTGCTCGGGTTGCACTGGGTCCAGATATGCCTCCTTTTTTTACAGATGACGAAGAGTTAGCTATTCAAATTCAAAAAGCCTCTTTAGAAAAAAATGATCCACTCTGGAGATTGCCATTTTGGAATCCATACGAAGACTTAATTGAACCTGATGTGGCAGATTTAGACAATGCGCCTAAGGGTGGTTTCGCGGGCGCAATAACTGCAGCACTATTCTTGCGCCGGTTCGTAGACAAATCAAAATACTTCGTACATTTTGATTTATTTGCTTGGTCCCAGATCTCTAAGCCTAGCCAATCAAAAGGTGGTGCATGTCAATCTGCTAGAGCAATGCTTTCAGTTATTGAGAAAAGATATGAATAATATTTTACAAGTTTGCAAACCGGTTTGTAATATATTGGACAAACCAAATGGAAATTTAGAAAGACAAATGCTTTTTGGTGATGGCTTTGAATGTGGTTCAAATACTGGTGAGTGGGTTAAGGGTAAAAGATTAAGTGATGGATATAAGGGTTATGTAAAAAAGGACAACTTAAAAAACTGGGAAAAATCAACAAACAAAATATGTAGTTTTGGTGCCCAAATTTATAAAGAACCGAACATAAAAACTGTTCCATTAATGAACATACCATTTCAATCTGAAATAACTGTAGTAAATGACTATGACGATTTTTTTATATTAAATAATGATAGTTATATTCATAAAATGCATACTCAGCCAATTAGTATTATTAAAAAAGATTATATTGAAACTGCTAAAAAATATTTAGGAGTGCCCTATCTCTGGGGAGGTAATTCACAATATGGGGTCGATTGCTCTGGTTTGGTTTCTCTAGCGTTAAGGAATGCTGGGTATACTACACCTGGTGATAGTTTTGATCAGGAAAAAGAACTAGGTAATAAGATTCCAAAAAATGATCACCTAAAACGGGGTGATTTAATCTTTTGGGAAGGTCATGTTGGACTAATGGTGGATGAAGAAAACCTTCTCCACGCAAATGGACATCATATGAAAGTAGTATTGGAGCCACTATTCCAAGTTAAAAAAAGAATAAAAGATAATAATGGTGGGTTAGTATCATCTGTAAATAGATTGATAATTTAAAAGTTAAATTATTTAACTAACTTTATTAACTTACGTTCCAAAACTTGGAGTACTGCTTTTAAATCAGACCCTCTTTTTAAAATATGCCCATCCATTCCTACTACACTATATATACCTTGCTTTCCCTTTAATTTAGGCCGCTTTTCAATTGTATAAATTGGATGTTCTGCCGCTCTTCTAAAAATTGAGAATATAGCAACTTCTTTTAGTGAAGATATTCCATAATCGCGCCATTCTCCTGCAGCAACCATTCTGCCATATAGAGAAATTATTGGTCCTAACTCTGTTCTATGAAAATGGATGCCACTGTTATAACTATCATTGACATCTTTATTTAATGATACAAACTTATTCATGTAATTATTTTGCGATAATAATGAATTTTATGCAAGTGCTGGAGATATAAATGCGCGATTTTCACTTACCTGGACGATCCCCTGTTTATGGATCCAATGGCATGGCTTCTACCTCAAACCCATTGTCTTCTAAAGTTGCTATCCAAATATTAGAGGCTGGAGGTAATGCTGTAGATGCAGCTATAGGGGCTGCATTGCTTCAGGGATTATTAGAGCCTCAAATGGCTGGTATTGGTGGTGATTGTTTTATTCTACTTAGTCCTGCAGGGTCTGAAGAAATAATTGCATTAAATGGATCGGGCCGGGCCCCAGAAAAACTCTGTGCAAAACAAATTAGGGATGCAGGACATTCAGTTATGCCTATTAGAGGTGTTGAGTCCATTACAATGCCTGGCGCAATTGATGCATTTTGTACATTGAGTTCTGATTATGGAAAGCTAGGTCTAAAGGCATCTTTAGCTCCAGCAATTCATTATATGAAAACTGGTGTTCCAATAGCTCCAAGAACATCTTTTGATTGGATTTTAGCAGAATCTGAACTTAAGGGAGCTGCACGAGATTTTTATTTGATTAAAGGTAAAGCTCCACAAGCCGGGCAAATATTTCAAGCACCTATGCAAGCTAAAGTTTTAGAAAAAATTGCTGATAAAGGAAGAGATGGTTTTTACAAAGGTGAAGTAGCAGAAGACATGGTGTCGTCTTTAAATGCAATTGGCGGCAGCCATTCATTAGAAGATTTTGCAAATGTGAGATGCAATTATACAACTCCAATATCTGGCAAATATGGAAGTATAGAAATGTTTGAACATCCACCAAATGGACAGGGTGCGACGGCAATATGCATCAATAATATTCTTTCACATTTTGACGTATCATCAATGGATGCCTTTGGAGTTCAGCGCACACATATAGAGGCTGAGGCAACAAAATTAGCATATGATGCAAGAAATAGATTTATAGCAGATAAATGTAGTCGCATTGACCACATGCTATCAATGGAAACAGCAAAAAATTTAGCATCATTAATAGATACTAAATCTGTCCTAGTTAATACAAAGTCTATTACAGAATCTGTTCATAAAGAAACTATTTGCTTAACTATTGTTGACAAAGATTTGATGTCTGTTTCTTTAATTTATTCAGTTTTTCATTCTTTTGGGTCTGGTTTTGCATCATCAAAGTTTGGTATTAACTTTCAAAATAGAGGTGCAGGGTTTACTTTGGAGGAAAATCACCCGAATGAAGCTGGTGCAAAAAAACGCCCAATGCATACAATTATTCCTGGAATGCTTAAGGAAAATGAAAAGATTATTATGCCATTCTGCGTCATGGGTGGTGCATATCAGGCCACTGGCCATAGTAGGTTTGTCTCTAATTTTGTTGATTTTAAATTACATCCACAATCCAGTATTGATTCACCACGAAGTTTTGCTGATGGTAATTTTTTAAAAATTGAGCGTGGATATAAGAATAATGTATGCCAAGGTTTAACGGATTTAGGTCATAATCTAATAGTTCCTGATACCCCAATTGGAGGTGCGCAGGCTGTATATATAGATTACAAAAATGGTACTTTAGTGGGAGCTAGTGATGCTCGCAAAGATGGCGCGTCACTGGGTTATTAGTTCATTTGAGAAACTACGTTATATTTTCCATTGGTCATTTCACCAAATATTTCAGCAACCTCAGGATGCTCAATTGGTTCACCGGTTTCATCTATTAGTAAGTTTTGCTCTGAAACATAAGCAACGTAGTATGACTCATCATTCTCAGCTAAGAGATGATAAAATGGCTGATCTTTAATAGGCCTATGTTTTTCTGGGATGCTCTCCCACCATTCGTCAGTATTTGAAAAAGTTGGATCAATATCAAATATTACACCACGAAAAGGATGTTTTCGATGCCGGACCACTTGGCCAATTGAAAATTTTGCAATTACTTCTAACATAAAAACCCATTTAATCTTTTTAAGAGTAACTACTCTTAGATTGACAAACTGTCCACACTACGTTTTGTGATTGTATGGAACTGATTTTAACTGTTTTTCAAATTGTTGCACCTGTATTTATACTTGCTGCAATTGGATTCGTTTGGGTTAAGGTTGGCTGGAGTTATGAAATTGAATTTGTCACACGATTGGCAATGACACTATCTGTTCCAGCCTTAATATTTGTAGCTTTAATGAAAGCAAATATAACAGCAGATACACTATCAAATTTATTTTTATCAAGTTTAATAGCTTACATTGTCTTAGCATTCATATTTTGGATTATTGGGAAAATGTTTAAATTAAATATGGCTACATATTGGGCCCCATTAATATTTGGTAATACAGGAAATTTAGGATTACCACTGGCAATGTTTGCTTTTGGAGAGGTTGGATTAAGTTATGCTGTTGTTATTTTTGCAGTAATGGCAGTAGGATCTTTTTCAATCGGGGTTTGGATGGTGTCTGGTGGTGGTAGTATAAGTAAAGTATTTAAAGAACCGATGGTTTGGGCAACTTTACTTGGTGCTTTATTTTTAATTCAAGGATGGCAGACACCAAAATGGGCCACAAATACATTAGAGTTAATGGGACAAATGGCAATTCCATTAATGTTAATTACTCTTGGTGTAGCATTGGCTCGACTAAAGATAAAAACGATATCACGTGCTTTAATTTTATCTATATTAAAATTAACTGTCAGTGTTGGAGTTGCTTGGACAATAGGACTTTATTTTGAATTAAACGATATTGCTTTTGCGGTACTTGTTATGCAAATTGCTACACCCGTTGCAGTAACTTCTTATTTATTGGCTCAAAAATATGGAGCCGATGCAAATGAGGTCGCTGGTTTGGTTATTGCATCAACAGTTTTATCAGTTTTTGCCTTGCCAGTATTGTTGGGCGTACTGCTTTAGGTCATTAAATTAGCAACCAAAAAGATAAAATAGGATATTTAATATGAAGAAGATTAGTTTAATGATTATTTTGGCAAGTATATTTTTAAGTGCTTGTTCAGGATTAAGAACTGATCCACCTAATAATTTAAATAACGCTTGTTCAATTAAAAAAGAAAGAAAGTCTTGGTATAAATCAATGGTTCGGGCTGAGCGTCGCTGGGGTGTACCTGTGCCCGTAATGATGGCATCAATTTACCAAGAAAGTAAATTCACGGGCACCGCTAAAACACCATATCAATGGAAATTCAAAATAATTCCAATGGGAAGGCAATCATCGGCATATGGATTTGCACAAGCTTTAGACGGTACTTGGGATGAATATCGCGCTGAAACAGGAAATACATTCTCAAGAAGAAGTAGTTTTAGAAATGCTGCAGACTTTATGGGTTGGTATATGCATAAATCTTATAAACGAAATGGTATCTCTAAAAGTGATGCATATAACCAATACCTTGCATATCATGAAGGGCACGCAGGTTTTAGACGCGGTACATATAAAAGAAAAAAGTGGCTGATGAAAGTAGCTAAATCTGTTCAAAAAAGAGCAGTTTTGTATAGCTCTCAATTAGCTCGGTGTACTTAATTTCGTTTAGAGTTTTCCGCTGTTATATTAAATAAATATAATGGGATTTTGATTTTTTCTTTGAATTCACCAAGCAAGATTTTAGTTTTTTGATTGGATTGGTCTGTTATTGTCCAACTTACCAATGCTATTGGATTATTGCTAAAAACCATCTTGATTTTACCTTGGGCTAGCCGTTTTGGATCTTGGACTATAATAAAAGTATTTTTACCATTTATTTTATGTTCAGAAATCATATAACTATTATTTAGATTAACATTTTTTTCTAATAATAAATTTAGTGGTGTGTGCTTTAAAGGAAAAAGGGTTGGGCCATTTTTAGTTTTGTCATCAAATATTGCGACACTACCAGCCCCTGCTATTACTAAAGCATTATTTGGGGCAGCATACTCAAGTCTCATTTTGCCTGGCCGCCTGATATACAATATTCCAGTGTCTATTGAGCCATCAGAATTAATTTGTTCAAAACTAGCTCTGACAGTTGAAAGTCCATTTATGTAACTATTAAGATTATCAAGGGAAACTTTTTCTGCAAAAGATGGTTTTGCAAAGCATAACATAATCAATGAAATTGTTAAAAAGATTTTAATTTTTAATATAATTTTAATAATACTAACGCCTAATCTCAAACTTATTTTGAATTAAAACTAATCTGGTTTCAAACCAATTAATCTTGTTCGGGTAGAAAAATTTCACGCTTTCCAATGTGATTAGCAGCAGACACAATACCATTATCTTCCATTTCCTCAACAATTTTTGCTGCCTTATTATAACCAATAGAGAGCTTTCTTTGTATATATGAAGTTGAACACTTCCTATCATGAGCGACAATAGCAACAGCCTGATCGTATAATGCTGATTCTTTATCTGTGTTTCCACCTAATCCTAAAATTGAATCTAAATTTGATGACTTTTCATCATCATTACCCTTAACAACGCCACTTACATATTCTGGTGGGCCAAATTTTTTCAAGTGGTTAACTATTAATTCTACCTCTTCATCTGATACAAATGGGGCATGTATACGAGTAATTTTCCCACCACCGGCCATATATAACATATCGCCCATTCCTAATAATTGCTCGGCACCCATTTCTCCAAGAATTGTGCGGCTATCAATTTTTGATGTAACTTGAAATGAAATTCGAGTTGGAAAGTTAGCTTTGATTGTACCCGTTATGACATCTACTGATGGGCGTTGAGTTGCCATTATTAGATGAATTCCAGAAGCTCTAGCCATTTGAGCTAATCTTTGGATACATGCTTCAATTTCTTTACCGGCAACCATCATTAGGTCTGCCATTTCATCGACAACAACTACGATAAATGGTAATTTTTCTGGCTTAAATGTTTCAGTTTCAAATATTGGTTCACCTGTATTATCATCAAAACCAGTTTGAACTGTTCGTTCAAAGTTTTCGTTTTTTGCAAGCGCATCGGCAACTCGGCCATTATATCCAGAAATATTTCGAACGCCCATTTTTGACATTTTCCTATAGCGCTCTTCCATTTCTCCCACTACCCATTTTAGTGCCACTACAGCCTTTCTTGGGTCAGTTACAACAGGTGAAAGAAGATGTGGAATTCCATCATAAACAGAAAGTTCTAACATCTTTGGATCAATCATTATCATTCTGCACTCATCAGGTGATAATTTATAAAGCAAAGATAAAAGCATTGTATTAATAGCTACTGATTTACCAGAGCCTGTTGTACCAGCAATTAACAAATGTGGCATTTTTGCTAGATCAGCAACTTCAGGTATTCCGCCAATATTCTTGCCCAATGCCAATGGTAAGCCGTGCTTACCGTCACCATAATCACGAGCAGATAAAATTTCTCTAAGTAAAACTGTTTCTCTATGATCATTTGGGAGCTCAATACCTATAACTGTTCTTCCTGGTACTGTTGATACCCTGGCAGCTAATGCCGACATTGATCTGGCAATATCATCAGCTAAACCAATTACCCTACTAGCCTTCAAGCCAGGCGCTGGTTCTAATTCATACATAGTAACAACTGGCCCAGGTCTAACTGAAATGATTTCGCCTTTTACACCATAATCATCTAGTACATTTTCTAACATCCGTGCATTTTCTTCTAATGCTTCATCAGATAATTGTTGCCTAATAACAGTTTTAGGGCTTTCTAATAAATCTAATGCTGGTTGCTCATAATTTGCCATATTTTCAGCAAATAGTGTTGGCTGTGCTTCTGATTTTGCCTTCTTACTTTGTGGTATTGGTTTATTAGAAGGATACTCGACAACAGATTTTGGTGTTGATGGACGCATTAAAATTGGTTCTTTTCGTTTTGCTTCTAGTGGCAATTCCATAGAACCCTCAAGAGCATCATCATAAAAGTTCGCATCAGGTGGGGTAGTAGCTGCCGGTTCTGAAACAGGTTCAATTTCAACCATTGGCGCATCTCTATTATTTTTTAGATTCTTTTTATGGACAGCTTCTTGTATTCTTCGTGTAACGCGGTCTGGGCTTGTTGTTATATTTTCTTCAGATTTTTCATTATAGTCTTTGTTCTCTACGTCACTTTTTTCATTGCTACCAAAATTAGGAAAAGATGATAATAAAGATTTTAAACCATTATTTTTTGAAACATCTGAGACTTCAGTTATATCTTCATCCACACTATGATTTTGTATTTCAAAATCATAATTAGAGTGAATTTTTGGTTTTGGATTTTGGGATAAATCTTTTATATTTTTTCTATGGGGATAAATTTTCTTAATAACTTTCCATATTATAATTAAAGTAAATAAAAGTCCTTGAATACTGCGTTTTAAAATTACTTTTATTTCTTTAAGATTAAAGCCTAACGAAAAAAGACCAATACAGATGGAAATTAAACCTAAAGATATAGAAACTGCTTTTACCCAAATGGCCAAATCAATTGGATTAAAGTCTATTATAACTTCAAATATAGCATCGCCAGAAAAGCCGCCTAAATTATAACTATTTGGCCAATTAGCAGGTGGTACATTTGTCGCCATAAAGACTGCAGTAAATGCTAAAAATATTGGTAGAAAAACGCCACGCCTTAATATTAAATGGCTTCCACGATGGAATAATAATCTAAATCCCCATATCAGCAGTGCTAAGCTACAAGCCCAAGATGCCCATCCAATGGCAAACATCAATGTCATAGCATACGAAGCTCCATAAAATCCCATCACATTTTTAACATCACCAGATGTTGAATTTAAAAAATTAGGATCATTCGGTGAATAACTATAAAGTGCTAGAGATGTAATTATAGCGCTAAATATAAAACCTAAACCCAACAATTCGATTAAACGTTTTCGAATTTGAGTTCGAATTTGGGTTTCTAATAGTGGCCCTCGAGGCTGTGTGCTATTTAACATGCTCATAACGTATACAAATTGTCCTTAATTGTCTGCAGTCCATGCTTGGTCTCATTAAATGGCGCAACCATTGCCACACGAATATATCGTTCACCTGGATTTCTATTCATGACGTCTCGGCTTAAATATGAACCAGGCAGTACTCGAATTCCAGCTTGTTTCCATAAATTGAGTGTTGCTTGTTCTCCATTCTCAACTGGCAGCCATAAAAAGAATCCAGCCTGAGGTGAATTATAACCCTTTACGCCCTTAAATATATTATCAGCCAATTGATACTTTTTTTGATAAAGTTTACGGTTTTCTATAACGTGATTTTCATCTGACCAAACTGCTGTTGCTACTTTTTGTAATGGCGTTGGATTGGGCGCTCCAGAATAATTTCGTAATTGTTTCATTTCAAAAATATTCTTTGGACCACTTGCTGCAAAACCTGAACGTAAGCCTGGCAGATTAGATCTTTTGGATAGTGAATGAAAAACCACAAGTTTTTCTGGGTCAGCACCAATATCTTGTGCTACTTGTAATGCGCCTATGGGTGCAGAATCACGATAAATTTCAGAATAACACTCATCTGCAAAAATTTTAAAATCATGTTTTTCTGCCAGTCGCATGAGTTCAGCCCAATAATCATATGTTGCCATAGTTCCTTGTGGGTTAGCTGGGGAACATAAAAATAATATACTAGTCTGATCTAAAACTTCTTTTGGTAGTGAAAAATAATCAGGCATAAAATTGTTTTCAGCATACGCAGGTACAAAAACTGGTTCAGCACCAACTGTAGCTGCACCAACTGCATAAACTTGGTAAAAGGGATTTGGAATTAAGACTTTTGTCGACTTGCCGTTTTTGGTTTCTGGCGACAACGCTATTTGAGCGTTAAATAAACCTTCTCTTGTTCCATTCAATGACAGTATTTGATTTTCTGGATTTAGAGAAACACCATATCTTTTATTTATCCAATTTGAAACTGCACTTAATAATTCAGGTGTACCGTCATTGCTTGGATAATTATTAAAGTCTTGCATACTTTCTATTAAAATATTTTCCACAAATTTTGGAAACTGATGCTTTGGCTCACCTATAGACATATGCAACACGTCCCCACCCGCTGGATAATCATCAAGCAGTGCGCGCAAGCGCGGGAATGCATAAGCTGGCAGGTTTGAAAACCGCTCGGGTAGATCCATTATTGCCTCATTTTTTAGGGTCTAACGCCCTTTTTATATACTATACGTTATTTTAATCTGTAGTCCAAATTAATTATTAGGATATTTCACTCTCAATTTTAGAGGCTATATTTAGTAGATTTATCTCAGAATTTGGTGGCCCCATAATCATAAAACCACATGAAGGTTGAGGCGTGGGTACAGTTATAGCACATAGTCCGAGCATATTAGCTATGCGAGTGTTTCTTAATGCTAATAAATTTGCTCGTTTATAATATTCACTATCGCTCAATAGTTTTAATTTATTGGGAGGTAAAATTGGCGATGTGGGCAATATCACAGCATCAAACTTTTTAGTAAAAGTTAACCAATCTTCCCTAATACTATCAACAATAGACCATGCATCTATATATTCATTATTAGTGAAATCTTTTCCAGCCATAAACCGACTTAAAATTTCTGGGTACATTTTCGCACCATCTTTTTCTAGAGTTTCGCCCCAAACTTTATATGCTTCAGTCGTAAAAATAACTGAAGCTAGAGATAAAAGTTTATCTAATGTAGGAAATTTATGTTCAATAATTGTGATATTTTTTTTATTTAAATTTTTGCAAGCATTTTCAAAGGCATTTAGGGGAGAATTTTCTATTCCTTCTTCACTAATGCCCTTTAGCCTCATTAATCGTAAAGATTCTGGGGGATTAATGGGTAAAGATTTTTGATTTTTTAATATAGAATAAATTATCGTCGCATCTTCAACACTTCTACAAAGTGGACCAACTGTATCAAATTTAGGGCATAATGGGACCACACCTTGGAGGGAAATGTCTCCACTGGTTGTTTTTAAGCCAACCAAATCATTCCAAGCAGCGGGTATTCTAACTGACCCCCCAGTATCAGACCCTATTCCGATGGCAGCTAAACCAAAAGCTACCGACCCAGCAGCGCCAGAGGATGAACCACCAGATACTGCATCTAAATTATTTATACAGGGAGTGGTTTCCGTCATAGGATTTAAACCTAAACCTGAAAATGCGAGTTCTGACATGTGAGTTTTACCTAAACATATCAATCCAGCTTGAGTTGCATACTTTAGAACAAGAGCGTCTTCAGTAGGTATTCTTCCAGACAGCAAATTAGATCCTGCTTCTGTATTTATATTTTTACTATCAAATAAATCTTTCCATGAGATGGGGACGCCGTCCAATAGGCTTAAGCGGTTATTTTTTCTTGCTCTTAACTCTGCATCTTCTGCTTCCTTCATAGCTCTCTTGGTTGCAACATGAACATATATTTGATTTTTTAATGGATGTTCTGATATGGCCTCTAAATAAGTCTTTAGTAATGCTATTGGAGAAATAGAACCATTATCAATCCCACGACCTAAATCACACGCAGTCATTTTTAACCATAATTGTGACATTTTTTTCTCCTATTTATTTTACTTTAGCGACGGTTTGTAGCGTGGACAATCTAGTTAATTCATAGATAATAAATATATGGATTATGATACAGAAATTTTAATTGTTGGCGGTGGATTAATTGGTAGTGCAATGGCAATTGCCTTATCAAGCATTGGCTTTGATATTACTGTAGTCGATCGTCAATCTAATCAGTTAAAAAAGGCAGATATTTTTGATGGAAGAGCTTATGCTTTATCACATGCTTCTGTTCGGATGTTAAAAGCACTCGGTTTATGGGATTCTGTTAAAAAAAATACACAACCAATTTTAGATATAAAAGTTAGTGATGGCCGTGTAGGAGAAGGAGCGTCTGATTGGTTTTTGCATTTTGATCATCAAGAACTTGAAGAAGGTCCAATGGGCCATTTGATTGAAGATCGTTACATTCGTGAAGCCTTTAAAGCTAGCATATCAAGATCTAAACAAATTAAATATATTTATGGGGCTGAAGTTGTTTCAAAAACAGTAGATGAAACTGGTGTAAATTTAAATTTATTAGATGGCCATGTTTTGCGGGCGCGATTATTAATTGGCTGCGATGGACGCAATTCAAAAATAGCTAAATGGTCAGATATTTCTCATTTTGGATGGGACTATAATCAAACAGCACTAGTTTGTGCGCTTTCGCATGAAAAACCACATTTAGGTGTTGCACATCAATTTTTTACTCCTTCAGGCCCTTTAGCAATTTTGCCGCTTCCCGATAATAAAAGTTCGATAGTTTGGACTGAAACTAAGGATCAAGCAAATCTGATAAATACCCTGGATGATAAAGCTTATTTGGCAGCGATCTCACCTGTAATAGGTGATTTTTTAGGGCGGATAAGTTTGGTAGGTGATCGCTTTAGTTATCCGTTAGGCCTATCTATAGCAGACAAATTTGTTATAAATCGAACAGTACTAGTTGGAGATTCTGCTCACGGTATTCATCCCTTAGCAGGGCAAGGCTTAAATCTTGGACTAAAGGATATAGCGGCATTAACAGAGGTCTTAGCATTGGCTAAGCGTCGCGGAGAAAACTTTGCTTCAAAAGATGTTTTAGAACGATATCAGAAATGGCGTCGCTTTGATACATCGGCAATGGCGCTAGCAACAGATAGTATAAATAAACTGTTTTCTAATGATAATTCAATTTTACGCTCAATTAGAGATATTGGGCTTGGTGGAGTTAATTCTACACCACAATTACGTAGAAGCTTTATGCGTCATGCAGCAGGTCTATCAGGTGATTTACCTAAGTTACTGCAGGGACAGGTTATTTAATCAACTTTTCTAGCTTCATCAGGAAGCATTACTGGAATGCCATTGCGAATTGGATAAGCGAGCTTTGCACTGTTAGATATAAGTTCTTGAGTTTCAGAATTGTAAATTAGTGATCCAAATGTAATTGGACATACTAAAATTTCCAACATTTTGGGATCAATTTGGATCATTGTAACTTATCCATTGTACTGTTCTCATCACGCAAAGCAAATTCCATTAATGTTACGAGGGTCTCTTTGCGCGTCACAAAGGATGGTGCTTCTAGGAGTGCTTGCTTTTCTTCTGGCTCGAACGGGCAAAGCATCGCTAAAGAATTTATAAGCAGCATATCGTCTGCATCTTTAAGACCATCCCAATCTGTAGAAAGTTCCATTATCTTGAAGTAACGCTCTAAGACATCAAAGAACTTTTCTCTATTTATATTCTGATTTTCGTTTGAAGTGTTTAAATCTCCACCGAAACTATCCCAATTAACATTTGCTGTTGGGTATGATAGAAAGCCATCAATTAATTTTGTTACTCTAAATCGACAAATTCCTGTGAGAGTGACCATATATCTACCATCACCTGTTTCAGAAAAAGATGTCAATCGACCAGCACAGCCAATTTTATGTACCCGTAAATCACCACTTGTTGGATTGGGTGACAACGGTTGTATCATTCCAATAAGCCGATGCTCTGATTTCATTGTATCGTCTAAAAGTGATAAATACCTAGGCTCAAATATATTGAGGGGTAAACGAGAGTGCGGTAACAACAAAGCGTTACTGAGGGGAAACAATGAAATCGTTTCAGGGAGTGAGTTTAATTTATACATAATTCTTATTTAGATCAAATATCGCATCAGGCAAATAGCATTGATGCAAGTTGGCGGCGACCGCTTAATGTAATTGGATCATCGCCACCCAATATATCAAAAAATTTAAACAATTGCTGACGGGCTGCATCATCATTCCATTCCTGATCTTTTCTAAAAATAGTTAGTAGTTCTTGTATTGCATCATTAGTTTCTCCCGCGGTAAATAAAGCAAGAGCAAGATCGAAGCGTATTTGATGATTGTTCAAATCATTCTTTAGAGCTTCACGTAGATCGTTGATTTCTCCAAGGCCTTGGGTTTGGTTGGTAAGATCTATTTGTGCTTGAAGTGCAAGTATCTCAGGTTTATTTACAAGAGCTGTTGGTATGTCCTCTAACATTTTCTGAGCTTCATCAATTTTTTTTGCGCCCATTTTTGCTTTGAATAGCCCAACAAAAGCGGGTGATCTCTCTGGATCTTCACCTAATATTGCTTCAAAGGTTTCTGCAGCGTCATCATACTCTCCAGCTTCTAACATTTCGTCAGCTACAGCTATTGCTTCTGATAGGTCGCCTCCATCATCTTTTACGTTTTCTAAAAGTTTTTCTACAAAACTTTTTAATTCAGAAGGAGCTTTTGCGCCCATAAATCCATCAACGGGTTGACCATCGACAAAGGCAAAAACTGCAGGAATGGATTGAATACGCATTTGGCTTGCAAGATTTTGATTTTGATCAATATCAACTTTAACCATTTTTATTTTACCATTGGTGGCTTTTACTTCTGCTTCTAAGGCAGGCCCTAATGTTTTACATGGGCCACACCAAGGCGCCCAGAAATCAACAACAATAGGCGAGGTTTTTGATGCTTCTATAACATCATCCATGAAGGTATCTTCATTTACATCTTTTATTAAGATTTCATCAGTATTTGATTGGTTAAGTTCTAGCATGAATCACCTATTTATTTTGTTCCTGATTAATCACTAAGTGAAGATCAAGCAATACTAGAGATCAAAACTTGCAAATACAGGGGCATGGTCACTTGGTTTGTCCCAGCCCCTAACATCTCTTAAGATATGGCTACCAAATCCATATTCTGCAATATCTTCAGTTGCCCAAATATGATCCAGTCGTCTTCCCTTGTTTGCTGTATCCCAATCACGTGCGCGATATGACCACCATGAATATAATAACCCTGATGGAATATCTTTGCGGGTTATATCCACCCAGTTTGCGGATGATTTTACGTCATTAAGCGCTTCAATTTCTTCTGGAGTATGGCTTACAATTTTTAAAAGTTTTTTATGGTCCCAGACATCTTCTTCATAAGGCGCTATATTTAAGTCACCAACCATTACTGATTTTTTCGGTGATTTTTTTTCGAAATAGTTTTTCATATCATTAAGATAATCTAATTTTTGGCCAAACTTTTCATTTAAATCTCTGTTAGGAATATCTCCTCCTGCGGGAACATAAAAATTATGTATATTTAGTCTATCACCAATGTTTGCAGCTATATGTCTCGCATGCCCAAGGGATGCAAAATCTTGGCGGTCAATTTCTTTAATAGGAAGGCGAGAAATAATTGCTACTCCATTATATCCTTTTTGCCCGTTTGCGATTAAGTATTTATACCCCAAGTCAGCAAATTTTTCTCTTGGTATCTTATCTTCAGGGCTTTTACATTCTTGTAGGCATAAAACATCTGGGGATTCTTCAAAGAGTAATTTGCAAACATTGTCTTCGCGCAAACGAATTGAGTTAATATTCCAAGTACATATTTTTATAGTCATATTATTTCTTTCAATTATTTGTGACTTTTTAATTACGCAATTGGTATCCACCAGTTTCTGTTATTAAAAAAGTTGCATTTGATGGATCAGTCTCAATTTTTTGGCGTAACCTATATATATGTGTCTCTAATGTGTGAGTGGTTACATTGGAACTATAGCCCCAAACTTCATGTAAGAGAGTTTCACGGCTAACTACATTTTTTAAATTTTTGTATAAAAACTTTAATATATCAGTTTCCTTTTCTGTTAGACGAATAGAGTTATTTTCATCTTTTTCTAAAGTTTTTGAGTTTGGTTTAAATACATATTTGCCAAGGCTAAATTCTGTCTCTTCTGCTTTTTCATAGTTGTGTAATTGCATTTCAATGCACTTTAATAATAATGAATACTTAAATGGTTTTAAAATGTATTTATTTAAATTGGTATTTATATTCTCATGAGTGTCTAAACATCTTTTGTTACTAACAAGCATAATCATTGGACATTTAACGTTTAATGACCTTAATTTTATTGCAAGGTTTTGGCTATCTAAGTCAGATGAGCGAGAATTAATTATAACAAGATCAAATAAATTATTATTAATTTGAGTTAGAGCGATTGTCTCATCTCCTGCTTCAACTGTTTGGAACTTTTCATTTAAAGATAATTGAAAAGTTAAAACTTCACTGAGATCTTTATCATTGTCTATTATAAGTATTTTTGTAAAAGAGTTCATTTAGAATTCCATAATATTTAATCACACAATAAATACTTTTTAGATTAGGACAAGAAATAGGATTTGAATTTGATAAAGATGTATAAAATGTTAAATATTTCGTATTCCGTTCTTTAATAATATACGGCAGAGTGAAGCTATAATTAATGAAAGTGTCTAAATGACAATTGGCTTAACAGCATCAGAAAGAATTGCACGCATTCGCTCAGATTTTCGAATGGGGGTTGCTGTTGCCTTTTTATCTGGAGAAGAGAAGTGGTTGGTTGCTCCTGCTGAAACAATAACATTATCTCGCTTTACTGGTATGCGGAAATTAGGCTCTATAGAATTGGCAATAACGGATTGGAGAGCGCAAACCTTATCTACTTGGGCTACTGATGGTGACATTGCTCGTTTAGCTATTCCTGAAGATAAAGGTCTGGATTGGATTCATTCAGTCAGTGATCCTAGTGACGATTTCAACGCACCATTAAAAGGTCCTTTTACGCCTATATTTGGTGGAAAAGCAGATGTTCATCGTGCAGCACTGGCTATTTGTAAGATGGCTCATTTAATTCCTTCTGCAATAGCAGTTAATGTAAGCAACCAAGACATTAAGGGGTTTGATTTTATTGATTTAGAAAAAATATCTTCATTAATATTAAACCCATCAAGTCAATTAACAGAAGTTTCAGCAGCTAATGTACCCCTTCAAGTTTCAGAAGCGAGCCGTGTGCATGTTTTTCGCCCACAAGATGGTGGTGAAGAACATTATGCAATTGAAATTGGCAATCCAGACCGTGAGAAACCCGTGTTGTCACGACTTCATTCAGCATGTTTTACGGGTGACTTAATTGGATCTTTAAAATGTGACTGTGGGCACCAATTAAAAGCTGCTCTTGAAGCAATATCCTCTGATGGTGCTGGAGTTTTATTATATATGAACCAAGAGGGTCGTGGTATTGGCCTAGCAAATAAAATGCGTGCATATGCGCTTCAAAACCAAGGATTTGATACCGTAGAGGCAAATCACAGGTTAGGCTTTGAAGATGATGAGAGAAATTTTAAATTAGGGGCTGAAATATTACGTTTAATGGGTTTTAACTCAGTGCGCTTAATGACAAATAATCCAGCTAAAGTAATCTCCATGGAATCTGCTGGCGTAAATGTTTCTGAACGTGTTGCTCTTAAGGTTGGCTCAAATCCATTAAATCAAAAATATTTAGATACTAAAGCAAAAAAAAGTGGCCATCTTTTATGAATTCTAGATTTTATGACCTAGTCGTGACCCATTGGGGCGCAAGGTTTATGGGACATAATTTACCAGTAGCAATAGGTCGAAGTGGCATTGCAGAAAAAATTGGTGAAGGTGATGGTATTACGCCATTAGGAAATTTTTTGATTAAAGGTATTGGCTATCGCAATGATCGCATTTCTTTTAGATCCACAAATGTTGAGATGAATCACACTCGGATCAACGATTTATGGTCTGATGATCCAAAAGATAAGAATTATAATCATAAGGTTTATTCACATAATTATCTTTATAACCATGAAAACCTTCGAAGGTCAGATGGGTTATATGATGCGTATGGAATTTTAGACTATAATTGGCCCCATGCCCAACCTGGTAAAGGGAGTGCAATTTTTATCCATGCGTGGCGAAGACCGCGTTATCCAACTGAGGGTTGTATAGCCTTTGATATTTCTGATCTTATATGGATTTTCGAAAACTGGAATATTAATAGCCGCGTGATTATAAAATAATAGACTTAAGAATAATCACGTTCGCCAAATATTGCTGAACCAACACGAATATGTGTTGCACCCATTGCAATAGCGCTTTCAAAATCACTGCTCATTCCCATAGACAATCCCTCAAGACCATTTCGCTGAGCAATGTTCCTTAATAATCCGAAGTGTAATGAATGCTCTTCATTAACTGGCGGTATAACCATTAATCCTTTAATTGGTAAATCTAGAGATAAACAATCTGCAATAAATTGATCAGCATTCTTTGGAGATATGCCTGACTTTTGTTCCTCTTCACCAGTATTAATCTGGATGAACATCTCAGGCGCCTTACCTTGGGCTTGAACTTCATTTGATAGTTTTTGTGCTAACTTTAAGCGATCAAGAGTATGTATTGCATCAAACAATTCTACAGCTTGCTTTACTTTGTTGCTTTGCAATGGCCCTATTAGGTGCACTTTCACGTTTGAAAAATTTTCACGAAACACTGGCCATTTACCTTGAGCTTCTTGAACTTTATTTTCACCAAATACTTTATGCCCTTGCTTAAGAACGTTTAACACACGTTCGTTTGGCTGAACTTTTGATACGGCTAATAATTGAGTACTTCCAATAGCTCTACCAGAAGATTTCTCAGCCTTTTCAATTTTTGAATTAATTACACTTAAAGCCATAAAATTCCTTATTTATAAAAAAAGGGCACCATAAGGTGCCCTTTAAATTACTAAATCCAGTTTGGATTAGAATGCAAATGATACGCCTGCATATGTTGCGTCTTCTGAGTCAACACCAGCAGAGAAAGTAGCACCGCCACCTAAAGCTGCAGTTGCAGTTGCAGTCCAACCGTCAGTCTCATCAACACCATATGTTAATGCAAAGCCGCCTACTGTGTAACCTAAGTCTACGTCCCATGTGCTATTGTTAGCAGATTCTACAGCTACTGACACACCGTTAAGTGTTGTAGAAGCACCCATAGTCATCACTGACTCAGCACCAGCTGCTTGATCTGTATCAGCAGTCAATGTTACTGTATCGTTTAAAGCGTAAGAAACAGCCAAAGTAGTTGATGTACCCGCTGTAGCTTCAGATCCAGTTAATGTGAATGCCATTCCACCAGCTGTGTATGTAGCTTGAGCAGATGTTGCATTAGCTGAATCAGCAGTTACGTCATAACCAACTGTTAGGCCAACTGCGCCTAGTGTTGTTGCATATGAAACATCGTGTGTTGTTGCGTCAGAGTATAAGTTATCGATACCATTGTTATCAAATGTTAATGTACCAAAAGTACCTGACATAGTTACTGCACCTAGACCAGCTGTTCCGCCGTCTGCGCCATCATATTCGAAATCACCTGAGTCAATTTCTTCACCAGCGTCGATGTTTACTGAAGCTGTGAATGAAATGCCATTGTCAGTTGCGCCTGACATTGTAAAATCAACACCAGCGTTGCTGTAGATGCCGTCGCCTGCAATGTCTGTTGTGTTTGATGTTGTTGTAACATCGTCAAGACCAGAGTGGAAACCTGCAGATGCGTGACCAGTGATTGTGATGTCTGCAGCAGCCATTCCAGCTGTTGCAACTAATGCTGTAGTAGCAATAAGTAGTTTTTTCATTTTTAAATTCCTCATAGAGTTATTCATATTTAGGACCTCCGCTGGAGAATCCAGTGAGATATACGATCTTTTTGATCATTTCATTGTGATTGGTCAAGAATTTCAGAGCCTGTTTAATATAGATTATTATGACTGATGCAAACTTGTCACACCATTGGTTGTGTGTGTATTTGGTTAGATAAGCAGTTCGCTTGCGTTAAAATACCAACTTGAGAAGACATCACTTGAGTGGTAATGAATAATTAGTTAATTAATTCTTGGAAAAAAAATGAACAGCCTCATTAAATCTAAAAGTATATTATTCCTACTTTGTTTAACGATAACAGCATGTAGTAGTGTTAAAAGCCTGAATAAACCTGACGTTGAAAATAATAGCGAAATTTCATCAAATGCGATCACTGAAGAAAAAAAGTCACCGATAGTTTTACTTGATGACAATGGCAAATTAGGGGATTTGTTTAAAAGTGGTGGCGATGAAATAGGATCTGTAAATAAGTATTTATGGCAGGCGTCCTTAGAAGTATTAAATTTTTTACCAATTAATTCTGCTGACCCATTTTCCGGAATTATAGTTTTTGGCAAAGGCAAAGCGCCAGGGTCTACGCAGATGTATGATGCGACCGTTTATATAAATGACCCTGCCCTAGATGCCCGATCTCTCAGTGTTACAGTAAGATCATCAAATGGAGTTATTAGTTCAGTTGCAAAGCGTGAGATTGAAAACGCAATATTAAGCAAGGCGCGTCAGTTGCGATTAAAAGCATTAGATTTATAGATTAAATGATATTAATTAAAAAGTTATACGCCGGGCATTGTTCCGGCGCTCCACGTTAAAAGGTGCCTAAAGAATGCGATATAATGCAAAAGTAACAGAGCCTAAATGGCAATCTGCTTGGGAACAATCTCAAAGTTTTAAAGCTACTCCCGATGAACGTGAAAAATATTATGTATTAGAAATGTTTCCCTACCCATCAGGTCGTATTCACATGGGGCATGTTAGAAATTATACAATGGGCGATGTGGTTGCACGCTATAAATCTGCGGTTGGCTTCAATGTATTACATCCCATGGGATGGGATGCGTTTGGAATGCCAGCTGAAAATGCAGCTATGGAAAAAAATGTACATCCAGGTGATTGGACATATCAAAATATTGCTGACATGCGAGCACAATTAAAGCCAATGGGTTTATCAATTGATTGGTCACGTGAGTTTGCCACCTGTGATCCAGAATATTATGGGCAACAACAGACAATGTTCCTTGATATGATGTCTAAAGGCCTAGTTTATCGCAAAAACGCTGTAGTGAATTGGGATCCAGTTGACATGACCGTTCTTGCAAATGAACAAGTTGAAAACGGTAAAGGTTGGAGATCAGGTGCATTAGTTGAGCGCAAAGAGTTAACGCAATGGTTTTTTAAGATATCTGAATATTCTGAAGAATTATTAAGTGCATTAGATGATTTAGAAAACTGGCCAGAAAAAGTCCGAACTATGCAGAAAAACTGGATTGGCAAGTCACAGGGTATGCAGTTTGATTTTAAAACCAGTGGTGCACCAACTGGATTTGATAAATTAGAAGTATATACAACACGGCCTGATACATTGTTTGGTGCATCTTTTGCAGCAATTTCTTGTGATCATCCATTAGCAAAAGAATTAGAAAAAAGTAATGTTGAGATTGCAAATTTTAATTTAGAGTGTCGTCAAATAGGGACTACGCAAGAAGCTTTAGAAACTGCAGAAAAAAAAGGTTACAATACTGGCATAACCGTAACCCATCCTTTTAATAAAGAATGGGAAATGCCTGTCTATATAGCTAACTTTATTTTGATGGGGTATGGAACAGGAGCCATTTTTGGTTGCCCTGCGCACGATCAGCGTGATTTGGATTTTGCAAGAAAATATGATTTGATTGTAACGCCTGTTGTTTGTCCATCTGACCAAAATCCAGATATGTTTACGATCAAAGATGAGGCATATACTGGTACAGGAAATTTAATTAATTCTCGCTTTTTAGATGGTATGACCATTGAAGAAGGAAAATCTGAAGTCATTAAACGAATTTCTGAAATGAAAATGGGGCAATCAAAAATAAATTATCGTTTACGTGACTGGGGTGTCTCACGACAGAGATATTGGGGTTGTCCAATACCTGTAGTTCATTGCAACGAGTGTGGTGTGGTTCCAGAAAAAAAGGAAAACCTACCAATAGTTTTACCAAAGGATGTATCCTTTAATAAACCAGGAAATCCATTAGATAGACATGATGGGTGGCGCAATTGTAAATGTCCTTCATGTGGGTCTGGTGCGCTTCGTGAAACTGATACTATGGATACATTTGTAGATTCGTCCTGGTATTATGCTAGGTTTACGGCGCCTAATTCACGGACACCTACAAATGAAAAAGAAGCAAATTACTGGATGAATGTTGATCAATATATTGGTGGCGTTGAGCATGCAATTTTACATCTTTTATACTCACGCTTTTTTGCACGCGCAATGAATGCAACGGGTCATTTACCAAAAAAGGCAATTGAGCCTTTTAATGCCTTATTCACTCAAGGAATGGTATGTCATGCAACATACCAAGATCCAGATGGCAAATGGCTCAATCCAGATGATATTAAGCCTGTTGAAGGTGGTGGTTTTGTAACGCTTGATGGTCGCGATGTAATAGTTGGTCAATCTATCAAAATGTCTAAATCTAAAAAGAATGTGGTCGATCCTGATGATATCATAGATCAATATGGAGCTGATACGGCCAGGTGGTTTGTAATGTCTGATAGTCCACCAGAGCGTGATGTTGAATGGACGGCATCCGGTGCAGAGGCTGCCTGGAAGCACTTACAAAGAGTTTGGCGATTAACGGTTGAAATCTCCGAGGAAGATACTTCACAAGATGGCTCACAAGATGCTGAGTTGGAAAAAGCTAGAAATGTTGCTATCGATGCTGCAACAAACGGCATTGAAGGGTTTGCATTCAACAAATCAATTGCATCACTTTATCAATTTACAAATATAATTGCAAAATCAACTGCAAGTAAAAAAGCAAAAACTAAAGCTATGCTAACAATGGCACAATTAATGCAGCCTATGACACCACATTTAGCTGAAGAAATATGGAGCACTTTAGGTGGAGAGGGGTTAGTAACGGGTGCTATGTGGCCAGAAATTGATGCTTCAATGCTTATTGATGATACTATTATTTTGCCCATTCAAGTTAATGGTAAGCGAAGAGATGAAATAGAAGTTAGCTTAGAATTAAGCAAAAATGAAATAGAAAAAATAGTCCTTGAAAGACCCTCAGTTTTGCGCATTTTAAATGGGGCTTCTCCAAAAAAGATAATTGTAGTGCCTGGAAAGATAGTGAATGTTGTTGTTTAACAGAAGATGGTTTTTGTTTGGAGTTTTACCCCTAGCGGCATGTGGTTTTGAACCTATTTATGGGGTAGATAAACCAGCAAACCGTATTAGGGGAAAAATAAATGTAGAGGTTTCTAATGGGCGCAATGCATTTGAACTTCGGGATCGCTTAAATGAACGCCTAGGTGCTCCTGAGGGCACACCAATTTATATATTAAAATATAAAACGAATGTTGTGTCTAAAAACTTAACTATCTCAAAAGATAATGATGTAACACGCTATACCCTTCAGGGTGAGACAAGTTTTGAATTAATAGATATTTCAACTCAAAAAGTAGTTTATAAAAATAATATAGTATCCAACACAGCTTATAGTGCGACTGCAGGCACTTATCCAACTGCAATTGCAGAAAGAGATGCTAATGTTAGATTATCACGAGATATGGCAGACAAGATCGTAACACTTTTATTAATTACGGCTAAGGATTGGTTAGAATGAAATTAGCAGGAGATAAGGCAAATAACTATTTCTCCAACCCTAATACCAGTCATACTGCAATACTTATATATGGCGCAGATAACATGCGCGTTGCCCTGCGTAGGCAAGAGCTTCTTAAAGCACTTATTGGGGATAATGCAGAAGAAGAAATGCGCTTAACACGTATATCTGGGCCTGAATTAAAGAAAGATCCTGCCCTCTTACTAGATGGACTAAAAGCAAGTGGATTTTTCCCTGGTTTGCGTGCAGTTTTTGTTGAAGACGTCACTGATATAACTGCAACTATAATTGAGAACGCGATACAAGAATGGCAAAAAGGAGATGCATTTTTAATTCTAACCGCAGGCCAATTAAATACACGGTCAAAATTACGAAAAATTATTGAAAGCAATAATAATTCAGTTGCTATTGGTATTTATAATGATCCACCAAATGAAAAAGAGATTATTGAGTTAACAGAAAAATATGGCCTTAGTGTATTTATTGAGGATGCAAAAAGAGATTTAGTTTTATTAGGGAAAGCCTTAGACCCAGGTGATTTTCAGCAAACGTTAGAAAAATTAAGTCTCTATAAATATAAAGATGATACTCCAATAACCACTAATGACATTAATTTATGTGCACCGGTTACAGTTGATGCTGCAATGGATGAAGTAATTAATGTCATTGCTGACGCAAAGTCTAATGAAGTAGGCCCAGTGCTTAATCGACTTTTTGGCCAAGGTATTAACCCTACGTCATTATGTATTGCAGCCACACGACATTTTAAAAATTTACATTTAGCCTCTTCAAATTCATCTGGCCCAGATATTGCATTATCTAGAGCTCGGCCTCCAGTTTTTGGTCACCGTAAAGACCAAATGGTGCGCCAAGTTCGAGGATGGGGCAGCACACGATTGGAAAAAGCACTAGGAGTTTTAATTGATACTGACCTATCTTTGAGGTCATCATCAAAAGCTCCTGCAAAAGCTATTCTTGAAAGAGCATTCATTCGAATTTCTATGATGCGACCAAAATAGGGAAATTTTTATGTATAAAGTTATAGGTAATACAAATACACGGGCTATGCGGGTTTTGTGGGCAATGCAAGAAATTGGATTAAATTATGATCATTTAAGAGTAAATGCTAGCTCACCTGAAGCATTAAAGGCAAACTTTTCTGGTAAGGTCCCTAGTTTGGACGTAGATGGAATAACCATAAACGACTCAACTGCCATTATTACTTATTTAGCAGATAAATATAACAAATTAACATTTTTACCTGGAACGATTGAGCGTGCTCAGCAGGATAGTTTTACGCAATTTATTTTGGATGAATTAGATGCAGTTTTATGGACTGCTGCAAGACATAGTTTTGTTTTGCCCAAAGAGTTACGTGTAAGTGAGGTGAAGGATACTTTGCGCTGGGAGTTTGCTAAATCAATTAAAACTCTGGAATTGCGAATGGGTGATGGACCAAATTTGATGGGAGAAAAATTCACAATACCAGATATTATACTTACTCATATAGGAGGTTGGGCTAGAGTGGCTAAATTTGATATTCCTGATGGAAAGTTACGTGAATATTTCCGGCGCCAGATTAAACGCCCTGCATATATATCTGCAATAAAAGTTTAATTATAAATTATTTGATGTTTTTAACATATTTGGCTGCACCATTTCCCGCCCACGTTCCAGTAGCTAGACATGCATTTATTAGATAGCCACCAGTAGGCGCTTCCCAGTCTAACATTTCACCAGCACAAAAAATACCAGGCATTGATTTTATCATTAAATCTTTATTTAAGGCATTTTTTGAAATGCCTCCTGCAGTTGAAATTGCTTCATTAATGGGATGAGGGCCATTATGAGAAATTAGAAGGTTTTTTGCCGTTAGAGAAATTGCTTCTTTCGAAATATTTTGAGAGAATTCATTGAATAAAGCTGTTTTTTCTTTATTGAGGCGTAAAACTTTTCGAATAAAAGTACCTCTTGAAGCTTTTTTCGGCAAAGTTTTTTCTCGTTTAATTAAAGTTTCAATTTTTGTATTTGGGAGTAAATCTATAATTAATTCGTTACCATCTCGCATGAATTTGCTTACGGCGTAAATTCCACTACCCTCTAATCCGTTCTTAGAAATTACAAATTCATTAATAGATGATGAGTGTCCTGAAGAAATACGAACAGATTTTATAGGTTGCCCAAAAAAGGGCTTCATGTGTCTAGACCATGGAATATTAAATCCCATATTTGTTGGTTTGAAAGCAGTAATTTCAATCTCATGCTTTGTTAATATATTCATCCATTTTCCATCTGATCCAAGTTTTGACCAACTTGCTCCTCCCATAGAAAGAATAGTTGTTTTGCTTTTAATGTGTTTCACCCCCTCATTAGTATCAAAGACTGCTAAGCCATCACGCCATCCAATCCACTTCCAATTTGTATAAAAATTTACACCTTTGTTAGTTAATCTTTTTAACCAAGATCTAAGCAAGGGTGAGGCTTTCATACTTTTGGGAAATACACGTCCAGATGAACCAATAAAAATCTCTTCGCCCAAACCCTGAGCCCAATTCATTACTGCTTCATTATCAAATGCATTAATGATTGGAGTTAGCCATTTCTCTGACTCAAAATAATTATTTAAGAATTTATTTTTATTTTCATTCTTAGTAATATTTAAACCAGACTTTCCTGCCATTAAGAATTTTCGCCCATATGTCGGCTTTGCATCAAAAATAGCAACTGATAGACCCTTATCTACAGCTGTTTCAGCGGCTATTAAACCTGCTGGCCCTCCACCTATTATACAGACATCAAACATTTATAAATTCACTTTTAGATTAGTACAATTATGATTTATTAAGTATGTATTAAAAGTTTTATAGATTCAGATTTTAGAAATTATTATCTTAAGAATCATCTAATTGCGATTTAAACTCACGTATCACTTTTTCATATGTGTTGCGTTTAAATGGTACTATTTTATCTAATAAATCCTCTGATTTAAGCCAACACCAACGAGAAAACTCAGGTATTTCTGTTTGTATGTTTATCATGCTATCATCACCAGTGAATTGCATTAAAAACCAGCGCTGTTTTTGACCGCGATATTGGCCATTCCATAACTTTTTAACTAAATAATGTGGTAAATCATAGGGTATCCAGTCTTCAGTTTCAGCTATAATTTTTACAGCTTGTGCTGGGATGCCAGTTTCTTCTTCAAGCTCACGTATTGCAGCAGCTTTTGGGTCTTCGTCTTTTTCAACACCGCCCTGAGGCATTTGCCAAGCATCTTGGGCGCTATCTAATCTTTGGCCAGCAAATATTCCACCTTGTGTGTTACACAACATAATTCCAACACAAGGTCTGTACGGTAATTTTAAAATTTCATCTTCAGTCATATTTATTTTTGCGATAGTGTCGCAAGACCTTTCAATATATCTAATGCGTAAGCCAATTGATAATCATCGTTTCGCATTTTTGCTATTTCTTCTTGTTGTGTACGCTCTTCCTCTAAGAGTTTGCGCTCATCTTCAGTTAGGCTATCATTAGATAAAGAATTCTCTAGATCTGATTCAAATCTTTGGAAATTTTGTTTTTCAGGGTCTTCAACAGATCTAATACGTTGTTCAACTAAAATATCTGGTGACACCCCAAGTGACTGTATAGATCTTCCAGAGGGTGTGTAATAACGAGCTGTCGTTAGTCGCATTGCAGCCCCATCAGAAGACAAAGGTATAATTGTTTGAACAGACCCTTTTCCAAATGATTTAGTTCCTACTATAATTGCCCTTTGATGATCTTGAAGTGCGCCTGCAACAATTTCTGATGCAGATGCAGAGCCACCGTTAATCAAAACTACAACAGGTTTTCCATTTGTTAAGTCTCCTGGCGTTGCGTTATAACGTTCTGAGTCTCTAGTTCCTCTTCCTCTTGTTGAAACTATTTCTCCACTGTTTAAAAATGCATCAGATACACGTATTGCCTGATTAAGAAGGCCACCAGGGTTGTTTCTTAAGTCCACAACCACACCGTTTATATTTTCAAGACCACCGGAAGATTTGATTTCTTTTTCTAAACTATCTTTGAGGTTTGGATAGGTTTTGCTCGTGAAAGATGATACCCTTAAAACAATTGTTTTACCTTCTGTTCGCGCTTTTACGGCTTTGATTTCAATAGTGTCTCTGATGATACTAATATCAAAAGGTTCATCTATTCCTTCACGTACAATGGTTATAATAATCTCAGAACCAACCGGTCCTCGCATTTTGTCTACGGCTTCATCTAAAGTTTTTCCTAGAGTGCTTTCTCCATCAACCTTTGTGATGAAATCCCCTGCCTGTACTCCAGCTTTATCTGCAGGCGTATCATCAATAGGAGAAACAACTTTAACAAATCCATTTTCTTGTGTTACTTCAATTCCTAACCCGCCAAATTCACCACGAGTTTGAACTTGCATGGTGGAAAAGTCTTCAGGAGCCATATAGCTTGAATGGGGATCAAGAGATGTGAGCATTCCACTAATGGCACTTTCAATTAACTTTTCTTCATCAATTTCTTCAACATATGAGGATCGAATTCGTTCAAAAATATCTCCAAATAAGTCTAAATTTTCATATGTAGATTTTATACGTTTAGTTTCTTGAGCAATCAAAGGGTCAGTAAATTGAGTTGTGATTAAAGCCCCAGAGATAACTCCTGCTAGAGCTGTTAAAATAAGTTTATTCATTGTGATACTAACCTTTTTATGCGGTGCTAATTATTAAGATTAATTAGTTTTTATCTTTAAATTCTTTTAAATACTATAATCAAAAAAACTGTTTGTTTACTTTCTATCAATTAAATACAAAGTTCCAGTCGTTTTATACCATATATTAAATATGAGTTATTTATTGCTAATATTTACTGATATTTTTTATATAGTTCGTTTATGATATTAGGGAACGCCCAGTCATTTCAATTGGTTGGTCTAAACCTATTAATTCAAGAAGAGTGGGTGCTATATCTGCTAATCTACCACCATCACGAAGGTGTATGTTTTGTTTACTTACCAATATTACTGGAACAGGGTTCGTAGTGTGAGCAGTATGTGGGTTTCCTGTTTGTACATTTATCATTTTTTCACAGTTGCCATGATCTGCACATATTATCATTGATCCATCAATATTATTTACTGCATCCGTAATTTCTATCATTGCTTTATCAACTGATTCACAAGCTTTTATTGCTGCCTTTAAATCACCTGTATGCCCTACCATGTCTGGATTAGCATAGTTCGCAATTATTAAATCATATTCCCCACAATTTATTGCAGTAACTAAATTTTCTGTAACTTCTTTAGACGACATTTCTGGCTTCTGATCATAAGTGGCAACATTAGGGCTGGGTGCTAAGAAGCGCACTTCATTTTCTGCGGGAGCTTCAACGCCTCCATTCATAAAAAATGTCACGTGTGGATATTTTTCTGTTTCAGCAATACGAAATTGCTTTAAACCTTTAGCTGATATCCATTCTCCTAAAGTATTAATTATTTTTTCATTAGGAAATACGCAATCCATGTATGTATTGTGTTGCTCAGAATATTCTGCAAAACCAGATAAAATTGATAATTTTGACCTCACACCAATATCAAATTTATCAAATGAAGGGTCACCAATTGAAGCCATAAGTTCCCTTGCTCGATCAGCGCGATAATTCATGCACATTAGTCCATCACCCTGGCGAATCCCTTTAAAGCTACCTATTACTGAAGAAGGGATGAATTCATCAGTTAGATCTTTTTCATAGGCAGCTGAAATGGCACCAAAAGCATCTTTATAATGTGTGCCCTTTCCATGAACTATTGCATCATAACCTTGAGCTACTCTCTCCCACCTATTGTCCCGATCAAGAGAATAATATCTACCTGTTAAGCTTCCAATAGAAGTGTTTTCTCCAATTGAAGAATTTAAATGCTTTAAATAGATATTGATAGATTTTGGGGCTACATCACGTCCATCACCAAAAAGGTGTAGAATTACCTTTAAGCCAGAATTTTCTAATATCTTTGAAGTTTCAATCATATGATCAACATGACTATGTACCCCACCATCAGATAAAATTCCGCATAAATGGGCTGACCCATTTGCAGCTTTGATTGCATTTGCAAATCTAGTAATTCCAGGAAGCGATGAAAATTCATTATTTTCAATGCTACGTTCAATTTTTCTTAAATCCATATCAACAATGCGGCCTGCACCTATGTTCATATGGCCTACTTCTGAATTTCCCATCTGTCCTGTTGGAAGACCTACATCTGGGCCAAATGTAGTTAGTGTAGAATTAGGGTAATTTTTATTTAAGGCATCAAAGCAAGGCGTATTAGCTAAGGCAACTGCATTTCCCATTTTATCATCAGATATACCCCATCCATCAAGAATACATAGTACAACTGGTTTTTTATTGGGCATATTTAAATCCATTTAGGTTTTTTAAGCTTAATACTTGGATCACCAAATAGGTTCAACTCCAAGAAAACATTTATCATATGATTCTTTGTACATTAATTTCTATGATATGGACTACCTGCCAAGATAGATGCTGCCCTATAAAGCTGTTCAGCAATCATGACACGAACCAATGCATGCGGCCAGACCATTTTCCCAAATGATATTTTTAAATCTGATAAAGCTTGAAGGCTAGGTGCGATACCATCAGCGCCACCAATAATAAATGCCATATCTGATATACCACTGGTAACGTAAGAATTAATTTTTTTTGCAAAATCTGGACTAGATAAAGTTTGGCCTCTTTCATCTAGAATAGCAATTAAAGCACCTTTTGGTATTACTCGTTTAAGTAGAAGAGCTTCATTTGGCATACCACCATTTTTTTTATCTTCCACTTCAATAATTGAAACTGGGCCTAGTCCATGATAACGCCCAATTTTTTCAAACCTTGAAATATAATCATCTATAAGTTCTTTTTCTGGTCCTTTACGCAACCTTCCAACAACACATAGATGAATTTTCATTATTTTTTTTCTGGCTCAGTAGGATCTGTTAGCCACATTTTTTCTAATTGATAGAATTCACGTACTTCTGGTCTGAAAACATGAACAATAACATCACCTGCATCCAGTAAGACCCAATCACCGGCACCTTTACCCTCAATCTTTGATATGTAACCTGTGGTATCTTTAATACGTGAGTGTAATTTTTCTGTAATTGCAGCCACTTGACGCGTTGAGCGTCCGGAAGCAACAACCATATGGTCTGCAATTGACGATTTGCCTTTTAAATCTATCGTTACAATATCTTCGGCTTTATCATCTTGAAGTGAGTTTAATACTAAATCCAACAAGCTCATGCTTGGGATATTTATAGTGTTGGCAGTGTCGTCTGCTTCAACAGTTCTAGTCAGAACCGTATCCTCCAAATAAGGCACCGATCCTTGGTGCTAAGGTGAAAGTCTATTAGCATCACTTTAAGATACAGGCAAGTAGTGCTAAATTTACTATTTTTTTGATTATTTTTATACTCGAACAAGCTTTTCGTAAGATTCTGCTATATCGCGAGCCATTTCTCCAACCTCGAAGTTATATTCCCCAATTTGATTTACTGGGGTAACTTCAGCTGCAGTTCCGGTTAACCAGCATTGCTCAAAAGATTCTAGCTCTTCAGGCATTATGTGGCGTTCATGGACAACTATACCTTTTTCATTAAGCATATTCAGTACTGTTTGGCGAGTAATGCCATTTAAGAAGCAGTCTGGCTTTGGTGTATGCACCTCACCATTTTTCACAAAAAATATGTTTGCTCCTGTGGCTTCGGCAACATATCCTCTGTAGTCAAACATCATTGCATCAGAACAACCTTTTGCTTCTGCCGCATGTTTAGCCATTGTACAAATCATATATAGTCCTGATGCTTTTGCAAAACATGGAATTGTTTCTGGTGAAGGACGCTTCCACTTTGAGATATCCAGTTTGGCACCTTTTAATTTTGCATCACCATAATACGCACCCCAAGTCCAAGCAGCAACTGCCATACGAACTGGGTTAGATTTTGCAGCGACCCCCATGTCTTCGCCTGACCCACGCCATGCTAAAACTCGTACATATGCGTCAGATAAATTATTAGCTTTCATAACTTCATATTTTGCAGTTTCAATTTCCTCAACTGAGTAAGGAATTGGAATATCAACGTCTTCACCCGATTTTAATAAGCGTTCTGAATGTTGAATACTTTTGAAGATTTTACCATTATATGCGCGTTCACCTTCAAATACAGATGATGCATAATGCATTGCATGAGTAAGAATGTGAATGTTTGCATCTCGCCAGTCGATTAATTTGCCATCAAACCAAATTTTACCATCGCGATCATCATATGCACCTATCATGAAAAGTCTCCGTAAATATATATTTAATTTAAAAATAGTCCCGAAGTGGACATATTTTTTGTTTTAAAGTTAAAAAGGGCTATCATTCGATTCTTATAAAGTCAATAATACTGACATATATTATATTTTAATAAAGGAAATTAAATGGCAGATCATAATAGAGTTGTAACCAGCAGTATGGATGCAATGCTCTTTTTAACAGATGATCAATTGCTACAAGGAATTGAATTAATGTATTTTGCTTACAAAGGCTTCACTTCAGATCCAGATTTAATTTTACAAAACTATTCTTATGGTCGAGCTCATCATAGAGCAGTACACTTTATTAATAGAAGAAAGGGCCTTAAAGTTAATGACTTGTTGGATATACTAGGCATTACAAAACAATCTTTGAATAGAGTATTAAGACAGCTGATTAATGATGGCCTTGTAGAAAGTCGAGTGGGTCGACAAGATAAGCGTGAAAGAAATTTGTATTTAACTGAAGAAGGTAAAAGCCTGGAGCGCCAACTATCTGATGCTCAACGAAAAAGAATGAGATCAGCATATCGGGCAGCTGGATCAGATGCAGTTCAAGGTTTTCGTCTGGTTTTGGAAAAAATCATGGATGCTGAAACGCGCAATCGTATAACTCAAGATAAAGAGTAATTTGAATGAATATAATTAATAACCAGGCACACATATTAATTGTAGATGATGATGTAAGAATACGAAATTTATTACAGAAATTTTTACTTCGAAATGGGTTCTTTGCCTCAATCGCTCGGGATGCTGCTCACGCAAGGCGCCTATTATCAAGTATAGAATTTGACATGATTGTTTTAGATGTAATGATGCCTGGTGAAGATGGTCTAAGTTTAACAATCGACCTTCGCAAAACATTATCAACACCTATTTTATTACTTACAGCAAAAAGTGAAAGCAACGAGCGAATAATGGGTTTTGAAGCAGGTGCTGATGATTATTTAACAAAACCATTTGAACCTAAAGAGTTGGTTTTAAGAATAAATTCAATTTTACGACGTATGCCAAAAGATGATATAAATTTAGCTTTACCCACAACAATCCAAATGGGTGCAGTACGTTATGATCTTTCGCGGGGCGAACTCTGGGATAATAACGCCTTAGTTAAATTAACGGCAACTGAATCTGCCTTATTGCGAATATTTTCAGTTAATCTACACAACCCTGTAAGTCGTCCAAAGCTTGTAGAAGATTTAACAAAGAATGGTGTTCCAAGCCAAGAAAGATCAGTAGACGTGCAAATTACTAGATTACGTCGAAAATTAGAAGTTGATCCTAAAATGCCTCGTTATTTGCAAACTGTGCGAGGTGCAGGATACATGTTAGCACCAGATTAATTATGACAACAGCTTTTCTTACCCATTCAGATTATAATTTACACCTTACTCCACTTGGTCATCCAGAACAGGTGGACAGAATAAATGTGATAAATGATTGCTTATCTAAGCCAGAATTTGATGATTTACATCGCAAAACTTCTCCAATGGGAACTTATGAACAAGTCACATTATGTCATCCTAGGGATTATATTGAATATATAAAAAGTTCGTGTCCAATAGATGGTTCCATTGCTTTAGATGGTGATACATACGTTAGTTTTGAAAGCTTTAATTCAGCTATGCGAGCCGTTGGAAGCATTTGTGAGGCTGTTGACTTGGTTTTAAATGATAAAGTTCAGAATGCATTTTGTGCATCACGCCCACCTGGACACCATGCTGAACATTCTAAACCTATGGGCTTTTGCTTGTTTGGTACAATTGCAATAGCTGCAAAATATGCAATGAAAATTCATAGCTTATCCCGAGTTGCAATTGTTGATTTTGATGTGCATCACGGAAACGGTACACAAGACTTAGTTTGGAATGATCCAAATATAATGTTTGTTTCCTCTCAACAGATGCCTTTATGGCCAGGTACTGGTGAACCGAGTGAAACTGGTAAATTTAATAATATTATAAATTATCCATTAAATATTAAAGCGAATGGTCAAAAACTTATCAATGCATATGAAGATAATATTTTTCCACAGCTTGCAAAGTTTAAACCAGATATGTTATTCATTTCTGCTGGGTTTGATGCGCATTTAAATGATCCATTAGCTAACTTAGAATTTACGACTGGTGATTTTGAAAAAATTACGAGAATGTTGTGTGAGTTTGCAGATAATCATTGTAAAGGCCGAGTTGTCTCGACACTAGAAGGTGGATATGATTTACCTTCTTTAGCGGAATGCGTTGCCGCACACGTAAAAGTATTGATGGAGCATGCTAAATGGGCGAAATAAAAATTGAAGATATGAGCTTTGAGCAAGCAATGAATGAACTTGAGAATGTTGTAACAAGTCTTGAAGGAAGTCAGATTGCCTTAGACGATAGTATTGCAATGTATGAGCGTGGTGCAGCATTAAAAGCCCACTGTGAAGCAAAATTAAAAGCAGCAGAAGAAAAGGTTGCTAAAATTACATTCGGCAGTGATGGGCAACCAGGTGGCTTAACACCTTTTGATAGTTAATTTTCAAACATGTTAAACTTTCAGTTAAGCCTCATTGATACAGCCAATTCTGTAGAGATTGCATTAAATGAAATGCTTAAAAAGCAAGGGAATGGGTTAATGGCAGCTCCAGTTCACCATGCAGTTTTAAATGGTGGAAAGCGCTTAAGAGCTTTTTTGACAATTCATTCAAGTAACATATTTGGGGTTCACAAAGAAACTGCCATTCAGGCAGCTATGGCTATAGAATGTCAGCACGCATATTCATTGGTACATGATGATCTTCCTTGCATGGATAATGATGATTTGCGCAGAGGCAAGCCAACTGTTCATATTAAGTGGGACGAAGCAACTGCAACTTTGACTGGAGATGCACTGCAAGCATTGGCATTTGAGTTAATAGCGTCTTTGCAAAATGTTGATGCGGATAAAATTGTAGAATTGTCTAAGAGATTGGCAAAAGCATCAGGAATGCAAGGAATGGTTCTGGGTCAAGCACAAGATATTGATGCAGAAACATCTATAAAAATCTTAAGCTTAGAAAAAATTACAGCTCTTCAGCAAAATAAAACAGGTGCATTAATCGAATGGGCATCAACTTCTGGGGCAATCTTGGCAGGTCAAGATGATAAAAAATTGTTAGATTATGCTAGACTAATAGGATTAGCATTTCAAATCCAAGATGATATTTTAGATATAGAGGGTGATAGTTTGATTGCTGGGAAACGTTTACATAAAGATATAAATGCAGGAAAAGCAACTTTTGTGTCTCATTTGGGAATGGATAATGCAAAAATGCGTGCAAAAGAATTGATTGATCAAGCAATTGATTCCTTAGTGAGTTATGGCGACAAGGCAGAACCAATGCGTCAAGTTGCTAAATTTATTATTGAGCGAAAAATGTGATGTTAAATTTTAATAAAGAGTATTAATAAGATATTATGACACAGGATCGTCCAAATACCCCGATATTAGATCGTATAAATTCGCCAGAAGACATGAAAAATCTTTCTGACCCTCAATTATATCAATTAGCAAAAGAATTGCGTTCAGAGACAATTTCTATTGTTTCTGAAACGGGAGGTCATTTAGGTGCTGGGCTTGGTGTTGTCGAGCTAACAACTGCTATTCATGCAGTTTTTGATACACCAAAAGATCGGTTGATATGGGATGTAAGTCACCAATGTTATCCCCATAAGATATTAACAGGAAGACGTAATAAAATGCGAACTATCCGCAAGGGTGGTGGGCTATCTGGCTTTACTAAACGATCAGAAAGCGCTTTTGATCCTTTTGGTGCAGCACACAGTTCAACTTCAATTTCAGCAGCATTAGGATTTGCGGTTGCTCGTGATTTAGGTGGTGCACCAGAACATGGTTTAGGAGATGCTATTGCGGTCATTGGTGATGGCTCCATGTCAGCGGGAATGGCATATGAAGCTATGAACAATGCGGGCCACCTAGGTAAGCGTTTAATAGTTATTTTAAATGACAATAAAATGTCAATTGCCCCTCCTGTTGGTGCAATGTCTACATATTTATCACGTTTGTATGCTGGTGAACCATTCCAAGAATTAAAAGCTGCTGCAAAAGGGGCTGTTTCTCTACTGCCTTCGCCATTTCAAGATGGCGCTAAACGTGCACGAGAAATACTTAAACATATGACGATAGGTGGAACTTTATTTGAGCAACTTGGTTTTTCATATATTGGCCCAATAGATGGGCATGATATGGAACAATTATTAAATGTTCTTAGAACTGTTAAAGACCGTGCTACGGGGCCAATTTTAATTCATGCAATAACTCAAAAAGGTAAAGGATACGCTCCAGCCGAAGCATCATCAGATAAATACCATGGAGTTGCAAAGTTTAATGTGGTTTCTGGCCAACAACAAACATCACCATCAAATGCACCAAGCTATACTAAAGTTTTTGCAAATGCGTTAATAGCGGAAGCAAGTTCTGACGATAAGATTGTTGCAGTTACAGCTGCAATGCCAGATGGAACGGGATTAGATATCTTTGAAAAGCATTATCCAAACAGAACTTTTGATGTTGGTATTGCAGAGCAACATGCGGTTACATTCTGCGCTGGGATGGCAGCAGGTGGAATGAAACCTTTCTGCGCTCTATACTCAACATTCCTGCAACGAGGATATGATCAGGTAGTTCACGATGTGGCATTACAACGCTTACCAGTAAGGTTTGCTATAGATAGAGCGGGCCTTGTTGGTGCAGATGGAGCAACTCATGCAGGAAGCTTTGATATAAGTTTTTTGGCAAATCTACCAGATTTTGTTGTAATGGCAGCTGCGGATGAAGCTGAGTTAGTACATATGGTTGCAACTGCCAGATCTATTGACGATCGTCCAAGTGCATTTCGTTTCCCGAGGGGTGATGGAGTAGGTGTTGATCTACCAGAAAAAGGAATTGTATTGGAAATAGGTAAAGGGCGAATAGTAAAAGAGGGATCAAAAGTTGCCATTTTATCTTTTGGCGCTCGGCTCAAAGAGGTTATTAAGGCTTCTGATTTATTATTAGCAAAAGGTATTAATCCAACGATTGCAGACGCGCGTTTTGCGAAACCTTTAGATAAAAATATGATTATAGATTTGGTGTTAAATCATGATGCTTTAATTACAATCGAGGAAGGGGTTATAGGTGGATTTGGTAGCCATGTTCAACAACTATTGTTGAATGAGGGCATATTTGATAATGGTTTTAAGTTCCGCTCTATGGTCTTCCCTGATACATTCTTAGATCAGGATACTCCAGCACAAATGTATCAAGAAGCTGCTATGAGTGCACATGATATTGAAATGAAAGTATTAGAGATTTTAGGTGTGGCCTCTTTAAAACAAAGTATTTAACGCTCTAGCTTATTTAATCGTTCTGATATTTTTTCTAATTGATTTAAAACATCATCTCTATATGCATCAGTTGCTTCTGATGCTTCTTCTGAGTGTGCGTCATGCATTGAATTTACTATTAAACCAACCAATACATTAACAACTGCAAAGCTAGTAATTAGTATAAATGGTACAAAAAACATCCAAGCGTGGGGATAGACTTCCATGACTGGTCGAACAATTCCCATCGACCAACTTTCTAAGGTCATGATTTGAAACAAGCTATATAATGACTTCCCAATCGATCCAAACCATATCGGAAAGGCGTCAGCAAATAATTTGGTGGAAATAACAGCTCCTATATAAAATATAATAGCCATTAAAATAATTACAGATGACATACCTGGAAGAGCGGATATAAACCCTTCAATTGTTCTACGTAATCGAGGAGCAAATGAAAGGGCGCGCAAAACGCGCAATATTCTTAAAGCGCGTAATACTGAAAAACCTTCAGATACTGGAGCTAATGACACCCCAATAACAAAAAAATCAAATAAATTCCATGGATCTTTAAAAAACTTTAATCCTCGAGAGAACAATTTTAGCATTAACTCTAATACAAATATTGTAAGGCAAATATTATCCAGTGTTGTTAATAATGAGCCATACTCTCTCATAATATTTGGAGATGTTTCGATACCTAAAATAACTGCATTTATAATAATTATAGCTAAAATAGTATAACGAACTGTTGAAGTGTTTAACCATTCATAAAGATTTTTTCTAAAAAGAGATACTGTCATATTTTATTTCAACTTTAAAAACTAGTTATTTAGTGAATTGGGCAACAAGCTCAACGTGTGAATTCCATAAAAATTGATCCACAACTTGGACCCAATCTAAATTGTAACCATTATTACATAAGATTGAAGCATCTCTAGCAAATGTAGCAGGATTACAGGAAACAAAGGCTATGCGTTTTACATTAGTCTTTGCAAGTTCTGTTACTTGACTAATTGCACCAGCACGGGGTGGATCGATTACGACTGCATCGATATTTTTAAACTCATCTGGCGTTAAAGGTCTTCGGAAAAGGTCACGTTTTTCTGCAAGTATATTATGTAGTCCGCCCACAATTCGCCAGCCAGAATCTAAAGCTGAAATCATATTCTGATCACTTTCAAGGGCATGGACTGCAGCTTTATTTGAAATGGGTAATGCAAAAGTTCCACATCCTGAAAAAAGATCTACAACGCGTTTTGCAGGACCTATAATTTCTAAAACAGTTTCAACAAGTGCTGTTTCACCAGTTTTTGTAGCTTGTAAAAATGCTCCACTGGGCGGAACAACTTGTGCTAAGCCCATTGTTTGGCTGGGTGGATTTGACTGAGCAATTACATCATTATTCCACATTAGCCTTATAATCTTAGATTGATTGCAAATTTGAGCAAATTTTGAAATTTCTGTTGCGGATAATTCTTTTCCATTATCAACTTTTACATCTAAGCTTTTACCTGAAACAGTTGCTGAAATACGTAGTACTGCTTTTCTAGATGAACCTAATAACGCAAATTTAGAAAAAGCTGGCATTCCAGATAATAATATTGGATCAGATACTGGGCATTCAGTTATTTCTACGATTATGTCAGAGGCACGGCCATGAAATCCCACCATTGAACCTTTTTTGGTCCGCTTTGCAGCAAAAGTAGCACGTCTTCTTGATTCTTTTTTTGTGTTTATTATTTTTCTAAATGTAGGATGAAGGTTAACTTGTGATAACGCTTCTTTTGTTTTTTTGATTTTCCAATCCGAAAGAAATGAATCTGAAGCATGCTGCAGAGTACATCCACCACAATTTTTAAAATGTTTACAAGAAGGTTTTATTCTATCAGAAACAGGTTTAATTATTTTTGGGTCATTAATTCTACCACTTTTAACCTCACCTTCGATGTGTTCACCAGGTAATGTAAAGGGTGCAAATATTTCACCGTGTGGACTATCAATTACTCCATCACCCAATTGGCCAAGTCTATTTATAATATATTCAGACATTTATTTTAATCCGATAGAATTGCGCACTTATTTTTGGATAAATCATAAATTAATTCATAATAAAAAATAATCTAAATAATCTAAATAATCAGATAACAGATGGTTCTTAGTTGTCCAGAAAAATAGAATATAAAAATCAGATTATCTATTTTTTAATAAATCTTTTTTACTTAAAGTAAACTCTGATTTTATCCATAAGTCTTTTAATTCTCTGAGAGCATCGCCTAATTTTTTCCCTTGAAGGTTTTTTAAATCTTTTGCTTCAATTGGAAATTTTACAGAAGTCCCAAGTATAATTTGATCATACAAATTATCAGGTAAAAAAGTTTCGGTCAAAGCAGCAAGTGATAATGAATAAGAAAGTGCAATATCTTTACCAAACTCGAAAGCAACTACGCTTGGTTTCTTGCCTAAATTAATTGCCTTTAATGTATATTTGTATTCACGGCTTTCTTTGTTACTTAATCTAAGGCTTTTTGTTGGCTCTGCACCACCTAAAACAACAAGCCTTGTAATCCAATTAATAGTATTTTGATTTTCTTGATGAATAAGAATTGGTACATATTTACTACTTGATCCAGGTAAAATATTAGAAAGTATACCTGCCCTATCCATTGCTGCCAAAACAATTGAAGGATTTTTAGTTTTTAGAATTTTTTTTAACTCAGCACCAATACGCTCTTTAGCTAATAATTTAATTCCATCGATATTGGCAGCGCAAGCAGCCAAACCATCAGCATCAATTCCTAAATTAGGATCCCCATATTCAGATGTGAATCTAAAAAATCTTAAAATTCTTAAATAATCTTCAACTATTCGTTTGTTAGGATCTTTTATAAAACGAACATGGCGTATCTTTAAATCTTTCAACCCTTCTAAAGGGTCTACTATTAATCCACTTGAGGTTGAATAAATAGCATTCATTGTAAAATCTCTTCGCTTAGCATCATCTTCAATATCATCTGAATATTCAATTACCGCATGCCTACCATCTGTTTTGATATCTTTCCGAAAGCATGTAACTTCATAAGTTTTATTATTAGAAACTATTGTAATAGTACCATGTTCAATGCCTGTAGGAATACTTTTTAAGCCACTATCAATTGCTAAACTTACAATTTCATGTGGCTTTGCATCAGTGGCAATATCAATGTCTGTAACTGGCATTTTTAATAAACTATTGCGTACACATCCTCCAACAAATAGTGCTTTATTACCTTTTTTTTGTAAAGCTTGCATGACTAAAGCTGTATCAGGATCTTTTAACCATTTATCATTTAGTTTCATTAAATTCATCCAAAATATCACAAAACATTCTCATTATTCGAGCTGTAGCACCCCAGATATAATAGGGTCCATAGGGCATAGAATAATAGCCACGTTTGTGTTTACCCCACACTCTATAATTAATTTGAAAATTTTTAGAATTAGTTATTGATGTAAATGGCACTTCAAAGATTTCTTCTACTTCACCTGGCTCTATTCTTGGTTGATAAGAACTATCTACAAGACCAACAACTGGTGTGACTTTAAAATTAGTAATTGTTTCATGTTTTGGCAATAGTCCTAAAATTTCAACATTTTTTTGCATTAAGCCAATCTCTTCATGGGCTTCACGTAGAGCGGTATCAATTAAACTGTTATCAAGTCCATCAACTTTTCCGCCAGGAAATGCTATCTGTCCGGGATGATGTTGTAAATTATTAGACCTTTTAGTTAATATAATATTCAATCCATCTGGACGAATTATAATGGGTATTAAAACTGCTGCATCACGCAATTTTGGTTTTACTGGGCTCAAATCTTTATTTAAATCAAAGTCAGAGGTAATCTTATCACCAATATATTGATCTAGTGCAGATTTAATTCTATTTATATTAAATAAATCTTTACTCATTTATAAATCATGACTTAGCAAGTTTCTTAGTGCAAGAGATGGTTATTTTTTTTCGCCTTCAAAGCCTAACGTTTGTGGATCTAATTCATAATGAGATCCACAAAATTGACAATCTGCTGTTACCATTCCATTTTCTGAAATCATATGTGAAATATCTTTCTGAGAGTAAATAGACATTGTGTTGCGCACTTTATCTTCACCACAAGAACAACCAAATTTTACTGTTTGAGATTCAAATATTCTAGGAACTTCTTCATGGAAAAGTCGATGAAGAAGTTGTGGTGGAGATATATTGGGCCCTATTAATTCAATTTCTTCAACTGTATCAAGTAGTATATTTACTCTGTTCCAATCATCAGCACTTTCGTCTCCAGAAAGTAGATCATCAGCGGACAACAAGCCATCAGGAGAGCTGGGTAGATCTTTAGCCATTAAAGGCGATGCTTTAGGCATATGTTGTAACATAACGCCACCGGCTCTCCAGGACTTGTCTTCACCGGGAACGGAAGATTCACCAACTATTACTTGAAAGCGTGTTGGCAATTGCTCTGATTGTGCAAAATAAGTTTCTGCACATTTAGACAAAGAGCCTTGTGATAAGGGTGTAATTCCTTGGTAAGGTTTCATATGTTTGCCTTGGTCCATTAATATTGCAAACATTCCTTTGCCAATATTTTCAAAACCATAAACATCAGATTCATTCAACCTATCTATATCGTAGCTCGCATATGCTCGAATTTTAGCAGGTGCGCCATCTTTGCTTGGTCCATAGTAATCTGTAGCAATAATTCGAATGGGGCCATCACCCCGAATTTGCAAACTTAGCTTCCAACGCAATTTTATTGTTTGCCCTATCAATGCAGTGAGCATAACTGCTTCTGCCACTAATGCTGATACCTGAGCTGGATAATTATGTTGGCGCAATACATTATCTAAAAGTGTATCTAAACGAGCGACACGTCCTCGTATATTTGATGCATCTAGTTGAAATGGCAGAACTTGTTCATCCCAACCTTCACTATGCTTAGTGATTGTCATTTTTTTAATCCGCTTAATATTTAGTTTCCAATAAGCATTTTTTTATAAAAGCGCAATTAAATGCTGACCAGCACATAAATTTTTGATAATTGAAATTTATGAAAAGATATGGTGATCCCAAAGATTTAAATCAGAAGTATTTTGATAGGCCAGGTGCGTATGCTATAATCTATTCACAAAAAAAAATCCTATTAACTCATCAACTAAAACCTTTATCTGAATTACAATTGCCTGGAGGAGGAATTGATATTGGTGAAAGCCCAACTGCTGCATTGCATAGAGAGGCTCTTGAAGAAACGGGTTGGCGTATTTCTATAGTACGACGCTTGGGTGCATATCAGCGGTTTACATTCATGCCAGAATATAACTTTCATGCCCGTAAAATTTGTCATATTTTTATGGCTCGAGCAATTCGCAAAATTGAAGAGCCATCAGAGCCTTACCACTCAGCTTATTGGACTGAGCCATATGATGCTATTAAGAAATTAGCCTCTGATGGTGATGCCGCATTTTTAAAAGCTTTATTGAAAGCTTAAATAACAAATTTTAATATTCTGATAAGTACTCTTTCACGGATAATAAAAAATCTCTTGTTGCGTCAGCGTGCAACCAATGGCCAGCATTTTTTATTGTCCTAATAGTATTTTTTGGAAAAAGTAGGTTGATGTATGGGAGGTGTTTGTTTGTGATGTAATCAGATAACTCCCCTTTTAGGAATAACGTTTCACCAAGAAACTGATTTTCAAGTTTTGGAAACCCAATTATTTTCAACATATTTTTTTCTAATGCGTCTAAATTTAATTGCCATGAATTGCCATTTGAAGAAATTTTTAAGCTTTGAAGAAAAAATGCTCTCAAAGAACTATCTGGCAACATTTTTTCAAGCGCTTGGTCTGCTTCTGATCTGTTAGATATTTCGGAAATCTTTAATTTTTTCATAATTGATATATTTATTGATTGATCGTGTTCGTATTTAAATGGAGCAATATCTGCGATTAATAATTTATTAACCAAAGTAGAGTTATTTATTGCTAAAACCATACTTGCCTTACCCCCCATTGAGTGGCCTAAAACATCAACAGGTTTGCCTAAAAAAAGAATAACTTTCTCTAGGTCATTTGCCATAGATTCGTATGAATTATCATCATCCCAAAAGCTTTCACCATGGTTTCTCATATCTACGATGTGTACTTGGCGATCAGATGAAATATTGCGAGCAATTGCTCTCCAATTTCTACCAGATCCAAATAAACCATGTACTATAAGTAAATCAGGAAGATAAGATTTTTTACCAAAAGTTTGAATTTTTAACATATTTTTCAAATCAAAATTTGTGCTAGAACATCATCATTTGTAATATCTTCATATGAAAACCCGTTTTCTGTCATACGTTTGCAAAGTTCTTCAAAACCTATTGCTGATCCGCTTTCTATTCCTATTAAAACAGAGCCAAAATTACGCGCAGATTTTTTTAAATATTCAAATCTTGCAATGTCATCATCAGGGCCAAGTAAGTTTAAAAAATCTTTTAATGCTCCAGGACGTTGAGGCATCCTCAGAATAAAATATTTTTTGAGTCCCTCGAAACGTAACGCTCGTTCTTTGATATCAGGAAGTCGCTCAAAATCAAAGTTACCTCCTGAAGCGATGCAAACTATTGTTTTTCCTGTAATTTGGTCTCTTATGTCTTTTAATGCATCAATTGCTAGCGCGCCTGCGGGTTCTAGTACAATACCTTCTATATTTAACATTTCAGTAATGGTGGTACAAATACGGCCTTCTGGAATACCTAAAACATTCTTAATATTTTGGTTTTTTAATATTTTAAAATTATTGTTACCAATTCTGGCAACAGCTGCACCGTCTACAAAATTATCAACATAATCAAGGGTAACTAGTTTTTTTGCATGTAAAGCATGATAAAGGCTACGCCCCCCTTCTGGTTCGCAGAACTTAAAATCAACATTTTTTTTATCAAAATATTTAACTAAGCCGGAAGATAGTCCGCCTCCACCAACAGGAGTTATAATCATATCAGGAGTAGTTCCCAATTGATTTAGGATTTCAACTCCAACTGATGCTTGCCCTTCTATCACGTCGAGATGATCAAAAGGAGGAAGCATAGCTGCGCCAGTATCATTTGAATATTGAATTGCTGCTTTAAGAGTTTCATCAAAATAGTCCCCCTGCATTATAATTTCTATTGTTTTACCCCCAAAACTTGCTGTTTTAGTTATTTTTTGTTGTGGAGTAGTAACTGGCATATAAATACGCCCCTTTACACCAAAATGCTGACAGGCATAGGCAAAGCCTTGCGCATGATTTCCAGCAGAAGCACAAACAAATTGTGCTGTTTCACCGGCCTCTATTGCTTTGCCCATAGCGTTAAATGCGCCACGAATTTTATAAGACCGAACTGGAGATAAGTCTTCCCTTTTTAGGTAAATATTTGCTCCATAAATATTTGAAAGATATTCGTTTTTTTGTAGTGGAGTTTCTGGAAATAAATCTCTCATTTTTAAGCAGGTAATTTCTGCTGCTTTTTGAAAGGATGACATCATGAAGCCTCACTTTATTTTTCAACTAAATTACATTTTATATAATGCAGGACATAGAAATTAAATAAAGATCTAAACAGTTATAAAATTAAGCACAATCTATTTTAAATTTCTTTAGATTATAATTATTATGTTTATCTGGGATATACATGTTTTAACGATACATCGAGGTCTTGCTCGCAAGACTTAAACCACATAAACGATATTTAAATTTGATAGTATTTGCGGAGTAAATAAATGCCAGCGCCAAAAAAAGTTGTTCTAGCTTATTCAGGAGGTCTAGATACCTCAATTATTTTGAAATGGTTGGAAATAGAATATGGCTGTGAAGTTGTAACTTTTACTGCAGATTTAGGGCAAGGCGAAGAACTAGATCCAGCGCGCAAAAAAGCAGAATTATTAGGAGTTAAATCTGAAAATATATTTATTGAAGATGTTCGTGAAGAATTTGTAAAAGATTTTGTTTTCCCAATGTTTCGCGCTAATGCTGTTTATGAAGGCTTGTATTTGTTAGGAACATCTATTGCGCGACCTTTAATTTCAAAAAGATTAGTTGAAATTGCAAAAGAGGTTGGTGCTGATGCTGTGGCTCATGGTGCTACAGGCAAAGGTAACGATCAAGTGCGCTTTGAGCTCTCTGCATACGCGCTGAATCCAGATATTAAAGTAATTGCACCATGGAGAGAATGGGATTTATCAAGCAGAACAAAGCTTATTGAGTTTGCTGAAAAACACCAAATTCCTATTGCAAAAGACAAAAGAGGCGAGGCACCTTTTTCTGTTGATGCAAACCTTTTACATACTTCTTCAGAAGGTAAAGTTTTAGAAGATCCCTCCATTGAAGCTCCTGATTATGTTTATCAGCGAACTGTGAGTCCTGAAAAAGCACCAGATACGCCTGAATACATTGAAATTGGCTATATTAAGGGAGATCCCACATCATTAAATGGGATAAACTTAACACCTGCTGAGATGCTAACAGAATTAAATGAACTGGGTGGTAAGCATGGGATCGGTCGATTGGATTTGGTGGAAGGAAGGTTCGTTGGCATGAAGTCTCGAGGAATATATGAAACACCAGGTGGAACAATTATGCTCGAAGCACATCGTGGAATTGAGTCAATTACACTAGACCGTGGAGCTGCACACTTAAAAGATGAATTAATGCCAAAATATGCAGAATTAATTTACAATGGGTTTTGGTATAGTCCAGAGCGTGAAATGCTACAGGCACTAATTGATACCAGCCAGGAACATGTTAATGGAACAGTTAGATTGAAGCTTTATAAAGGTTTTGTGCAAACTATTGGCAGATGGTCAGATGACAGCTTGTATTCTGAAGCGCATGTAACATTTGAGGATGATGCGGGTGCATATGATCAAACTGATGCAGCAGGGTTTATTAAAATTAATGCACTGCGCTTAAAATTATTAGCTGCAAGAAATAATCGATCACAATAGATTGAAATGAAACTTTAATAAATTTTATTATAAAGAACCTACATGTAGGTTCTTAATTCAAAATGGGTTTTTATATAATAATACTTGTAATGCTCTTATGCCAAAAATTACAATTATTGGTGTAAAATCTATACCGGAAAGAGACGGTACAAAGCGCCTTATTTTATCATATATTGGAGAAGTAAGCCGGTTAATTCCATACCAAGCCTGAGCAACTATTGGCTGTCGTAAGTTTAAAACATTAAATTGTACAAGCCAGCTCATTATAAATTGTATAATTACTACCCACCAAGCAAGATCTAATGCCATTATTAAGATTTCACTAATACCAGATCCACTTGAATTCATTTTATTCTCCTTTTGTTGAGATGTTGCTAACTATGTTAGGCTAGTTATGCAAGATAGAGTATTATGAATATTATCTACAAATTAATTATTTGGTTCATCTAGGATATAATTATGGCAAAATATGATAAAAAAGTTTGGGCTTGGATGTTATATGACTGGGCTGCTCAACCATATAGTACTTTATTAATTACTTTTATATTTGCACCATATTTTGCATCTGTAGTTGTAGGTGATCCAATATTGGGACAATCTCTATGGGGTGTTATGACAGCATTTGTAGGCTTATTGCTCGCAATTCTTGGGCCGATACTAGGGGCTATTTCTGATACAAGTAGTTCTAAAAAACCATGGATGATATTTTTTTCCTTTTTGTATGTATTGGGAGCATTAAGTATATGGTGGGCAGCTCCAGGCATGGAATCTTTTTTGGGTATTCTGGTCCTATTTGGCATAGGGATGCTAGGAATGGAGCTTTCGCAAATTTTTGTTAATTCTATGCTTCCTGATGTGTGTGATAAAAAAGATATTGGCCGAGTCTCAGGTAATGGTTGGGCACTTGGATATCTAGGTGGTTTGTTATTACTTTTTATAACACTCTTATTTTTTTCTGAAAATGATTTAGGCTTAACATTACTGGAAAAACCACCCTTATTTGGTTTAGATGCTAGCCTGCGTGAAGGAACTAGATTCGTTGGCCCACTAACTGCCATCTGGTATGTATTATTTATGGTTCCGTTTTTTATATGTATTTCTGAAAATAAAATAAAAAAGACTTCATCAAAAATACTCCAAACGGCTCTTAAAAATTTGTATGCATCTATAAGAAATTTGCCTAAAAATATTAGTCTGACGTCTTATCTTATTTCTTCAATGTTTTATCGTGATGCTCTTTTAGGAATTTATGCATTTGGAGGTATTTATGCGAGTGGTGTTCTAGGGTGGTCTATAACCCAAATTGGTATTTTTGGAATTATTAGTGGAATTGCAGCTGCTATATTTACTTATATAGGTGGATTTGCTGATAAATTTTATGGACCTAAGTGGGTTATAATATCCTGTATATCAGTTTTGATTATAGTGTGTATCTTAATATCTGGAACATCCCGGGATGCTTTTTTCATGATACGACTTAGCAAAATAAGTTCTCTTCCAGATAACTTATTTTTAATTTGTGGAGTTGCTATAGGAGCAGCTGGTGGTGCATTACAATCAGCATCTCGAACTATGCTAATTTTGCAATCAGATAAAAATAGAATGACAGAGACGTTTGGGTTATACGCCTTATCAGGCCGGGCCACTTCGTGGATGGCACCTGCCTTAATAGCCTATGTTACTTACGTTACTCAAAACCAAAGCCTGGGTGTTTTACCTGTTGTTATTCTTTTTATAGTAGGTTTAATTCCATTAGTTTGGGTTAAAAAAATTAAACTATGATTTTGAAAAATTTATTAAGCATTTTATTTATAGCATTATGTTCACAAGAAGTATTTGCAGAAAAGCAAGCACGTTATTTGCTAGGTGTAAAAACATTACCTTCCAATCAGACCCCAAATTCTTATGGTTCATATGCTAAAGGATGTTTAGCTGGTGGTGAAGAGATGTTAGAAAATGGGCCAACATGGCAAGTCATGCGGCTATCTCGAGGTCGCAATTGGGGACATCCTAATATGATTTCTTTCTTGAAACGCTTTAGTAAGTTTGTTGCTAAAGAAACTAGTTGGGAGGGCCTCTATATAGGTGATATTTCTCAACCAAGAGGTGGGCCAATGCTTTCAGGACACGTTTCTCATCAAGTGGGATTGGATGCAGATATTTGGATGTTACCAGCTCACAACTTGAAGCTTAGTAAATTAAAAAGGGAGAGTGTTTCTTCAATCGATGTGCGATCTAAAGATAGAAAAAAAATAAATAAAAATTGGACAAAAGATCATATGAAAGTCTTAAAAATTGCTGCAAATGATCCAATTGTCGAACGCATATTCATAACTGCACCTGCCAAAATTTATATGTGTGAAAATGAAACTGGTAATAAAGATTGGCTACAAAAAATTCGTCCTTATTGGGGGCATAACTTTCACTTTCACGTAAGATTAAAATGCCCAGAAGAATCTAAATGGTGTGAAGCTCAAAAACCAACGGTTCATCATCTATCAAAAGGTGGTAATGGATGTGACAACACTTTAAGGTGGTGGGTTACAACAGCCCTGGAACCTGTCGAAATTGATCCAAATAAGATTAAACCTAAACCTAAGAGACACCCAAAAGAATACACAATGTCAGAATTGCCGAAACAATGTATTTCAGTATTAAATAGTAAATAAATTTTATGCTATTTTTAATAAAATGTATTTAGAAGTTACATTGCAGGTATCGCTTCTTATCTCTATAGGGTTTAGACAATATCAAAATTAAAAGTCTTGGAGAAGTAATTATGTCAAACTCACAATTGGAAACAGCCATTGAATTAGCGTGGGAATCACGTGATGAAATTTCTTCTGCTACTATGGGTGAAACTCGTGATGCGATTGAAGCTACACTTGAAGCGTTAGATAGTGGAAAGTTACGGGTTGCTGAGCCGCAAGAAAACGGTCACTGGCATGTAAACCAATGGGCTAAAAAAGCTGTTCTTTTAGGGTTTAGAATTCAGGATATGGAAATTCAAGAAGGTGGCCCTCAAGGTGGAACTTGGTGGGATAAAGTTGACAGTAAATTTAAAGGATGGGGTCCATCTGATTTTCAATCAGCAGGCTTTCGTGCAGTCCCAAACTGTATAGTTCGTAAGTCTGCATATATTGCCCCCGGTGCAGTATTAATGCCATCATTTGTAAATCTTGGTGCTCACGTAGGTCAGGGAACAATGGTTGATACTTGGGCAACTGTTGGTTCATGTGCGCAAATTGGTTCAAACGTTCACTTGTCTGGTGGTGTTGGCATTGGAGGTGTTTTAGAACCAATGCAAGCTGGCCCAACAATTATTGAAGATAACTGCTTTATTGGTGCTAGATCTGAGGTTGTTGAGGGTTGCATTGTTCGTGAAGGTTCAGTTTTAGGAATGGGTGTATTTATAGGGCAGTCAACTAAAATATTTGATCGTGAAAGCGGTGAAATTACTTATGGTGAAGTACCCTCTGGATCTGTGGTCGTAGCTGGGTCCTTACCATCTAAAGGTGTAAATTTATACTGTGCAGTAATTGTAAAAAAAGTCGATGCAAGAACGCGTTCAAAAACTTCAATTAATGAACTTTTGCGTGATTAATTGATATCAGAATAATTTCATCAATGGGTGTTAAATTAACTATATGACAGATAAAAAACCTAAACGCCCTCAGTTAGTATTTACTCTGTTAGTTGAAGTTGGGCGTAATCCTAATGATGGGTTGCCAAAAGGTGCAACTGGTGGAGCTATTATGTGTTTTGCATCTGGGGTTGATGAGCCTGAAGCTGTTCGCGAAACAGTAGCTATACTTAAACAGGCTGATTTAGCACCTTTGGATGTTACAGGTTACGGCACACTTGATGAACGTATTCAAGAAGGACATGATATAAATGATGAAGAGCGTCAGCTAATGCAACAAGCTTTAGATGAAAACTCTGTTATTGTTTATCAACTAACACCGTTTTTTGAAGAAAAAAATAATCAACCTAGTGGCACACACCACTAATAATATTAATGCATTTGTAGATAGTTTACATGTAATGCTTTTACTAGGAAATAAGATTTATGCTTAATGTTTTTTTTGATTTAGATGGAACTTTATTAGACAGCCAATCTGGAATAATTCAGTCTTTACAGCATGCATTAATTGAAACGGCAGGAATTGAGCCAAGTACAGAAGAATTGCGTGGTATGATTGGATCAAGTTTACCTCATATATTGGCGAATTTTTTAGGACCGCACGGCGAGGTGGCTGAAGCTATAAATTTGTACCGTGAATTTTATCAAGAAGAGGCTATGTTTGATGCGGTAGTATATGATGGAATTTTTGAGATGTTTGATACTTTAGTTACAGCAGATGTTGGCTTGTTTGTTACCACGTCAAAACCGCATGCTTTTGCAAATCAAATAATTCAACATTTTGGAATATCTGATGCTGTTACGCATGTTTTTGGATCTGAGTTTGATGGAACAAATTCAGATGTGACCTCGTTATTACAATATGCTTTAGATGAAACAGGTTTTGATCCTAGGAAATGTATAATGGTGGGTGATCGTCAAATGGATATATTTGGTGCAAAAAATAATGATATTAATAATATTGGTGCGCTTTGGGGCTATGGTGAAGCAGATGAGTTGCGTATGGCTGAAGCTGATATGCTAGCGGGACACCCAGAAGAATTAGCTGAGATTTCATTTGATATGATGGGTTTGAATTTAGAATAATATATGATTAAAATTATAGAGTGGATGAATGAAACTTTTCATTCATCCACTCTATCTTAGATTTTAAACGTCAAATTTCAATGCGCTTACAGTTTGGAAGATACCAGTTTTCTGAAGGCTTTCCATTGCATTTGGATTTGGAGCGCAATCAAGATAAAGTAAAGCAATTGCATCTCCACCTGTATTTTTTCTTCCAAGTGTAAAATTGGCAATATTTACGTCATGTTCACCCATAGTTTGACCTAAGGTTCCAATGATACCAGGAATATCTTTGTTTGTTGTATATAACATATGAGAGCCTACTTCTGCATCTATGTTAATTCCTTTAATTTGTATGAACCGTGGCTTACCATCACTAAATACAGTTCCAGCAACAGATCTTTCACGTTCTTTAGTTTTAACAGTAAGTTTTATATAGCTATCAAATACTCCTGACTTTTCCTGTGTAGTGTTTGAAACTTTTATACCTCGGTCAGCAGCAATTACAGGAGCAGATACCATATTCACATCTGGATTTTGAGCCTGCATTACACCTGCAATCGCTGCAGAAGCTAATGCTTTAGTGTTCATATCTGATACTCTACCATCATAAGTAATGTTTATTTCTGTGATGGGTTCATTTGTTAATTGACCAGCAAAGGCTCCAAGATGTTGCGATAATTTTACAAATGGACCTAAGATTGGTGCCTCCTCTGCAGTTATTGATGGCATATTGATTGCATTAGATACTGCACCATTATTCAAGTAATCACTAAGTTGCTCTGCAACTTGAAGAGCTACATTTTCTTGTGCCTCTGTTGTGGCGGCTCCAAGGTGTGGTGTTACAACAACATTTTGTAAATTGAATAATGGGCTATCTGTTGCAGGCTCAACTGAAAATACATCAAATGCAGCCCCTGCTACATGCCCAGAATTTAAAGCATTTGCTAAAGCAAATTCATCAACTAACCCTCCCCGAGCACAATTTATTATGCGAACACCTGGCTTCATTTTTTGTATGGCTTCTTCAGATATCATTCCAGCTGTAGCATCGGTTTTTGGAACGTGAAGAGTAATAAAGTCAGATTTATTGTATAACTCATCAAGTTCAACTTTAGTTACGCCTAATTCTTTAGCTCGTTCTTCAGATAAAAATGGGTCATATGCTAAAACTTTCATCTTCAAACCAATTGCGCGGGATGCAACGATTGAGCCAATATTACCTGCACCAACCAAACCAAGTATCTTATTTGTTAATTCAACACCCATAAATTTAGACTTTTCCCATTTACCTGCATGAGTTGAAGTTGAAGCTTCTGGAATTTGTCTGGCAACTGCAAACATCATAGCAATTGCATGTTCGGCTGTTGTAATCATATTACCAAAAGGTGTGTTCATTACGATCACACCTTTTTTTGAAGCAGCTTTTAAATCAATGTTATCAACTCCGATTCCAGCTCGACCTATAACCTTTAAATTTGTCGCAGCTCCTAATAATTTTTCTGTGACTTTGGTTGCAGATCTAATAGCTAAACCGTCGTATTCACCAATTTTTTCAAATAAGGCATCTTTATCTTTACCAAGTTGAGGCAAAAAATCTACCTCGATATTATTGTCACGGAAAATTTGGACAGCTGTTTCAGATAAGCTGTCAGATACAAGTACTTTAGGCATTTAAGCCTCCTTTAATTTATATTGAGATGTGGCAAAATTGATTTTGCTTAAATTATAATTTTGAGATTTGTGTTTGAAAGGCCCAGTTTAACCATGGCATTAATAATTGAAGGTCTTGTTTTTCAATCGTTCCACCTGTCCAGATCCGCAAACCTGCTGGTGCATCTCTGTATGAGCCAATATCGTATGCTACGCCTTCTTCATCTAAAATGTTCACAATATCTTTTGCAAATTTTGTTTGTTTTTCTGCATCTAGATTTGTTACACGTGGATCAATAATTTTTAAACATACAGACGTGTTTGATAGCGTATCTTTAGTTTCGGCTAAAAAATCAATCCAATTATTGTTTACAACAAAATTTGAAATTACACTCAAATTTGCATTAGCCTTAACTATTAAACCATCTTTTCCACCTTGTTTTTTTGCCCACTCAAGTGCAAATAAATAATCTTCAACGGCTAACATTGATGGAGTATTTATCGTTGCACCTTTAAATATTCCGTCAATCAATTGACCATTTTTAGTAAGGCGGAATATTTTAGGTAAAGGCCATGGTGGACTATAACTTTCAAGCCGTTTTACAGCTTCTGGGGATAATATAAGCATGCCGTGGGCGGCTTCACCACCTAAGACTTTTTGCCAACTAAATGTTGTTACATCTAATTTATCCCAAGGCAAATCTTGAGCAAAAGCTGCTGACGTAGCATCACATATTGTCAGTCCTCTGCGATCGTTTGGAATAAAATCACCATTTGGTACTTTTACACCAGAAGTTGTTCCATTCCAGGTAAAAACAACATCATTATCAAAGTTTATAAGACTTAAATCTGGTAATTTTCCATAATCTGCTTTGTGGTGCGTGACATTATCTAACTGTAACTGTTTGATAACATCAGTTACCCAACCTGCACCAAAGCTTTCCCAAGAGCACATGTCTACAGGCCGCTCTCCAAGCATTGACCACATGGCTGCCTCAATTGCACCAGTATCAGATGCTGGAAGTATTCCAATTTTATAGTTTTCTGGAATGTTTAAAACATCACGAGTGTTTTCAATAGCTTTTAGTAGTTTGTCTTTACCAATCTTAGCTCTATGCGAACGTCCAAGTGCTGCATTGGATAACACATCAAGGGTCCAAGTCGACGGCTTAGCGCATGGTCCAGAAGAAAATTGGGGATTGTTCGGACGAATGTCCGGTTTCATAATATTCATAATATCTATCCTTACAGATAATTGCCCTTCGTTGGGGAAGGGTGTCCCACTTGTGGGTTTATGCAATAATATATATTTATACAAGTCTTCCTTCTGGTATTTTTATATAAATTCCTCATAAAGCTAATTAACACCGAAAAATAATTTCTCAGGAAACAAAAAATGTATGTCGCAACCTTAATTGCAAACAGCGAAAAAAAAAATTTATCAACGCTAATTCTAGAAGATGTTGTTAATAGTTTAGGTGGAATAAACTATAATATTTTAGGAAGTAATATTGCTGCAGATATTCTTCTAGAATCTGAACCACTAAACTTTGAAATAATTTGGAAGAAACTCCAAAAAGATGAAATAGACATAATTCTTCAGCCTATTAAAGACCGAAGAAAAAAGATACTTCTGGCTGATATGGATAGTACAATAATACAGCAAGAGTGCATTGATGAATTGGCTGATGAGGCTGGAGTGGGTAGTCGAGTTGCTGGAATAACCAAAAGGGCTATGAATGGTGAGTTGGATTTTGAAGAAGCCCTTATTGAACGTGTGAGATTGTTGAAGGGACTACCTACAAAGACCATTGATAATGTTTTAAAAACTCGAATTACATTAATGCCAGGAGCTCAAAAATTAATTAAAACTATGAAATATAATGGATGTTACTGTTCTTTAGTTTCAGGTGGATTTACAGATTTTACCGCTGCTATTTCTAAACTTCTTGGGTTTGACGAAAACCGTGCAAATACTCTTATTCATGAAAATAGTAAACTTTCTGGTGAAGTGCAATTCCCAATCCTTGGCAAGCAAGCAAAGGTTGATGCATTAAATGATATAATAAAAAAACAAAGTTGTGATTATAATGATGTTATTGCTGTAGGTGACGGTGCAAATGATTTGGGTATGTTGAATAAAGCTGGTATGGGAGTTGCTTTGCACGCAAAGCCAATGGTTGCAGCGCAATGCTCTGCGCGGTTAAACTTTGCAAATCTTGAAGGATTGCTATACTTACAGGGATACACAGATCAAGAAATTATTAAGTAAGATTACATAACCAAAAATTTATATGTTTTTGATGTTATTTAACAAAGAATTCGCTTGTCACTATACAACTAAATGAGATAGACCCGCCGGCGGAGACGTGGCCGAGTGGTCGAAGGCGCTCCCCTGCTAAGGGAGTAACGGGGTGACTCGTTCGAGGGTTCGAATCCCTTCGTCTCCGCCATCTGCTTCCCCAGATTGC
>Ga0115565_10000096_pt1 | contig 73374 bp, 57 predicted proteins | sample COGITO_mtgs_1105_FD_87199 | JGI IMG/M metagenome (GOLD analysis project Ga0115565, IMG submission 87199) | Pelagic marine microbial communities from North Sea - COGITO_mtgs_110530 | ecosystem: Environmental > Aquatic > Marine > Epipelagic | place: Germany:Helgoland, sampling site Kabeltonne... | reverse complement strand
AGCTTTTATTTGAAATCAGCATTTTTAGTATCTTTCTTTTGGGTTTCCTTATTTGGAATATTACCTAATGTATTAGGGAACAATCAAAATATAAAAAATAACTTGGGCAAATATAATTTTTACAATGGTTTACATCTCGATATTTATTCATTAATTAATGATAACAAAGGATATCTAAAGAGAGATACTAAATATTCTTTAGATAGCCTAAATTTAGAGATCTTGTCAATTACAAAAAATATAAAAGAGAATCAGGATTTATATTTTGATGTTTTTATTGATAAAGTACCTAAAGAGATTAAGCCTTTTCAATAAGTTTTTTTAGAATTTCGTTTTATTTTTTCAGTTACCAAAAAATGTACAAAAGAAATTATCATCCATTGCTAATTCTGCTATATACCAGTGGAATGTTAGATATAAAACAAGTTGATGACTTACCCAAAACTACCAAATACAATTGGAATCAATTCAAACACGAAAATTATTATGGAACAGAATGGGTTACTTCTTACATCGATCAATTTGAGGATATAAAAACCGTTTTTGCTTCTGCTTTTCTCTATAAATCTTTGCGGTTTTTAATAGAAACTAGAAAAGGCTATCTAAATATGTTGCAAGAATTTTCTCATAACAAACAGTTATTGAAACTACACGCCAATAAAATTATTACTTCCATTGAGAAGATGAAGTCTTTGGCAAATGTAAACGTAAAAACTGCTTGTAAATATTATGGAATTTCTAAAGATTGGTATTATAAAGAGAAAGCTAAAATTGTTTGTAGTATAAGTCCATTTAAAAAGTGTTATGGTCAGCATCCAAATCAATTAACAGTAAAAGAGATTTCTATAATTGAAAATTTAGTGACTGACCCTGACAACTATGGTAAAACAAAAGTGACTTTGTATTATCATGCTATGAGAAATGGTTTGATATTTTGTGGAAAATCTACGTTTAATAAATACGCATCTGCTCTTGGATATATAAAACCAAAACGATTTAAATTTCCTAATCAAAAAGGTTTTAGAGCTTCAAGAATATTTGAGTGGTTGCATGTAGATATTACAAATGTAAATACCCTAGAAGATGGAACTCAAAAAGTAGCCTTTGTAAAAGATAATTTTTCTAAAGGTATTTTACATTATAGTTCTACTAGCGCAAAAGCTGGAAGTGAATTTATCAAAAATCTATTTGCTGAAACTTTTTTGAAATATAATTTATTTAATGCTATAAAACCGATTAATATCTTATCTGATGGTGGAAGTGAGAACAAAGGTAACTTATTAACTTGGTTAGAAAATATTCAAGCTCCACCAGTAGTTAACAAAATAACAGCACAAACCAAGGACTTCCCTTTTTCAAATTCTATGTCTGAAAGTACTCATAGTATTTATAAAACTGAATTTCTTAACGGTAAATATTCTCTCAATGAAAAAACACATCTCAAGGATTTGAAACATTTTGTGGAATATTACAATCATCATAGATACCCCACAGATTTATTTGGATTAACTCCTTTTGAAGTCGTAAACGGAAAAATTCCTGATAAAAATCATTTTAAAGAGAAAATACAAGAAGCTAGAAAAAATAGAGTCATCATAAACCAACAATTTAACGATTGCAAAATTGCTCTTGTTTGTAATTCTTGAAATTAGAGTGATATAGTAATAATCCTAAAATCTTTTTAACGAACAAAAACAAATTTTCGTTAGATTTTGAAAATAAAAAAAGGATATCCGTTTATGAATATCCTTTTTATGACTATGATTAATTGTATTTTTCTAAAACCTTGTTATTGCTGATAATTCCAATGTTGGAACTCTTTTGTCGTGGTTTAAAATAGTGAGTGCCTTGCAATAAATGGTCTACCATCTTTAATAGTTGTATAAATAGGTGCGAAAAGGCGATATGAAGATTTGGTGGTTGTACTAAGTGTTAAATGATTGTCATAAAACTCATCTAATAAATACTCAAAGAACAATACTGTTTCTGATTCATTTTTTATATGTTTTATTTGACTTTGGTAATATTCTTTAATACAGTTTAAATCAATTTTTTTTTCTGGAAAATAGATATAATATTTCTCCAAATTAGATACGATTTCATTAAAATCTCCCTCGATTTTTTCTTGATCAATTTCTTGGCTTTGTGCTAAAACACAATAACTATTGATAAGTATTATTAAAATGACTAATGTTTTTTTCATGTTTCTATTAATTACAAATTAAATTTCTATTTATAAACTTTTGATTCATATTTTTTAGGACCACTCAATCCATTTTTTTTGTAGGTTTCTTTATTCATTTCGTAATGTAATTGCATGGAAGAATTTAAATAGTCCTCAATAGTAGGTAATCCTATTTTTTTTCTTCTTTCGTTTACATTTAAACTATCAATCATTGGTTGTGGTATTATCCAAAAATCTTTAACATACTTTAATTGTGTTCCGTAACGTTGTTTCTCTCCCTTGTTTTTGAGTACTCTATCTGTCAAGTATGCGAAATTTGAATTATTGGCATTCTCTTTTTCTACTTCTACCTTCATACTTTTTAAGACTTCTTCTTGAAATGAAATATCATGGTCTGCGTGTTGAACTAATAACCAAAAGTTCTTAGATCCTTTTTTACCAACTTTATCAAATCCTAAAAATCCATACTGGTCAAACAATGCTTTTAATGTATCTGTGTTAGCTCTAAAAATTTGATTTTGCCTGTCAAGCAAGCTGTCCCTAAAGGTAGTAGTTTCATTTGGTTTATGCGCATATTGAATCTGTTGATCATTCTTAACCATTCTTTCTAATTGATTAATAATTATTGAATAATCAATTTCTTTCGCAGCTTCTTCCTTTTCTTGGTTCTTCTTGGTTTTATTAAAACAAGAAATTCCAATTAAAAAGATCGCGAGTAATGTTAAAATTTTCATTATCTTAAGCGCTTTAGTAGCATATTCCAATAGATTTTTATTAATTATGTCTGCTATTTTCATTTGTTTATCGTTTACTAAACATAATATTCTTAACATTAACCATAGAAAAACTGAACCCTTCAATCTTATTTGTGATATCTCTTGTAAAGGTAATTTCTGCCTCTGGCCAACCATCAACTACAAATACATCTTTACGAGCAGGCGTTAAATTCATTTTTAATCTTGGATGTGACATAATTAATTTATTTTTTTTTAATAAAAATTTATATTCTGTAGAAAGTTCATCACTATAATATTTGCCAACATAGTTTTTAAAAGTAGTGTAATCAATTGGCGTTTGTTTCTCAAGAACCTCGTCTAATATGGGTTGAACATCTGTTTTTTCTTTAGTTTCTATGATAAATTTATCTTTAAGAAAAATATCTATTACTTGATTTGGAATATTTATGGGGTGTACTGATGGTGTATTAGCAATTACGATTACTGCAAAATCTTGTTCTGGAAATGTAGCTATTCGTGCTCTAAATCCTCCAATGGCACCTCCATGGCCAATTTCCGATAGGCCTTTATAGGTACTTCTCTCTAAAGCTAAACCATAGTTTGTTTTTTCGCCATTATTTAAAATTCCTACGGTCCCCATCTTTTTGAAGATAGCAGCGTTTCCTGTTGTAGGATTTTTAAAATTTAAGACCCATTTACTCAAATCTTCGATAGTAGTTAAAAGTCCAGATGCACCTGGAGCAGTTTCATTTAAGACACTTTTCACAAAACCATTACCTCTTGGGTAGTAGGAGTAGGCTTTATTTTTAACTATTGTTTGGTGATCATCTAAGAACTCGCTATTCACCATTTTTAAGGGTTTAAAAATATTTTCTTGGGTAAATTTTGCAAATGTTTGACCTGAAACTCGACCCACTACCTCAGCTAGCAGCGTGTAGCCTGTATTACAATACATGTATTGCTCGCCAGGTTTGAAATTGAGTGCTTTCTGCTTGTTAAGAACTTTTAAGAGTTGCTCTGTAGTAACAACATCGCTTTCTTGCCAGCCCATTAATGCAGCTAAAACAGCTTGTTCTCTTAGACCACTGGTATGATTTGCTAAATGTTTTAACGTAATAGTATAGCCAAAATCAGGAATTTCGGGGATATATTTTCTAATATCATCATCTAAGGAAAGTTTTCCTTCTTGCTCTAATAATAGAATTGAGAATGCAGTAAACTGTTTTGCTATTGAGCCTGGAATAAATACGGATTTTTGAGTAATAGGAATGTTATATTCTAGGTTAGCACTCCCAAATGTATTTTGATAAATAATGCTATCATTTTTTATAATCGCAACAGCTGCTCCTGGTGTATTTATATTATCCCATGGCAAAAACAATTGGTCAACCTGTTCAAATAAAGTGGTAGCTTTTTTTACTATTTGTTGTACATAAAATTTGTATGTTCCTTGAATGTCCTTACTATCTATTGATGCAACTTGAAGCTTGTAAAAGCCTTTCTTAGTTGAGGTTATTAAAATCTTCTCTGGTCCAAACCTTCCGTTTGGACTATCAAATTCACCCATCTTTTCACCTTCGGTGTCAAAAGCTGTAATAGCTACATCAACTCCTATTTGATTCAACGTTAAAAATGCTAGTTGATTTTCTTCTAAATGTAATGTGTAGTTATGATTTTTAATCGAACTAATTTCTTTCGAAATAGTATCCCTTACTTTTAATTCGGTTTGAGAATTGCTTAATGCAGTTATTAGTAGCGTAATTAATAAAATAAAATGTTTCATTTTTGTTATATGGATTTTAATTATCAAAGTATTTATTCTTTTAGTGTATTCAATCTATTTTGTATTTCAATATTCTCTGGGTCTAGTTTTAATGCTTTACTATAAAATGCTATAGCTTTTTTTTCCCTTCTTTACTGCTTAAGTTTTCTTTCCCTAGATATTTTCATAAATTAAATGTCCTTCTTTTATAAGAGCAACAGCTAATCCTAAAGTAATCTGGGATTCTTTTTCTAAATAATTATTTATTTCTATTGTTTTTTCTGGGGATAATATATTATTATCTTTTTCTTTCTTACATGCTATTATAAAACATGATAGTGAACATATTATAATTAATTTTTTCAAAATCTTTTATTTATTTTAAACGTAATTGGTTCCGAGTTTTTAAATCCCTGATATTCTATTCTATGATTAGTTTTTATAATTATAGGTGCTTCCACAGTTTTGGATTCTATTACGTTGTTATCAGCATTGAAAATACTATATCTTATTTCGTCAACAGTAATTGGTTTTTCAATATAAAGATATACTTCACTAGCTTCAGATCGAGGATATTTATTGTATACTTCCCTAGAAAATAATGAACAATATTCTAAAATTTTAACCATTATTCTATTCATATTCATTGGAATATTTGTGTTAATAAATAATACGCTAACGATATTTTCCTCTGGTGCTAGGAGCAAAATGGTTCTTATTCCTTTTCCTCCTGGAATAATCCATCGCCCTTCGTGACTATAAATATTACCTAAGCTAGTATTTTTAGAGTTATAGACGCCTAATTTTTGAGATAACATCTGGGCAGTTAATTCTTTAGACATCAATCTATTGTTTAATAAAAGATTACCCATTTCCGAAAGTTCCCTGGCACTAGCATACCAACCGTATGCAGCAGCATAATAATTATCTGTATCAGTAAAATCGATATTTAAAGGTGCAGATTCTAAATGAGGGAAACTATATGTATATGATTCTGTTCCATCAGGAGAAAGTGACATCGTGTTTTTAAATAGGTTAAGCACATTCTCTTTTACAAATTTCTCATAATTTGTATTTGATAAATATTCAATAACATATCTTATTATGGCATAATTAATATTAGAATAGGTGTAAGTATTTCCTAAATTGGGAGGGTCAATGTTAAATAAAGTTGTTAAACTTTCTATATGTGGGGTATTGAGATATCCGAAGTTATATCCTGAAGTATGCTTTAGTAAGTTTTTTAAAGTAATCCGTTTGGTTTTTTTACTCATTTTTGGAAACTTATTTATCAATAAGTCTCCCAATGTCGTATCAATTGATATGTTTTTTTTATCTAAAAGTTTTAGAAGAGCAATAGCGGTTATGGTTTTTGAACAACTCGCAATTTGCATTCTTGTATCTGAAGACATTATTACTGGGTGTTCAGAATTTGGAATAGCTATCCCATTTCCTCCATCAGCAACTAGCTTACCATCTTTATAAATAATATAAGAGTAACCACCAACGTTATTACCTAAAGTTTGATCAAAATAACTATTTATGAATTTATTTAGTTCTTGTCCAAATGAAATAGAGGAAAAGCATATTATTATTAAAGTTGTAAAAAGTTGCTTTTTCATTTTGTATATAATTTTGCTAAGTTATTTTCTGGAATAAAAGTTATAATTAATTTTCTATAATCTTATTTAACATCTCAAGTACTTGTTTATTTCCTGGATCTAGTTCTAATGATTTTTTATAGAATTTTATTGCCTTGCTTTTATCTCCTTTTACTTCGTAACCTTCAGCTAAACTACTCCAGGCATTAGCAGATAAAGGATAAATTTCAGTATTGTACTCAAAGTAGAAAAGCGCCTTTTCTATATCTGGTCTATTGTAAAGAAATAAATAGCCGTAAAAATTGAGTCGTTCCTCTGGTAAGTAGATATTATAATCAAGCCTTTCAGATAGTTTAGAAAATTGAGTTTTTATTAAAGTTGGATCCGTCAACATAGCATCAAAGTTGACCATATGACCTCGGAAAATATATTTGATTCCATCAATCAATGAAATTAAAGGCATGGAATGATGGTTTTCTACTTTATAAGGATATTTCTTATAACTAAAACCAACATTTTTTGGATGATTTTGTTCAAATTCTTGTATAAACTCCCATCCAGAATTATATTTTTCTGGAAATACAGTATTAGAAACCCTATCTACAGTAGCAAAAAATATATCTCGTTTTTCACCTTTATATGTTACAGAAAAATCTTTAAGTCGTTTTGTCATTATTTCATTATCCCACCAAGCACTAAAATCAATAACTATATAAGAGTTAAAAGTTTCAGGAAAAGAGAATAAAGCATAAACTACTGGTAGACCCGTAAATGAGTTGCCTACAAAAGTTCGATACGAATTAGTTCTGTAATTTTTTTTAATAAATGGAATAAGTTCTTCTTTTATAAATTTTAGAAAATCATCTGCACCACCACTAACTTCATATCCTTTTTCCCTTTGGCCACTATAACCAATCAAGGAATGTGTTGGTGATGAATCTCTAACTCTATCTTGACTAGTTATTCCAATTACTATCATTTCAGGAATCTGTGGGCTAACATCACTGCTTAGTTGAGTAATAACACCAGAGAAAGAGTGAAAATATTTTTTCCCATCTAAAATATATATAACAGGATACTTTGTATAATTATTGTCATTGTAAGAGTCGGGAAGACATATAGAAATCTCTCGATCTGAATTTAGTATTTCAGATGTAATTGTAAATCTTTTTCCAATGATAATGTCCTTCTCATTTTGTCCAATTAATAAATTTGAGAACGCAACTAAAAATAGTAACAGCGCTGTTTTTTTCATGTCATTTATTATTTTAATATTCACCAATAGCATTCCAAATTCCACTAAATACTTCCCCTGCATTTTCTTTTCGAGAATCTGTATTTGTAATTAAGATTCTCCCTTTTTTTGTTTCCGTATTAAAATACATATAAATGTTTGTTCCAGGGTCACCACCCGTATGTCCTATTTCATCATAATCACCCTCTAACTCAAAAAATATTCCTGAATTAAATCCTTTATTTTTACTTTCTGAAAAAGTGGATCTTTCTAGTTGGGGTTTGTACAATTCTTTATAGCTTTTTTGTTTTAAAATTCCGCCGTTTCCTGAATAACCACTTATCAAGTCAATTAAAAACTTACTTAAATCTGTGCTGGAAGTAATTAATCCACCATCTGGGTATGAAAGAATTTTATAATAAGGTAACACTTGGTTTTCTGTATACAATTTTGAATAATTAGAAGTATCTACTTCTTCAAAAAGCCAACTTGTTGCCTCCATTTTTAAGGGTTGAAAAATATGTTCACTAGTAAATTCATGAAATGGTTTTTTAGCGGCATATTCAATAACTAAAGCACATAAAGCAGCACCTATATTACTATATTCATAAAAGTCACCTGGTTTCCTGTTCGCAAAAGTAGAAGCTATATAAAATTCATCATCTTTATTTAAAATTTTCATTAGATATTCGTTTAAAGGAATCCAATCTGTTGATGGATTCTGATAATACAAACCATATCTCTCTTTAAGGTTTTCTGCTAATGGAATATCATCTTGATTCACATAGCAAGTTTGCATATAAATATCTGTATCGACTACTGAACTAGTATGTGTGGCTAATTGTCGAATAGTAATAACCTCTTTAGGGTAATTAAGGTTAATAACCTCAAAGGGTAAATGATTATTGATAGGATCATCTAAATCAATAAGGTTCATTTCTTGAGCCTTTAAAAGCGCAACACCAATAAATACTTTAGAAACGGAAGCAATATTAATAATTGTTTTATCGGTATATTTTCTTTTTGTATTTACATCTGCGTAACCAAATCCTTTATTATAGAGTACACCCGAAGTATCTACAATAGTTGCAGAAAAACCATTAAAAACACCCGTATTATATAAACTATCTATTTCTTTATGTAAAGCATTTATTACCAGATCATTATTTGTATTGTTATTTAATGTCTTTTTTTTCTCTTTTGTTTTTTGACAAGAGACGCAAAGGATTAATACTATTATAAAAATTAAATTTTTCATTTTCATCAATATTAAAATTTATATTTTGGCTTTTACTACTTAATTACTTCTCTATTAGGCAGATTGTATTTATCTCTATCTTTTTGAAAACAGAAAAAATCTCCACCTTTTAAGAGTTGGCTTTTTAGTTACTCTACTTCTTGACCATTCTCTCCAACTGATTCATAATTACTGAATAATTATTTTTAATCGTATTCCAGAATCTTAACAATACGTGCTTTAAAGAGTTTTATATAACTCCCCTATTTGTTAAAAATTTAATAATTTTTTCTCTTTTAAGCAAATCCTTTCTAATATATTCGTCCAATACTTCGGATTCCAGCTCTTTTTCTTTTAATTGCATTGACCTCAATGTACCATTTTTTTGTGGCGCAATAATTATTACATTTCCATAATTCAAATGAAATAGTCTCGAGTTAATTATCCCATAATTATCGCCTTCTGGAGTTGTAAAAGCCATAAAATCAATTTTATTATTTTCTAATTTAATAAAACCCTGTCCTAGATAATCTGGGTGATTTCTAGATATAATCTGTGATTTAGCAGTTTTAAAATTTTTTAAATCGATTGTATCTGTTACGGTTACAATTGTAAAAAACACTTTATCTCTTTTACTTTTACTCACACTAAAGGTGTTGTCATTAACATAAAAACTAGAATAGACAATTTTTTTCTCTCGTATCTTTATTGGATAATATAATTGCCCTTTTGTACCTACACCTCTAAAACTACCAATTCTTAAACTATCATAGATAGGAACAGGATATGCCCCAAACTCCATAAACCCAGGCTTCCCATATTTAGAAGGTAAATTATCTCCTTGCATTCTATCTATGTCCCATAGCGTAGAGTCATTAATATTTTTGATTTGTTTTAATCTTAAGTTTTTATGCCAAATTGAGTCTTTTTCCTGTTCCTGTGAAACGATTAAAGGTTGATCATTGGTGTTATGTATACTATTTAAACCCCTGTCTATAGAACTGGTGACTAAATTTGAATTGGTATTTAATTCGCTTTTTTTTACTTTTATTTTTCCACAAGAAACACAAAGTATTAATAATGTTATAAAAATCAGGTCTTTCATTTTGATCAATATTGAAATTTATATTTCGGCTTTTCACTCCTTATTCACCTCTCTTTTAGGTAGGTTATATTTATCACCGTCTTTTAGAAAATAGAATAAACTTCCATCTTTAAGAGTTGGTTTTTTAGCTACTCTGCTTCTTGACCAATAATAATTATCATAAATTAGAACGTAGCTATCACCAATAACTTCTAGAGTATCTTGTTTCACAATAGCTGCAGTTTTCTCATCTATACCTATACCTAATAAACTTGAATCTATTTGCATATATCTCAAACATATCAAATTGCCTGTTTCGAACTAAAACATGCGAATCAATAGCTGCATTTTTTATAAAACTAGACCTGTTTGATGATCTCCTACTATAACGTGAGTAGGTTTAGAATCTCCACGAGCTAAAAAGGAACTTTGCACCATAGCACCTGCTTATGAACCTATTATTACACCACCTCTATCTAATAATTTGAACATTTCATCAAGTGCTTTGGTATTAGAAAAAATATCCATAAACCTTACTTGTCCTCCACCAGCTGTAATATATATTCCAGTTGCAGTTTTTAGAGATTCAATAAATTTTTCATCATTAGCTTCTTTTGCATCTTTTGGGTTAAGAAGTGTGAAATTATTAAAACCATGTTTTTTAAATTCTTCGGTAAGTTCTTTTTTAACCATAGGAAAATAATCAGTTAACAAGTTAAAAGAAATAGCAGTTGGTATAATGATGATTTTTGCACCACCACCTGCTTCTTGTTTAAACCTCTTCATTATCTGATGAGTTTTTTTTCCTCCTCCAACAAGAATTAATGTTCCATTTTTATAACCTTTAGTTAAACTGTCTATAGAGTTTTGCGAATTAGTTACAGAACTTGATAAAATCGATATTGCAAATAATAGAAAGATTTTTTTCATATATTTTTACTAAATAGTTTGTTTTGCACTTTTACATTGGAGATGGTGGAGCTCTAAAATTTTTAACTTCTTTTTTTTCATTTTCAAGAAACGAAATCATAACGGAAGCTTTATTTGTCACCTTTTCTATAATTCCACTATTATTAATTATGATATGGGTTGGGTACGTATCGGAGTTTAAGGTACTTTCAATAAATTCTTTTTGATCAGAAACTACAACGTATTTAAAGTCTTTCTTTTTCAAAAAACGCTCTAATTTATCTTTAGAATCTATAGCAAGACTTAAAAAGATAAAATCTTTATTATTTTTGTATTTATCTACAAGTTCATTTAGTTCTGTAAATTCAGCAATACAAGCCGCACAATTAATAAACCAAGTTTTCAAAATAATGGTTTTACCTGCTGTATTCCTTTTATTATATTTATTCCCCTTTATATCTTTAAATTCAAATTCAGGAAAGGATTCTCCCTCCATTTTAAAGAGTTCTAAACTTTTTGATGATTCATTTTTAATTGTATTTGAAATTGATTTAGAAGCGGATGAATCTAATTTATAAAGTTTATAAATACCTATTTTATCTTGAGATTCTATTTTTAAAGGAATAAAATTTCCTGTGGTTAATTTTTTTAAAAATTCCTCTTTGTAAATTGTATCTAAATTCTCATCGACACCTTTGAAGCTAGAAGTTAATAAAATATTATCAGAATAATAATTCCACCATTTCGCAAAATTAGATTCTAGTTCTTTTAAATCAACCTCTGGTTGTATTTTTACCGTTTTGTTTAAATTTTTGTTTGATTTGGGTTTCTCTACGTTATTTTCTTTACATGAAATAAGTAAAAACAATATAATAAAAGCTAAATTTTTCATTTATTTTATATTTAAAATTTGTTAAAAATGTATTATTCTAAGATTAATTTTTCAATTTCTTTAGCAAGCTTATCAACATTTCCTTCTCCATTTCCAATAGAAGTATATTTTATAATTCCATTTTTATCGATTAGAAAACTTTTAGGGATTGCCCCTGTTGCATACTCATTCCATATTTCTTTATCTGGGTCAACACCAACATTAAAATTAACTCCATATTTAGCCATTTTCAATATTTTTTTACTCGCTTTTTCTTTGTTTTCACCAATTGCTATAGGTATAAAAACTAAATCTTTTTGATCAAATTTTTCAAGTATTTTGCTTGGTATTTCTCCAAATTCTATTAAACATGGTGTACACCAAGTTGCCCAATAATTTAAAAAAACAACTTTACCTTTTAAGTTTGAAAGTGTAATTTCTGTACCATCTACCATCTGCACTGTAAAATCGCTAGCAAGATCATTTACGTTTAAAAGGAGTTCTTTTGTTCTATCTCTTTTCATAGGTTTTCCTACTTTTTTTGTAGTTGTTTGTTTATCACTTGCTAACTTTTCGTTGAGTGTTAATATTTCAACTTTTATTATAAACTCTCTATCCCCAACTTTGTCGCCAAGAATCTTTACGTATTTATCTCGTTCTTTTTGACTAACGCTTTTTTTCATACTTTTTATTAGACCTTGTTTTGCATATTCTTCCAATTGTGCTTTTGTAATAATTTTGTTGTTAGCAATAATTACGTATTCAAGTTTTTTTTCTAGAGGTTTTAGCTTTTGTAAACTTTTTGTACTTGAATTTTGTAATTTATCTTTTTCTTCTTTTGAGAATAAAACTATTGTTAATATATCATGTGTTTTATCAATTTTATCACCAAGAAGTTTTTTATATATTTCTCGCTTTTCTTTCGGGACTCCTTGATTCATACTTTTAATAAGTCCTTTTCTAGTATACTCATCAAGTTTTTTTTTAGTAATAATATTATCGTTTAATATAATTATCAAATCGAAAGGTTTTATTACATTTTTTTGAGCAGAAATTGTAAATGTGAATATCATTGCAATCAAAAAAAATATTCTTTTCATTTTTTTATGTTTTTTTTGTATTAATATGATTTTAAAATTCTAACGATGAATGGCTAAATTTAAAGCATAAGTTTAATAATCAACAACGAATAGAAACTAATAATTTGTATTTTATAAAATGAATAAAATTTTGTTATTTTAAATTTATAAATAACATGTTTTAATCAAAAAAAACTAATTTTCAATTGAAAAGCATTCTATTTAAAATTTAAGAATCTCTTTCTAAAAGCTATAAAAATTATATTATTTTCGCTTCATGAAGCTCAAAAACAGTAAGATATTTCTAACTTATTAAACATGTACTTTCCTGAAACAGGTTAACTAAAAATTATGCAATTAATGATAAACATTTACGAAAAATCAAAATGAACACTGGTTGAAAAAAAGATACCAAAAATTAATTTTGGAGACTACATTAATCCTCGTTGACCAAATTTAAAATGGTCAAATCTCAACAAACTTCGCTTCTAAAAAATATGATGTGCCTAGAACAACCATATACTGTTGAATCAAAAAATATAATACTTTAGCTCAAAAAAAATACAGGTATGAGTAAACTAGACGAAATTTAAAAACTAAAAGAACGTATTGAAGAACTAAAGTTTGTAAAAGACTCTCAACAAGACGTTATCGCAGATATGGAAATCATTAATGATATTGATTTATCAAAAAAACCATTGGCCAAAGCACTAGTAAAATATATAGAACTAAAGAAGAAAAACCATTTAAAAGAAAATGATTCTACTAGTGTTTTGGGATTAGTAAACGAGCCTATTAAAAAAGACTTAAAGCACAAAAAGTCAAACAAATAAAAGGTATGAAAATTATTGAAATGGTTATAAATTATCTTAAACAAATAGGACAAAGATCTTGAGGTATTAAAATCTATTCTGAACTTAAACAATACTTTATAAAACTAGAAATTAAAATAGGAATAGATAAGTTTTATGGCGTTTTAAGAATTCATAATTTATTAGTAATCAAGCTCAAAAACCATGAGACCACTATTAATTCTAATTATTAAATTAGAAAATATAAAGATTTTATTAAAGATCAATGCCAAATCTAGATAAGTGATAGCTTTTTTATTAAAACAGGTAATGGATATAATTATTTAGTTGTTATTACAGAAATGTATTCTAAATAAATTATTGGCTATAATCTCGATAATCATATGAAATACATAGCTCTGTACTAAAGCACTAAAAATGGTGATTAAAAATAGAAAATATCCCAATAAAGAGTTAATTCATCATTCTGATAGAGATTTTCAATACAGCAATCCAAAATATCCAAAATTTGTTGAAAATAATGTTGTTACAATGAGCATGACAGAATAATATGATTTGTATCAAAATGAAATTGCTTAAAGAATTATTAGAACTTGTAAAATACAAATATGGGCTTAAAATTGTATTAAAAACACAGATATTGATCATAAAAAGGCAAAACAAGCTACCTGTATATACTTACAATAATTTAAGAACCCATTTTAGGATTGATTTAAGAAAACCTGTTGAAGTGCATTTAAATTCAGATATATAATACAAATCGTAAAAAAATAAACTAAATTTGACTGAACTTAAAATTTAGAACTAAACTATTTCAAATTATTTTTTTGTCTTTTAAACTGATGAAAAAAGAGTTTGAATTGTATAAATTAAACCTATAAACTTCAAAAAAAGCATTTCTATTATTTATGAATTTTGAGCAACAATTGTTATTCTTCTTTAGTGCTTTAGGCGCATTTAACGGTTTCATGTTAAGCATTTACTTTGCTATTGTCGCACAAAGGAAAAAGTTTTCAAATTATTTTTTAGCGTTATTACTGCTGGTCTTAAGTATAAGAATTATCAAATCTGTATTCTTATTTTTTAATGCAAATATATTTAGTATTTTTATACAAATAGGACTTTCTGCTTGTGTATTAATTGGACCAGCACTTTACCTATATAACGTATCTCAAACAAAACCATCAAAAGCTAAAAAATGGTGGGTTCACATAATTCCTTCTTTGAGTATAGTAATTATATTAGGAATTGTATATCCATATTTAAACAATAGAGAACTGTGGACCAAATTCTTAATTAAGGGGATTTATTTTCAATGGTTGGTTTATATTCTTTTAACAGGTTTTCAACTAAATCATATTCTAAAAAAAGTAGTCTCAAAAAATATAAAGCTCAATGAGATTGAAGTTTGGCAATTTAGTGTTTATACGGGAGTATTAATTATTTGGCTTTCTTATAATATTGCTTCTTATACATCTTATATTGTTGGAGCATTATCATTCTCATTTGTTTTTTACCTTTTAGTTTTATTATGGTTGTTTAAAAAAAATAAAAACACATTATTTTTTGATGAAAAAGAAAAATACGAGAATAGAAAAATTGATGCAGAGAAGGTAAAATCAATTATAGAAAAGTTAACTGTTATAAAGGATAAAAAACTCTTCAAAAATCCCAATTTAAAATTGCTAGATATTGCTAAACAACTAAATATTTCTTCTCATCAATTATCACAACTTTTGAATGATAATTTAGATAAATCATTTTCGTTATTTATAAACGAACTTCGAGTTGAAGAGGCAAAACAGTTGCTAATTTCAAATAATGTACACACCATTGAAACTATCGGTTATGATTGTGGTTTTAACTCTAAATCTACTTTTTTTACAACTTTCAAAAAGATAACAGGAACTACACCAGCTAAATACAAAAAAGAAAAGAATCAAAATGAAACAAATTAAAAGTCTTTATTTATATAGTAGTAGTTCGGATTTATAATAGAAAACCTTTTTAAATAAGAATGATTGCATATTGCGGTAAATTAATATCGTATGCTAAAAATAACATTCCTTCTATTAACCTTATCTATTCTAATAGGATGTAAAAGTTCAGTTAAAGAACAAAATAAAATACTCTTTGTTGTATCTAATCAACATACTTATGGCGACACAAATTTAAATACTTCTAACCATTTTTCAGAAATTGTTTTGCCTTTTGATGTATTTAGAAAAAAAGGGTACAAAATAGATTTTGTAAGTCCAAAAGGAGGTGCTATTCCTATTGGATATCTCAAAACATCAGACAATATTCAAAAAAAGTACCTCTATGATGCTGATTTTATGGGGTTATTAAAACATACACTTCATCCTAAAAATATTAATCCAAAAGATTATAACGCAGTTTATTATGTCGGTGGTGGAGCCGCAATGTTTGGTGTACCTGAAAATAAAGAAATTCAACTTATTTCAAGAACTATTTACGAAAATAAAGGAGTTGTATCAGCAGTTTGTCATGGCACAGCAGGAATCGTTAATTTACAATTATCTAATGGGAAGTTTTTATATGAAGGAAAGCAAGTAAATGGTTTTCCTGATGTTTTCGAAAATAAAACAGATACTTATTATAAAACATTTCCTTTTTCTATAGAAAAAGTAATAGAAAGAAATGGAGGAAAATTTATGTATTCAAAAAAAGGATGGGACAATCACTATGTTGTTGATGGAAGATTAGTTACTGGTCAAGACCCTTCTGCTTCTATATCTGTGGCAAAAAAAGTTGTTCAATTACTGGAAAATAAAAATGAGCAGTTTAATCATGATAAATATAATGGAGAAGAAGTAAAAGAAAATAGCAACTTAAAAACGAAAGTTGATAATTATGTAAATAAGATAATGCGAGAATTTGGCATTAATGGTGTTGGATTAGCGATTATAAAAGACGAGCAGGTTATCCATAAAGGGTATTACGGAATATCCAATATCACTCATAATATCCCTATTTCAAATAAATCAATTTTCAAAACACACTCATTAACTAAACTTTTTGTCTCTGTAGCCACATTTAAACTTTTACAAGATAAAAAAATTAATCTTGAAGATTCTATCGGAAAATACTTATCTGATTTACCTCTTAGTTGGAAACCAATTAAGATAAAGCATCTACTGTCTCACTCTTCTGGTTTACCAACTATGCCTGTCTTAAGAAATTTAACAGAAGTTAAAGCTAAAGAAATCATTTTTAAAAAGAACATTCAATCTCCTTGGGGCAAAGAATATCATTATAATCGAACTAATTTATGGTTATTAAAACGGATTATTGAAAAAGTAAGTAAACAAACATTTCAAGATTTCATTATTGAAAATCAATTTAATGGAAACAATAGTGGTATCTCTTTTTCTGGTGATATTCTAGATATTGTGCCTAACCGAGTTACCGAGTATTACCCTGATAAAAATTATGAACCAAAGATTTTCGACTTTTACTTACCTGACTATTTATTGGCGGCAGGTGGATTAAATTTAACTTTAGATGCTTATCTAAAATGGAATCAACAATTAGATGCTAATGATTTTATAGATGAAAAAAGCAAGTCTATAATGACAACACCATTTCCTTATAAAAATGGAAGTTCATTCTTCTCATACGGCTGGAGAATAGAATCTTTGAATACATTTAAAACCATTGGTTTTAGTGGAGGAGGAATTTCAATATTCAAAAAAATACCTAGCAAAAATATTACAATCATTTTATTATCAAATGGTTATAGACACGATCCATACATAGAACGTGTCGGTAATATTTTATTGGGTATTGCAGATGAAACACTAATTGATAAAAACAATCTTATCAGTGAAGAATTGGAAATAGCATTTAATAAAAAAAATTATAAAAATGTTTACACATTCTTAAATAGGCTTAAAAATGATAAAAGTAATAATGAAATTGATTTTGAAATAATTATTAATGAAATAGGATATAGCTTTCTAAACGCTATTCAACCAAGGATCGTTGAAGCTATAGAGGTCTTTAAAATAAATACCCAAAATTACCCAACGTCTTGGAATTCTTTTGATTCATTAGCGGAAGCTTTTGAAATAAATAGGGATATTAAAAATGCAATATTGAATTACGAAAAAGCTATTGAACTTATTCCGAAAGATGATCTTGCCAATATAAAAAGGATAAAAAATCATATTAAAACACTCAAAAAAATAATTAAAAAATCTAATCTTAAAATTTGACATTATAACTTTTAAACAATAAAAATATGAAAACAAAAATCATCACATTACTACTTTGCATAAATATATCAGCAACTATTTTTGCTCAAGATTCAGATTACAAATTTATAGAAAAAACCGTGTCTTATTACTTAGATGGTGGTACAAATAACGATTTTGAAACGCTGAAAAAAGCCTTTCATGAAACAGCAACTATGAAGTTTATACGCAATGGCGAATACAAAGAAGTCAATGCTATAAAATTTTTTAAAAAAGCAGTAAAACCTGGTCCAAAACAAAATAGAGATACACGTATTGCGTATATAAATGTAACAGGTAATGTAGCAAGTGCAAAGCTAGAAATTGATTATGATACCTTTAGCTTTATTGATTATATGAATCTTATTAAAATTGATGGAGAATGGAAAGTGGTGAGTAAAATATTTTATAGAAAATCAAAATCATCAAATAAATAAACAGCATGAGACTATTAATATCAATCTTACTACTTATCTTTTCTGTCAATCTTGCAAGTAGCCAAACTTATATTGGAAAAGAAAAACACATTAAACAGATTTTAGAGAATACCAAAAAATTTTCCAAATATCTAAATACATCCAATTATCAGATGGTTGGAGAATCTTATACTGACGATGCTAAAATATTTCCTCAAAGTGGCGAAATATTAGAAGGGAAAGAGGCAATATTAAAGTATTGGATACCACCTAAAGGTTTTAAAACTATAAATCACAAAATAACACAACACGAAATAAGAATAGTAAAAAAAACAGCCTATGACTATGGTATTTATCAAGGAACTACTGTAAAAGAAAATGGCGAACAACGAAGTTGGAAAGGTAAATACGTTATCGTTTGGAAAAAAGAAGGGAAGAACTGGAAAATATACCTCGATATATGGAATAATTTATAAAGTTATAAAATCGGACATTTTAATATAATCGGAGAAATAACATTTGCTAAAAATGTATATAAAGTATTTAAAACACTGAACTGTCAAAAAGGGAAATTTTGGAATTCTCTAGTTCATAACGAATAAAACACATTATGAAAAAACTATTATTTTTTATTTTAATAATGATTATCGCTATCAGTTGCAATTCTATAACGAAAGAAAAAAGCATAATTGCGGAAAATCAGATTGACTCAAATCCAATCGAAGAAAAAATAAAAAAAGTAATGGAGGAAAATAATGTACCTAGTTTATCTATTGGAATTATACAAGACGGAAAAACACACATTGCCTATATAAATGTTACAGGCAATGTAGCAAGTGCAAAGCTAGATTATGAGAAGCTTCCCCAAATCCATAAATTTTTGTATTTGTAAAACTTAATAGGTGTATTTTCTTTAAACATATCTAATTCATAATCAGGATTAGCATCTTCAATTTCTATTGAATTATTTGTTATCCAGTCTATCGTTTCTTTATTTTGAGAGTTCAAAAGAAGTGACAAAATAAATATGCGTATTGAAAGTGTTATTTTCATTCGAAATATTTGTCAATATTATTGGTAATCTGTATGATTTCGTTTTGTTAGTTTAGCAGTAAAACTACTAAATAATTACTGACCAATAAAATCTGCATGGATTTTCTCAAGTAGGCTTGCACTAGCAATTAATTTTTTCCGCTTTAGCTTTTTTTATTTTCCGTTTCTTGTATAATTTTCCATAAAATTCTTTTTATAAGCTTTTCCAATTGGGATTTCAACATTTTCAATTTCAACAAGATCCGATTTTATTTTTTTAACTTTATTTGTATTTACGATATATGATCGATGAACTCTTACAAAAGAAAATTCATTCATTTTTTTCACCCAATTTATCAAACTTCCTAAAAGTAGAATTTTGTCAGTTTTTGTAACAATTAATATATAATCCAATTCCGATTTAATATATAAAATATCATTTACTTTTACTCTATGAGTGGTTTTATCTGCATAAACTAAAATATATTCTTTATGATTTGTTTCTTTGTTAATTTTAATTCTATCTACTGCTATAATAAATCTATCATAAGAAAAGGGTTTTACTAAATAGTCTATAACTGCTTGTTCAAATGCATCAACTGCGAAATTAGGATATGCAGATGTAACAATTACTTTTGGAGGGTTTTTTAATGTTTTCAAAAACTCTAATCCATTTAATTCGGGTAATTCAATATCCAAAAAGATAAAATCAATTTTGTTTAAAACGTCAAACGGAATATCTAAGCCAGTTTCATAAATTCCCAAGCAAGTAATACTTGTCTTCTTAGAAATATAATGCACCAACACTTGTTGAGCATTTTTTTCGTCTTCAATTATAATACATTTTAACATAAGATCATTTTTAATGTAACTACAAATATTGTTTCACTTTCTTCAATTATTAAACTGTGCTTTTTTGGGTACAATAAATCCAGTCTTTTAATCGTGTTTTTTAACCCTATTCCACTTGATTCCCACTCGTTCTCTAAAGAATAAGTTGATTTACAAGGGTTTGAACATTTAAAAAAGAGTTCATTATTTTGAATATTTATAGCGATAGAAATTATATGATTATTACCTTTTTGTTTACTTGTATATTTTACAGCATTTTCAATAAAAGTTATTAATATTAGTGGAGAGATTAAATCGTTTTCAAATTCAAAGTCTTCACATATATCAAATGTTAATTTATCTTCCCATCTGAATTTACTTATAGAAATAAAGTCCTTTAAATGTTCCCAGTCTTTTCTTAATTCTACTTTTTCTTTTTGTCCTTCGTGAAATACATATTTAAAATTATCAGATAGTTTAAGAATTAATTCTGATGCTTTTTTATCATTCTGTATGGAATAAGAATAAATATTATTCAATGTATTAAATAAAAAATGTGGATTGATTTGAGATTTCAAATTCTTTAATTCTGCTGTTTTTAAACTAGTACTTAATTGATACGATTTTTTAATAGCATATAAGGCATAAAAGATTAAGCAGACTAAAAGATATTCGCTTAACGTACTGAAAATGTGAGATTTAAAATTGTAATTATCTAATTGTTGAATAAATATATCAATAATATATTTTGATGTAAAAACACCTATCGTTGTCATAACACAAAGGAAGCATACTAGTATTATAAATTTGTAATATTTTTTTAGAGGAAAAATAAAATAGTAACAACAATAGGCAGTAAGCATTACTAATGGTGTATTGATATTATTTAAAATCCATTGCGTAAAAAAATAATCATTTCCAATATATTTTATAAAGGGAAGAGAAACATAAAACATCCAAAAAAGAAGATGCAAATACACTTCTTTTTTTATGATGTTTTCTATTTTAAACAGTTTTTTCATACCTTAATTAACTTTCAAACTTAATTTTTGAAATTTACCGTTTATATTTTTAAGGATTAATTTATATTTTCCTTTTTCTAATGCTAACCCTTTTTTGTCACTCTCATTTTTAATTTCAATGATATCTGATGGTGTTGCAATAGTTTCATCTTCATACTCAAAATAAGCAAATACTAAATAAGGGTATTCTAAATTTATTTTAGAATATGGAAGTGTTACCAATCGGTTGCCTGTTGATTTAAACAACCAATCTGGCCTGCCAAAAATATATTTTGTTGAAGGAGAATATACATTAATATCTTGCTTTATAGGTTCCTGTGAAAAATATTGTTCTTTTGAATTTTTAAAAATACTTATTTCTTTAGGGGGATTTTTATCAATAATAACTCTGTACGGATTTGCTGTTTTTTCTGAAAACGTTTCTAACCAATCCTCTTGGTTAATAGTTAAAGGATTAATTCCAGATTTCTTTTTAATGATAGCAGCCATATTGCCAACTATTTCACCTTCGAAAATTTTCTCACTTATATGGCCATAACCACAATGAATAATTATTTTTTCTTTCGGATTTTCTTTCAAAAAAGCTAAAATATTATCTGCTTGACCTTCCTCTCTGCTGTACCAAAGTTTTAAAGGGTCTTTTTCATTTTCATCTTGATTGTGTTCGTATGGTAAAACAGTGTAGCCTTTTTTAATTGCTACCCTTACTAAATTTCCATATTGTGGTTCGTTAAAATAATATCCTGAAGTAAGCAAAGCGTGTTTTCTCTTATTGAGATTTTTATTTCTATCTGGATGTAAGCCTTCTAAAAATATAGTTTTATACCCTTTAGAATATAATTTTTTTAAAAGTTGAGTTGTAAATACTCTATTTTGTGCACTATAATGAGCTTCATTTATTATTATTATTTGATGATTTTCTGATATTTTATTAATTTCATTTAAAGCATTTACAGGTTTATAGTTAAAAAAACTTGTATCAATTGTCACTTTGCCTTTCTTTAACTTCTTATATTTTAGCACACCTAATTCTTCTGTAAAAAGGGTGTTTTTATAATCTCCAATTATGGCATAATTAACTGCATAATGTTGATAATTTTTAGAAATGGTATCAGTCTTTAGTTTAGCCTCTATTTCAGATGAAAATAAATAAACTGGATTAGCTGTTTGTGCATTACAAAAATTTGCATGTAAAATAGTTAAAATTAAAAAAGTTATATTTTTCATTGTATTATCATTAAGTGATTTTCTATGTCAAATATATCTCACTTCTTAATAAAATAATTATAACATCTATTAAACTGCATGTTTAATCTATTAACACATTCGATATGTCTTTTTTCTTTTTCAAGATTCCATTTAAATTCAGTTTTTTCTTGACCATTCTTAAATTGGATACTATTTGTAAAAAAAAATTGATTAACTCAAAAATACATAAAGGAATAAGTCCTAAAAGCTAGAAATCCTTAAACTTCTTTATATTTCATAAAATACAAAGAAGTTTACATTCATTATTTTTTGTAGATACAGCTTATTTTATTTTTCTTACAATTCAACATCTATAGAATTATTATCTCTAATTAAAGTCACTGAAATCGGTTTTCCATTTATTATTTTAAATTTCAATAAATTTGGATAATCTTTAATTTTAAAAAATCCGTTTTTTAAATAAACCATCTCACTTTCTTTTTGTCCACTAAAAAATTCAAAAAATTGTGATGATGCGTATAGTTTATTATTTTTTTCTATAATGCCAACATCAAATCCTTTTCCATGTAAAAAATCATTATAATTACCAATTAAATTTTCTTTTAAATCAGCAGGTATTTCTAAAATTTCTTCGTTTAATTTTTTATCCCAGTTCATTATTTTAAGAAGCTTGTTCATGGTGTGACCAATTACAGGAAAACGATTTGGTTTTTCGCCATTTGCCAAAAAAGCAAAACCATTTCCATCTGTCATAGTTGCATAAACATCACCTCCAACTCCAGTATTAGAGCCACCAAATCGAACCCAATCATAATTATTAAATCCAAAAGATCTTTGTCCCCCATAACTCCAACCACCAATTGCATTTTTTAGAGCGGTTACTGCCATTATTTTTTTTGCGATGTTATGAGAAATTACTTTATCATTTTTATTTCGTAATGCATTCTGTATTTCAATGGTAATTTTAGCCAAATCAGTTGGAGTAGACCACAATCCTGAAGGCGCAACTTGAGGTGTTATTGGCAATCCTGTTTTTATTACTTTATTAGTTTGATCATGCACAGAAGCTACGTTTGTTAAAAATCTACTTTCATTTGGCTGAATCATCGTGGTATTTTTTAAATTCATAGGAGAGAAAATATATTCATCTGCTAATTCAGCAATTGGTTTATTTAAAGTATCTTCTAATGCCATTTGTATAATGACATAACCACCTCCACTATATAACCAACTACTACCAGGTGTAAACAAAAAATCTATTGCTGTATTGTTATTTCTAGGTAGTTTTTGCCCCATAAGACTTTCTTTTATTGTAGGAATTGTATCTCCTTCATAAAAATCTGCAAATCCATTATTTTGATTTATACCAGCAGTATGATTTAATAATTGTTTCCAAGTAGGATTGTTATTTTCAGTAAATTTACTTTTGGGTAATTTCCATCTTTTTAAATAATTATCAATGGGATCATCTAAATTAATTAGTCCTTTTTCTTCGAGAATATGACAAAGAATTGCTGTGATTGGTTTTGCTATAGAAGCTGTTGAAAATGCAGTATTTTCATCTAACATCTCGTTAGTAATTGTAGATTTAACTCCAAACTGATTAGTGTAAACTATTTTGTAATCTTCGAACACTACAAGGCTAAAACCCGCAAGATTGTATTTTTTTAGTTGTTCATCAATATTTAAACTGTCTGTAATAAAGCTATAATCTTTTTTTTTTTAAAGTTTCTGTTAGTTGTTTTACAATTTGATAATGTTATTAAAAGTAAAAGAATGTAAATTATATTTTTCATGATTTATATGTTTAATTTATAGTTACACGGTTTTTGTTTATTTTTTTATGTTAAGAGAAAAATTTAATATTATTTTTTAACAATTTCATAAATTTCACTAAATAAGCTTTTAATTAATTTGCTGTCTCTTTGATTAATCAATAATACAATTCCCCAATTATTTTTTCTATCATACCCAATTATACTGGATTGCCCCATAGAATCTCCTGTTTTAAAAAAGAACTCATTTTCTCCATCTTTTATAATACTTAACCACAAACCAATGTTACTTTCATTTTTACTATAAAAAGCATTTTCTGATAACATAGAAGCTTTCGCAATTTTAGTGTTTGTCTCTAAAACAGCTTTCAAATATGCTATCATATCTGCAGCACTAGATTTTACTAATCCAGCAGGAGCAGTTACATTCCAATTAAAAAAATCTTGAATTCCTCCTTCTGGATTGTAAGCTATTGTTCTATTTGTAGTATTGAAATCTTTAGTAAATGTTCTTTTTAGGTTTAAAGCTTGAATCATTTTTTCTTCAAAAATAAAAGCATAGGTTTTGTTATAAACATTTTCTAAAATTTGCCCAAGTAAAATAAATCCTATTGTAGAATATCTAGGATTTCCATAATCGATTAATTCATTTGTCTCATTTATTAAGAGGGATAAAGATTTTTCGTTTACACTACTTTCAGGTTGTTGAGAATTTAGGGAAATTAATTTTCTAAAATCGATATCTGGCAAACCAGATTGATGTGAAGCTAAATCAGAAATTTTTATTTTCTCTTGAAGATTTTTGTGAAGTTGATATTGTTTTGGCAAATACGCATCAATATAATCATCAACATTTAAAAGACCTTCTATTTGTGCTTGTGCTATTAAATTAGCCGTTAAAATTTTTGTTATAGAAGCTATCTCAAAAAGTGAATTTTTATCAACTTCAATACTACCATTTCTACTCAAATTACCATAAGAGGTAAAGTAATCTTTATCACCATCAATAAAACCTGCACTAATAGAAATATTTGTATTTTTAAGATAATTTGATTTTAATAACGAATCTATTTTACTAAATATTTCTTGACCATAAGAGATATTCGAAATAAATAAAATCATTAAAAGTGTTGCGAATTTTTTCATTTTTGTATTCATTTTAATTGTTTTTTTAAATTGTTTTTATTTTGATGATACAAAAGTGCGATAGAAAATCCTTAAACATGACCGAAAGCACGAAGTCGAACACATTTTTTACTAGAAAATGTATTCGACTTTATCGAGTGCGTGTACGACTTTTTATTAAGTTGCTGATTTTAAGAGGCTTCTCTAAATTCTGAAGGGGTATATCCAGTATGTTTTTTAAATGCAGTATTAAAAGAAGATCTGGAATTAAAACCCACTTCATACAGAACTTCTGATATATTTAACTCCATTTTTGATGGGTTTTTCAAAATTTTCATAGCTTCATCAATTCTATACTTATTTACAAAGTCAAAAAAATGTTGATTTAAATGTTGATTAATCAAAATTGATAGTTCTCTGGGATTTACATTTAATTTTTCAGCCAAATTTCTAATTGATAAAGAATTATTTAAAAATGGCTTTTCATTTTCCATGTAATTAATGAGTTTTATAACATCTTCTGTATTTTCTTTAGGTTCATTACTACCTTTAGAAATAATTATTTCCGTTTTAGAATCTACAGGATTAAAAAGTTCAGGATATTTTAGTGCATTAAAAATATACCAACAAATTACAAATAGTACAAGAAGACTAAGCATTAACTCTACTGTTGTAAGAAAAGATTCTTCATAAAAATAAAGAGTAATGGTTTTAATAATAACTACAAAATGTATGATTGCTGTAAATAATACAAATTTAAATAACCAATCATACGTTTTAGAGGCAGTATCAGAAAAATTTTGTTGGTATATCTTTTTATATTTATTTAAAATGATAAAAAATATTATAATATAAATGATAAACTGAATATGTACTGAAAATCTTATATATATTAGTTCCCATATAATAGTATCTTCTAAAAGCAAAAGTTTTTCTGTTACATTTTTACTATAAAACCTTGGTATTAAAACTAAGTTACCTATAATAAAAGGAATAATATGTAAAAAATGTTTGGACTTTAATTTAAAATCTTTGTAACAAACAGAAAGTATATAAAAATACAAAACTGGCATTTGTAAGTAAGACAATAAACTTTTTGCAATCACAAAATTTGTTAGTTCAGAAATAAATAAATTATGAAACCAATTACTTAAATCTATGGCGTATAAAATTAAAAAAATAGCAAATAGTTTATTACTAATGGGATTTTTTGATTTTACTGTAAGTAAAAAAATAGCCAATAAAAAGCTAATAAAAAAAGATGTAATAGATATTAATGTAATTGCACTTACTTCCTCCATTTAATAATAGATTTTAAATAAAATTTGTTTAAAAGTAAACTATTATTTTTCTTTTAAAAAACAGTTTTTATTTAATTTGGAGAAGGTGGTGCAAGTCTTTTTTGATTTGAAATATTTTGTTCCAAAAACGAAATCATTTTTGTTGCATTATTTACAACTTTTAGTATATAGCCTTCTTTATCTATAATAATATGGGTAGGAAATATTTGAAAATCTAGTTTATTATAAATATAATCTTCTTGGCCTGCAACAACAGCATATTTAAAATTTCTTTTCTTTAAAAATTTTTTTAATTTAGTTTTAGAATCTAAAGCTAAACTTATAAAGACGATACTTTTATCATCTTTATATTTATCAACCAATTCATTTAGCTCATTAAATTCTGCAACACAGGCTTGACAATTTATAAACCAAGTTTTTATGATTACTGTTTTTCCTGCTGTATTTTTAGAAGAATAATTAATTCCATTGATATCTACAAAATCAAAAGGCTGAAACTGTTTTCCTTCCATATTAAAATATCTTAAATTCGTTTTTGCCACACTTTTGATTGTATTACTAATATCTTTATAAGCCGATTCATCTATTTTATAAAGTTGATATTCGTTTTGTGATTTTTCTGAATCTAATTTTAATGGGATATAATGACCAGACAACAATATTTCTAAAAAATCTTTTTTAGAAACTACTTTTTCATTTTCATCAAAGCCCATAAATTCAGATTCTAAATCGATATTATAATTATAATATGTCCACCATTGTGAATAATTAGATACTAATTTATCAAAATTAATTTCAGTAGTAATCTTTTCTATATTTTTATTTAAACTCTTTTTTGCAATTTTCTCTTTACAAGAGAAAGCAATTAATAGCAAAAAAGAAATGATAAAATATTTTTTCATTATTTAATTTTAATATATTATTAGAAAATCTTAAAATCAAAGTTATGTTATTCGTCTTAAAATCAACAAAAAAGATAATTTGTTTGTTTGTATTTTATAAAATGAATAGTTATTTTTTATCAGATTTTTAAAACATCTTGCAAAATACTTATCTTTCGTAAAAATTAACACTTTGCATTTTATAAAACACCATTTTCAAAACTATCTTTTACATAATATACGTATTCCTTATTACAGTAAAAAATGGATGTATTTTTTTTTCTTTCTTTTTAGCCAAATTTTATTTTCTCAAACACAAAAAAAAGAAATAGAACTGCTTCAAAATGAGAGTTTCACTTTTTTAGAAGAGAAATATTGGAAATCAGTACAAAATAAAAATGCTGAAGAAAAGTATGCCGAAGCTTATATCTTAAAAGGAAAAAAGGAGAAAGATACTACCGAAATTTCTAATGGTTATTATATGATGATTTATGCTAAATCATATGAAAAGTCTAAAAACTATATAGACTCAATCATTGAAATTACTAAAAATAATATAAATTATTATCAGCCTGCAAAAGTATATCTTTTGAAAGCAACAGACTATGGAAATAAAGGGAATTATGTAAGTGCTTTTAAATCCTTAAAAAAAGCAGAAAATAGTGCTATTATTAGCGGCAATAAATCTTTATTATTTGAAATCAAATATATTAATTCTCGGCTAAAAACAGATATTGGTAGTTATGAGGAAAGTAATAAAATTTTGAAAGAAGTAATGCCATACACCAAAGAGAAAGGAAATATTCGTTCACAAATTATATCTTCTTGGGCAATAGGGAATAATTATAATTTATTAAAACAGCCTGACTCTGCTTTAAAAATTACAGAAAAAATAATTCCTTTAAGTCTTAAAACTAGAGATAGTGTAATTTATTACAAATTATTGTTATCAACAGCAATTTCTTATTATGATAAAGAAAATTACCAAGCTAGTTTAGATTCGATTTTTAAAATAAAAAAATTATATGATACAAACAACTACAATTATAGTATAGATATTCTTATAAATCTGTATTTAGCTAAAAATTACTTAAAACAAAATAAAACAGATTTAGGCGTAAATTTCTTAAAAAAAGTAGATACTATTTCTACTTCAAATTCATACTATCATAGCTCAATTAGAGAAAATTATTCTCTATTATATGACTATTATAAAGAGAAAAAAGATGTTAAGAATCAATTACTTTATATAAATAAATTACTAAAAACAGATAGTATTTTAGATAACGACTTTAGTTATATGTTGAAAAATACAACTACACAAGTAATATCTGAACAGCTTAATTCTGAAAAAGAAGCAATTATAAAATCTTTAAAAAAAGATGATTACCAAAAAAAGGTAATTGTAGCAGTTTTACTTTTATTTAGTGGAGTTCTCTTGATAATTCTATTTAAAAATAACACTAAAAGAAAGTTGTATAAAAATCATCTCAAAAAACTCAGCATTAAGAAAAAAGATAATAGTCATAAAATTGATATCGATATTAAAAACCGAATATTAGAAGGATTAAAAGAGATTGAAGAAACAAAGCAATTTTTAGAAAGTGATTTTAATCTAGCTTATTTATCTAAAAATCTAAAAACTAATACTTCATATTTATCAAAGATTATAAATGAGTCTAAAAAAACAACATTCAAACATTATTTAGTTGATTTAAGAATTAAATATTTAATTGAACAACTTGATGAGAATCCTATATTACGTAAATATTCAATTGAAGCACTTGCTGCCTCTATTGGGTATACAAATGCATCATCTTTTACTAGAATTTTTAAAAAGTATGCAGGGGTAAGTCCATCTAAATTCTTGAAAGAAAAATATGCTACTAAAAATAGATTAGAAAGTTCTAAATAATGTTTTTGGTATAGGCGTTTAAATCCCACTTTTTAAGTAATGATATTTGACTCTAATTTACCATTTTTCTACTTAACACATCGAATATTGTCCCCATATTTGACCTTCTATTGAATCTAAAATGATACTTATCTAGATAATTTTGGATGAATTTTTCAATACAATAATTCTGAATACCTATAATCCATCTTTTTATGTTAATAGTATTAATAATCAGTTCCTTTAAATTTTTATCACATTCTGATGACAATTGCTTTAGTTTCAAAATTACTTTTTTAAGGGTATATATCATTTCCTTTTATTTATATTTATTCTTCCTTCTTTTAAAATAAATTTTTCTAAAAAAGTCACTTTAATCCTTAAACATAATTAGCTAAAATCTTATAACAGAAAACTTAAATTATTTTTGCTTGGTTACATAGAATTCAAATTCTGAAGTTCCTAATAAACTATTTAAACCTAAACCTTCTATAAAACCTACAAAAGGAGTATCTAAATCAGAAGTAAAAAAAGTAACACTTGTTTCTCCTTTTTCATTGGTGATGAGATCTGGTTTCCAGAATAATGTATTTCTGAAATCTGGAACATCAAATTTTAAGTCTTCTTTATCATAAATAGGGTTATAGAATTCTCTTTTAGGATAATAACCTTTTATAGCTGCAATATTGAAAATATATAATAATTCCTCTTCTGAATAATTGCCGTTAAATAAATAAATAGTGCCTATAGATGGTGGTGGGTGAGCTAAGCAGTTTAAAATCCTGTTTTTGCAAATATAACCAGTACCTAACTTCATAATACTATCTAAAGACCCTAAAAACTTATCTCTAAAGATTTTTTTCTTTTTAGTTTTTATCAAAATTTCATCTAACATATTATCATCAAATACTCTAAAAGGTTTTACAATATTTTGTTTGTGTAGTTTTGTATTAGCTATAGGATAAAAAATACTCTTTTCTTGTATATTTTCAATTTGTTTGAAACGATTGTCTGAAAGATGGAGCAAATATTTTTTGTTTTCTAAGTCTGGTAATAACTTAAAATAAACGTAACTTTTTTTTAGTGTTATTAAATAACGTGGTGGAATAGAAAAATTCCCTAATGTATCTATTTCAAAAAATCCTTTATTATCGTTTTGATTTGCAGTAAATGACATCAAGCTTTTTGGAGCATCAATAAGTTTATTTTTTTTAACACCCTTGAAAGGTTTTCCGCGAAATGTAGCTCTCCCCAGAATAGTATCTTTTAAAATTAGTTTATTGTTATAATTAAACTTATCTAAAACCTGCTCATTCCAAATATATTTGCGCCAACCCTGAGTAAGTAATAACAAATCTAGTTTTTTTGCTTTGTTTGGGTTTTTTGGATTAAAATAATGTTGAGGATCATAAATATTTCCTTTTAGTTGGGTAGAAAGTTGATAATGGGTAATAATGTTTTTAGCGTCATTATTATTTATATATAGTTTATCAAAAACAGATATTCCTAAATGGGCAATTTGAGGCTCATCATTTTGATCAGTAACTTTGATATTTAGGGTAACTTTTTCTTTAGTTCTAAAACGATCCTTATTTAATTTGGTCGTGATTTTCAGTTTTTTATGAGGATTAATATATACTAATCGTTCTGCAATAGGTTGTAAATAGTTGTTAAATAATGTAATCTCTGCAATGCCCTGAGGTAATTTCTCCACAGGAATTTCTACATTTATTTTATCTCTTAATTCTACCTGAATTAGATTATAAGTTATTCCTTTTTGCTGTAAACGTAAATAAATAGTTTCTTTATTTTCAGTTTCGGATTGAGATATATTTACTCTTAGTACTTTTTCGTTAGCTGAAATAAAACGCAATACCTTTCCTTTAGTTTTAATTTCTTTTAAAAAATATTTTTTGTTTGGAAATGAATCTAAAATAATAAAGTATTGTCTATCTTTCTTTGGTTTAATGATAAAAAAACCCATTCCTGCATGAGCTGTTTTTACTGTTTTTAATTTGGTTTTATTTTCGTATAAAATTCCAGAAATTTCTATTGGAAGTCCGTTTTGATCTACCGCTTTAAAACCAACTTTGCTTTCTAAGTTATTTACTAAGTAACCTCCTTCTGGAAATAATGAGAATTGAATTATTTCTTTTTTATAAACGGTATCTTTTTTATATACTATCTTTTTTTTCTTGTTATTCCTTTTCTTTTTTAGTATATATTTATCTGCTGTGATTTTTTGAACAATTCTAAGTTTACGGATGGAATTTCTTTCAATTGTATTTTTGAAAATGCTATTAGAAGTAAAGGCTTCTAAAAAATAATCTCCAGTGCTTAGAGTGTCTTGTATATAAATATGACCATTAATAAAACCGTTTTCATTGTAATATTTTTCTTTCCAAACAACTTTATTAGTTTTACTATTAGTAAGTGTTAAAAATAATGTTTCACTTTGTAATGACGGTAATAAGGTTTTAGCATCTAAAATATATCCTTTGAACCACAAGTCTTCTCCTGTTTCATAAATACCTTTATTAGTCTGCAAATACAGGTTGTCCTTTTCTATTTTATTTTTGGATATTGTTAGGGATTCAGTAATGAGTTTTAGATTGTTTTTTTGATGTGCTGACGCAGCCGAAAAAACAAAATAAAAAACTAAAAAAAATCTAAAATTTAATATTGTGAAGACTAAATTTTTCATCTGTTTGTGTTTAAAGTATTTAATATTAATGTTTGTTCTTAAATAGCTTTTAAAATAAAATAGAGTGATTGTATCTACAAGTTCATAGTTTAATAAAACATTAAAATCAATATTTAATTTAAGTCTATTTTTACAAAAATATTTATAATAAAGAAATCATGTAAGTCAAAGTTACTTTTTATAATTTGGTGTTCTTAATTGGCTTAGTTTTGTAATAATTAAATAATCAAATCTGTACATATAGTCTTTAAGAGATTGGTATTCAATTTTATTTTTTCAGTAATACACTTCTATTTTTTTTAAATCTATTAAAATCCATTTTCCTTTTGCCTCATTAATTAATGGTCTCATATAGATTTCATCTTTTTTATTAATATTACTATCTAGAGTCTCATCCTCATTAAAATAAGCAGACGAGAAAATGATTACAGATGTCGATTTTTTTCTATTAAAATTAGCTAATTCCATCATAAAGTTCCCAATATCATACATATTGTCGTAAGTTCTTCCTTTAGAAGCGTGCATACCACCAATTTTAATAATCGCCTTTGGCAGAGTGCTTGTTTTTTCGATAGCTTTAGAATAATAGTCAGTAAAATTACGCTGCATAATATCTAAACGTTTATGAAGACTTGAATACATATCTTTTACTTCTCTTAATCTATATATTTCCCAAGAATCTTTTAAATCTGATATTATTTTTTGTACTTTATTATTTTCTGATTCTGTATTTTCAAAGAATTGATATACTAATTTAGAACTAGATAATTCTGTAAACAAATCGTAATCATCGTTTTCAGTTGCTTTTTTTGTTTCCTTTATAAAATAATCTTTAGTCTGCTTATAAGAAGTATATAGTTCTGATTTATTATTTGATAAGTTATAGATTTCGTCAATAAGAAAAACTTGTGAGTTATAATATTCTTGGTCAATTCCCCAAAGTTCAAATCCGTTACTAATTGCGTTTTTTAAAAAAACTTCATCTTCTTTACCATCAAAAAAAGGAACAGGAATTTCTCCAACCAAATCATTTACTGTACTATTGAATTCGTGTAAAGATTTATTTTCTTTTATAATATCAGAAATTTTATCTGCAGTATTTGGACCAATTTCTGCTATAAAATATTTATATTTCTCCTTTGATAAAATTGGAATGATTGCATTTGTAAATTCCGAAACTTTGGCAGAAAAATGCTCTTCTCCCAAAATAAAAAATTGAGATTCTTCAATACTTTTCTTAAGAACATACCCTCCTTTACCTTCGATATTAGATTTGTTTATCTCGAAAAAATATGTATTATCTTTTATATAATCTACTTCATTGTTAGATTGGGTAAAAGATAATAGAAACGAAAACAGGCTAATTACTGTTAGTGTTATTTTCTTATTCATAATTTTATTGATGTGATAGTATCTTAAAAGTAATGAATTTTATAATACTAAATTTATAGAATTAACTTTGCCTATGTACTTTAACTAAATTTTTTTAGAAAAAAAAGGGGTCACTATCAGAAAACGACCCCTTTAAATAGTTCTCTTGAATAATTTCTAAAATCCTGATCCAGGTGCTTCTGGACTTGATGCCTGTGCCTTTTGTGGATTTAAAATTAAATAGGTTCCTAAAGCTGTTAAAGCTGCGTATTTACCATAATTCCCAATCTTTTTTATAGCCTGTTTTCTAGAAATATTTTTTATATTTTTATGTTGCATTTTTTGATTTTTAAATTAATGTTGTTATTCTATGATAATTTTTTTATTAATTTCTCCGTTTTCAGTTTGTACTTGAATTAAATAAAGCCCTGTTGAAAATTGAGCAATAGAAACATCTTTTGTTTTCAAATTATTTGTTGATGTTAATAAAAGCTGTTTCCCTAAAATATTAAATATTGATATTTCAGTTTTACCTTCAGGTAAATTTTGAATTCTCAAAAGATCTTTGTTTGCCTTGTAAATATATATATATTCAGAGGTAATATTTTCTGTATTTAAAACACTATTTTTTGTGTGCAAATAAAATCTTCCAGTTTTTTTATCATCATTTAAAGTAGCGCTGTAAAAAGTGTTTTTCTCATCTAAACGAACAAATTTATTTAATTCTCTATCCTCTAAATAAATTTTTAATGTTGATGGAAAATTGTTTTTATTTATAGAAAAAGAAATTTCTTTTCCTCGTTCAGAAGTAACTCCAATAGGAATTAATGTGTTTTCAAAATTATTATTAGGTAAAGCTTGTATTGCAAAATTTACAGTAGAACTATTATCTACCAATTGAGAAAATAGTCCAAAACTTGAATTTTCACCTGTAAATGTTCCTACATCAGAGCCAATGTCTAAGCCTTCTGTTTTATTTTCAATATATCTGATTTTGGTAAATGCCTTATTTTTGTTTTCTGATAAATTCAGAATAATTTCAGGATAGGAATTAGTGGTTTTTAGAAAATTATTTCCTGTTTGGTGTATTTGCATTGCTTCTGTAAAAGAAACAGAAGTGCCTCCATTATCTGGTGCATGCACAAAGAAGGCCTGACCAGGAGCAATAGAAAATGCTACATCATCTAAAGATTTTATTTCATAAGGAGCAGCTCCATTCCATAAATATAAACCAGCTCTTGTTGGGTCTAAATTATTGGCATCAATATTTACTTTCAAGAAATTATTATTTGCATCAGCAGCGTTATTTCCTTTAATTGCAGATGTGTAAGGATTACCTACTAAATTCCATCTGTTTCCTGCAGGGTTATCTCCACCATCAGTAATTGGTATAGATTCGCCAGCATTATCAATATTTAAAGAACCTGTAAAAGCTATTGTACCAGCAACAGCGCTTTTCTGCATAGAATACCCTTTCGCTTTAGAAAAATTACCAGCAGTTGCAATATCATTTGTACCTGTATTATCTGTATAGTAATTATATCTTAACAAACTTGTTGTGTTATTTTTATAAGGTGCAATTGCATATTTATTACCATTTGTATTTACTTGCCCAACAAGTGCATTTATAGTTTGCCCAACAACAGGAGCAGAGATTAAATGCCAATTAGTAGTAACATATCTAAAATAGGTTACATTTCCAGTAGAAGTACCACTTACAATTAAAGAACCATTTGAAGTTGCACTTGATAAAATGTTAAAAGTTCCGTTTTGGGTTAAATTACCATTTATAGTCAGCGCATTTCCAGATAAAATGTTTAAAGTTCCAGAAACATTAATGTTCAAATTATTTACAGAAGCACTAGCTACATTTAAGTTTACAGTTTTACCAGTCCCAATAACAATATTATCTGTGGCAATTGGCAGTCTACCTAAAGACCAGCTTGGTGCATCAGACCAATTACCATTAAAAGGATTAAAAGTGTTTGTTTGGTTTGCTTCTGAAACAAAATTTAATGTTGAGTTGGCAGAAATACCTGCATAACTATTATTTGCAGCATCATTAAAAACAGTATTATCAATTTCTACATGATATGCAGTATTTAGCTCAAAATTATTAGAAGGATTTATTGTTGCTACATTTGAAGCTATTGAAACTTGGGCAGAGCTAATATTAATCGTCTCTAAAATACTATTATCAACTGTTTTTTTAATAATAATATTACCAGTTCCTTTACTTATATTCTCACTAAAGGTAAGTTCTATATTTTGATTAACGAGAACTCCTGTTGCATTATCCGCAGGAGAAGATACTGTCAAATTTGGAGCAACAGTATCTACATTATGAACACTACCAGCTGTAAAACCTCCATTGATTGCATTATTATTTGCATCTGTAATTGTAGTTCCATTAGATTTTAAATCTATACTTAAGGTTCCTGTTCCAGAAACTGAACTTACAGTTATTACATAGTTAGCCCCACTTCCAGAAACATTTGTAATATTTCCAGTAACTCCTGAACCATCAACAGTAAAATCATTTGTAGTAACACCAGTTACATTTTCACTAAAAGTTACGTTATAACTTACATTTGTAGCGTTTGCTGTTGGCGAGCCATTTACAGTAATATTTGTTGCTGTTGGAGCATCTGTATCTACAGTATGATTTTCACCAGCTGTAAAACCAGTAGTTATAGCATTACTACTTGCATCTATGATATTTGTTCCACTAGATTTTAAATCGATACTTAAAGTTCCAGTTCCAGAAACTGAACCCACTGTAACAACATAGCTAGAACCACTTCCGCTAATATTAGAAATAGTTCCTGTAACTCCAGAACCATCAACTGTAAAATCATTAGTAGTAACTCCTGTAACATCTTCACTAAATGTTACATTATAGCTTACACTTGTAGCGTTTGCTGTTGGTGAGCCGTTAACAGTAATACTGCTAACAGTTGGTGGTGTCACATCTGTTGGTGCTGCCACTTCTACTTTAAAATCATCGAAAGCAATATCTTCATCACCTCCAGTAAGATTTTCCATATAGACACGGATATGAACATTTGTATTTCCTCCTGTTTCAAAAGTACCTTCAAAATTAGCAAAGGTTTCATTTATTACAACTTTTGGAACATCTCCAATATTATCATTATTACTATCAAGAACTGGAGCGGCATTGGTTTGTTCAGCAAGTCCTACTACAGTATTATCTCCAACTATAGAAAACACATCAAACCAATTGATATTATTAAAAGAATATTGAATTCTAACTATAGAAGCAGCTCTCGTACCATCATAAACATCCCAATCCTCCAAGCCATCATCAGAATCACCCTCTGCAATAAGTGAACTTATTTTAATTGTTGTAGATGTAGGAACCGTTATGTTATTCCAGTTTATAGATACAATATCTCTTGTAGTAGGATAAGAGGCTGCACCATCATAGTCATTTGCTCCAAAAAAACTAGAGCCATTAAAAGCTGAAAAATTTAAGGTATTAGGGTTTGCTAGATTCGACAATCTTATACGCCCAAAATAATCTTCAACTGTAGCTTCTGTTATATCTTCATTAAATACTGTCCCTCCATTTGATTCATCTTTTAAAATATAACCTACTGTACTATCTTCAAAATCTTCGAAGATTAAAGTTTGAGAATAAGAGGTAAATGAAATAAGAATTAAAAATCCTCCTAATATTAGATTCTTTTTTTTTGTGAAAAAGTAATTTATTTTCATAATAACTATTTTTAAATTCAATAATTTTAAGTCTTTAAAAACAAACTTATATGAAAAAATTAGTATTTAATGTTGAAAATCGGTAGTGTATTGTTTATTTTATAAAATGTATAGTTTAAAGGATTGATTTTAATTATTTATTGTTTGGAGTTTAGGTTTTAAGAAAGTACCTAATTTTTGAAAACAAAAAAGTATATCTTTAACAAGCAAGAGTAACTAAATTTTAACATAGAAAAGTGTTATTAGAAATAAGATTAGATTAGAAAAAAAAATCATAGCTATATAGCAACAAATTCATATATACAAACTAACGTCTTAAGTTTTAACTTATCAAATTAAATTTTTAAATGACTAAATTGGATAATTTTATTTCGGTTAAACCAAAATTCTTTCTTTATAAATATATAGATTCATACTATTTTCATAGTTGTAAAAACAAAAAATCTATTTTAAAATACACTTATTATCCCCATATAAAACACGCTATTACAATATATAAAGATTCTACAGCAGAAACTTCTGGGAATTTTACTCTGGTAAAACCAAAAAAAGCTGCATTTACAGTTTTATATTCAACTGTTAGAGACCAACCTCAAAATGTTGAAATAAAAGGAAATTTTAATAAAATTGGAATTGTTTTTAAGCCACATGGTATTAATCACTTTGTGGAAAGACCACTAAAAGAATTTAATAGGAATACAATTTCATACTTCAAAGAATGGGATTCTGGTTTAGAGAAAATAATAGAAAAAATTTGGGAAACTCAAGATATAAATCAAAAAATTTTACTTTTAGAATCATTTCTAAAAAAGCAGGAGACACTTAACTTTAATCAACAATTTGATACAATTATTGGTGATATTTCTAAACTTGAAAAAATTGAATCAGTTCAAAATCTTTCAAAACACTACAATTTAAATAGAAAAACTTTTTATAGAATTTTTGTAAAAGAACTTAATTGTAGCCCAAGTAAATTTTTGAAGATTCTACGATTTAGAAATTCTTTAGAGAATTACTTAAGTAAGAGTGAAATTAATTTGACAGCAGCTGCTGTAACTCAATTTTACGATCAATCTGATTTTATTAGGAACGTTAAGCAAATAACAGCTATAACTCCAAAAAAATTTACACAAGAAATTTCAGATTTAAAAAATTCTATTTTTTGGAAAATTGAGTAAATGTCCCCATCATACAATTTTGAGTTTTTATTACATAGTATTTTTGGCTCAAAAATAAAAATTAAATGAGAAATTTATTTATTATATGTGTTTTATCTATTATTGGCTCATTTAATCTGAATAGTCAAAATTATAACGAATTCACTGCATTAGCAATGGATTTGTATAAGTCTAAAGAATTTAAAGAATCTTCCAAAAATTGGGATAAAGCTTTTAAAATTCAAAAAGGACTTTCTTCTGACTATTATAATGCAGCATGCACAAATGCACTAGCAGGCAATTCTGAAAAAGCTTTTGATTATTTAGAAAAATCTATTGAAAACGGCTGGGAAGACATCAACTGGCTAAAAAAAGATAGTGATTTTGAATCTTTGAAAAAATTAAAACAGTGGGATGAATTTATCGATAAAATTCCTCAACTAAAGCAAGGATATATAAATTCTTTACAAAGAGTAGAGAAGTTAGAATCAGAGTTTTTTAATGAAGAAAGAAACATAAAAATTCACTTACCTCCAAATTATAACAAGAATAAAAAATACCCCATAATTTATACTTTAGATGGACATGAGCTTTTTGAAATTACTTCAAATTATCGAAAATTTTTGTCAAAATACAATGTTATTCCAAACTCTATTGTTGTAAGTATTTTTCATACTAATAGAAATTATGAGACAACACCAAATTATGGAAGATATAAAAATATTCCAACAAATAAATTTTTAGAAGGTTCAGAAAAATTAAAAAAACATCTCTTTAAAGAAGTTATCCCTTTTATAAATGCAAATTATTCAACATCTGGATTTAATGTTTTAATAGGTCATTCTAATACAGCCACTCTTGCGAGTCAATTTATTTCAGATTTAAATAATCCTTTTGACGGTATTATTTCAATAACACCAGATTTATTGAAGACACAGATAGAAGATATTAAACTAACATTACAAAATAAGAGAAATAAAAATATATATTATTTTGTTTCTTCTGGTACAAAAGATAATAAATATCGCTTTAAAACAGGTAAGTTATTAGATAGTATATTTAAAAGAAATACAAACCCTCAAATAATTGCAGAAGAGAAGAGCTATAATGCCGGTCATGTTGATTTAATTGTGAAATCGTTAAATGATGCATTGTTATTTGTTTTTTCTGACTATAGAAATTATGACGACTTTGAAAATAAAGTGATAGAAAATAAGTTATCAGTTTCTCATTATTTAAATGAAAAAAATAATTTGACCGTCAAAAATTATGGAATACCATTTAATTTTATGAGAGATGATTTTCAATATCTTTTAGACGTAACCGTATCAAAGAAAAACAGTGAAGTTTTAGAACAGCTTTTTGAAGCAACAAATAAAAATAATTTTTTTCCAAAAGAAGAATTTTATTCTCAAAAAGCGCAAATATATGAAAAGATGGGGCTTTATAATGAAGCTTTAAAAAATTGGAAACTTCAAATAGAACAAGGATTCAATAAAAATATTTTCTATTATGAAAGACCATTCAATTTAATCTATAAAAAATTAAATAGACCTGAAGAAGCTATTACTTTTTTAGAAAATTCAATTGAAATTTATCCAAAAGGGAAACTTATTTTTAGCTTTAACATCGCTAAAATATGTGCAGAAAATAATATTCTAAATAAGAAAGGTTTAGAAAATATCGATTACTGTATAAAGTTTTTTAAAGAAAATAATAGATTTACTTTATCTGAAGCAATGAAAATAAAAAAGGTATTGGAGCAAAGAAAATAATTAAAAAAGAGAGCTTTCTTATTTGTAATACAAAAGCTAAAATTGATTTTTAAACTGACATAATTAATACTCTAGTAAAAATCCAAAATGTTTATTATAAGTAAGCATTCCTAGCATTTATTTTATATGGCGTTGTAGGTAATTCTTTTTAAACTTTCTAAAAATTTGAATGCGTTATTTAAAAAAAAATAGAAAATTGCAACACTGATAGTTTTTCACAGTCTTTAAGAAAACTATCAAATATTAAACAAATGAAAAAATACTTATTGACCTTATCCATTGGATTAATCTACACAATCTCTTGGAGTCAAAATTTACAAACAGGAAAAACAAAATTAACATCTAGTAACAGAACATCAAAATTTGACACTCTATATACCAATCTTTACAATAAAGGCGCTTTTAACGGAAGTGTTTTGATTGCTGAAAAAGGAAATATAATTTTTGAAAAAAGCTATGGGTTAGCCAATGAGCAAACAAAAGAAAAATTGAACAATAATTCAATATTTGAATTAGCATCTGTTTCAAAACAATTTACTGCAATGGGTATTGTTCAACTTGAAAAAAAAGGCAAGCTATCTTACGAAGACGATATTACCAAATATGTTCCAGAACTAAAATTTTATACAGGAATTACTATAAGAAATCTATTAAATCATACTGGTGGTCTTCCTAATTATCTGGATCTTGCGAAAATAAATTGGGACAAAACTAATATTGCTACAAACGATGATATTATTATAATGTTTGAGCGAATAAAACCTAATAAGCTTTTTGAACCTAACGAAAAATGGGATTATAATAACACAGGTTATTTAGTTTTGGCAACTATAATCGAAAGAGTAAGTGGACAGGAATTTGGTAAATATTTGAATGATAAAATATTTAAACCTTTAAATATGGAGAATACTTTTGTTTACAGAAGAAGGTTTTCGCCTAAAAAAATCGAGAATTACGCAAATGGATATATTTATTCTGACAGTTTGAAGATGAAAATTATACCAGAAAAATTAAATAAATATTCTTTTGTTACTTATCTCGATGGTGTCGTTGGAGATGGAAGTATAAACTCAAATTTGCGAGATTTACTAAAATGGGACAGAGCACTTTACAAAAATAATCTCATAAGCGAGAAGGATCGTGAATTGATGTTTTCTTCCGCAATTACTAAAGATAGTACTGAAACTAATTACGGTTTTGGTTGGATGATTGATAGTAAAAAAACTTATGGAAAAATTGTTTCACATTCTGGAGGTTGGGATGGTTATGTTACCTAAATAGAAAGAAATATTGATAATGATAAAACGATAATCATATTACAAAATAATTCATCCTCAAAAACAAAAATAGCAGTGTTAGAAGCACGTAAGATTTTATATAATCAAGAAGACGAGAGACCTATAATTTTAGAGGATAGTATTTTAAAAAAGTATGCTGGTTTTTACTTAACAAAAAAGGGTACTGAAAAAGAAATTATTTTCGAAAGTAATAAGCTTTTTTATCGTTATAAGCCTAAATTTAAATTAGAACTTATATCTGTTTCAAAAACAAAATTTATTATGAATGGTTTTAGACCTGAAGTTACTTATACTTTTTTATTAAGTGATAAAGGTGAGGTAGATGGGTTTCATGTACAACAAATTGAACAAGGTGTAGATATCATAGCGAAACGAAAGAAATAACTGGTAGTATTCATTAAGTATGTAAATAAAGTTATTCTAAATGATGTATATAAAATTCGTGATTAAAACCAGAAAATACACCTTAGACCACCATGTTAATTAATAATTAGTGGTTTATTAGGATTACCTACCAAACGAACATATAGGTTTGATTCCTTAATAGGAATATAAAATTATAATTCAATTTCCAAATTGATTAATTTACTGCCAAAACATTACAAAATATATACATTTTTAATGTTTTATACTCTTAGTTTAATTAAGTCAACTTTGAAATTTAGCAAAGTCAAGCTCATTTTTTTTAGAAGTAGGTTTTGATTTTAAACATTTATTTGTTTTGAAAATTAATTAACTTTTTAGAAAATAATAGAGACAATTTTTTAATTAAATTGTCTCTATTAAATATTTTTTAAATTAGAAAAAGTAAGTAAAATTTTATCTATCAGAATTAGTGCCACCTGGCCAAATAACTAATCTATCAGAGTTGGTTCCTCCAGGCCAAATAACTAATATATCTGAATTTGTACCTTCTGGCCAAATTACAAGATAATCACCATCACTCAACGGCTTTAGTAATACTGCAGTAGCGTTTCCAAAATCATCAGTTACAATAGCTTTTACTAACGTATTAATTTGAGTTTTAATCTCAAAACTACTTTTAATACTTGTATTAGCATAGCTAGAGTTTAAAGATAAAAAAAACAGAAATAAAAATAAATAGTTTTTCATAATAAATGGTTTTAGTATTTATGAATTAAAAAAATAGTATAAAAACAAAATTAATTAAACTCAACTTAAAATTAAAACTTGTGTCTGTTCGTTTTATAAAACACAAAGTTTTTACAACTAGAAAATGACTATATAGGATATTAAACATTTTAGTAGTTGCGATTGTTTGGATTTGAATGTTAAGTCTCTTTTCCAAAAATCAATTAGTTCACGTACAATTTTTCGAAATACGACTTTGAGTCAATAAATTACTTTAATGTATCTCAAAATTTCCTAATTAATATTTTTTCTTATTAAGTTTTTAATCAATCTATTTCCTGCATTAGTTAAGTTTTTATATGTGCTTTGTCCACTAACATTCGTAATTATATGAATTCCTGAGTTATACTCTGGTACTATATAAAGCATATTTTGAGTACCAAATGATGCACCATGATGTCTGTAATATTCCACGTTATCATCGTTTTTCTCAATTCTCCAGAAATAACCAACCCAATTCTCTCCTAATTTGTATTTTTTGCTAAACGATTCTTCAACATATTTATCTTTTTCTAATTGAAATTTTATATAATTTATCATATCTGGCGTTGTAGATTTTATACTTCCCTCTGCTCCAAAACTATTATCGAGCGACACAAAGGGCATTAATCTTCCATTATTATTGTAACCAGGCTCCATCTCATGAGTCAAAACAAGATACTACAAGAAAACAAAAATAACAGATTGACGCTTATCCCCTATCAAAACTGGGATTAAAGAAACTAAACATTTCTTAATCAGTGCTTTCGAATTTTCGAATCATACCTCAAGGAAAAACACTTTTTCTTTTCTCTTCAAATAGGAGCTAAAAAATTCAATTCTCAATGAAACTTTTAGTTTTTTGATTTAAGGTTTTTAAAATTTTATAATCAAGAAATGAGTTTTGTATGAAAAATAGGAACTTCTCTTCCCCTTTAGCAAATTTTCTCGCAAGAAGTTAACTGATTTGCTTTCAATCTACTTTTGTATGATTTTTCTAATATGGGTTTTACTTGTTTTAATGAGGGTGTTTTGAAAATCTCATTTGGAGTGTAAATCTTATGCTCATAATGTGGTCTTACATTGTTGTAATCATTTACAAAGAAATCTACTTCTTCTTTTATTGAAGTTGATAAAATTGGTTTATCCTGAAAATATTTACTCTTTAATATTCTATATGTTCCCTCTATGTTTGAGTTTGAAAATCGTACATCTTTTAGTGCAATCTTTTTTGTGATTTGAACTTGTTGATTTTTGATAAATTCGTGAATGGTGTGATTATTATTCTCTTTACCTCCATCTACAATCAAATCTACATTCGACTTTCCTACTGAAACATTAAATTCATTTTTGATGGCTCTTCTTAAACTTTCAAGTCTAATATTAGCTGATAGCTTTTTGGAACATCATAGGCAATAATCTTTCTTGAAAAATTATCTACAGTCGTATAAATATAGTATTGAATATTATCAATTGTTTTATAATAAGTAACATCCATATGCCAGATTTTATTCGGAATATTTGCTCTTGTTGAAATACGTTTTCGCTTCTTCTTTTACTGATTTCTTTTTTTGCTTAATCCTAAAATTTTTGAAAATTGATACCAAGCACCTCTTGCCATAGAAGTTTTTCCTTGCTTAAAAGCTAAACCCCAAAAAGAAGCGATTGACCAATGGTAAAAAAGTTTATTATTCATAAACTTCTTCAGCGCATTAATTTCATTTCTTGAAATTTGTTGTGGAACTTTTTTAAAGCATAAGTTGATTAATGGAAATTCACAATAATAATTTTGATAACGTTTCCAAGTTTGAAAGGAATGAGGTGTAATTTTTAGAAATTTACAGATTAAATTTTTCTCGAAATTGCTTGTTGAAACATTTTCTATTAATTGAACTATAGAATTTCTATTCTTTGTGATAATACTCTTGAATTCTTTTTCTCCAATAAAGTTTAAAATGGTTAAATACACTTTACAGAAAGTTACAAACATTTTTTAATTTGTAAAACTTTTTCATCATAGATAATTTGTAGATGATCAATATTATTATTGATGAAGATGAAAATTCACTTCCTAAATATTTATATGGATTATCATTTTTCCAATAATGATATGTTGAGGGTTTTATGGTTGATGTGAAATTATCTGGCAACAAATGATTTTGAGTTCCCAAAGCATAACAAATTATTACGAAAGAATGATAAGAATTGTACTTTTTCATCTCACAAATAAAGGTGATTTTGAATCAAAAATAAAATCATTTTTAATTTTTTAGACTTTTCGAAAATTCGAAAGACAAACTCCAAAACAGTGTGGTTCGATGTGTAAAAGGGGTTGTAAACTACACTAACTAACTGATATTCAAATACAAATGGTTCGATAGTAGTGCATAAGGGGGAGCAAAAAAGTCTTGTCAATTTTGATAAGGCTTTTTTATTTGTCATAACCACTTGAAAAACAATTACTCAAATTTATTTAAAATTATAAAAACTAGAAGTTTTAAACATATTTTGTGTATTGTCAAAAAATTCAATTGGAGAGGCCATCAATAGTTTTAAAATTGTTCAAAATAGGTTTAGCAAACTATGATTTTTTAACTAAAACTTAAATTATTTTCATTTTTGAAGCTTTTAAAATTTTCTGTAGATACGATTAAAAAAATGTGGTTCGATGTATAAGAGGGGTTCTAAACTATAATAACTTGCTAATTTTCATATACAATTTGATTGATAGTAGGGCATTGAGGAGAGGAACGAAACGAATTTTCGTTAAATTTTAGAAATAAAAAAAGGATATCCATTTATGAATATCCTTGTTTATGACTATGAATAATTTATCAGTTGATAAAATATTACTTATTTCTAAAACCCTTATTATTAGTTATTATTCCAATGCTGTAACCTTTTTATCTCGGTTTAAAGTAAGCTAGTGCCTAGAGCTGTAAGATGAATTAAATAATTTATTTAATAATTAATTTTATATTCTGGACTTGCCCTAGTAAATATACTTTAATAAAATATAATCCAATGCTTAAATTAGCTGCCTGGGAGTAAGTATGAATATTAGTTGTAACATTAAATTGATCTATGATCTTACCATGGATATCAAAAATTTTACATGTTGCAATTTTCGAACTATTTGGTAACTTGATAATTAAATTATCTCCACGATTTAATGGATTTTTAATTATTAAATTATCTCCAAGGTTTAATGAGTTTATACTTAAACTAGCATCACAACTTGGATATTGTTCTACATCTGATGGAGGAAGTACATGTCCGTTAACAGGTTCTGGCATTCCTGGAACCCTATGCCATCTTCGAAACGGAAGCGCTTGAACTATTTTAAAATCTGCTTCCTTAATCTTAATTGCATATTTAGGGATTGCAGTATTGTTGTCCTCTCTTGTTAAAGTCGCAGTTTCAAAACCTGCAGTTTTAATCAAATCAAACGCTTTTTGCATTTTTTCTAGAGCAAAATCTCCTCTATCGTCTATTATTCTACCACCTCGAAAACCTTCGGTGTATATTACACCCATCATCCAAGATAAAACCTTACTTCTAGTATCAACAAACTCAGCTGGAGCTGCAATCATAGTAGGTGTATTTCGAGAATTAGTTGGATCAAAATCTTTGAAAGGACCTTCTGGATGAACCCAAAATATGATATTATTTAATCTTTTTACTATTGCTGTTCTTTCTGTTGATGTTGGTGGTGGAGTTGTATTTAATTCTGCTTTAATATCTTCATACCTTTCTAAATCCCAATAAATTCCTTCTATTCCATATCCATCTCCAAAAGCTTCAACTACTTCATCTCTATATTCTTTTATTGCCCACATTTTAGCTCCATGATACGTAACTCCATCTATTACTTTGCTATTCTCAAACCTAGTTTCACCATCTCCAAACCATAAACCTGTAAACAAAGCAGTTTTATCATAATCAAAGCAATCTTCTTGATTCTGGGCTGAAATTTGATTACTAAATAATAATTGTAGAGTGAAAATCACACATGCTAATCGAGATAATAAAGTACATTTTTTCATAATTTGAAAAATTTATTTTATGATATTAATTTATACAAAAATAAAATGCACAAGTCAAAAAAAATAGGTCAAATGATTCATTCAATAGGGATATTCAATCAAAATATCCTTAATCTTCATAAGAACTTTATTTTTTAATTTATCTATATAGGTCAGTGATTAATTTTATTTCCAACAATCATTTACATAATAAGAATATTAAAAATTTTGGTTTTATTTTTAAGTGTAGTTTAATTTTTATAATACTTATAAGGATAAGTTAAAAACTTAATTTATACAGTCTCTATTTTTTGCATTCCCTTAAAGAGAAAATGGTGTTTATTTTTGAGCATCTTCATCTTTACGTTTAGTTTTATTATTTTGTCCAGGCCAATTCCAGTTTATGAAATCATCACTCCATGCGATTCCTAAATCGGTTCCAGAGTTTATAATTTCAGTTGTTTTTGGTGCTGGTCCCTGCCCATGATAAAACAACAAGTATTTACCGATATTGGGATTGTTTCTTAAGTCTATAACAAATCCTGCTGTAACCCGCTGACCAGCCCAATGACCCCAATCTTCCTGACCTAATACGTTGTTCTTATCTACCTCTATCCAGTTTTTGAGATTCTTCGATTTTAGAATACCCACTCCCATTTTCGGTGAATGCATCATATAATATTCATCATCTTCAACCCATACACATACGTTTTCGCCAGCTTCTGTATGTCCCTCATAGGTCCAGTTTTTTAGGTCGTAAGAATAGGAATAACTTGCTCCGTTCTGTTTATAAAACCACCACCATTTCCCTTTTTCGTCCTTGTCCTCTACAAGGTAAGCATCAATCATTTTTCCGGGATCAATTCCCTTACCCTTTACCTGAAGCATTTCTGGTTCACTCCAATTTTCAAGATCTTTACTACGTGTAATCCATATTCTGCAATCCTTGTTTCCAAATCTTAGTTTATCTTTTCTGTTGTATCCAGGTATTACATATGTTTGCATGCAAAGCACCCATTCATCATTGAAACGAATAACGTTTCCTGGACTTCCGAAATTCTTGTTTTGATCTTTAGGAGTAATAATTACAGGATCAGTCCAGCTAACTAAGTCCTCTGATTTGCTATATGCAACATGCCAATAAATATTCTCATCTTCTTCAGTAGTTACAAGAGAATAATACATATAAAAAATACCTTCATGATATACAACTGCTGGATCTCTAAAACCTGTCTTGTCATTACCCATCATTATAATTGGACTTTGAATGGAAGTCAAATCGATCTTTTTCAGATTTAATTTCCACATTGATTTATCGCTCAAATTTTTTTTTTCAACCAAGACAAGTTTATTATCCTGTTTGCTCAAATATCTTCCTGATGTTTTGTGCTCCAAATAAAACCAATCTTCTCCATTGGCAGGTTGCATTCTCCATCTGACATCATCATTCTTCCCCTCTATGCCTGTTTTTGTTAATCTTGCACCTAGATAGCTTGTAGCAAGCAATCTTTTATTATCATTTTTACCTGAAACAAAATCAAGGTAAAAATATCCGTCTGGTAAATTCGTTTTTCGCCATTTAAGATCAACATTTTCTTTTTTCGATAACGTTAAACTATCATTTTTAACTGATATATATAAACCTGAAGACGATTTATTCTCTATTTCATATAGATTAGTCCCGGTTTCATTTATGGAATAGGTTTGGCTGTATAAGTTATTATTGATTAGGAATATTGAGATTACTAAGAAAATTAATTTAAACTTCTTTTTATTTTTCATTTTTTTGTTTTATAAGTTACTTTTTTAAATGGCAGTTATGATCCCAATGTCTAATGCTGTAGGAAAAATAAAACCTCCATTATTACTCATAGATTTACCAATTAATTTTATTCTTGCTGGTAAAAAACTACTAAAGCTTTGTTTTATAAATTGTTTTAAAGCTTGTTTTTTCTTATTCAAATTTATTTTATTAGCTGAAAATAAAATATGTAAATATTACAATTGCACATATTGTTGTACCAACAACTTTTACATGTTTCCATGGAGTAACATCAACTTGATTTGTATATTCTTGTACATAATCTTTTTCTCTAGGCTTCATTTTTCCAATTACTAACATTAATATGATTGTTAAAACAAATGCCGCAAATTGAAAATGTAAAAAATGAGGTAAATCCATTTCTAACCCTTTTGACAAAATAATATAGGTTACATAAAATGTAAATGCGAAAATAATTCCTGCTTTTGCTGCAATTGCAGGTACTCTTTTTGTTAAAACTCCAACAATAATTACTGACAAAATTGGCACACTATACGCACCATTTACTGTTTGTAAATAGCCAAAAAGTCCATCTGAAGCATAATATAAAAACGGCGCAACAAAAATAGAAAAGATTGCTAAAAAGATTCCAAAGCGTTTACCTACTGATACTACTTTCTTGTCTTCTGCTTCTTTATTGATGTATTGTTTGTAGATATCAACACCAAATAAAGTTACACAACTGTTTAATGCAGAGTTAAATGAACTTAAAATAGCACCAAACATTACAGCCGCAAAAAAACCAACTAAATAAGTAGGTAGAACTTCTGCAACTAATCTAGGGTAGGCAACGTCATTATTTACTAAAACTTCTCCACCCCATTTATGGTAAGCAATAATACCTGGTAACACCACAATTATTGGTCCTAATATTTTAATGAAAGCAGCTAATGTTAATCCTTTTTGCCCTTCTGCTAAATTTTTCGCACCTAAAGCTCGTTGAATAATTTGTTGGTTTGTGCCCCAATAAAATAGTTGAACCAACATCATTCCTGTAAAAATAGTTGCAAATGGAATTGATGATTCTGCACTACCAATTGCGTCTAATTTTTCTGGATATTTACTTGTTAATTTTGATAAGCCTCCAAAAAAACTACCATCATCGCTAATAGAAATCAATCCAAAAAAAGGAATTAATAATCCTCCTATTAACAAACCAATGGCATTAATTGTATCTGAAACTGCTACTGCTTTTAACCCCCCAAAAATAGCGTATATGGAGCCAATTACACCAATACTTATTACACAAACCCAAATAGATTGCCATTCTGTAATATTTAACAATTCTGGAAGATTAAACATTCCGCTAATTCCTAAAGAACCAGAATATAAAACTATAGGCAATAAAACTATAGCATAACCAGATAAAAACAAACCAGAAGTCATTGCTTTTGTAGTACTGTCAAAACGACGTTCTAAATAGGTTGGAATCGTAGAAATACCACCTTTTAAATATCTTGGTAATAAAAAGATAGCAGTAATTACCATTGCAATTGCAGCCAATGTTTCCCATGCCATTACTAAAATACCATCTGCATAGGCACTACCATTTAATCCTACAATCTGCTCTGTAGACAAATTTGTTAAAAGTAAAGAACCTGCTATAACAGTTGCTGTTAAACTTCTGCCTCCTAAAAAATAACCATCAGATGAATCTTCTGCTGTTTTTCTTGTAGCTAAATAAGAGATAACTGCTACTAAAATTGTGAATCCTAAAAAAGTAAGTATTTGCATTTAATCGATTTTTTAGTTATTAAATAATTAGTTGATATTAATAATTTTCTTATAATCAATTTTATCTGAAGATGTACCTACTGAAATGATAAACTCACCTTCCTCAATTTTCCAGTTATGCGTTTTTACATCCCAAAAAGCAAATGCTTCATTAGTTAAATTAAATGAAAAGTCTTTACTCTCATTAGGTAAAAGCTTAACTTTATTGAAAGCCTTTAATTCTTTCGTTGGCCTTATCACTGAACTTTTGACATCTCCCACATAAACTTGTACTACCTCACTACCAGGTGTTGAGCCTGTATTTGTAACTACCCCTTTGATAGTTATTTGAGGCTTATTCTTTGTATCTCTAACAACTTCAATTTCAAAATCTGAAAGTTCAAAAATAGTGTAGCTTAAACCAAAACCAAATTCATAAGCTGGTTTAATCCCTTTAGTATCGAACCATCTGTATCCCATAAGAATCTCTTCTTTATAATCCATATTATAGCCATGTACAGCCTTACGTTCTTCGGCTTTGAAAGAAGCTTTTACTGGTGTTGGATCTATAATTGGGTATGGAGGCCATGTCTCTAGGGCGTGAGGCGCATAATCTTTTAAATTTTTTGCCATGGTAAAACTTAACTTTCCTGAAGGATTTGCTTTTCCGCTTAAAATATTTGCTATTGCAGTACCAGTAGATTGACCTGAATACCAAGCGCATAATATAGCTTCAGTTTCTTTACCCCATGTACTTGTTTCAAAGGCACTAGCAGATTGAACAATGACTGCAGTTCTAAACTTCTTATTCCATTTTCTAATATATTCACTTTGATTCCCTAGCAAATCAATCGTTTTTGTATCATGTCCTTCACTACCTTGTTGTCCTTCAGCAAAATATAAAACAGGATAATTCAATTTTGCATATTGGTTAAGCTGATTATCACTAATTTCATCTATTGTTTCTATTTCTATCAATTTAGCTTTACCATAGGTATTTATTAATCCTTCTAATGGTGTAATGGAAAATTCTGAATCAACCTTACTTGAACCTTTTCCTGATGCTAGAACTTTTAAAGCTGGACCAGTAACAATAATTTTACTTATAGCGTTTGTATTTAACGGTAATAATTGATTCTCATTTTTCAATAAAACCATACCCTCTGTTGCAACATCTAAAGCTATTTTTTTGTGCTCTGGTGTATTTACCTTAAACACGCTTTTGTTTTTTTTCTTATCTAATAGACCTGTTCGTTGATAAAGTTTTAAAATGCGATACACGCGTTCATTCAAATCTTTTTCTTGAATTTCTCCTTTTTTTATAAGCTCTAATAAATCTCCATTTCCATAAACATACGCACAGAATCCCATACTCATGTCTAAACCTCCTGTAAAACTAGCCAATGGTGTATATGCAGCTCTCCAATCGCTAACTACAACTCCATCATAATTTAATTTTTGTCTTAGAATAGTATCAAGTATGTGTGCGTTTTCAGCAACATGTGTACCATTAATCAGATTATTACCAGCCATTATAGTCCATACATTTGCCTCTTTTACAACTTTTTCAAAAGGGAATAAATGAATTTCTCGTAAAGTTCTTTCGTCCATATTTGAACTGATAAAATGACGCATACCATCTATATCATTGGCTACAATATGCTTTGCACATCCTGCTATTTTATGGTTTTGTAATTCTTGAATGTATATATTGGCGAGGGTTCCTGTTAAGTATGGATCTTCACCCATATATTCAAAATTTCTCCCTCCTAAAGGTGAACGCATTAAATTTATTCCTGGACCAAATAAAACCTGCTTATCTAATGAAACCATTTCATTTGCTAAAACATTTGCAAATTTTTGAACGGCCATTGTATCCCAAGTACAGGATAGGGATAAAGTAGAAGATAGGGCTGTAGTGGGAATATCTTTATCAAAATCACGCAATCCTACTGGACCATCGAGCATCTTTATTGGGGGAATATTTAATCTTGGAATACCACCACTTTCAAAACGTTTTGGAATACTATCAGAAATAAAGCCATGAAGAAGACTTACTTTTTCTTTAAGGGTTAATTGATTAATTATTTCATTTATAGCATCATCTTTCTTTATACTTGATTGTTTACAACCTGTAATTGTTAACAATATAAAGAGAAAAGCAAAACTGATTTTATTTATAGTCATTTGGTGTATTTTAATGTAGTAAATTATATTCTATTTCGAAATCCATACTGGTGCAAGCCATGCTACAGGCTCATGAATTTCGCTATCTATAGTTTTAGAATTATCCCAAATTTGAATAAAAAGATAATTTTCTAATTCTTGATTTTTTACAGAAATATTCAAGTAATTTTTATGTTTTAAATCTTTCGTATTAATAGATTTAATAATTTTCCCTTTTCCAGTAATGATATCTATTTTAGTTATTTTATCAGACTCCTCATTTGTATCAGGATCATTGATAAAATTTTTTAAATTATAAGTATCTGATTCAGGAATATTACTCCCCATAATTGAGTCATTTACTGAATAACGACACTCCAAGTTTTTGTCAAAAGAGGCATAAGTTCTTCTCTTTCGCATCGCAGTTAAAATATCTTTAGGTGTATTATTTTCCACCAAAACAAACGTTCTCGCTTGTGCTTTAGAAATGTCTGTAAAATTATGGTTATCCAAACCAGCAACAGGAGAAACCTTCCATCCTTTATCTAGAGCATTTATAAAACCTTCATATTTTGATTTTCGATTATTGATGATTTCCAACAAGGTTATAATCTTAGTAATCTCTTCATCACGATATGCCCAATTATTATATTGCTTCTTATCAGGATGGTTAAATGTTACCACTACAGGATTTCCTGTTTTTAAATTTTTAGGGTTTTCTTTCAACCAGTTATAAAAATATGGAATATCAATTTCAGGACGAATGGCATTTATATAAGCTGAAGATCCAATAACATTAAAATGACCTCTTCCATTACTACTATCATTTTCGGAGTGTTCTACTCCCATAAAAGCAGTAAAATCTTTACTTGAAGCGTTTTCTGCTTGTTTTCTGGCGATTGCCCATGCTGCACTATTACTACTATTAGGAAAAAATGGCACTTCCATAGAGTGATCTGTAACAAAATAAAAGTCAAATTTGGCTTTTTTTGCCTCTTCGTAGTGTTTTTCAGGTAAACCTTGAAACGAGTTCCAGTTTTCCTTTAGCTTTTTATTATTTGGACGGCTTAAAAAAAGTGAATCAATTAACATTTCCTCATTACCTTTTTCAAATTCATTATCACGTTTTAAATGTTTTCCGTGAGAATAAGAGAATATAGAATGTGCATGAGTACTGCCATTTAAAATTTTTAGGTTTTTAAATGGTATTTCAATATTTTGAGCAGAAATTTTAATACAAACTAGAAATGTAAAAATACCAGTTAATACAATTATTTTTTTCATTAAGAAACTATTTTAAATGTTTATAAAAATATTAAATGATTCTGTTTAAAAATTATAGACGGTGAAAAATGCTTTCACCGTCTATAAATCTTCATTTTTAAATTTAATAATTTGTTGACACTAACATTCCTTTACCAGATGTTACTAAAACTATAGTGTTGCCTTTAATATCCATGTCTGTAACGGGCGGTGCTATTTTTAAGAATTCGGGACTTGCTATATTATCCCAATCTTTATTATTTGATTTAGGGTCTAAGTTGATGTAGAGTCTACAGTCTGAATCTATTTCATTTAGAGATTTTCCATAAACCACTAAATTCCCTAAATCGTCTAAAGCCATTGCTCCTGGGCTACCCAATGGGTAATCCAATTTATCTGTTGTAGGATTGAGTCCACTAGGGTTATTCATTCGATAAACATCATCACCAGCTGAAATATATAATTTTTTAGGACTATTATTATCATATGCTAAATACCCTTCATCTTTCCCTACTGGCTTTCCATAAATTAAGTCCCAAGTAGATCCATGATCATTTGTTCGCCAAACACCTGTTTTCCTATCGTAAACAAATGTATTTGCCCCTCCATCAGTTACCACAGAGCATCTGAGTCCTTTATTATCTTGTTCGCCAGTCATAATACTAGTAGTATTAGTTGTTGTCCAACCTGACCAAGAACCACCAATTTGATCTATATACTTAATCTTTCCGTCATCTACTGCAGCAATAATTCGATTGTTATTATTCTTTTTTACCCAAGCCAATCCAACAGCTCTCTTATTACTAGGAAGATTAGTATTATAAGTAATAGTATTGTTGTTAAGAATATTAGCTATTCCGAAATTAGCTATTACTTGGTTTGAATCTCGCTCATTAGAAGTAAACGCCAATTCATTTCCATTAGGTGAAAATGCAATTCCGTGACCTGTAGTTCCTCCACCTGAAAGTCCTATAGTAGCCCAATTATTATTTCCATTCTTTTTAAACACCACATCATGGTCTACATTTCCAGCAGCAATATCTCCATTTGAGTTTATTTCTACGTCTCTATACGTTAAAATTTGAAAACCATTTGCCGGTTTCCATGTGTTTCCGTTATCAAGAGTAGTCCAAATTGCAGAAGTTGCACAAACAACCCATCTATTAGAATTGTGAGGAGAAATTTGTATAGAGGCTATATCACAACCATTCTGTCCTAAAGCCCAGTTTCCATGCTTTTTAAATACAATTAATTCATCGGTACCATCATGAGGAATATTACTAATATTTTCGTTATCGGTTTTATCAAACCAAGTACTTCCACCATTGTAAGAAACCCAAATTTTCCCACTACCACCTTGAATACTTTTAGGGCTTGCTGTGCCAACAACAAGTTTATGCGAACCATTATTTGTTATTACTCCATGAATGGTAGTTGCCATCACATTACTATTGTTTATAATATTCCCTGAAATATTATTTACAGTAAAAGTACCATTAGTATTCTCTTCAACTTTTCTTATTCCATATTTGCCGCAAGCTACATATAAACTGTTTCCTAAAACAACAATAGATTCTACTACATCTGCCATATTTGAATTTGTAACTTGAGTGGCTGTCGGATGACTCCATGTCAAGTTACTTATTTTCCACAATCCCGTCCAAGATGTATTACCGTCACCATATAAACCAATAAAAGCCTCATTTGAATTGTAAGGAGACATAGCCATAGCACGCACATAAACGTTACCGGTTAGCTTATTTCCATTTATATCTAATCTGCTCCAAGTTACACGGTTGTCTTTTGATATATAAACTCCATCTTTGTAGGTTCCAGCAATCCAATTCTGACCACCAATACGTTGAATTAAACTATAATCTGTAGATCTAGGTCTCGATGTTGGTAGTCCATCACTCAAAGCACTATTTTGAGATGAAAATGAATTTGAAGCAAAACTATTATTATCAGAATCATGCGTCCAATTATTGCCCCCATCAGTAGAAGAAATAACTTCGCCACCAATACCTTTATTACCAGTACCTCCTACAATTATGGTATTACCACTACCCATATCTATGGCGTTTAAGGTGGCTATTTTTTGATGAGAATCTTCATACCCCAAACCTCTAGCTGTGGATTTAAAATTTTTACCCCAATCTGTGGAGTAGCCAGTACCTCCAATATCTGATCCATAGTAAATTTTACCTTGCACATTAGGATCCCAAGTTACTATATTGGGAAAGCCACCACCTACAGGTCCAGTTTGTAAAAAATTGCTTATTGGAGATTTGCTACTTAAAGATTGACTGTTATACTTTTCTTTCCCACCTGCTACTTGATCGTCATCGGTAAAATCTTTTACCTCACATGCTGAAAAAAAACAAGAACAAATAAGAACACAAAGTGTCCATGTGATTTTTTTTAGGTTTCTCATAATTATTGAGTTTTTGGTTAAATTAAATAATTTTTTATCTTCTATTTTATAGCAACTCTATTTTAGATTATTACGATTTCTAACTTAATTTTATTAAATAATACTCCTTACAATATGTTTTCTATTTTTAGTTCGGATAATTTGTAGAAACAAGAATACCTTTTCCTGACGTTGTTAGCACAACCTTATTATCAAAAATATCAATATCAGTAACTGGTGGTGCAACACGCTTAAATGTTTCATCTGCAACATCAATCCAGCTATTCACATCTGTTCTAGGATTACTATTGCTATAAAGTGCACAATCTGAATTGCTAGCACTTACAGATTGGGTATAAACCAATAGACGACCAGCAGAATCTAAAGCAATCGCTCCTGGGTTAGCTGTAGGAAACGATAGGTTTGTTTTTGTAGATTCACCAGAAACATCATTAATTCGAATTATCTGATTTGGAGTAGCCACATATAATATATCAAATTCTTTGTCATAGGCTAGATAGCCTTGATCTCTTCCTGCTTGTGTATCTAAAATAAGTTTCCATGTAACTCCATAGTCTGAGGTACCCCAAACGCCAGATTTTCGATCATAAATAAAAGTATTAGCCCCACCATCTGTTTCTACAGAACATCTAATTCTGTTATTAGATTGCGACCCCATAAACGAAGTATTTCGTATTGTCCAACTAGACCAGTTTCCATTTTCGCGATCAATAGTTCTAACACCTCCATCATCTATAGCAACAATAAGTCTGTCTTTTCCGTCTGGAAGAATTACCCAAGATGAGCCAATAATCCGTTTTGGGGAAGCCGGATTATTTATTTCTTCCACTCCCGGTGAGGAAGGTGTACTAGGGCTTGAAGCTACACCAAACTTTCCTCGTGTTTTGTTATCGTCTCTCTCATTCACTGCAAACGCTAATTCTTGTCCATCAGGCGAAAATGCAAGTCCATTCCCTGTGGTAACCTCATTAAAACCAATTGCGGTCCATTTTTTAGCTTCTTGATCAACCGATATTAAAACATCATGATCTACATTAGCAACTGCAATAGCACCAGATTGGCTTACAACTACATCTCTATACGTTAAAATTTGAAATCCATCGGCTGGTTTCCAGTTAACTCCTGCATTATCTGAAGTCCAAATTGCCGAGGTTGAACAAACGACCCAAGCATCTGGGTTGTGAGGAGATACTTGTACTGTAGCAATATCACATTTAGCACCTCCTAAAGCCCAATTTCCGTGCTTTTTGAAAACAATTAATTCCTCGTTATTATTCCATGGAGTATTAGACACACCAGAATTTGTAGTATTTTTCCAACTCTCTCCGCTGTTTTCTGAAACCCAAATATCTCCTTTTCCACTAGCTGTACCAACCACAATTCTATCAGTACTTGAAGTTCTCTCAAACCCATGAATAGCAGTTGACATAACTGATGTTCCTATACTACCTGTAATATCAGAACAGGAATTATTTGACGGAACGTATCTTCTAACTCCAAATTTTCCACATGCTAAATAAAGACGGTTTCCTAATACAGTGATTGATTCGACTACATTTGGTACTCCTGAAATTTGAGTTGCTACAGGCGTACTATTCAAATTACTTATACGCCATAATCCTTTGTTTTCTATAGAAGAATCATTACCCCATAAACCTACATAAACAGTATTTGCATCATCAGGAGACATGGCCATAGCTCGTATAAAAACACTGCCACTAAAGACATTTAATCTACTCCAACTCTCTCGGTTGTTAGTAGAAATCCATACTCCGTCTTTATAAGTTCCAGCAACCCAAGTTGATCCACTTACCCATTGAATTAAACTTGGGTCAGTAGAACGTGGTCTACCAGTTGGCAAAGGCTTATCACTATTTTGTGCTGAAAAGGAAATGTCTGAAGAATCTTCATTCCATGAATCTCCTCCGTTTGATGAAGAAATCACTACGCCTCCATTACCTTTGAAACCAGTTCCACCAACGATAATCGTAGATCCATTTAAGTTAATAGCATTAAGAGTTGCTATTTTTTGATGAGAATCATTATATCCCATCCCACGAGCAGTTGATATAAAGTTTTTACCATAATTAGTTGATGTACCAGTACCTCCAATATCTGCTCCAAAATAGATTTTACCTGGTACATTAGGGTCCCATGTTACTACATTAGGATATCCACCACCTACAGGTCCTGTCTGCTTAAAACTTATGGGACCTGTATCAGGATTAGATGTTGGGAGATCATTGTTTTCTTCTTTAACATCTATTCCAGTCAAATCTTTTTCTTGACACGAAACTAAAGAACTAGTTACGATAAAAATCACACAAAATATTAGTTTAAATTTATTTGAAATTATTTTCATATCAATTTTAGTTTTCAAATTATATTAGTATATAATTATTTTTTAATCTTTACCTTTAACGTCTTCAAAGGTTTTAATCATTTCATCAAGTTTTGACTTATTGGTTTTTGCTAAATTTTCCTGTTCACCTGCATCATTAGTCAGATTGTAAAGTTGGTATTCTTTTAAACTTCCAGTTTCAATGTTTTGTTTTTTCATAACCCCAGGCCCATTATGAGGAGGAATCATGACCCAATTTCCTTTTCTAAGTGCTGTTTTAGACATAGCTTCAATAACAAGCTCTGTTCTTTCTTTAGAACTTTTACCTAATAATGTATTCATTAAATCTTCACTATCGGTTTGAGGTATATTTATATTTACTAAACTAGATAGTGATGCCAATATATCAATTTGAGTTACTAAGGCTTTGGAAATTCCTGGTTGAATTTTTCCTTTCCAATAAGTTACGAAAGGAACGTGTGTACCTGCTTGATACAGACTGTATTTTCCACCTCTAAACGGACCCCATGGTTTATGACTTCCAATCTTTTCAACCGCGTCATCATAATATCCGTCATTTAACACTGGCCCATTATCACTTGTAAATATGATAAGTGTATTATCTAATATTTTTTCATCCTTTAGGGTTTTCATTAATTGACCCAGAGTCCAATCTGCCTCTACAATTACATCTCCGCGAGGACCCATTCCAGATTTTCCCACAAATTTTGGATGTGGTGTTCTTGGGACATGTGGTTGTTGTAATGCATAGTATAGGAAGAAGGGAGCGTTTTTGTTGTTTTTCACAAATCCTTGTGCTTCTTTCAAAAAGGTATTCGACATATCAGTGTCTACCCACTTTGCTTTGGCTCCACCTTTCATAAAACCAATTCTTGGAATACAGTTTACGATACTATTATTATGGGTATGATGCCATTTCATTTCCAACAATTCTGGATTATCAACTCCTGTTGGTTCGCCTTTAAAATTCTCTTTATAACTAACCTCAATAGGATCTTTAGGGTCTAGATTAACGACGCCACCATTTTCAATGTAAACAGTGGGAACCCTGTCTTGTGTGGCCGCCATTATAAAAGAATGATCAAAACCTACTTCATTTGGTCCAGGTGAGATGTGCTTATTCCAGTCTACATTTCCATCTCCAAGTCCTAAATGCCATTTACCTATTATTCCTGTGACATAGCCAGATTCTTTCATGACTTTAGGAATGGTTATTTGATTTGAATCAATTAATAGAGGTGCTGATCCTGTTAATATTTTAGCATCCTTTTTTCGCCAAGGATACATTCCTGTTAATAAAGCATACCTACTTGGTGTGCATGTTGCAGAGCTTGCATATCCATTTTCAAAAACCAAACCTCCTGCTGCTAAGCTATCCATATTAGGAGTATCAATTTCACCGCCGTTAAATCCTACATCTCCATAGCCAAGATCATCCATATAAACAATTATTATATTCGGCTTCTGGTTATTTTGAACAGTTTTTTTCTTTTTTGCACTACAGGATGTTAATAAAAATAACACTAGTAAAAAAGGAGTTACCTTGAGAGAGTAAGACATATGTTGCTTCATCTTTAAATTTTAATCGATTAATTGAGTTTAACTCATATTTTAAACTAAGTATTTTTTAATACTCATTATAGGAATGATTGGTTATTTGCTAAATATTTTGAAGATATATCCAACAATGTATTTGCATAACCCATTGATAAGAGGAGATTTCCTTTTAAGGATTAATCAGCATTTACTTCATAATAGTTTTTTTTAGCAACAAATGTTATTTCATAAACAACACAGTTACAAATGATCAAAAAAAATTATAACGTTTCTACAATAAACAATACATCCGATTGAATTCTATTTAACAAATTTTTGATTACTGTATTACCTTAAAAATAGTTGGGACAACAAAAGTGTCATTACTAGCTTTAAGTGTCTCTGTACGTTCCCTTCTAGCTATTAACTCGAGTTTGAAATCTCCAACAGTATTAAAAGTAATAGTATCTATTAGTCTCTTGCTGAGGTCACCATCTCTTTGAAGCGTACGACTTCTAATTGTTACTTGGTCCGATTCATCATCTTCATTGGTAACTACTCGAAAAGTTGCGTTATCTGGTCTGGCATTATTGTTTGGTAAAACATTACTGAGGTCTTCAATAACTAATTTATCACCAGTATTTAATGTCACATTAGATACGTTTTCATAATCTAAAATCGTTCCATTCAAATATCTAATTTCGGGTTTTGCCACCACAGTATCGTATACGTCAAGGGAAAATTCATGTTCAGCAATCCATTTTCCATTCACATTTATGGTTTGTATAGTATCCCTAACTGGGGCATTTAAAATAAAATCAAAGGTTTCATAAATGTATGATGTCGAATCCGCAAATTCACCATAGTATTTTATTTTTGTGTCACTATTACCTTTCTTAAACAAAATATGAACTGTCTTATCATTTGAAATATTTGATATAGGTTCTTTAATGTAACTATCATGTTTAGGTAAGTTATTAGGTATTGGTCCATCTAAAAAGAATGTATTTTCGGGAATAGTCCATTTAGTAACCAAGACGCCTGCTGACACATCACTAAAAGAGAAATATTGGTCAACCTGTGAGTCTCTAATTACGTTAGCACCAGATGACATTGTAATAAACAGATCTGTAAATGATTGTGGTTCTTCGTAATCATTATTTTCACAACTAGTAAATATTATTACTGGCAACGAAAACAAGACCAACAATTTGTTTTTTATGTTATTCATAATTTTTAGATTATTAATTTGCGTTTAAATTAGAATTAATTTCATCTTGAGGTATAGGAAAATAAGCATGTAAAGAGCTATCAAAGTTTTGAGATCCTTCTAAATGATCTTTTAAATGAGCCTCCAGTGTTCTTCTGTTTTGGTTTGATTGAATATTATTTGGATTTCTAAGTGTTTCTAAAGGAGGTACCTCTCCTGTTGGTACAATGAAACATCTGAATCTTACTCCATGATCTCCATTTATATTTTGTCTATAATGGTAGGCATCATATTCTGGTTCTGCAATAGCTTGTAATTGTTCTTTCCAAACGCCCCAACGTCTTAAATCAATATATCTTTCACTTTCTAAAGCTAATTCTAGAGGCTTTTCAGTGAATCTTAAATGATTTCTTAAATTATCAATATTTACAGCTTCTTGCCCATTATTAGAATCTAAATCTATATCATCTATATAAGTAGAACTTCCATTAAATTCACCTATTCCTGAGTTACCTAATAAAATAAGGTGGGATCTCTTTCTAATTCTATTTATGTATCTTAAAGCCTCATCTAAATTGCCTTTCTCAATCATACATTCAGCGTATAATAAATAAATTTCAGCTAAACGAATCACAGGAATATTTATACCTGATCTGTTATCTATGCTTGGATCTTGATCTTCTCCTGCACCATTGTTATTTGTATTCCAACCTGTGAATTTTTTCCAAATATTTGGAGATGCTTTTGAGTGTGCCCTAGCGGTTCTTTCTGTCCCGTATTCTGCAGCAGTGACCCCATACATTGGCGAATCTGGATCATCTACAGAACTTATAGAATTTGCCATGCGAAAACTATATTTTCTTAATACATCTTGATCAACCCCTATAATATTACCATTTGACCCGTCATATACATTTCTATCAACAAGATTTGCAGGATCCATAGGATCTGGCGCTTCTCCACGATATTTAAGGGTTATCCAAGATGAAGGTTGAATTACTCGATTTGTATTTAAAATTGATGATATGCTTTGAGAAACATTTTTCTCATCTATACCTTGTTCAACTCCAATTTGTTTATAATTGATTTCAAAGATAGATTCTCGATTAAATTCATCGATACCTGTAAAACATTTTTCTAAATTATCAACTAAACCATAATTGTAATTATTAATTACATTAAATAATATTGGTTCAGCACTAGCAAAATCGTTTTCATTCATAAAACTCTTAGCAATTAACGCTTCACAAAAGCCTGCTGTTACTCGCCCTAGATTTCCTGATCCAGCAACTTCATGCCAATTGTTGTAGGTTTTTGGTAAATTATCTAAACCATATTGCAAATCTGCTCTATAAAAGTTTTTAATATCCTCAGATGAAGAAAATGATTGTTGAAATTCATCAAAAGATTTAGGAACTGTTTCAAATAATATTACTGAACCATTATTGTATGAATTATGCAACACATAATAAAAGTAACCTCTAAGGGCTCTTGCTTGAGCTAAAATTTTAATCCCTGATTCTTGTGTGCTTTCGTCAGTAAAAGTTGTTTTTAAGTTTTCATAGGCATCAATTACTTGATTTGCTCTAAATATGCCTAGATAGCAGGCATCCCATTTATCTTGAACTTCGTCTGTAGTTAAGTCGAAGGTTTGATTATAAATAGGGTTTCCTGATACGTTATTTCTTTGCGTACCTGGAACAGCAACATCTGTACGATAAGGTTCGAATAAAATACCTAAAATATTTTGATCTCTTAAAGTGGCATATACAGCATTTAAGCCCGCATTCAAATCACCCGTGTTAGTCCAAAAACTCTCATTTGTAAGTGCATTTGGATTCACTTGATCTAATTCATTAGTACATGATTGTAATGCAAACACAAGTATGATAAGAGGAATTATTCCATTTTTTAATGTCTTTTTCATCTTTAAATAAGTTTTATTTGTTTGTGTATTTATTATATCCATCTTCTTTTTTTAATTAAAATTGAAGTTGAATACCTAGTCTATATTGTGCAGTAAGCGGGTATCTACCTTGATCTATACCACGAGTACTTAAACCATTACCTCCTACTTCGGGATCAAATCCCGTATAATCTGTAATGGTAAGTAAGTTCTGTCCTTGAATGTAAATTCTAAACTTACTAAACCCTAAATTATCGAGTAATTTTTTAGATAAACTATATCCTAAAGACACATTTCTTAATCGGATAAAATCTCCATCTTCTAAAAAATAGTCAGAAGCACCTCTATATGATCTTGAGTTTGCTCCATCATACCAAGGAATATCAGAACTAGTATTTCGTTCTGTCCAAGAATAGAATAAATCTCTGTGTGTTCCTACTTGATAAGCATACGCTCTACCACCATTCATAACCTTTGCACCAAATGCGCCATACCACTGCATGGTAAAGTCAAAACCTTTATAGTCGGCTGAGATGTTTAAACCTGCTTCCCAATCTGGTGTTCCACTACCCGCGTATTTTCTATCATCATCATCAATAATTCCATCACCTGAGTCTGGAATACCATCTCCATCCGTATCTACGGTTAATTGATCTACATACCTAAGCTCTCCTATTTGAGCACCCGGATCAATTTCTTGGTATGCTTCAAGTTCTTCTTGAGTTTTTATTACCCCATCTGTTTCTCTTAAAAAAAATGCAGCAGCTTCATACCCTTCTGTAATAACACTTACTAACTCACTAGAACCTGCATTAGAAATAAAACTTCTGTCTAAATATATTATTGGATTATTTAAACTTGTTTTAGTGACTAAATTTTCATTACTTGTGTATGTGGCAGCAACGTTCCATTTAAAACCAGAATTTATGTTTCTATGCTTATATTTTAGGGCATATTCTACACCTGTATTCTGCATATTACCAACATTAAAAACGGTATTTCTAAATTGTCCATTAACACCTGTAGAAGGCGGATTTATAACTTGATATAATAAATCTTTCTTTTCATTCTTGTAAACATCTGTACTAAAAGTTAATTTGTTTTTGAAAAGTCCTAAGTCAAAACCTACATTTGTTTCTGTATTTGTTTCCCATTTTAAATCTTCATTTGCATATTCACGTTGTGTAGTTCCAAGAACAATAACACCAGCATTAGGATTATTAAGGTCTCCCGAAGCATTATCACTTCCAAAAACATAATCGCTACCTACTTGAACAACTGTTTGATTGCTATAAGGATTAAACCTGTCATTACCAGTAGTACCATAACTAATTCTCATTTTAAAAGAGTTTACTGTTTTTTTCAATGGTTTCCAAAAAAGTTCGTCTGAAATATTCCAACCTGCAGATACAGAAGGGAAAAAACCCCACCTATTATTTTTCCCGAATTGTGAGGAACCATCATATCTACCACTTGCACTAAAAAGATATTTACCATCAAAATTGTACTGTATTCTAGCAATGTTACCTACTAGAGTTCTTGTATAATCTAATCCTCCAGACTCTATTGTTCCTGGATCTGAATAATTATCTAATACAGTAATAGCAGAGTTTAAATTTGATCTTTTTTCCACGCTATAACCTTCATTTTCCGTTTTTTCAAAAGAGGTTCCTAATAAAAAATTAAAATTATGTTTCCCTATTTTTTTTTTATAATTAAGAAATTGTTCTGATGTAATTTTAGAAAAAGCTATATCTGTTAACCTGATGGATGTAATATTATCTGGGTTAGAAATTAAATTCCCGTCTGTATCAAAAACATCAAATCGTGGAACTATCCTTTCTTGTTTCTCATCTGAATATGTAGCTCCAAATCTTGCAGTCAATTTTAATGCTTTAGTAGCATCAAATTCTAATTGAATATTACCCGTATGTGTATTCTCATTTCTTTCATCTGAAGTTTTAAAAGACCGGGCTTGATTTGCAATACGTCTTGCATCATTTAGAAAAAAATCTTGATTTGGATTATCTACTGCACTTGCCACATTAGTTAATGAATTAGTATCTAAATTTATTTGGGGTGTAAAAGGTCTTAAACGATAAATTCTATTAATGATACCACCTATAGGTACTAATTTCTCATCTCTTCTTAAGGATAGACCTGTTATAATCTTCCATTTACCTTTCGTAAATTGTACATTAGACCTGACATTGTATCTTTTAAAATCTGAATTATAAAAAACACCTTCTTGACCAAAATAATTACCATTAAGGTTATACGTTAAACCTTCTCTACCACCAGATAAATTTATTGAATGATTCTGAATAGGAGCCAGATCATTTAACAATAGTTTATCTAATTGACTGTTATTTGTGAAATTACTTGGGTTTCTATGAATATCTCCATCAACACTACCTTTTATCTTAACTTGGTTAATTGCCTGACTTGTAAGTTGGAAGTAAGTATATTCTTCTTTGGTCATCGTATCAAACTTTGGGTTAATATCTTGAACGCCATATTCCGAATTTACACGAATACTCATTTGACCTACTTTCCCTTGTTTAGTTGTTATTAATATAACACCACCAGCACCACGAGTTCCATATATTGAAGCAGATGCAGCATCTTTTAATACATCAATGCTTTCTATTTCACTAATACTTAAACCAGGATCTTGATTAAAAGGAATTCCATCTACCACATATAATGGTCCGTTTTGTCCATCAATTAAAGAACTAAAACCACGAATTAATATATTTGCTTCTTCTCCTGGCGCACCAGATGAAGACGAAATATTTACACCTGCAATTTGACCTTGTAACGCAGTACCTAGATCAGAGGTAGTTACTTTTTCTAATTCTTCTGCTTTTACGCTTCCTACAGCCCCAGTAACTTCTTTTTTACGTTGTGTACCATAACCAACTATTACAATTTCATCTAATGTAGAAGAATCTTCTTCCATATTCACATTAATAGTTGTTTGATTATTTATTAAAATTTCTTTACTTACAAAACCTAAATAAGAAAATACTAATGTTTGTCCTTTTGTTGCATTTATAGAATATTTCCCATCAAAATCGGAAACAACACCATAACTAGTTCCTTTTATATTTATAGAAACACCTGGTAAAGGTTGACCAGATTCTTTAACAGTACCTGTTATTTTTTTAGTTTGTGCTTGTAATGTATTTACACTTAATGAGAGAAAAAAAGCAATTAGATAAACCCTGACTTGCAAGGTTAAAAATAGCTTTTTTTCAAGAAGTTTAGTTTTCATATTTGTTTAAGTTTAATTTCTTAGTTTCAATAAATTGATTAACACAAATGTATAATAGACCTATCATTTAAATCAGGTCAAATCATTCAATCGATAGGGGGAATAAATCAAAACACCATGTAATCCCTTTAAAATAGATGTTTTACATAAATTTAACTACCGAATAATTCCCTGACATATATACTTTTAAAATTTATGCAATTAAAGAAATTTAATAATTTTTACCTCATTAAATTAATTTTTAAAAATGAAAGTTTTGAAGGCAATCGAAAAAAGATTGTTGTAAATACGAAAGAAAAATTAAAGAAGGTTATCAGATAAATAAAATAATTATTGTAACTAGATTTATACTCATAAAAATCACCTTGAACTAATAATGTTCAATTTTATTTAAATATATATTACATATAATTAAAATTATTTTATATTCTTCTCACTTTGTAACTTGATTCTTGATTTGTACTTGGAGGGAACGCACCCAAACTGTTTTTTGAAAGAAACCTTGAAATATTTGTAATCGTTGAACCCAACACGCATGGCTACTTCTGCCATTTTAATGTCCTCCGTAAGAATTATTTCGGCAGATTTTTTTATTCTTATAGATCGAATAAATCCTGTTAAAGAAAGGCCTGTAAGTGATTTAATTTTTCGATATAAAGTAGATTGGCTCATAAAACAAATATCAATTAAACTATGAATTCCAAATTCTTCGTTTGTAAGGTTATCTTCTACTGCTGTAATTACTTTATTGATAAATACACTTTCTGAATCATCTTCATCTACTTTTGAAAAAGTTGGCTCAAACCTCACTTTATTCAAAAAATATTCTCTTGTTTTTGATCTATTTTGAAGCAAAGTAGTAATTCTTGCTTTTACAATTTGTGGATCGAAAGGTTTGGTTATAAAATCGTCAGCACCTGTTTTTAGCCCTTTTATTTCATACATGTTAGATGACCATGCTGTGAGTAAAATTACTGGAATATGAGACGTACTAATGTTTGATTTTAAGCTTTTACAAGCTGTTAAGCCGTCCATTACAGGCATCATAATGTCACATAAAATTAAATCACAATTTTCTTTTGAGGCTATTTCTAAACATTGCTTCCCATTTTTGGCTTCTAAAACATTATATGTTGGAGATAAAAATTGACGTAAATAGTTTCGAATTTCTCTATTATCATCTACAATTAAGATCGTATTTTCCTTTTGATCAACTTCCAAGTTTTTAATAGACAAATCATTAAGATCAAGTTTTTCATAAATTTCAATTTTATCCGTATTCTTAATATTTGTATCAATAACGCTTGGAGGGTAATTAGCGGATAATGGAAATTTAATTATGAACTCAGTCCCATTGTTTTCACTACTAATTACTTCTATTTTACCATGATGCAATTCCACAATTTTTTTGGTAAAGCTTAAACCAATACCACTACCAATAAAATGGGAAGTATTTGTTGTTTGTATTTGATAAAAGCGATTAAAGATTTTATCTTGAAATTCCTTACTCATCCCAGAACCATTATCTTCAACCTTTAAAACACAGAAATCATCAACTTCTTCTACGGATAATTTTATACTCCCATCTTTCTCGGTAAACTTAAAGGCGTTTGAAATTATATTACATAAAACAATTTCAATCTTATTCCTATCAAAAGGAAAAATAATAGAGTCCTTCGATTTACTATAAGTATATTCAATGTTTTTATCTGAAGCCTGTTCTTTAAAATAAAGAAATACTTCCTCTGTAAATCTAGCAAAATTTCCATCACTAACATTAAGTCTTAAAAGCCCATGGCCTGCTTTTCTAAAATCGAGTAGTTGGTTAATAAGGTTTAGTAGTCGCGTTGCATTTTTATCTACAGTTATAAGTTTATCAGCAATATCTGCTTTTAAACCTTTCATAGAAATAAGATCTTTAATTGGCCCAGTTATTAAAGTAAGTGGTGTTCTAAATTCATGCGATATATTTGTGAAAAATGTAAATTTAGCTTCACTTAATTCTTGCTCTTTTTTTAATGAATTACGTAATTTTGATTGTCTTAAAAGCATAAAATAGAAACTAGTAATAACACAGGCAAATATTATAAAATATAGTAAATAAGCCCAAGGACTAAGCCAAGGTGCATAATTAATTTTTATAAATAGCGATTTAGGAGTTGACCAATCTTGTAAATTGTTGGAAGAACTAATAAGTAGTTTATAATTTCCTGGTGGCAATCCCACAAAATGAACTTCATTCTGTAGCTTTAGATTTACCCAGTCATTTTGAAAACCTTCTAATTTATACCGATAATTATAAACCTTATTTGCGAAATTAGAACTTGCAAAACCAATCGTGAAGGATTTTTCTTTGTGTGTAAATTCAATTTCATCTACATAACTAAAGTCTTTATTTAAATTTACAAATTCGTATTTAGGATTGTTTGGTGATACTATTTCATTATTCACCAACAAATGTGTAAGAATAATATCATTATTTAATGAAATCTTTTTTTGTATTTTACTCGGATTAAAATATGTTAAATTACCTAGTCCTCCAGCATATATATTTGAGTTATTATCCTTAAAAAAACTTCTAATATTAAACTGTGATGTGTAGACACCATCATTCTTTCCATATTCAACAAAAGACTTATCATTTATATTTAAACACACCAAGTTTGTAGTCGTCGTTAGCCATAATTTATTTTCAAAATCTGTAATCCCGCAAATAAAATCATTATAGAGCCCATCTTTTTTTGAGAATTTATCAATTAATTTTAAGAAAGTTCCATTGTATTTTAGTTGCAAAAGCCCCTTAGGTGTACCTAGCCAAATATAGCCGTTGTTTATAAAAATACTATTTATTATTGCTGGTAGAGCTTCATTGAATAACTCTGAATGGTGAATGAATTTTTTATTTTTATAATCATACAAGTAAAGACCGTTATAAGTACCAAGCCAAAGATTATTTTGATTGTCTCGAACTATAGACGTAATTCGGTTACTTCTTAAAGATTTTTTTTCATCTTTATTCGTGAAATATTCCTTAATAACTGGGTTTTGGGGATTGGAAACATCAATTTGAAGTAAGCCTTCTTTTTGAGTACCTACCCAGATCAATTCATTATTTTCTGCTAAATAAGATGTTGCTAAAGGTATTTTTATGGAACTTAATCTTTGTGCTTTCGCATTCATTAAAAAGCACTCATCTGGAGTTCCTACATAATAAATTGCATTGTTTTCATAAATAGATAGCACTTTTTTATTTCCAATTTCTTTTACTTGATTAAGGGTTGATAAAGAGTCTCCAACAAATAAGCCGTTACGCAAAGTTCCTAGCCAAAAGTTATTTTTTTTTAAAACAGAAAGTATAACCAAGTTATTCTTTAATATTGAATCTTTAACAACTGCATCTAAATTGTTGAAACCTCTTCCTTTTGTTAATTTTATTATACCTCCTATTCCTGAAGCAATCCACAAAACATTATCTTTATCTTTATGAATATTGATTACAATATCATAATTAACTGTTTTTTTGTTATTTGGAGGATATACTAAATTAACCTTTTCAAATTTTTCTAAAGTATTATTTTTTCTGTATAATCCGCTTCCCCATGATCCAATCCAGAGATTATTTGCAGTATCTAGAAAAAGCGTTGGGAAGAAATCAGTTTCAATTCCTGTGCTAATTTTATGAAGGCTTTGTTTATTAAGATCTAATTGAAAAACTTTTTTATCTTTTCTTATTTCATCTGAAAATGTACTTATCCATAAGCAATTTCGTTTTTTGTCTTCAACAATATCTGTTATTATCGAGGATTCTTCATCCAGTTTAAATGAAGAAATCTGCTTATCTAAAATATCGTATTTATTTATAGAATTTTTAGACCCATACCACATATTTCCATGTATGTCTTTTATTATGCTTAATACCTGTTTAAAAGGATAATGTTTTAGCCTTTTATTATAAGTATTATTAATAATAAAAAGACCATTTTCACTTGTTCCTACCCAAATATTTCGTTCCGAATCTTCGTTAATTGAAAGAATTCTTAACGGGGCTTTTATATTTCCAGTTAGAATTTCATTAAAATTATCTAATTCTCCGGTCTTTAATTTCATTCGAGATAAACCCCCACTTTTGGTTCCAATCCAAAGATTATTTTTGCTATCTATAAATAGGGTTTCAATATTTTCATTGTGAAGTCCTGGATATTCTGGTCCTGGTTTAATAGTTGTAAAATTAACCCCATCATATTTAATAAGGCCGTTTTCTGAAGCTATCCATTTTAAATTTAGTGAATCACTTACCACCTGTGAAACGTAATTATGGGAAAGACCTTGTTCAGTTGATATATAATCAATTAAATAATCCTTATTAAATTCTTGAGTATACCCCAAAAAGGAATAAAAAATTAACAAAATTAACAACAACTTCTTCATCTAGTATATTATTTTAAAGCAACGTATATTTTTATTCATTATTTTACAAAATTTCCATAACCACTAATTCCTTATCTATATTACATTTTAAAATGCTTTATTATTTAGTTCCACCATTGCCAGTCTTTAGCATGTTTCTTTAAATAAACAATAGCATCCTTACTTCCGTAATACCTAACAGCTCCTGATGGCATATAAATAACACATACAGATCTACCGCTTAATGATGCCTCTATGTAATCCTTAAAATGATAATCTTTAGCAATATAAACATTTCTAAACTGAAGCAAATTTTTTCGCCATTTTACAATATCGCCATGAGCATCTCCATCTGCAACAAAGGGTAAAACTCCTTCCCATCGTTCTTTATAGGGGAAATGTCTAACCCAATCTATATTTCCAAAATGTGCAGCAGGAACCGCATTATATCCGTTGTCACCAGGCAAACCATCATTATATATTTGGTAAGCATTAATTATACTATAATCGAGTTCTGGATAAAAAAGTGTTCCTGATTTTAAACTCTGTATTGGATGTATTACTTCTCTTTTAAAATCATACCAAGTTAGCCCTAACTCTCCAGCTTTAAATGCATTTTTATATATTTGAGATTGGAAGGTAGAAAGGTTTGGTGGTATTAAAAAATTGGAAACATGATCTGCTTTTTGCTCATTTGGCCATATCAAATTATGACTATAATTTTCTGGTAACTCTAGAGCTTCTAGTGGATATCCCTTTTGTTTTACATATTTTCTGTTCTTTTCTGCCAGTAAACTTATTCCTTTATTTAAATCTATATTTTTAATTTTAGATTTAACGCCTATCAAATTGAGTTTCATATCAACAATGGAGTCAATCATCCCTGTTCCTCCAGAGGGACTTTTATGATAGGATTGAAAAATAGAATACTTACCTTCAGGAATAGTTTTTATATGTTGCTTTCTTTGCTTAGGAGTTATCGCTGAAGTAGCATTACCTGTAAGGTCCTCTAATGTTGAAACTGCATAATAAGTACTGTATATTCTAGATTTCCAACCTGGTATATCGCCAAAACCACCATCATAGTTTTGAAGAGAATTTAGCCATTGAATACATTTTTCTGGGTTTTTAGGCTTAGCATTCAGTACTTTTAACGCTTTTATCGCAGACCATGTATACCAAACATCTGAATGATTACTTGATTCTTTACTATCGGGACTATAACGAAACCCTCCTTCATCAGTCTGACAGCTTTGAATCCATTCTATACATTTTTCAGCATAGGGAATTTCCATACCTAAGCTGTTAAGCGTCAAAATAGCATAACTAGTAATTATCACATTTGTTTCAATATTTGTTGGAGTAGGAGAATCAGTGACATCATCTACAAAAGCACCATTTTTTGCTTGACGTTTTTTTAAATAGTTTTCTATATAATAAATATTTGAAACACTTCCATCTAGTAATTCAATTGCTCCTAACATATGCCATAAAGAAGGAATATCGAAAAAATACCCTTTTTTATAATCTCTTAATTCCAAATAATTTTTTCTCGGTTTAAACTGAATATTCCAGTTTTGATTTCGTTTTACTCCTTCTTCAAAATTAATATCTGAAATATTATAAAGATTATATAAATGTGCTTTTTGAAAAAAAGACCAATACCATGGACCATTTTTTCTGGAATTTATTTCAATCCAAGATCTATTCCCATTTTCAAAAGCTTCTTTTTCTCTTGGAGTTTTGACCCTTAAAATTTTAAGAGCATGAATAGCAGGATAGTTCCAAGCCAAATCTGTATATTCTTTATTATGAGGACCGAAAGCTCCATTTTCTTTTTGGTGCGCTAATATGTAAGAAACTGTTGAGGAAGCATCTATATATTTTTGCTGAGAAAAACCTATAGTTGAAGCTATAAAAATATATAAAACTACAGTTATTTTTAAAAACTTGTCCATAGAAAATAAACTATTAAACTTTATTTACTCTTACTAAAAAACTCTACGTCAAAACGTGTCTTTTCTATCAATTTCTCAATTTTCTCAATAATTTCTGGCTGTTTACTCGCAATATTATTTGTTTCTCCGATATCTGTACTCAAATCGTACAGTTCTAGCTTAGAATCAGGGCTTTTTGCTATACTTTGACGTACTGCTTTCCATTTACCCATTCTAACTGCTTGACTATCGAAAGAGTTTCTTTTTTTAGGATCATCTCCTTCTTTCCAGCCGTAATGATATTTATAAAATTCCCAATATAGAAAATCATGTTGTTTCTGCTTTTTCCCCATTAATTCATTTAAAAAAGATATTCCGTCAATATTTTCAGGAGGTTTAACACCTGCAATTTCACAGGCTGATGGAAGAAAGTCTGAAAAATCCGAAATTAAATCGCTAGTCGTGCCTGGTTTAATTTTACCTGGCCATCTGGCAATCATAGGCGCTCTTATACCACCCTCATAAAGATCTCGTTTAAAACCTCGAAAAGGACCATTACTATCGTAGAATTTGTTTACATTAGGAGTTGGTCCATTATCACTTGAAAAAATTATAATGGTATTTTTATCAATATTTAAACTTTTTAATTGCTTTATAATTTTCCCAATATCTGAATCCATACGAGTAATCATCGCAGCGTAATTCTTTATTGGTTGTGGTAGATCTAAATCTGAATATGGAGCATCATCTGGAACTTGATATTTTCCGTGCGGAATAGTATAAGGGAGATATAAAAAGAATGGTTCATCCTTATTTTGTTTTACGAAATCTAGTGCCTTATTTGTAAAAAGATCATGGGTATATTCTCCCTGTTTACTGTCCATATTTT
>Ga0115565_10000072_pt1 | contig 83395 bp, 73 predicted proteins | sample COGITO_mtgs_1105_FD_87199 | JGI IMG/M metagenome (GOLD analysis project Ga0115565, IMG submission 87199) | Pelagic marine microbial communities from North Sea - COGITO_mtgs_110530 | ecosystem: Environmental > Aquatic > Marine > Epipelagic | place: Germany:Helgoland, sampling site Kabeltonne... | reverse complement strand
TGTTGAAACTGGCACAATGTGTCTTGGTGTTCCTGAAAACACAGCCGAAATTCCATCAAGAAATAAATTTGTTCTATCAAAAAATTTATAGCCACTAATATCTATGGCTTGATTTGATGTGTTTATAATCTCTAAAAACTCATCTTCAGTACCACCTAAACCATCTCCATTTGCATCTCCTGTTGTTGGACCTGGACTTGCAAAAATTTCATTTATTACCAAATTATCTCCTGTAGGTAAACTTGGGATTTCTCCTGGACTTTGGTGCTGACCATTTAATCCTAAATGATAACCAAAATCTCCAGTTATTGTTGGATATCTGGTTAATGATTGATTTTCTTCTCCTGATAAATTAAATGTTTCAGCTACAGCAGGAGTACCCTCTGTTCTGCCATTTGCAAATTCAATATTATCATCATCAAAAGTTATTAAAACATTTCCTAAACCATTACCATCATAAAGCGCATCTGTAACAGTAATAATTTCACCATTATTTGTTAAATTTAAATTTCCAGAAGAGGCTGTTTCAAAAGTAACTGTTGGCAAATCTTGTCTTATATCAGATAAAGTTCCACCACCACCAAACACAACATATATACCTCCTGCAGGTATTACAACAGCAGTTTCTGCAATACCATCCTCATCATCATCTCCTACAATATGCCTTGGCTCATCTGAACCTGGTAATAAAGCAAATTTAGTTGCGTCGTATATTTTATAACCTGTAATAACCAAAGGAGTATCTCCACTGTTTATAAACTCTATAAATTCATCGCTAGTTGCACCTCTTGTGCCACTTCTATTTGCATCTCCAGGTTTTGCTTCTTCAACATCTGAAGCAGGGTCAAATAAAACTTCATTTAACACTAATTGTGCAGAAGTAACTGAAGTTATTAAAATAAAAAGTAGTACTAAAATGTAATTTTTTTTCATATTTAAAGGTTTTAATTAATATTTATTTTGTTCTTAAATAAGTTACTATTTTCATCATTTGATTTGCGGAAACTCGCCCAATTAAATCAATATTTTCTTTTGGGGTTTTGTCTCCTATTTCGTAGGTAATGCCAACTGCATTGTGTCCGTATAAAAACCATCCTTTTGAAACTGGTTTGTTGCTGTTCCCAGAAGCTTCGTTTACTCTGTAATTAGGAATATTTTCTTCTAAACCTGCAAACCAGAATCTTATAAAGTTTGGCATTGCAGTAGATTCTCTAGCTTTATTTGTGTAAAATATATCTTTGTAAGTGGAATGAAAATCTAATCCTAAAATAATTTTAGCATCATCTTCTTGAAGCGTTTTAGAAATAAAAGTAACAACATTTTTTACTTCTTGTTGATTATACACAGACCAATCTCTATTTAAATCTACTCCTCCATAATTATGTCTCCAGTGTCCCATATCTACTCCATCTGGATTTAAAATGGGGAAAGCCAAAACTCTATACTTATTTAAAAATTGATTAGACAATTCTGAGTCATTTAAAATAGTTTCTAAAAAACTTTGAAATGCATAATATCCTGTAACTTCTGGTGGGTGCTGTCGTGTTAATAAAACAATGATTTCTTTATTTTTTTTATCGCCTTTATAAATATCTAAAACTGGTAAATCTTTGCCTAAAACAGAACTCCCTACACTTTTAAGTTGTACATACTCTTCTTTTCCTAAAATTAACTTTGTATACCAATTTTTAACATCTTCAGAATTTTCTACTTCTTGTGCAGCTACAGTAATAGGTGTTTCAGATAAATTTAGTTTTACAGTTACTGTTTTTCCTTTTTTAAAAACAACTTCATCATCAATAATTGACCAAGAATCATTAATTTTAACTTTAGGGATGTATCTATGTTTATATTCTTCTGGATAAGAGAATTTAAAATAAAAAGACCTTTTAGTATTACACCAAACCTTAAAAGCATAATAAGCACTATTATTGATTGGACTATTTTCTGGATTTATATAAACAATTGCAGTAGAATCATTTAATTTTTTTGCTCCATTTAATCTAGCTCCATCAAACTTATTGCTCAAATAAATGTCTGTATTTTCTAAATTGTATATTTTTTTTTCTTGAATATCAATTTCTCTAGAAAGTGTATTTACAGCTGTTTTAAAAGCAACTTTTTCTACATTGTCAGAAACAACTGTTGGTTTAGAAGCACCACAGTTTATAAACACCAATGTGTTTAAAGAAATAAAAACGATATTAAAAAACCTTGTACTATTCATATCTTTATTATTAAAAACTCAAAAAAAACTCTTAATTTTTCACAAAAAAGTTAGAAATACTAAATAAAAATTTAAAAGTATTGAAAATATTAAGTAACTTGTGCATACCAATTTAATTTAAAAGAACACACCAATTTGCAATACAATTTAAAAACCCTGCTGTTAAGTTCAAAAGAGTGGAGAATTGAAGAAATTTCAATTTACAAAAAATTATATCTTACCTTAAAAGAACTTATTATAAATGGAAAATTACCTTTTGGAACAAAATTACCAACTTCTCGCTCTTTAGCTGAAGATTTAAAAATTAGTAGAAGTACTGTTTTAAAAGCTTTAGACATCTTATCTTTCGAAAGATTTATTATCTCTAAGCAAGGTGCGGGTTATTTTGTTGACTATAAAGTTAAAAAAAATGATATTAAAGTTCATAAAACTGAAAGCTTAAAATATCCATCAATTTCAAAAAGAGCACGTTTATTTGAGAAATATAGCTCTGTTATAACCGATAATTTTTCAAAAAAAAACATTGCTTTTAGGCCTGGATTACCACCTTTAGATATATTTCCAATAAAAACGTGGAAAAACATTTCTCTTTCTTATTGGAAAACTGCAACACCTACAAACTTATCTTATGCACCTTCAGAAGGTTTGGAAGATTTAAGAATTTCAATCTCTAACTACTTAAAGGTTTACAGAAATATAGATTGCGATTATAAACAAATTGTAATTGTTTCTGGCTCTTTACATTCGCTTTATTTAGTTGGCAATTCTGTTATTAATACAAATGACAAAGTAATTATGGAAAACCCAACTTTTCCTAGAGCTTACAACCTTTTTAAAAGTTTAAAAGCTAAAATTATTCCTTGCGAAATAGATAACAAAGGATTAATGATTAACTCTATTAAAGATACTAATGCCAAATTAATATATACAACACCTTCTAACCAATATCCATTAGGCATAAAAATGAGCAAAAACAGGAGAATTGAATTATTAAAATGGGCTAGTAAAAATAATTCATTAATTATTGAAGATGATTATGACCATGAGTTTAGTAATTGGGAAAAGCCAATACCTTCTTTATTTAGTTTAGACAAAGAAGATAGGGTTATTTATCAAGGTACTTTTAATAAATTATTGCATCCATCTTTAAGAGTGGGTTATGTAATTCTGCCTAAATATTTATTATGTCCAGTAAAAGCTATTTTTGAGCAATCTAGCAGATTTGTATCTTTATCTAACCAAATGATACTCAATAGTTTTATAACTAAAGACTTTTTAACCAAACATATTAGAAACGTTATTGAAACCTCTATAGAGCGTAAAATTTTGTTTGAAGATTGTACTAAAAAATTTTTAAAAATTCATAAAAAATTTAGTGGGTTACATGTTATTGGTAAATCAAAATCAAAAATTGATGATAAAGTATTATGTAAAAATTTACTCAATAATAATGTTATTGCTTTTCCTTTGAGTAATTATTATATTACAAAAGAACAAAAACAAGGTTTTGTTTTAGGTTTTTCTTCTGTTAATAACAAAATGATTAAAGAAAAAACAAGTATTATGGAAGCTATTTTAAAATAAAAAAGAACCATTTATAATATTGTTTTGATGCATCATAATTTTAATTTTATTCTTTTTTGAATCTATAAATGTGTATTCTGTAAAACACATTTCGTCTTTATATTCATCTAAAATATTTACAGATTTAAAGCCTAATTCTTTTTCAGGATTTTTGTATTTTTCATCTAGAAATAACTGTAATTCAAAGAAAATTTCATCATGATTTTCTTCAAAATAATGAATGGCATTTATTTGAAAAGTATTCATAGAATGTAAATAACTTACACTTATATTATTGGCATAAATATTACAATATCCATCTGTTTCTTTTAAAATATATATTTCTAAACCAGTATCATCAACTTTCCTAAAACCTAAAGTAGATGCTATATAAATGTAATCATCATAATCTCTTGTTTGCATAATTTAAATCTTTATCTAGTTGATAATCGTGTACTTAATAGTAGGTATATTACCATTGAAATTTTCCACTTAAAATAATAATCACTAAATTTAATTATTCTTTTAGCATTTTTATGAAAAAACTATTTTTTTTATTGTTCCTTTTTTCTGCGACTTCTCTTTTATCTCAAGAAAATGGAGCTAGAGGAACCGTAACAAAAAGTAATAAAAAAGATACCATAAAAGGCACAAAAAGAGCTTTAATTATTGGTATTTCAGATTATAGCTCCTCTGACTTAACTTTAAAATATGCTGATGATGATGCAACACTTTTCAAAAATTATTTAACCAAAATTGAAAAAGTTGAGAATGAAAATATAACACTTCTTATAAATGAAGAAGCTACTTCTTTCAATATTTTAAATGGACTCCAAGATTTAATAACATCAACCAAAAAAAATGATATTGTGTATTTGTTTTTTGCAGGTCATGGAGATGTTGTAGACAAAAACAATGTAGAAGAACAACTGGGTTTTTTATTGGCTTATGATGTAAATCAAAATAGAGAATTTTATGGTACACAAGGTGTAATTCCGTTTAAAGATATTAGTTTAACCGTAAATACAATTGCCAGTAAAGATGCAAAAATAACCTTGGTTTTAGATGCTTGTAGATCTGGTTATTTATCTGCAGATGGTGCTCAAAATAATTTAAAAACATTTAATCAATATTTACAAAACTCTACAAAATTATTAAGCTGTAATCCTAATGAATTATCTTATGAAGGAGATAATTTAAAACTGAGCGAAGACAACACTGGACATGGTTATTTTACTTATTATTTAGTGTTGGGTTTAATGGGTGCAGCAGATAATTTAGTGCAAGATAATAAATTGCAATATTTTGAACTTCAAGGGTTTTTAGACACCAATGTAAATTTAGCAACCAACAACAAACAAACCCCAATTGTGAAATCTGAAACCTCTACAGGGGTTTTTAAAGAAGTACTTTCTTTGGATAAAAAAGAAGCTTTAGAGCAGGTACAAAACCCAACAGGTATTCAAAACATATTGGCTTCCAGAAGTAATTTAAAAAGTGATGAAAAAAGTGTAGCACTAAATTCTGATATCATTAAAAAATTTAATGAAGCTTTAGAAAAGGAAAAATATTATGGGAATTCTTCGAGTGCTTTTGAGACTATTAAGCAAGCAATCAAAGAAGCAAAAACAGATGCTAACATTATCAACTTAATGAAAAACAAATTGGTGGTTGCACTCTCTACAAAAGCACAACTTTTGATAAACGATTACATTGGTAATGTAGAAAAATTACCTAATGGAAATGTCTTTCAACAAAATGCGAAATATCTTGATATCTGTTTAGAACTTATAGAAAAAGAGAATTTTAGCTACAACCGAATTTTAACTAGCAAATTATTTTTAGAAGCTTATGCAATCATTAAAAACAAAGAGTTTAACAATTACCCTTTAGCGAAAAAAAAGCTTCAAGAGGCCTTGAAAATAGAGCAAAAAGCCGCTTACGTTTATAATGCTTTAGGTATTGTTTTAAATTATGAAGAAAATTACGAAAAGTCTGGAGAGAACTACCTAAAAGCGAATGAATTAATACCTACTTGGATGTTTCCAATCAATAATATTGGAACTAATTATTTAGAAAAAGCTGATTATAAAAAGGCTTCAAAATATTATAAAAAGGTTTTAGAAATCAAACCAAACAACAGAAATAGCTATAATAATTTAGGAGCAGTTAGTGAAAATTTAGGAAGATATCAAGAAGCAGAAAACTATTTTCATAAAGTAAAAGAATTTGGAGACGAATATTTATCAATCACATTAAGAAATTTAGGAAAATTATATAAAAAGAAAGGAAACATTAAAGGAGCAGAAGACTATTTTTTACAAGCAATTCAAAAAGATTCTACAGATGTTGAAGCATTTTTTGATTATGCAGATTTATTAATTGATGAAAGTATAGATGCACAAAAGGCGTTAGGTTTGCTAAAAAAAGCAATTCAGTTAGAGCCTTTTTTATCCAAAGGGTATGCAAACTATGCTACTTTTTTAAGAAGATTTCCAAAAAATGATAACGATTTGATAAAAGCAGATAGCCTTTTTAAAATTGCTATCAAAAACAATCCTTTTTATACCTGGTCTTACGCAAGTAGAGGCTGGTTATTTCACAAACAAAAAGAAGACGAAAAAGCATTAACTTCTTTTAAAGAAGGCATCAAAATAAATCCTAAAAAGGCAAGTGCTTATTATTATTTAGCCAATTTTTATGAAGATGGTTTGGAAGATAAATTACACGCAAAAGAATTATTTGAAAAATCTTTACAGATAGATTCTTTTTATATGCCTGCTTACAAAGGTTTAGTCAGTTTACTAAATTCAGAAAATAAGCAAGACGTTTCTATAAAAATGTTGGAAAAAGTAATTGCTAGAAATAGACAAGCTCCAGATTTACATGCGCTTTTGGGTGATACTTATTATAGTAAAAAAGAATATGAAACAGCTATCAAAAATTATCAAAAAGCCATTGAAGTAGACAGCACTTATGCTAAAGGTTACACAAATTTAGCCTACAGTAAATTAATTACAAAAGACTATGCAAATGCTTCAAAATACTTTAAATTATCTGCTAAATACAATCCTTATAAAAATAAAGTGGCAGACTTTTCAAAACTGTTTTTACTACAAGCTAGAAGAGCAATTAGAGCAAATAATGTTGAAGAAGCAATCATTATTTTAGAACAAGCTTATAGATTAGATAGAAATATTGAAACCATTTTTGCGCTCACAGAGTTGTATTACTTTACCAATGAAATCGATAAAAAGAAAGCGTTAATTGAAGAATTAAAGAACTTTTCAGCGGGTAAAAGCTGGCAAATAAAAAAATACGCGTTGCTTTCTAAAATTTATATCCATTTTAATGATGCTAAAAATGCTCGTTTTTATTTTGATAAAATGAAACAAATAAACCCAATAAAAAATGTTGTTTTAGAAGCTTTAGTTTTATCAATAAATAATAAAAACAAAGAAGCCAAAGAAAAATTAAAAACAGCGAATCCTTTGCTATTAAAAGAACAATATTTAAAAAGAAAATATAATAGCAATACAATTATCACCATTAAAAAATTACAAGAATGAAAAACAAAATAATCATCAAAATACTTATTTTTAGCTTTTTAACTTTTAGTTTAAATGCAGGCGTAAATCTTAAAAATGGTAATTTTTATATTTCTTACACAGATTTAATACTAAAAAAGTATAAATCTGGCATTAAGAAAATTACAAGAACCTATAATTCTAAATCTACAGATGTTGGTTTGTTTGGTTATGGTTGGGGCACAGAATTCGAAACTTCAATTACACTCTATCCTGATGGAACTTTACGAGTGAGAGAATATGGTGCAGGAGGTCAAAACATTTTTTCTTCTAACTTTATTTCTGAAGATTTAACACAATTAATGATTGACGATTTAATTGAAATAATGCAAACTGAAGGCGATTTAGAGCTAAACCCAACAAGTATTACTAATCAAATTAAAAAACTAAAAAATAATATTGAGTATCGCTTAAAAGCTTGGGACAAGTATGCTGAAAAAGGATTACTAGAAAACCCCACAGATTTTCCTTTAGGTTCTGAATGGGAAAGTTTTACAAGAGGAAATCAAAAAATAACATTAACAGCAGAAGGTTTTGTAAGAAGCCAAAAAAACAAAAACGAAAAAGAGGTTTTTAATTTAGAAGGAAACTTAATTCGTTATGATTTAGGAGATGGGAATTTTACCATTTTAGAATACAATAATCATATTCTTTCTAAAATGATTACAGGTGATGGAACCATCTTAAATTTTGAAACCAATGAAGATGGTTTTGTTACAAAAATTTATTTTAAAGATCAATATGAAGATAACAAATCTTTTTATAAATTTTTTAACGGAAATTTGTTTTATAGTAAGGATATAAAAGGAAATCAATATGAATTTAGTTATGATGAAAAGAAAAATCTAACAAAAATCTTATATAATCCTGTAAGATTTCCTGGAGTTAAAGAAGATGCTATGCTAATTGCTTATCACCCTAAAACATCGTTTACAAAAAGTGTTACGAGTAGAGATGGTAGTATAGTTTCTTATGAATATACTAACTTTTTTAAAGATGATGGCACCAAAGATGATAATCATTATGCAACAAAAGTGATCAAAACAGGCTATGATGGAAATTTAATGACAAATATTTATGAATATTTTATTGGCACAAAAGAAAATGGAGGAACCTATTCTAAAAGAATTGTAACGAACATAAATGGTATTATTACTGATACAGAATACGATGAAATTTGTAGTCTTCCAATTCAGATTTCTAGAGGAAAACATACTACTAATTTTAAATATAACAATCGATGTTTGCTTGTTGAAAAAACTTCTACAAGAGGAGATTCTATTTATTTGAAATACCATCCTGTTTCAGAAAAACTCACATTTGTTAAAAATGAATATGGCACTTATGAATTTACTTATGATGAACGTTTGAATTTAACCTATGCTATAAAAAACAGTAATAAATGGGTAAAATTGGTATATGATGATAACAATAAGATTTTATCGATGATAGATGGAAATAAAGAAACCGAAAAAACCAACGAACTAACTTTTGAATACAACAAAATAGGCAAGCCAATAAAAATAAAAATGAAAGATGCTGGTGCAATTAATGTTACTTATGACGATTCTGGAGAAATAGAAAGAGTATCTAGTGATGATGGCCATAAAATGGCTTTAAAAGTAACACAAGCTTTTCAAAATTTATTGGCTTTGGTAAAACCTTCTGGTGTTAATTTAGGGATATAATTGACCATTGTTTAAATTTTTTGGTTTAGTTTTTGATTTTACACAACTTTATCAATCTTCAAAAACTTACAACAAAAATTAAATACACTACAAATGAAAAAAATAATCTCTTTACTATTTCTGTTTACAGTCTATTTTTCATTTGCTCAAAATGTAAAAGACTATGAATTAGTGCTCAAAGATTTTCATGAAGGTACTATTGAAGATATTATAATTAACAATGAAACTGAAGAAATTATTTCAGTTGATTCTTATGGTAAAATACTAATCCATAATAGCAGAAACTATAAGTATATAAAAACATTAAACATAAATTTTACTGGTTATATAGAAAATATAAGATTGATAAACAAAAACCAGTTAGCCATTTTTTACAATGCTTTTAAAGGAGGTTCATATTTGGAAATTTATGATTTATCAACCAATAAAATTATCAAAAAAATTGAAAATGTATGGCTTACCAATAACAATTCAGAAGACTATCTTGCTTTAGGAAAAAAAAAAGAAGCTGACTATTTTATTGAATTCTACTCAAAATCTCCTTTTATAAAAATCGATTCAGTTGCTACCACTCATAAAGTTAAACACGCTACTATTTCCAAAGATTTTACACAAGTTGCAACTATAGAAAATCTTTTAGACACAAAAGATAAAGAAGGTAATATAGAGCTAAACAAAAATGTAAGCCTTTATAATATTAAAATGAATCAAAAAAGTTTCGAAAAAAACATTACAATTAATAAGTCAGATTATGTGCCATCAACAATTCTTTTTGAAGAAGAAACATTTTTAGTACTCTCTACTCCTTATGAATTGCATCAAGCCCTTTTTGGGATTCCTTGTGGTGCAAAATTTATTAGATACAATAAGACAGATTTTAAAGAAACAAAATTAGATAGTTTCCAATTTTGTTCTAGATATGGAGACACAAAACTTATTGCAAATAGTAAAAATAAAGTTTTAGCCTTTGGAGATAAAAATTATAAAGATTTTATAGAATTCGATTATATAAATGGCGAATATAAAATAACATTTAATGAGGAAAAAGTAAATCACAGAGATGATCAATATCCATCAAAATTTGATCTTGGTATTTTCAATAAAAATTCACAAGAATATGTTTTTATGGATAATTCTAAAATGATAATTTTAGATAGTGATAAAAATTCGCTTATTAAAAATATAAAAAAACAAAATAAATCTAATAATAAAGCATTCTTCTTAAATGATAAATCTTGGATTATTGAAAAAGGTAATAAAAATTTTATCACTAAATATTTTAAATCGGGCTCTTTAGCGAGTTCTAACGATTTTTATAAAATAACTCAAAATTTCAGAAAAATAAATAAACAAGTCGATGCTATTAAAAGCAATCAAATAGACAAAAAAAACGGTAAAATATGGTTTACTTCAAGAAATATGATCTGGAACGATTATAAAAAATCTTATAGTCTTGACTATTCTTCTAGCCGTTTTTATAGTTATGATATTAAAACAGTTACAGTAGATACTATCACAAAATATAAAACCACTAAAAAATTTAGAATAAAAGATTTTAATGGAAAAACAAATGCCTTTCTTTTAGGTATAGAGGATACAGTAATTATTAATAAAGAAAACAATAGTTGGAATTCTACAGGTAAACTAATTGTAATAGATAAAGATGGTTCTTATCCTTTAAGTATAGATATTAAAAAGTACTCCAATCTTGAATATGATAAAAATTATAAGTTTTCAGAAAATGGAGAATTCTTATGTTTAAGCAATGATGGTAATATTATTATTTTAGATTGGAAAAAAAATAAAATTATTTTTAAAAAAGCTGTTGATTGGACTCAAAAAATAATCCCAGTAAATAATACTAATTTTTTAATAACAAATCAAGGTTATAAGGGTGAAGAAGGAAATAGAAAAGTTTTCAACACCAACACTTTAATTAATTACAAAAACAATGAGTTTAAAATGGAAACTCCAGAAAATTTTTCTATCAAAGACGCTGCTTTTGCAAATGGAGTTTTTGTAAAAATGAATAGCAGAAATCTTTGGATTAATTCTAAAAATATTCCGTTAGAAAACACTCCTTCATCAATATCTTTAAGTGATGATGGTAAAAAATTATTTGTTAGTTTTCTTAATGGCAAAATAAAACTATTAGATACAGAATCTTTAGAATGGTTAAATACAATTATTGATACAGATGATTATAAAACACTTATCTTTAATGAAAAAGGTTTCTATTACTCTAATATTGAAGACCTCGCAGATGTTTTATTTATCAAAAAAAATAACGAATTTTATAATACAAATTTCCATGGTGTAAATTTATATAATCCAGTTTCCATATTATCCGATTTTGGGCCAATTGATAAAAACTACAAAACTGTTTTAGAAAAAGCCACAGCTTTAAGAATAAAAGCCAACAAATCTTCTTATAATAATAACCTTATTATTGAAGACTTTTATCTCTCAAAAAAAAGAAATACATACGAAACCAACACACTAAAAAACAGTATTCAAATAGATTTGGTAAATGAAACAAATGCTATTTTAGATTTTGATATAAAAATTAATAATGTAAATCAGAAAAATTTAGTCTTTAAAAAGCTTAATGCTAAAAGTTATGAAGTTGAAATTGGCATAAGTCAAGATGAAAATTTAATAGAAATTGTAGCGAAAAAAAACAAAGCAAAATCGTTACCCATTCGTAAAAATATTATTTATAATGGGCGAATCGAAAACAGAAATTTGTATGTATTATCTATAGGTGTTTCAGATTATAAAGAGCAAGAAAATAACTTGAGTTATGCTCATAAAGATGCATTAGATTTTGCAATGCGTTATAAAAATTTCACAAAAAATGAATTAAAATATTATACAAAACAAACTGCTCCTTTACCAATTACATTGAACGAAAATGTTATAAATACGAATTTAATAGATGGTTATAATTTCTTTTATAATTATGATTTACCAACTCTTCAACTAACAAAAAATGGCAATAAATGGCTGCAATTTATAAATGAAGACGAAGATTATTTAACCGAACAAATTAAAATTTGGGATTTTGAAAAACAAGATTTTAAACTGATTGATTTAGAAATGCCTTTGTATTTAGACAATTATGAATTTACTTTTAAAACAAAGCAAGACAATTCTGGGTTTTACTTTAATACTTTTAATTTTGATGATGGAAACCCTACCAAAGAAAGCATTTTTTACTACGATTTCAAGGACGATAAACCAAAACTTAAAGAAATGCCTTTTACTTTAAGTAAAGCATTTATTGTAAATAATTCAAGTTGGTTAACTCTTAACGAAGAAAACTTACTAGACCCTGAGTGGGATTTGAAATATACCAATAAAGAGAAGCCAATTACTGTTAATATTTTTAGCAATCAAAATAATAATTGGACTAAAAAAACATACCCATTAAAATTAGCAGATAGTAGTTATATATCTATTTTAAAAACAAGTAAAGATGGTAAATTACTAATTACAGCTGTGAATAAAGGAGAATATGATGATGAAAACTATGTTATATATTCACTTAAAAATGATGAATATATTCCTAAAAATATTGTTTTAGAAAGTGATGAGGTTTTATATTACAAACCACTAAAAGATTGGTCTTTTGATGAAAAAGAAATAACTTTAAACACTGTATATTCTGATGTTGGCGAGTTTGATTATTTGTATTCCTACAATTTGAAAACAGGAAAATTAACAAAAACAAAAGTTGGCGAGTTTAATGAAAATCAACTTGTTGGTCTTAATTTTGATACACCCATTTTTATCAAACAAAAATTACCAAAAAACAAATCTCCTTATAATTATAATGATTATATAGATTTAAAAAAAGTAATCAATAAAGAAGAACAAAAACCACAATCTTTTAAAAACACGTTTGTAAAATATATTGTGAATGATGAGGCTACTTCTAAAAATATTAAAAATTCTATTAAAACCTTTTTTGAAAACGCAAACCCAGAAGATCAAATAGTGCTTTTTTTAGCAGGTCATGGAGTTTTAAGTAAAAAGTTAGATTACTATTATGCCACACATGATATGGAGTTTAAAAAACCAGAAAAAAAAGGCGTTTCTTTCAATACAATTATAGATTTGTTAAACGAATCTCCATCCATACAAAAACTGTTAATAATGGATACCTGTCATGCAGGAAACACGTTAGATTTAGATAATTACGCTTTTACGAATCAACAAACTATTGAAGGAGAAAGAGGAACCATCACAAAAAGTAAGTCGAAAAATAAGGACGATTTAAAAATCTCTACAGTTGTAAATTCTATTTTCGATAATTTTGTAAGTAAAACTGGCATTACAGTTTTGTCTGCTTCTACTGGAGAAAATGTTGCTTACGAATATGAAAATCTTAATAATGGCGCATTTACAAAATCGATATTAGATATTTTAGAGGAAATTATTGGTGATAATTATAAAACCTCTTACACTCAAACCAAATTTTATTTTGATTCAAATTTTGTTGGGAAATTACAAAAAATCTTATCAGAGAAAACGAACAATAAACAAAAATTAGACTTAAGAGAAATTAATAATTTGGTAAAAATTAGGCTTTGGTAAAAGTTAATTATTCGTCTTAAATTCACTAAAAATGCGCAGCTTTTATAACATAAAATTAAATGACTAAAAAATTAATATTTCTGTTTTTGTTCTTTTTATCAATGCTGGTTTTTGGACAAGAAATTGATAATTATACCTTAGAAGTTATAAAACATAATCAAGGTACTGTTACAGATTTAATTATTAATGAAAACTCAAACGAACTATTTTCAGCAGATTCTAAAGGTAATATTTTGGTTTATAGCTCAAAAGATTATAAATACCTTAAATCTTTAAATTTAGATGCTTCTGATAAAATTAACAAAATAAGACTCGTTAATAATAATGAAGATTTACTTATAAATTACTACAATTTATCATATAAAGATGGTAAACAGCTCGTTCATAAAAAAGGAGGTAATTTATGTTTATACAGTCTTAAAAAAGATACAATTTATAAAACTTTTAAAGGCAATTACAAAATAACAAATCCTAATGGAGAGGCTTTAATTGCTATTGCCAAAAATGATGTGAATTTAATTTTATACGATACAACTTCGTTTAAAAAGATAGATTCTATTGCTACAAAAAATCCAGTATTAACCTCTACAATATCTTTTGATAATAAACTAATTGCTACTATAGAAGATGCAAATAATTCTACTGATAACGAGGGATTTAAAGAAATAAAAGCACTTACTATTTATGAAATTGGTTTGCATAAAAGTATTTATAATCTTGATTTTAAAAATCCTAAAAAAATGCTTGCTGCTATTTTATTCGAAAAGAAAAGCTTACTATACCTTTCTTCAAATCCCCAAAAAAAACATTCTGAATTTACCAGAATTCATATCAAGGATTTTAGCGTTGAAAATTTGGGCAGTAATGATTTTTATACAGATGTTGCAAACACAAATATACTATCAAATAACCGAGAAAAGTTATTAGTTTTTAATGATGCTTACAATCCATCTTATCAAAAAGAGTATAACAACAAAGTTATAATCGCAGATTTAAAAGATGATTTTTATACTTTAAAGACTGCAAATTGTTCCTTAAAAAATAACATCGGAATTTATAATGATTTAAAAAAACAATACATTTTAGTTGCTGCAAAAGAGCAATATCAATTTGAGCCAACTATTAGTATTCATGATGCAAAGTTTAATCTTATAGAAAAAGAACTTGTTCAAATTAAAGACCATTTAAATGCTCAATCCTTTTTTATTGCAAATGATTATTGGGCTTCTTACATTTTAAATTCATCAAAAGATATTGTTTTTAATCTTTACGAAGAAGGTTCCCTCGTTAATAAATTTTTTAAAGACAGAACTTTAATTGATAAATTTAGTTACAAAACAAATAGCTTTTTAGAAAGTCCTTCTTACAGTTTTAAAGAGGAATTATTTGATAAAAACAATGGTGCTATTGGAAGTAGAAAATATCAATATCAGCAAGAAAAAGACGATTACAGGAAAAATATTATCGGTTTTCATTATTTCCGTTATAATTTATTAACTAATAATGAAGAAAAACTATATAGCAGTTCTCCTACTGAAATAAATCATTTAAAAAGTGATTTAGTAGCTTTTAACGGAGAACAAAATATCTTTTTAACGTCGGTTTATAAGGATGATAAAAACGGAACTCAATTTATAGTAATTAGCGAAGGAAAAGAATATTTGGTAGGAAAACCAAGACTTTTTGGTATTGAAAAATCTGATGTGAAATTCTCTAATTCTGGAAAATATATTTGCCTAAAAACAGATAAAAATACCTATGAAATTTATGACTGGAAAAAAAACAAACTAATTTACACCTATAAAGGCGATTATGTTTATGAAATAATTCATCCTGTTGATCAAAATAATTTTATCATCACTAAATCAAATCCAAAGAATAAAGGATCAGAAAATAAGATTAGTCATTTACTTTCTGAACGTAATAATATGTTTGAAATTAGTAAACTTAACAACCATTATATTTATGATGCCGATTTTAAAAATGATAAATTGGCTTTGTTAATTAAAGGTGGAATTATTTTTGAAAACGCCTTTCAATCTTTACCAAACTTGCAAGAAGCACAAACAATTTCATTAAATTCTGATGCTTCTAAACTATTGGTAAATTTTGCAGATGGAACAACTAGATTGCTGGATACAAGTACTTTCAAGTGGCTAAACACAATTTTTAATTTCCCAGACAACAAGACTTTAATCTATAATACAAAAGGTAAATATTATAGCAATTCGCAAGATATTAAGGATTATTTATTTGTAAGAAAAAACAATATAAGAGTATCTATTTTAGAAGATAGTTTAAAGTTATACGATCCTGTTTCAATTTTAGCTGATTTTGGAAAGCTAGAAACAGAAATGAAAGATAAAATCGAAGAGGCTTTAAAATTTAGACAAAATTCAAAAAAAGAAAATCTTAAAATTACAGATGTAATTAAAGATTTTTATTTGGAAAATTCTCTTAAAGCAAATCAATTGACCTACCCTATAATTATTGAACTTAAACAAGATGTAAAGTATAATTTTAAGGTAAAAATAAATAATGTTTTACAAAACAACTTAAAAATAAAAAAAGTTGCTCCCTTTAAATTTAAAACTGAAATAAGCTTATCGCAAAAAGTAAATAGAGTAGAAATTAGTTGTTTTAATAAAAAATTGAACTCTTTACCTTTAACCAAAGAGATTAATTATAATTTTGAAATACCAAGAGATTTATATATCCTTTCTGTTGGTGTTTCAGACTATCAAAATAAAGATTTTACATTAAAATATGCGCATAAAGACGCCATTGATATGTCTTTACTTTATGATACATTAAAAACTGAAAACGTAAAAAAATACTTAAATAATATATATCCAGCAAAAATCTTAAAAAAAAGCATTAGCAACAAAGTTCAGGAATTGAATACTAATATTCCTTCTTCATATCTTTTTAAAAATGGAAATCCTTTTCAAATATCAAAAGATGGTAATTATTGGCTTTTACCAAGTAAATCTGATGAAATAACAGATTATACTCGAGCAACAAACGTGTTAAAATTGTATGACTTTAAAAATAACACCGTAAATAAAATAGAACTTTTAGGAGATGTGTTTGAAAGACATTTTAAAACTGACAAAGATAATTTAGGTTTTTATTATTACAATCTAGATGATGATGAAGCTTATGAAGAAGGAACTTCTGTAAATTATTACAATTTTAAAAGCAATAAAAGTGAACAGACTGATATTACTTTCAATGTTCATAAAGCGTATCAAATAGATAAATTTAGTTGGTTAAGTCTCAATGAAAATAATATTTTTAAATACCAAGATGGTTCTTTGGCAGATTATTATACCGAGGAAAACATGCTTTTAAGTTTTATTAAATACACAAAGAAAAACAATATTTGGATAGTTAAAAAATATCCATTAAAGGTAAAAAATAAGAGAAAAAACTCAAGATACAACATTGCAGATGTTTCAAGTGATGGAAATTTTGTAGGAATCCTTGAAGATTATACATTTCCAGACCCCAATTATCCTCAATTTGAAATTAGCGAACAACTTTTTAGGCTCTTTCAATTAAAAAACGACAAATATGTTGAAGTTAAGTTAAATTCAGAATTAAATGGATTCAAATATGTATTTAGTAAGGATAGTAAGAACTTGCATGTTTTAGAAGGTGAAGAATATGACTACGAAAAATACGATGTAACTTTAGAAACATTTTCAATTTATAATCTTTCAAAGAAAAAATTAATCAAAGAAAAAACGAACATTAAAGTAGAAAATGATGCTAAAATTTTAGGGTTTAATTATGGAGTTCCTTTTACTTTGGATACTTCCAATTCAGGTTTAACTGACATTGAATACAGTTACTTTGAAAAAATAATAGATGATTTAAACTTTTTTTATAACACACCTATTTCTTATAAAAAGACACACGTAAAAACACTTACCAATAAAGAAGCAACTGCTAGAAACATCATAAATGCTGCTACTAATTTTTTTAAGCAAGCAAAACCAGAAGATCAAATTATTTTCTTTTTAGCGGGTCATGGTGTTTTGGATAAAAAATTAAATTATTACTATGCTCCTCAAGATATGGTTTTTAATCAACCAGAAAAAAAAGGTGTATCCTACAACACAATTGTAAATATTTTATCGAAATCTTCAGCTAAAAAAAAGCTTTTAATTACAGATACTTGCCATTCTGGAAATACTTTTGATATTAATAATTATGACATAGAGCAAGAAAAAGAAGGAACAGGTCAAAGAGGTACCATTGTAAAAAAACTTTTAAAAAAAAATGGTAATATTACTACATCTTCCATTATAACTTCTGTGTTAGATAATTTTTATAGTAATAGTGGAGTAACTGTATTATCAGCATCTTCTGGGCAAGAAGTTGCTTACGAATCTAATGATATTAATAATGGCGCATTTACAAGAGCTTATTTAGAAACCATAAAAAACCCTATCGAAAATCAAACCTTTAGTAACAAATATTTTGATACATTTCTAAAAAAATTAGAAAAAAAACTATTAATTATTACTGATAACAAACAAAAAATGGATTTAAGAGAAATAAATAATTTAGCGGATATACTTTTGTGGTAAATAGCTGAAAATCAATTTAAAATTACTTTAAAGAAATCTAATTACAAAAGATGTACAAATACAGAAAAGAAGCACAAAAATGGGCTAATTTTGTGTATTTTGAGTAAAATACTCAGGTAAATTATTTCTTTTATGTCCTTTTTTATATTGAATTCCATTACTCAATCAAAATCCAATCTAGTTCTAAATTTTCTGCTCTAGAAGTTGGTTTTTGTTTGTTATTGGTTAATTTTTTTACGTTTTTGTAAATATAATCTTTCAACATAGAGATTGTAATTGCTTGCTCATTATTAAATTTATCTACTTGTAAATCGTTTAAAGCATTTATAAAACTATAGGTAAAAACGCCATTTCCCCAATCTTTGCTTTCAAAAGCATATTCTTTTCCACCAGCAGCAGAAATTACAAAAGCACCATTTCCTCTATCAGCATTGTTAAAAGACGATTTCATAATTTCGAAACTGGTTTTAAATCCACTTTTCTTAGAAGCTGTAATTGTTCCTTTTGCACCTTCAGGTAAATAAGCTGTAACGTTTTCTGATTTTTCTACGGTTTCCTTTATTTCTTCAGCATCTAATTCTCCACTATGACACGCATCAATTAAAAGTAATTTTTTCCTGGCAGGAATATTTTCTACCAATTTTTGAATATCTGAATACGCTAAACCATTTATTTCTGGTTCATTAAAATCGATATTATGTGTTGCAAAATAAAAGTCATTTGCCTCATCAACCAAACCATGACCAGAAAAAGAAATAATCACAATATCATTAATTTTGGTATTTGCTAACTTGGTTTTAAATGCTAAAATGTTTTCTTTGGTTGCGTTTGCATTGTTTAACGTATCAATTTTAACTCGACCTTCGAATTTAGTGTTGAATACTTTTGCCAAACTTCGTACGTCTTTATCAGCAAATTTTAAATTCATGGAAGCATCTACATATTTAGAAACTCCAATTCCAAAATAATGAATCGTTGGTTTTTGATCATTGTTAAAAGTAACTTCTAAATTGATAGATTCGCTTTGAATACCTTCTTTATTAATACCAAAGACTGCAATTTTATTCAAACCATTGCTTAAAGTTACAGCCTCTTGAAATACATTTTTGAGTGGCTTATTTTTTAAAACAGGAACACCATTTATATAAATAACTAAAGAATCTAAGTGTTCTTCAGCTTTAAAATTTAAGGTTAAATTATTCGTCTTAGAAATTGGTTGAATAGCATTTCTATTCGCCAGTAAAAGTTTTGGTTTTTTAATTGATAAATAATCTGTTTTTTCTGAATATCCCGAATTTTCCAGTCTTTTTAAATGTGCTTTTTTATAAACCGCAACCAATTCTGGACTTGTATACCCTAATTTAGCTAAAATTACATCAGGTCTGTTTAAAAACAATTCATAATTGGCTAATGGGAACGTTTCAAAACCTTTTACAAAATGATATTCTCTGATAATTTCTTTAGGAATAAAGAATTTTAAATCGTCATTAAAAAAAGCTTTGTACACAACATCGTTCTTTTTATGGATGGTAAATGTTGATACAATTTCGAAAGATTCTAAATCCACAACATCTATAAACCCATTTTTATAATATACAAAAAGTTGTTTTTCTGAATTGGTAAGATAGGTTGCAGAATCGTAATTTAATTGTATACTTTTTACAGGTTTTTCTTCATCTAATTGCCAAAAAAGCAATTCTTTTTGATGCACACCTGCCAGTAATTTTTTACTGTTGATAAAAGAAAATGGTGAAGCATTGAATTGAAATTGATTTTTATTTGATAAATTGTAGGTAAAGTTTTTTTGAACACCCTTATCTGTTACTTTACCTTTTGAAACAAAACCTTCTTTAGTATTGTCTTTATAAATAATTTCATCATTTTTTAACGTTGCTAGAAATGCTTTATTTTGAATAGTTTGCTCATTTTTACGAAAGTTATTATAAATCATAAAATAGTCGCCAAAACTATTGATGTACGAATAATTCTCCGTAAAATAAGCGCCATTTTGTTCTTTAATTTTTGATATTTCCTTTTTTTCTAAATCAATTAAAAATGAATACGATTTGTTATTTTCATCATAATACAAAGGACTTATATTTAAAAAAGCTTGAGTTTGAGCGTGATTTAGATACATACTTACATTGATTTCTTCTTTTATTTTTGAGTCAATAAAATCACTTTCCCAAAGAACCTCATCTTCACTATTTTTTAAAAGTATTTGAACCAATTTCTTCTTTTTTTCTTGCTTTACATAAGCCTCTAAAATATTTTGATTTTCTAAGAAGAAGAGTCTTTTTAATTTTAAATTTGGAGTTTCTGCAGTATTTTTATCAGCTACAATATTCATTACCTCTAAACCATCATAACCATAAAAAGTAAAATCGCCCTTATTGTTTACAGTAAGTCCCTCAAAAATTTCCAATGTCTCTCTTGTGTAATCTAAATTCCATCTTTGAGACTTTTCAATTGCTGGGTAATAAGAAAAAATGCCATTATTTCTGTTATAATGCAGCCCAAAATTAGTAGATAAATATTCTTGACCTGGATTACTTGAAGATTTTATTGGCAACGCAAAAGTGCCTTTTTTATAGGTTGAATTCTCATCAATTTTATCAATATATAATAAGTTATAAGGACTTAATTTTCTGGTATATAAATATAAATCAAAGTTATCTTCCTTACTTTTTTTAAAAGCATTGTATAGGCTATCGTATTTTATATTTTTCTCTTTTTCTAACTCTTTTTTACCAAGAATTATCAGCGTATTTTCTTTTTCTTTTGATGTTTTATAAACTCTATAATTTTTATTTTTAGGGTAATTTTCCTCTTCTAAATCAAAAATATCAACAGATGAAATTCGATCTTGATAATCAACAATAATTTTATTTTCTGAATGGGCATAAGCTCCAATTGCATTTTCTTTGATTTTTACTTTTGATAAATTTTTGGTTGTTTTATCAAAGAGCATTACACTATCCAACTTCCATTCTGCAGGTCTTAATTGAGAAACATAATACCTTGTTTTTATATCAGATTCAATCTTAAAACAAATATTATCTTTTGAAATTGATAAAAAATCGATATAATTCCTTTCGAGGTTTTTATCAAAAGAAATCATTTCTTCAAGGTTAAAAACTTCTAAATTAAAATTCCATATTTTGTTGTTTGTATAAATAAATAGGTTTTTATCTGCTGAATCAAATTTAAAAGTAGCCTTAAAATTTAGTGGTGTAAAGTCCTTATTTTTGATTTCTTTTTCTTGATAAATACCTGATTCAACGTTTAAATTTCCAACAAACAGCGTTTCATTTCCTTCTCTTTTTATAAAAAATAAAATGTTTTTAGAGTTTGAAGTAAATAGCGCTTTTATATCACTTCCATCAATAGAAAACTCGTACATTTTTCTTTTGTCTCTTGCAGACCAAATAGAAAAATTATTCTTACCATTGAACAGTAAAAATTCATCTGAACTAGCAACTAATGTTGGGTTTTTAAGTTCATTTAACTGAACAAAAACTTTATGTACATCGTATAAAATTTTGTCTGTTTTATTTTGAGAAAATAATTGAGTAGTTATTAAAAATACAATTCCGTAAAATAATCTCATAATTTGTCTTTTTCTATCATCTTTTGCTAAAATAATCAATATTTACAATAGATAATCTACATGATTATCAAAACTTTAACAAAAACCTTACCAGTAAGCAAAATGACGTTTAAAAGATTCTCTTATATTTACAAAAAATTATTATGATGTTTAAAGCGTTTTTAAAAAAATCTGTAGCAAGTTTACTAATTATTTCATTCTTATTTTCTTCTTGTGCAAGCCACAAAAGATCAAACATACAATCTAACGAAAATTTTGTTGTGGAATTAACCAAACCAAAAGCAAGAGGAATTACAACGACTGCTTTAGAAGGGCTTTTTATGGGCGCAAAATATTTGGTTGATAAATCTACCAAAAAACTCATCAATACATACACTAACTCTATTTCTATAAACGATTATTACAATAATTTTACTGGAAAAATAGAAAAAACTTATACAGGAATTCAGCTAAAAAAGTATGCAAATCCAATTGAAAGTGAGCAAAAAACGGAAATGAAATCTATCATGACTCGTGAAATTAATGTTCAACCAAAATCTAGAGGTGCAAAAGCAACAACAGTTTTAGCTTTAGAAGATTTTTTTCCAGAAGAAAATGACGATTTATTAAACTTTCATGCCGTTATAGATTTTGAAAGTGATGAAGATAATCCTGGAGTAACTCGTTTAAGTTTTAGTGAATTGAGAGTGTTTTTCTCTAAAACTAAGGTTTTTAGTGACGAAAATTTAAATGCGCGTGTTTTAATTTCTATTGAAGGTCAATGGAGAAGCACAGATGGCTCACCACAAACAGCTACCTTAATTGAACAAGAATACGATTTTAAAAACATTAAATATGGCTACAAAAATCAAATTGATGAGCCTATTTTAACAAAGTGGTATTATGACATTCCTATTTTATCTGAACTGGAAGAAAATGCTACTTATGGAGTTATAAAAGTAAATGTTCAATTAGAAGAATATGAAGGGAATAAAAGTAAATATTTAAACGAATTACCTTCTATTTTAAGTGATAACAAAAGTGCTATTATTAAAAATGGTTCTTCTACGATTAATAAGATTATTGATTAGTAAGGAACGCCAAAAATTGAAAATGCAGCCCAATATTTTGGATCGTCGTTTACCTCTTTTTTATATTTTAAAATTGCATTTCTTAAAGCTGCATGTGGCATAAGTTCTTTTGCAATGGCAAGTTCATCAAAAAAGAATTTCATTAAGGTTGCTGTTTCTTTATCATCTATATTCCAAAGACTCATCAATACATGGTTTGCTCCTGCTATTTGAAAGGCTCTTGCTAAACCAATAGTACCTCCTTCATGTGCCTTTCCTAAACCAGTTTGGCAAGCACTTAAAACTACTAAATCTGCTTTTAATTGACATTTTTTTCTGATATCCATTATCTCTCTAGAAGTTATAAATGGTGTTTCAGACTTGTCATCAGCTAAAACTAAAAAACTATTATCCATAGGGTTTTCTGCATCATTTATACCATGTGTTGCAAAATAGAGTAAATCAAAGTTGCAAATGTCTTTTAGGATATTCTCTTTAGTAGCTTCTAAGCCACTCAAATTTTTAACTTTGGTAGGAACTGTTTTATTAATTACATAATTAACTTCATCTTCTGCTCCTGGTAAATTAGGAAAACTCCATTCTAGATTTTCTGGATATTTTGGATTAGAAACAAAAAGGGCATTTTCCCAAAAATAAGCTAATTCAGAACCCAGTTCCATATTCCCATGTTTATTATGGTTCATTCGAGTTGAAATAACAAGTTCAAATATATTTGGAGCAATTGAATAACTCATTTTGTCAATTAAATATTCATTTTTAATTTTAAAACAAGAAAAAGGTAGTGTTCCTATATTTAATGCAGGTAGCAATATTAAATGGTCAAAAATTTCTAAATTAAGAGAGTCTGGAAATAGTATTTTATTTAATTCTTTAAAAGAACTTATTAATTTTTCTTTACCTTTTTCCTTACCTTTTGTTATTGTTCCTCTTTTTTGTGGTGCTCTATTAAAAAAAGTTGAGGAATATAAATAGTTAACATCTTTAATGTAGGTGGATAATTTACTCTTTGTAATTGCTATTTTAGTCTCTGGAATATTTTTGAATTTAGAAACTAAATTTAATGTTAATGAATCATTCTCATAATTATAAATTAAAATACCTAAACTTAAAGAATTAGAAGTAAAATACCTTCTAAAATCACCACTAAACTCATCATATTTGTCTCCAACATATTTTGGATTTGCACCTCTAGAAGTATATAATTTTTTGGTTTTACTGCTTTGTTCTGCTAATATTTTTGAAAGTTTTAAGTAATATTCTTCTGAAACGCCATCTACATCAACCTCTTGTGAATAAGCTGACAAAAAAGAAAAAAAAGAAAAAAATACATTATTTTTTTAATCATTTTCTACTCCTTTACAATTTCATAAATAATTTCTGAGGTATAGCCATCAACTTTATCGGAAACCACAATAACATCTCCTTGTCCTCTTGAGTTTAAAAATGTGTTATTCACAAAACTTGCTAAAGGATTTAAAGCACCTCTTTTCCCTTCTATTTCTCCTCTGTTTTTTATGGTGGATGCAATATTAATAGGATATGGAGAAGCAATACATTTCATCACTAATTTCTCATAAGGAGGTCCATAATTCATTATTTTATTACTAAAAAGAACTGTTTTCCCTTTTTCAATCAATCTTTCTTGATCGTTCATTTCAAATCGATCACTAGGAAAAATACTATTGATTTCTCCTTTAGAATTCACTTCAATAATCGTAAAGTATAAATCTTGTTCTGAATGATTGGTAACTTCAAAAACTAATTTATCTTTTCCTGGCACAATAGACAAAACGTTATTTCTCATGATATCTTCTGGTTTGCCAATTTCATTTTCTTCTGTTAAAATATTTAGTTTTACTGGCAAAGCTCTAAAAGTAAACTCATATTTCTTATTGTTAAAATTTAACTTTTTCATGTAAGAACCATGAGCATACGTAGATAAAATGTCCTTTAACTCATTAACGTTTTCAAGTTTTATATTTTCCTCAATAACACTTAAACCATTGGTTGTATAAACGTTAAATTGATTGTTTTTCTCTGCAATTGTAACATCCGATTTTTCATCATTTACAACTTTACCCAATTTCGTTTCTTCTAAAAATTTTGTTATTTCATTCTTAACTTTTTTATTTTCTAAGGTTTCATCAAAAGAAACATTTAAAGATATTTCTCCAAAACTTTTTTGATCAATAAAAACAACATAATCTCTTTCGTTTTTGCTCTTTAAATCTTTATCTAATAAAATGTTACTTTCATTAAATTTTGCGAGCACAACTTTTCCTTTCGCTACAATTTTAGTAGCATCTAATTGAGTTTGGCCAACTGGCATTAAAAAAACAGTAGTTCCTTTAAAAATTCCTTGCAACTTCCCTGCTTGAATTTTTATGGCATTGCTTGCTAATATATTTTTAATCTTAAAATATTCTTCTTGCTTTACATACTCATTTTTAAAAAGTTTGATGTCTTGATTGCCTTCTATCCCTGGATGTTGATTTGGTGAAAAAGCATTCATTTTAGCAGAAATCACATCAAACAATTGTCTGTAAGAAAAATCAGAACCTAAATCGTTCATGGCTTCAGAAAAAGCGTAGCTTAAAGCTCCATAACCATCTGGATGTTCGTAATTTAATTCGTCTGCAGAAGCACCAGAAATTAAAACGTAAGGTGCTGCATTTTCATTTACTTTAACATCATCAAACATATCACTTCCTTGCACTTTTACATTTTTGCTTGGCTCCCAACCTTCAGGCGCAAATACATTTTTTGTTCCTCTAGCTTTACCTCCTCTTGCAGAAGAACCTGAATGGCAACTATCTAACAACAATAATAATTGTCCGTTTTTGCCTAATGTATTTCTTAAATTGGTGGTAATTTTTGCCAATTCATCATCTCTAATATGTTTTTCTCCTTTATAATTATAAGCGTAAGAAGCCATAGCATCAATAGGTACTAATGCTTCATCTTTATCATCTGTTTCATCTAAAATACCATCTTCATTACTGTCAAAAATAGGTTGTCCATGTCCAGAATAATGAATCACTACAACATCACCTTCTTTTATTTTAGTTTCTTGCAATTCCTTAAAAGCATCTAAAATTCCCTTTTTAGTAGCTTCTCTATCAACTAAAGTAGTGATGTTTTCAGGATTGAATCCTTGTCTTTCTAGAGTTTCTTTTATTAAAGGAACATCATTTGCAGAACTAATTGCGCCCCAACCTGTACTTCTTGGATAATCTCCAATAGCAATAATTAAAGCATGTTTTGTGGTTTTTGTTTCTTGAGAATTTGTAAAACCAACTACAAAAGTTAGTAGTAATAAAATGTAAAACTTTTTCATAATATGTATTTTAAATACGTTATTTAATTTCGAAAAGACTGAATGAAATTCCAAAGTAATAACCAAAATCATACACTGATTTTGTAAAAGAATCTAAATCTGTAATCGTTGTTGTATCACCAACCTCTAATCCGTTAGTAAGTCTGTTTACAGTTCCGTAAGCAACACCTCCTGAAAGAGATATTCTACTTGTACTTCCTAAAAATATGGTTGGACCTAATAAAAAATTAATTCCTCTTGTTTCTCCAGTAATAGGAATTGAGACTCCAAAAGAACCTCCTAAATTAAAGTTTTCGCCCATTACTGGATAAAAATTAATCATGGTACTAATATTTGGTGTTGAGCTATTACCAACATCTTCACCAATAACTCCATTTTGATCGATATAAAAATCCTTCGCTTTTGATCCAAAATTGTTTAATGTTAAAGCAATGCTAGAGTTTATTTTAAAACCTCCTTTAGAGAATAGTTTTAAACTTCTTGTTTTTATTAAGTTTTCTTCAGTTTCTGTACCATTTGCAGTTTCAGAAAAAGCACTTTGTAAAAAGTTAAGTTCAATAGCAACTTTATCAGATTCTATGGTATAATCGTATGTTTGCTCAAAGTTAGATGCTTCTAAACTTGTAAACAAATCTTTAATTTTATTTAAACTTTCTGCTGTATTTAATTGTGTTGAATTGATGCTTTTCTTTAACGCTTCTAAATTTCTATAGGTATTACTTTTTTGCACTAATTGTCCTCTAGACATTGGTTTTTCACCATTTAAAGTGCTGTCAATTTCTGTAGAAATGTTTTCAATTTCGTTTGATAATTGAGCAGCATCTTCTTGAACGGCATTGTTTAAATTCGATAAGAACAAATAATAATTATCATTTGGATTGGATAATCTGCTATCTTTTAATTGAGAAGAAGCTTCTTTTAAATTTTCAAGGATTTGCTCTTTGTCGAAGTTTGGGTTTAACAAGTTTGATAAAAAAGACGTTTTTACAGCATCTATATTCGTTGTTAATTTATTTAAATCAGCAAATTGATTGCTAACCTTTGATCCTCTAGATTTTCCTCCTCTTGATAAAAAAGAGCTTTCCTTGGCAACATTATCAACATTCAAATTTAAATTTTCACCTGAAAAAGAATTCATACCACCCAATAAAGAACTAAAGTTAAAACCACCCATTTTTGGGTGAACAGCTTCTTCTTTCACATCGGTTTTTATGGTTACTGCAAAAGGGTTTACGTTGATAAGTTTCAACTCAATTAAACTATTTCTTTTAAATTTTGGGTTGGAAAGTGTGTCTTGAATATTATTAAGCTTATCTAACTTATAATAATTTATTTCTTCAGTTTGGTAATTGTAGGTGACTCTATATTTTTCTTGAGCACTAATAGTAATAGCAAAAAATAAGAGGAAACTTGTGAGTAACTTTTTCATTTGTAAGGTTTCTTGGATGATTAACTTTTAAAATCTCTAAAATAGTACATTTTATTTAAATGTAAATAGCTAACAATAGGTATATTACTTATTAAAAAGAATGTTATAAAATATTTCAAATCAAATACTTTGCCATTTTGTATTTTTGCAGGATGACAAAAAAATCTTTTACTGTTGATGAAATTAAACGCAAACTCGAAAATTACTGTGTGTATCAAGATCGATGTCATAAAGAAGTAGAACAAAAAATGCGTGACTATTTTTTGATTCCTGAAGCCAAAGAAATGATTTTGTTAAGTTTAATGAAAGACAATTTTTTAAATGAAGAACGTTTTGCTAAGAGTTTTGCACGCGGAAAATTCCGAATTAAAAATTGGGGAAAACAACGAATTGTTAGAGAATTAAAATTTAAAGATATTTCTGCGTACAACATAAAAACAGCTTTAAAAGAAATTGATGAAACAGAATATATTGCAACAATTTATAGAATTACAGAAAATAGAAATGACGTTATTTCTGAATCGAATATTTACAAAAGAAAGCAAAAACTCATTGGTTTTTTAATGCGTAAAGGTTTTGAAAATGAGCTGATTTATAAGGCTGTGAATGAAGTTACTTCTTGAGTTATTTGTTCTTTAGTAAATTCTCATTTTTTTTTATTTAGACGATAAGAGAAATTAAAATACAATTAAGCATCTTTATGAGATTTCTCCCAAAAGGTCGAAATGACAAAACTGAACGCAATTGATTTCTGATAAAAATAAACTCTTAAAAAGCAAATTGTTGGCAAAAAAGTTTAGCCCAGATTGAAGCATTTGTTTGAGCTCTTTTTTGCCTTTTTCAGGCAAAAAAAGCGAGTGCTGAAAGCTGGAAATAGCTCCAAAAAAAACTATTTTTTAAACTTCTTTAAAAACAAATCATCGTTCTTTTTCTTTGCTTCAATCACTGCATTTACAGCTTCATTTGGAATTGCAATGGACAATACATACTGTTTAATTTTCCAAGAAATACCTTTCTTTTCCAAAATTCCAGAACCTCTGCAAGTACCCATTTGTGTGCTTAAAAGTTCATCAAACCAAACCAAATTTCCTGAATTATGTATGTAGATATTTCTTTCTAAAGTAGTAAAACTCCAGGCTTTTCCATTGTCAAAATAAGGTTTGCTGTAGGCTATAAATTCTTGTTTATTCCAGTTTTCTGTAGCATCTGTCCCAATAAAAACGGAAACACTATCCATTTTACTAAAATAATTATCAAAATTTGCTTCTGCTGCTGCTAAATGCCAATCGTTTAAAACAGTATTTACTTGTTGTTTAATTTGTTTGTTTTCAATCGAAGTTAATTTTTTTACAGAATTGCAAGCAACTAAAATTAAACCTATGGCAAAAATTGAGATTCCCTTTTTTATCATTATTACTTTTGATTTTTTTGAAGGAGTGAATTTCCTTCATCAATTTTTCTTAACGTTGCCTTTTTATTGATAGATTTTCGAGAAATACTATCCATTTTTGTAGAATCTAAACCGATGAATTTTACATCAACATCTATAGCATCCTCGAATCTTTTTTTAGCTAAAATGGTATTTACTTTTCCATTAATGGCAGAAAAAGCGTCAAAAATTTTTTCGGTTTGTTTGTTTACTTCTTCAGCTTCTATAGCTGGTATTGTAGTCATATCTGCCAATCTTAATGTTTCGTTGTAAAAGATATTTACTCTAGCATCAAAAGAGGAAACATTAAATATATCTGGTTTTATGCTGTCTTTTAAAGATTCTACTAAGCCTTTTAACTCTATAGCATTACTTAAAATTTCTTTTGGAGATGCTTTTTTAAATCTCGCTAAAAAATCATCAACAGCCCTTAATTCCTTCCATTCTTCAACATCTTGTTTAAAAATCGGGTTTACTCCTTTTACTGCAGAAAATTCTTTTTCAATACTTAAAAGAGGTTTGGTTTCTTCTTGCTGAATGGTAGTTTCCTGTTTTTTATCACAAGAAAAAATGAATATAAGAATTAAAAGAGTAAAAAAATATTTCAAAATATAAGATTAAGTCTGTAAAAATAAGCATTTTTTAAAAGTGAAACTCTTATAAAAAACATAAGTTTTAAAAGTAATAAATTAAGGATACAACAATAAAAATAGTTTTAAAGAAACTTAATTACGAATAATAAAAATAAGTACCTTTGTTGTTGTTAATAATTCAATTTCGTTTTATGAAAACCGTTATTTTAGTTTTGGGTGCAAGTGGTCAGATAGGCACAGAACTTACTGAAAAGTTACGTCAAATATATGGCAATAATCATGTAATAGCTTCAGATATTAGAGAAGGAAATACAGAAATAATGACTTCTGGACCTTTTGAAATTATTGATGCAACTGACAAAGCATCCATTTTAAAAGTGATTCAAAAATATAGTGTTACCCAAGTTTATTTATTGGCTGCAATGTTGTCTGCAACTGCAGAAAAAATGCCTCAAAAAGCTTGGAATTTAAACATGAATTCTTTGTTAGCTGTTTTAGATTTAGCGAAAGAAAACCACATCGAAAAAATATATTGGCCAAGTTCTATTGCTGTTTTTGGACCAACAACGCCTAAAGAAAATACACCACAAAAAACGGTTATGGAACCTTCTACAGTGTATGGAATTAGTAAAGTTTCTGGTGAGTTTTGGTGCAATTATTATCATGATAAATTTGGGGTTGATGTAAGAAGTTTGCGTTATCCAGGCATTATTTCTTGGAAAACAAAACCTGGAGGAGGAACCACAGATTATGCTGTAGATATTTATTTTAAAGCTTTAGAAGATAAAAAATACGAATGTTTTTTATCCGAAAACACAACTTTACCAATGATGTATATGGATGATGCTGTAAATGCAACCATTCAATTAATGCAAGCTGATGCAAAAGATGTAAAAATTAGAAATGGCTACAATTTAGCAGCAATGAGTTTTACACCAAAAGAAATTGCTGCCGAAATTAAAAAACATATTCCAGATTTTAAGATTACCTACAAACCAGATTTTAGACAACAAATTGCAGATAGTTGGCCACAAACTATTGATGATTCTCAAGCTAGAAAAGATTGGAATTGGCAACATAAATTCGATTTAAAATCGATGACAGAAGATATTCTTAAAAGCTTAAAAAATCAAAAGAAATAAAACTTGTAAGTTAATTATTTTATTGCGTCTACTTCTAAAAATAATTTCGTGTAACATTGGTTACAACTAAAATTATTTTAGAATAATACCTTTGTATAAAATAAGAGAGATGAAAAAAAGTATTGAAAATAGTTTAAAGAACACCTATACTTATCAGGAATATAGAGATTTAATAAAAACACTATTAGCCGAAGGAAAATCTACTGGACCAGAACAATCTGACTACATTTTAAACTACAGCAAGTTAAATGATAGCAGAATGAAACGTTTGGATAAAACCACTAAAATTTCCGATGAAACAGTACAAGCAATCCAAAAATTAAAAGAGCCACAAACTTGGTTAGTGCTTACTGAAGGTTGGTGTGGAGATGCTGCACAAAATTTGCCAGTAATCAATAAAATGGCTGAACTCAACAAAAACATCCACTTAAAATTAGTTTTACGTGATGAAAATTTAGAGTTGATGGATTTATTTTTGACAAATGGAGGCAGATCTATTCCTAAATTAATTGCTTTAGACAAAGACAATACTGTAATTGACACTTGGGGACCAAGACCAACAGTTGCTACAAAAATGGTGGCAGATTACAAAGCAAAACATGGCAGTTTAGATGCCGAATTTAAAGAAGAATTACAGGTTTGGTATAATAAAGACAAAGGTTTAAGCACGCAAAAAGATTTTGTTGCGTTGGTAAAATCTACTTTATAAACGGACTTAAACTTATCTTAAATATTTAAAATCGCAAATTTGAAAAACTCAAGTTTGCGATTTTTCTTTGGTATCTTTGCAACCTAAAAAATCTAAAAAATGTTTGTTGAATATACCGAAATTTCTGAAGATGCTAAAGTTTGGATTTATCCTTCTAACAGAAAATTTTACCCTGCAGAGATTCCAGAAATTGAACAAAAACTGAAAACATTTGTTGAAAATTGGAAAAAAACCGATGAAAATTTTAAAGTTTCCTATCAATTTTTATACAACCGATTTATTGTTTTAATGGCTGATGATGAAAGTGCTCCGCTTTTAAATTCGGATATTGATGCTTCTGTTTCCTTTATTTTAGAACTTCAAGAAACCTACAAAGTTGAATTGTTAGACAAAATGAATGTTTGTTTTAAACAAGGTGAATTTGTACAATATAAAGAGTTAAAAGACTTTAAAAAACTGGTGAAAAACAGAGCTGTTACAGCAAAAACAATCATATTTGATAATTTAATTACCAACAATCACGATTTTAAAAATTTTTGGGAAATACCTATTGAAGAAAGTTGGTACAATCGTTTTTTATAATTTTTTATGCTTCAAGTAAACAACATTTCATTTCGCTATTCTAAAAAAAAACCTGTTTTAAAAAACTTCAACTTTAGTTTGCAAAAAGGGGAACATCTTTGTGTGATGGGTGAAAGTGGTTGTGGAAAATCGACGCTGTTAAAAGCTATTTATGGTTTGTTAGATTTAAATGAAGGCACTATTTTTTGGGATGAAACCCAAGTTTTAGGACCAGAATTTCATTTAGTTCCAGGAATGGATTTTTTTAAATATGTAGCACAAGATTTCGATTTGATGCCTTACATTTCTGTATTTGAAAATATTAAAAAGTACTTATCTCGTTTTTATCCTGAAGAAAGTGAAAAACGAACGCAAGAACTGTTAGAAGTTATAGAAATGACTGCTTTTAAAAACGAGAAAGTAAAAAATTTAAGTGGTGGCCAAAAACAACGAGTTGCCATTGCAAGAGCTTTGGCAAATGAACCCGAATTAATTTTATTAGATGAACCTTTTGGACAAATAGACAACTTTAAAAAAAACTCCTTAAGAAGACGTTTGTTTGCGTATTTAAAAGAAAAAAACATTGCTTGTATTGTTGCAACGCATGATAAAAACGATGCACTTTCTTTTGCTGATCAACTAATTATTATCAGAAACAACAAGATTTTAGCAAACGATAATCCAAAAGAAATTTATAAAAACCCCAAAGAAAAATATGTTGCTGCTTTGTTTGATGATGTAAATGAGATTAGTATTGGTGAAAAAAAAGTTTTGTTATATCCTCATCAACTAAAAATAGTGGAAAAATCTGATATTTCTGCAACCGTTTTAAACGCTTATTTTAAAGGTTCTTATTGGTTAATTGAAGCTGATTTTGATGGACAAATTGTGTTTTTTAATCATAATTCAAGTTTAAAAAATGGAGAAAAAATCTTTCTTAAAATTGTTACGACCTTCTAATAATGAGTGATTTTATTTTTGTGTACGGCACTTTACAAAGAGAAACAAAAAACGAAATGTCTTTGTTTTTAAAAGACAATTCAAAATTTTTTACCAAAGGTTACTTTTTAGGGAAATTATTTGATGTAGAGGATTTTCCAGCTGCTGTCAAAAGTGAAAATAGTATAGAAAAAGTATATGGCAGTTTGTTTCAAATTGCGGACTCAAAAACACTGTTTTCTGTCTTAGATGTTTACGAAGATGTACCGAACTTATTTAAAAGAGAGATTGTTTCAGTATTTACAACTGATCATAAGAAAATAGAATCTTGGATTTATCTTTTTAATCAATCTACTAAAGGTTTAAGGTCGATTTCTTCTGGAGATTATTTAAAATACTTGAAAGAAGATTAACTAATTTTCAGAATTTTTACAGTATTTCCTTGAAAAGAAAAAACATCATTTTCTTTTTTACCTAACAACAACTTACCAATAGGAGAAGAAACAGAAATCGCAAAATAATTGTTGTTTTCAAGTGATAATTGCCCAGCTGAAATACTTAAAAAATAATTGGCTTTTTCAGTACTTATAATGCTTCCTAAATGTGCAATTTTTGAAGATTTAGAAACATCAATTTTTGATAAAATTTGATTCATCACAGAAATTCCTTCCAATTGCTGACTTGTTTTCTCCATTTCTAACTGCAACATGGCTCTGCCTGTTTCGTGTTTATCTCCTGCAGAACTTTTGGTTTCTGATTGTAACGCTTTTTGATTCGATGAAATGATTGCTTCAACCGTTTGTAAACGATTGTTTACAAATTCTTTGCAAGAATTTAAAAGCGCTTGTTTAATTTTTATTGGCAACATAAACCATTTTAATATTTACGTTTTTAGAAAGCACAAAACTACTTCCTCCAACACCAAAATCTTTTCTATTAATTGCAAAATTAGCTAGTATTGAAATACTCTTTTCCTCCTCTTTAATCGTTAAGAAAGTTTCTATAGTTTTTTTTGTTCCTTTTATGATTAAAGGACCTTTAACAAGGTAGTTACCATCTTTATTCTTTTCCATTTCAGATGATTTAAACTCAATTTCAGGGTATTTCTCAACATCAAAATAATCCGATTTCATTAAATGTTCATCTCTAGCTTCAGAATCTGTAAATATCGATTTTACACGAATTTTTGCATTGATAAAACTTTCTGCTAAAGCATCAGCATTAAAGTTACTTTCAATTTTAAAATCGCTAAAATTACCATCAACATCAAAACCAAAATTTTTAATCGTAAAAGTGATAGAAGATTCTTGATCATTCTGAATAAATTCTTGAGAAAAGCCTGAGAGACTGATAAAAAAGAAAAGAAACAAGATATATTTTGGCATCATAAATAAAAAATATTTTAAAATTTAGTTGAACATCAACGCAAATCCCCCATAATTTCCATGATGAGATTTTGAGATGGAAATATCCAACTTTTTGTTATTTTGAGTTAAATAAGGAATTCCTAATTCATTTTTTTGAAGTTGAGTATCATCACAAAAAAAAGACAGCAATTTATCGTTAATTTTTTTGGTTGAAGAAACATTTTCATCAATAAAAAATAGGCTTAAAACCATTTTTTTACCTTTATTTTCTTTGGCAATTGATTCTATATAATTATTTGATATTAAATATTTTAAATCATATTTTTCAGAATCAATTTTTACGATTCCTTTAGTTTCTGAAACAATTTTACAAGAAAATTTTTTAGGTGCAAAAAAACGTTTTTGATGTTTTTGAACAAAGCATTTATACGCAGCTTCTTTCATGCTCCAAAAAAGCCAAACCTTTAAAAATGGATTTACTGAATTTACAATTTCATTGATTTCAAAATCAGTAAATTGTTTTTCTAAAAACCCTTTTCTTTGCCAATTGCTTTGGGTTTTGGCTAAATTTAAATCAACAATATCATTGCCAATCATTCAGCCTTCATTTTTTCTTCAATAATAATAACAGTTTCTTTTACAGAAAGCATTTTCTCCATAGAATCGTTATCAATATGAATATCAAACTCATCTTCTACATCTAAAATAATATCGACCAAATTGGCAGAATTAATATCTAAATCTTTTATAAAATCGGTGTCTTCATTCATGTTTTTAAAACCTTCTTCATTATGAATATAAGGTTTAACAATCGTCGTTAATTTGGCTATAATTTCTTCTTTCGTCATTTTATTCTGAATATTTTCAGACCTCACAGGTTTTAAAAACCTGTCAGGTCTTTTTAAGTATAAATTAATTATATTTTTTAAAGATAACACAAGCATTTACATCACCAAAACCAAAACTTGCTTTTGCGACAATATTAATTTCTTGTTCTATTAATTTTGTCGGTATTTTATCTACAGAAATCAATTCAGAAATCTCTGGATGAACATCCTCACAATTGATATTTGGAAACACAAATTGTTCCTTTATTTGCAAAACTGATGCTACAGATTCAATAGCACCAGCAGCTGCCAAACAATGCCCAATTTGCGATTTTATAGAATTGATCAAAGGAAAATCTGCTCCTTTTATTTGCAACGCTTTTGCCCAATTTTCTATCTCTAAACTGTCTTTGGATGTTGCTGTTAAATGTCCATTAATCGCATCAATTTCATTTGCAGAAATACTGGCATCTAAAATGGCATCAGTAATACATTTTTGAACAGCTTCTGCATTTGGCGCAGTTAAAGTGCCTCCATTTCTTTGTCCACCTGAATTTATATTGCCTCCTAAAACCTCTGCATAAATCGTTACTTTTCTTGCCAAAGCACTTTCTAAAGATTCTAAAATCAAAGCTCCTGCTCCACTTCCAGGTACAAAACCTGCTGCAGTTTCGCTCATAGGTCTTGATCCTTTTTCTGGATTTTCATTATGCTTATAACTCATGACTCTCATCGCATCAAAACCTCCCCAAGTATACAAACTGCTGTCGCTAGAACTGCCCACCAACATTCTTTTTGCTTTTCCGTTTTTGATTCTTTCAAAACCCAACAAAAGTGCTTCAGTTCCTGTTGTACAAGCAGATGAATTTGTGGTTACTTGATTCCCAAAACCGAGAATTCCACCTAAATAAGCCGAAATTCCACTTGCCATCGTTTGCACAACAGAGGTACTTCCTAAACGTCTTACATTTTGGTCGTCAATTTTGTAAATCGATTCTCTAAACTTTTCAATTCCTGAAGTTCCTGTTCCAAAAATTAAACCTGAATCGTAATCTAATTCCGAGTTTTCATCCACAGAAAAACCTGCATCTTTCCAAGCGTCAATTCCAGCCATACATCCATATAAAATTGATGTGCTATTGAAACCTCTTAATTGCAAAGGCGATAAATATTCGAGTTTTTTTTCTTCGGATATTTCTGGAACTCCACCAATACAACAAGAAAATCCCTTGTCTTTTAATGCTTGATGAAAGGTAATTCCTGATGTACCTGCTTTTATGGCTTTTGTAAAATCTTGCAAGCCAACACCATTTGGTGCAACAACTCCTAAACCTGTAATTACGACTCTTTTGCTGTTTTTTGACATGGATTTCACGGGTTTTTACAGATATAATATTTTCTAAAACTTTCCTAGACCTGCCAGGTTTTAAAAACCTGGCAGGTCTTCTTAACTAATTAACTATTAACATTCCAGAAATAGTTCCTCTACAAACCAATTCATTTTTTTCATTTATCATTCTTACTTTACATTTTAGTTTGTTAAATCTAAAATATTCTTTTTCTGAAATAACTGTTACTTTTTCATTGGGAAACACAGGTATAAAAAAATCAACTTGATTAGAAGTTAAAGCAATTTTTGGTTTTTTTTCTTCGGATAAAATAGCGTCTTTCAAAAGAAAAATACCCAAACAAACCAGCCCAATTTGCGCCATTGTTTCTATTAAAATAACACCTGGCGTTATTGGATTTTCCTTAAAATGACCTTCATAAAAAAACTCGTTTTCCTTGAAAGTATAATTTCCTGTTATTCCATTTTCTGAAATTTCTGTAAGTTCATTTACAAACAAAAATGGTTTTTGGTAAGGTAAGTTTTTTATGATTGCTGTTTGGTTCATTTTTTCTGTTTATTCATCACTTTTACACTCAATTTTGTCATTTCGACCTTTTGGGAGAAATCTCATAAAGATGCTAAACTGTATGTTAATTTCTAGTGAGATTTCTCCTATCGTCGAAATGACAATAGTGTGAATATATTCTCTCTCTTTTATAAACTTACCACTCCAACAAAATTCGTTGTGCAGAAAAACCAGGGCCAAAACTTAACATTAAACCTCTTTCTCCCTTTGCAGGATTTCTATCCATAAAACGTTCTAAAACGTATAACACTGTTGCACTAGACATGTTTCCATATAATCGTAAAACCTCTTTTGTATCGTCTATATTTTTGCCTAAAACTCCAAAAAGATCTTCTACAGTTTGTACAATCTTTTTTCCTCCAGGATGAAAAATTAAATGGTTTACATCCTTAATTGTTAACTTATTTCTTTCTAAAAAAGGATGAACAATTGCTGGAAAATGGTCTGAAATTTTTTGTGGAACTTCCTTGTCTAAAATCATTTGTAAACCAGAATTTACCAAATTGAAACCCATCATGTGTGTAGCATCGTAAAAATGATACATGGCTTCATCGATTATTTCTGGGCCTTCATCATCTTCATAAGAAGACAAAATTACTGAAGATGCTCCATCTCCAAAAATAGCAGCAGAAACAATATTTGTCATCGAAAAATCTTCTAATTGAAACGTTGCTGTTGGTGCTTCAACTGCCACAACTGCTGCTCTTTTATTCGGATTAGATTTTAAAAAATTCTTTGCATAAATAATGCCTGAAACGCCTGCTGCACAGCCCATTTCTGTAACTGGCAAACGTACAATATCTTGTTTCATTTGCAAGGAATTAATCAAATACGCATCCATAGAAGGAATCATAATTCCTGTGCAACTGACTGTAATAATATAATCAATTTCTGTTGCTTTTAAATTGGCTTTATCTAAAGATTTTTTAAGTGATTGTTCTGCCAACTGTACAACTTCTCTTGCGTAAATATTGTTTTTATCTTCAAAGGAAGTCGCAGTAAAAACTTCCTCTGGATCCATAATTGAATAGCGCTTGTCCACTCCTGCTCCTTCAAAAAGCTTGGTTACTTTCCTTTTAAAACGGGTATCTTGATCTTGCATCCAGAGTTCTACAAAAGGAATTATGTCTTTTGTTTCTCTATAATATTTTGGTAGTTGTTTTGCAACTGATGTTATTTTTACTTTCATATTTGTTTTTTACACAGAGATTCACAGAGTTTTTTCACAGAGATTCTCGGAGATTTCTATATTTTGTTTAACACGGATTTCACGGATTTTCACTAATAATTATGTAGTTAATTTCTCTAATTTGAATAACTACGCTAATTCAACTTTGAATTTTAAACATTAAACTTTGAACTTTTTAAAGTCCATAAAAATCGAAAAGCCCATTTCCACGAAATTTCTGGTTTCACATTTATTTTGTTTGACATTTCTACTAAATCCTTCCTTTTAAAACCTCTTAAAACAGAAGTTAATCCATCTTCAATAATCATTTTATTGCTAATGAAAATTGATAACAGCATAAACAAATAATAGGCTACTTTGTGTCTATGTAAATCGTTTACAACAATTCCTGTTTTGGTTTGTTTTACCATGTTTTTTAAAAATGAAACGAGTTCTGGTTCTTTAAAATGATGTAAGAATAAAGTTGCTAAAACAATATCAAATTCACGTTTTTTAAAATCATCTGAAAAAATATCTTGAGTTTCAAAGGTTAATTCTTCATACTCTAAAGATAACTCATTTGCGTATTCTATAGCTGTTGGATTTGCATCAATGCCAATTAATTTGAATTTATAGTTGTTTTTTCTCCCGAATTTAGCGACATCTCTTAAAATATCTCCATGACCACACCCTATATCAACTATAGTAATTTCTTGTTCTTTTGAGTGGTTTTTTAAAATCGATTTTAATCCATTTACAGTTACTTTATTTCCTCCTAACCATCTATTTATATTCTCTAATTTGTCTAAAGTATCACGCAATAAATCGCCACCAATAGAAAAATCGTCCATCAATTCTTCTTTGTCTGTTCTTTGTTTTGTGTTGATAAAAAAGTCCATTAAATCTTTATTGGTTTTCCATGCGTTTGTTTAATTATAATTGGTAATAAAAAAGGAATTCTTCTTAAAACTTGTAATAAAACATTCGCAATTTTATCATTTCTAAATAGTTTTGCAATAAAATGACCTGATTTTAAACGCCAACTAAACTGTGTATTCCACTGTGAAATATAGTTGTTTTCTAATTCTTTTCTTGTAAAATTTTCGTCATCTAAATAATTTAGAATGAGTTTAGATGCAATTTGTGCAGATTGTATTGCCATACTCATACCATTTCCGCACAAAGGATGAATCATTCCTGCAGCATCACCACACATAATCATGTTATTTTCTACAGGTTTTTTGGTTTCAAAAGATATCTGACTTATTGATAAAGGTTGCTCCCAAATTGATGTGGAGTTTTGAAAAATCTCCTTTAGAAAAGTGTTTTTAAAAACAACATTTTTCTGAAAATCCTCAATGTTTTTATATTTTTTAAAGGACGAAAAACTAGTGATATAACACAAATTAATGACATCATTTTCTACTTTAGAAACGCCACAATAACCACCTTTGAAATTATGAAGTGCTACTAAATCTGTTTTAAAATTTCCTTTTACGTGAATTTTAACACCTAAATAAGGTGATTTTTTTTGGATAAAATCGCGTTGCATTTTTACATCTATCAAAGAGCGTTTACCAAAAGCGCCAATACCAATTTTTGATGTAAAAATGTTGTTTTCTTTAGTTTCAACTTTAAAAATTTCTTCTTTAAAATTGATATTTAAAGCGGTGTCCTGTAAAATTGTAACTCCGTTTTCTTTTGCTTTTTCTGATAAAATAAAATCTAATTGATAGCGAGAAATTCCAAATCCGCCCAAAGGTAATTTTGCAGAAATTAATTTATTATTTGTGGTAGAAAGTTGAAAATTATCAATTTTTACGGCACCAAAATCAAAAGGATTGATGCCCAAAAAAGACAAATAAGGCAAAACTTCATTAGAAATATATTCGCCACAAACTTTGTGTTTTGGGTAGGTGTTTTTTTCTATCAACAAAACATTTTTGCCAAATTTTGAAAGATGAATTGCGTTGCACAAACCTGCCAAACCTCCACCAATAACAATTGCATCAAAATTTGTGGAATTTTCTTTCATTCCACTAAATTAATGAACAAATTTGAAACAGAATAGAAATGTAATGAAATTTATTCTTTAGAATTTCTGCCATGAATTCACAAATAATTCTTTTGAATTCTACAAAGTTTCTTTTGAAATTCATTATTTTGAAAAGACCTACAAGGTTTTAAAAACCTTGCAGGTCTGTAAATTATTCGACAATAAATTTACTCAAAACACCATTTATTTTAATTAAATAAATTCCTTTTGCTAAAGATTTGGTTTCGATACTTCCTGTATTTTCTTTGATTTTTTGGTTGATAATTTTTTGTCCTCTTATCGTGTATATTTCTACCAAACCAATTTTTTTATCAGAAATAATATTTAGATTGTTTTTTGCAGGATTTGGATAAAAAGTAACTTCATTTTCTTCAAAATTAGTGTCATCCAAAGAAAGTGAAGCACAAGTATCATCGCCAAAAATTTGAACTTCTTCATAACTATTCCAACCACTTCCTTCTGAATTTCCAAAACCCAAAATTCTTACAAATCTTACTTCTTGAAAAGGAGTAAAAGGAAAACTCTCAAAACCCACTGTATTTCCTGAACTTGTTAAAACGTCAGTAATATCTGTAAAAGTTGTGCCATTAACAGAAGTTGCAATTTTAAAAGAAGACGTTCTTTCTGAACCTTTATGAAAGTATATTTTTACATTTGTAACCGTTTTTTTACATTGCAAATCATAAGTTAAAAATGCAGAACCATCATTTGAATTTGCAGACCATCTTGAAGAATCGTTTCCATCTAACGTGTTTTCTGGAATATTATCTCCTGCTTGTGTGCCAACTCCAGTAACTGTAATTCCTGTAAGTGCAACTGCATTATCTGTATTAAAAGTTTCTGTAGATTGATTTACAATAATTACAGAATCTAAATTTCCTCCATTTTGTGAAACTGTAATTATTGCAGTTCTCAAAGCTCCAGAAGTATTTTCTGTTGCTGTTATTTCTATAGTTTCGTTATTAGTTCCATTTGTAGTATTTAAAGTTAACCAATCTGCATTTTCGGAAACTGACCAGCTAACATTAGAGTTGATATCAAAGATTTTTGTGCCAGCTTCAATATTAAAATCTATGGTATTTATTGATGTTGTTAATCTACCTGAAACACCAGACAAAAAGCCAACTTTAGTACCAACATCAGCAACTTTATAAGGTAAATTTGTTCCATTTGCCCCAAATTCTTCTGCTCCAGCATCAAAATTATTGGTTCTATTTCCGCCTAAAATATCATCACTTAAAAAAGAATAGGAACCAATATTGGCATCAATAGCAGCACTATTTGCAACAATTCTGTAAAAATCCGTGCCACTTGCTAACAAACCACTTGCTACAGTTTTATTATTGTTGAGACCGTTCGTTAAATCCCAAGTACCATTTTGTGTAATGTTGCCCTCAAATTTTGAGTTTCCAATTGCATTGGTTTCGATGTCAAAAGCATTTCTGCTAGTATTTAACATAATATTATTGGCAATAATTAAGTTTTCTGGTGCCAATGTTAAATCCGAACTAACAGTTGTACCAACTCTAACACCAAAATCGCCATTTACAAAAGTATTGTTTGTAATCGTTACATTTTTAACTTGATAATAACCATTTATAGCTGTACTTGGTCTACCATTTGTAATATTTATAGCACCTCCAGTATTGGTTGTACTTCCATCTGGCTTTGTAGCATTTACGCCTTCTATATAATTATTATAAATGTTATGGCCTTCTCCAATAACTCGAATTCCACCTGCTAAAGTATTATTATTTGCAAAAAAATAGTTGCCAAAAACTTCGCAATTATTACCATGTCTTAACGTTAAAGTTCCCTGATAATCTGTAAACGTATTGTTGTAATACTTGTTTTTTCCGCTTTTGTTCGATATAATTTCTATTTCTCCAGACCAATCATAAAAGAAATTATCATAGATTTCTGTAAAAGAATCGGTTAAAGAAGTAGCGCTATTTCCAATTCTAATCGCATCTTGATCATTCAATTCATTTACCTCACCAACTGGAGTTCTAGAAGCAAAATAATTATGATGAATTTTAGTGTAATCTGGGTTTTCATCATTTCTGTTATCATTTATAATACTACCAATTCCGTTTTTGCCAATAAAAGAACTGTGGCTAATTTCATTATATTGTCCATACACAATCACCCATTTAAAATTATCTTCTTTTTGGGTTGGTGAGCCATTGTAACTATCAATTTTAATGTTAGTAACTGTGCAATTATTGCACTCGTTATTGCTAGCATCTCTAAACTCAATAATTGGGTCTATTCTATTACTATTTGTGATTAAATTCGATGGATTTTGAAACACAAAACCTTCAAAAATAATATAATTTCCACCTAACTGTATGTTGGAATTTCCTTGCATAAAAACCTGTCCAATACTCTCTGCTCTAATAATTATTGGATTGATAGCTGTTCCGTTTTTGTTGATACTTAACTGCACATTATTCCAAATACCATTTGCCAGAATTATTTCGGAACCTGCAATTGCATTCGAAATTGCAGTTTGTAATTGTGTATTTGTAGTTACAGTTATTTGTGCTTTTATTGCAGTTGAAATTAATAAAAACAATAAAATAATATAATTTTTATAGATGCTAACAATCATTTTTTCAAGAGTTTAAATTGGTTAACCAATTTTTGGTTTGTAAATATACTCAGAAATAACGTAGCTTTAAATTTAAATATCCTAAAAAAGAGAATTATAGTATTTTATCTTTTTAATCAACTAAATCAGCCAGTTCTTTACCAACAAGACTTCCAATAGCAATGCCCATTCCCCCTAAACGAACTCCACAGTAAAGGTTATTAGAAAGTTGTTTTACAATCGCTTTTTTCTGATTTCCAATGCCCATAATTCCACTCCATCTATGTTCAATTTCGAAATTTGTATTTGGCAAAATAGTTTCTTTTAAAATCTTTTCAAGCTGATTTTGTATGATTTCTGTTTGCCCAAATTCTGCAGTTTCTTCTTTTTTAAAATCGAGATTTCTACCTCCACCAAATAAAATACGATTGTCGATATTTCTGAAATAATAATAGCCTTTATCTAAATGAAAAGTACCTTTAATATGTAAGTTTTTAATAGGTTTTGTAATGAGAACTTGTGCTCTTGCAGGTTGTACATTTTCGTTTAATAGTTTGTTTGAAAATCCGTTTGTGGCAATGAATAATTTTTTTGTGTAAAAATCTAATATGTTGGTTTTTATGTTGATTTCATTGTTAGTTTCAACAAAGTTTTCTACTTCAATATTGTTTAAAATTTTTACGCCTAAATGCTGCACTTTTTTTAATAATTCTGACGCCATTTTTCCAGTATCAATCTGCCCTTCAAAACTATTGACAACGTATTTTTGATGCACTTTTTGAAAACCAAAAGTATTATTAGCAATTGAAAAAACATCACTTTTAAAAATAGGTTTTAACAAATTATTTATGTGCTGTTTTTCAGTAATACATTCCTCAAAAAAAGTTTGAGATTCACACAATTCAAAACCTTTATTTTGCTGAAAATCGATGTTTGTATCGCCTAAATTTTGTCTTAATAATTGTAACCCTTTCCAACGATTTTCTATCAAATTAAAAACTTCTTGTTCTGTATGGGAATTTAAATCATCCATAATTTCTGATAAACTTCCAAAACAAGCAAAACCAGCATTTTTTGTAGTGGCTCCTTGAGGCAACATTCCTTTTTCAAGCACTAAAATTTTTGCTTTTGGATGCTTCTTTTTGAGTTCTAAAGCACAACTTAAACCCACTATTCCACTACCAACAATTGTAAAATCGATGTTGGTAAACCATTCTTTTAATTCCCAGTAACTGTAGTTCATTTATAGCTCTTTTTCAAAACAAATACTGTTATCCATTCCTATATACTGTCCATAATTTGGAATAATTTTATAACCACATTTTTTATAAAATTTTACAGCTTCTACTTGTCTTTTACCTGTTTCTAAAACACATTTTTTGTACCCCAATTCTTTTGCCCAAACTTCTAGTTCAATTAAAATTGTTTGTGCAAATCCTTGTCCTCTATTTTCTGGAGAAACATACATTCGTTTTACTTCAGCTCCACTCTCGTTAAACTTTTTAATTGCTCCACAACCAACAGCAACAGGTACTTGTGCTGAATTTATTTCAGTATCATCATAAATTACAACCACTTCTTTTAACACATCAATATTGTTAAATTGATTGTAAAAATCGTGTTCATCTTCATCTGTAATTTTAAGATACGTATCTAATTGTTTAACCAACTTAATGAAATCTTTATTCTTTGAATTTGTTTTTTTGAGTTTCATTTTTCTTGGTTTTCAATTTAATAATTCTTTTTTTTAATTACATCTCACAAAATTTTGGCTAAAGCCAATTATAAATAAACCATTATTTTACAATGGGTTAAAACCCATTGCTATTAATTTTGCCAATCAAAATTCAAATTTCAATTGTACCCAAATAGGTTCTTTTTTGTTGATGTTTAGATTGCTAAAAGAAAGCCCTAAAAGGCGCACAGAATTCTCTAATTCTTCTTGATATAACAACTCTTTTACAATCGGAAAAAACTCGCTTTTCTTGCTAATATATTCATCAATAGTTTTACTTCTTGTTTGTCGTGTAAAATCCGAATATTTAATTTTTAACGTAATAGTTTTTCCTTTAGCATTGCTTTTTTCCATTCGCTTTTCAATTTCATCAGCGATATCATGGAGTTTTTCTAACATAAAAATTTCGGAAGAAATATTTTCTCTAAATGTTCTTTCTGCTCCCACAGATTTTCGGATTCTGTTCGGTTTTACTTCGCTATTATGAATTCCTCTTACAATATTATAATAATGGCCTCCTGATTTTCCGAATAAGAGTGTTAATTCTTCTAAGGATTTTTTCTTTAAATCATTCCCAACAAAAATGCCTAAATTATACATTTTTGCTGCAGTAACTTTACCAACTCCGTAAAATTTATTGACGGGTAATTCCTCTAAAAATTTGATAACTTCTTCAGGATGTATTGTTTTTTGTCCATTTGGTTTGTTAATATCCGAAGCTACTTTTGCAATAAATTTATTAATAGAAATGCCTGCAGAAGCACGTAAACCAGTTTTATCATAAATTTTTTGACGAATTTCTCTTGCAATATCATTTGCAGAAGGATTGTCCATTTTATTTACAGTAACATCCAAATATGCTTCATCTAAAGAAAGTGGTTCCACCAAATCTGTATACTCATAAAAAATTTCTCTTATCTGACTTGATAACTCTTTATAGCGTGCAAAATCTGATTTTACAAAAATAATATGTGGACATTTTTGTTTCGCTAAAACATTGCTCATTGCAGATTTTACGCCGAATTTTCTGGCTTCATAACTTGCAGCAGAAACAACTCCTCTATCTCCTCCACCACCAACTGCAATCGCTTTTCCACGCAATTCTGGGTTGTCTAATTCTGCTACAGATGCATAATAAGCATCCATATCTACATGAATTATTTTACGAAAAGGAGGTTGCAATTCCATACCTCTAAATTACGAAGTTCGTTACGAATTTCACTAATTACTCGAAATGTATTTTAAATGTAGCTTCACTAATTGTTTTTAAAAAAAGTACGAGGATAAGAATCACTTAACCTCGCAATTTTGTCATTTCGACTTTAGGAGAAATCTCATAATTCTGACCTTAAAACTGAATAATTTTCTATGAATATTTTAATAAACAGATTCCTTCGTCCTTTCGTCCTCGTAAAAACGTTATCCTAAAAAATCAATACAAATTTCAGTAGCTTCTTTTAATTCTTTGGATAAAAATTCTTTTTCCCAAGGGTGAGAAACATTAAAAACGTGATCCGCATTTTCAATGATTTGATAATCACTTTTTGGATTCCATTTTTTAAGATTCTCAGCTTCATCTATCAAAACAGAAGTATCTTTATCTCCATGAATTATTAAATGTGGAATTGTTAAATTTTCTGTTGCTTTTTGAATATTTAAGCGATTTTCGTTTTGTTTAAAATCTTCATAGAACTGAATATAATGAGGCATTTTTTGTTTTGTTCTTCCATTCAAAATATATTTTACACCTTCTTTTTTCCAGTTTTCTAAATCCCCAACAGTTGAACTTCTTGAACCAAAATCACAAACTCCAGCTAACGTAATCACTTTTTTAATTCGTGAATCTTCATTTGCTTTTAAAAGGACGATTCCTCCAGCTCTGCTATGTCCAATAACTGAAATATCATTAATATCTGCTTCATTTTTATATTTTTCTTCGGATATAATCCAATTTAGAATACTTTCTAAATCGTCTAATTCTTTGGTGTAATTGTTATTTCCAAAAGCCTCTAAATCTGGAAAATCAATTGGGTTTTCAGCAGTTCCTCCATTATAAGCAAAATTAAATTTTATAAAGAAAAAACCAGCTTTTGCAAAGGCTGTTGCCATTAAATTCCAAGCTCCCCAATCTTTAAAACCTTTGTATCCATGACAAAAAATTACTACTTTTTTAGGCTGATGATCATCAACATAAAAAACATCGGTTACAATTGGTTTTTGGTGTTTGCCTTCAACTAATATGTTTTTAATTATCTTCATGTTTTCTTTAAATAAATAGTTTTATCGTTGTAAAAATAGCTACAAATCCTGTTAAAATCGCTAAAATTAAATTGATGTCTTTTGTGAGTTTTCCTGTTTTTTTTTGAATCGTTTTTGCAAATTTTCCATATAAAAAAAGGATATAATAAGTTCCAATTACAGAACCTAAAATAAAAGAAATGACCGAGAAAATATCAAAATCAAAAACATTAAATGATTTTAATAAAACTGCTATTCCACAAAAAAAAGGAATGGCAAACATATTTAAAAGTGATAATGTAATTCCTGTTAAAAAAGGGTTTTCTTTTTTTGATGTTAAACCTTCCACATGGATTTTACTTTTTTTAGATGCTCTATAAAAATAAAATGATAATAGAAAGAAAATTACAATTCCTGCTTTTTCTAAAGTTTCTAAAATTGTAGGGTTTTCAGTGATATACTTTGTTAAAATAATTGCAATATAAACTTGCGGAATTACTACTAAGCAAACTCCTAAAGCGTATTTATTTGCAGCTTTTTCATCAATTTCTAAACTGATTTTTAAGGCTGTCATATTCAACATACTTGGAGTTATAGAGCCTACAAATGAGAAGAAAAATCCGAAGAAAAAAAGTAAAAATAAATTCAAAGTATATTATTGGATATACAAATATACAGCATTTCCTATGGCTACAAAACCAGTTAAACAGCCTAAAATTAAGTCCATTTTTTTTGCAATAGTTTTTAATTTGTGTTGAATTTTATTAGCTACAATTGCATACAAAGAATACAACGTAAAAGAACCCATTGTTGAGCCAATTGAAAAATAAAATCCATTTAAATAGGAGTATTCAAAATACTTTAATCCTATTAAAAAAGAGATGGATGTAAAATAAAAAGGAATGGCAATTGTGTTTAACGAAGACATTATAATTCCGTGAAAATAAGCTTTCGATTTAGGAATATCTTCTTTTTCTTTTTTCTCTTTTGATGTAAAATACAATCTAAAAAAATTAATAGACAACAAAAGCAGAATTCCTGTACCTATTTTTTGAATTAAGGTTATATATTCTGAATTTTCCATTAAAATGTTCGACAAATAAGCACCAATATTTGCCTGAAAAAACAATACAGTTGCATAACCACCAATTAAATAAAGAGCAGCTTTTACACCATTTCTTAAACTAAATTTTACAACCGTTAAATTTAAAAAACTAGGGGTTATACTACCTCCAGCAGCAATTATAAAACCCAAACCAATAAAAAGAAGAATATCCATATTTTTATATATCAGCAAAAAAACAAAAAAACGCACCAATAAATTGATGCGTTCCCTATTAATTATAACGTAATTACTTTTTTATATAACTCCTTGTGCCAACATAGCATCTGCAACTTTTACAAAACCTGCAATGTTTGCGCCAGAAATATAATCTATAGAACCATCCTCTTGCTCACCATATTTAACACAAGAATCGTGAATATCTTCCATGATATCTTTTAATCTTGAATCTACTTCCTCTCTAGACCAAGAAATTCTTAAAGAATTTTGACTCATCTCTAAACCAGAAGTTGCAACACCACCTGCATTAGAAGCTTTTCCAGGTGCGAATAAAATTTTTGCTTTTGTAAACTCGTGCACTGCATCTGGTGTAGAAGGCATATTTGCACCTTCAGAAACACACATACAACCATTTTCGATTAACGCTTTTGCTTCATCGCCATTTAACTCGTTTTGAGTTGCACAAGGCAAAGCAATATCGCATTTTACTGACCAAGGTCTTTCGCCTTCAAAGTATTTTGCATTTGAATATGTATCAACATATTCGCTAATTCTTCCTCTTTTTTCATTTTTGATATGCATTATGTGCTTTAACTTTTCTGTATCAATTCCATCTTCGTCGTAAATATATCCTCCAGAATCTGATAAAGTTAAAATAGTAGCACCTAATTCAATTGCTTTTTCTGCTGCATATTGTGCTACATTTCCAGCACCAGAAATAACAACTTTTTTACCTTTAAAAGAATCATTTTTACGTTTTAGCATATTATCCGCAAAATAAACAGTTCCATAACCTGTTGCTTCTGGCCTAATTAAAGAACCTCCCCAAGATTGTCCTTTACCCGTTAAAACCCCAGTAAATTCGTTACATAGTTGTTTATATTTACCAAACATAAAACCAATTTCTCTTGCACCTACTCCAATATCTCCTGCTGGTACATCTGTATTTGAGCCAATATGTCTAAACAATTCGCTCATAAAAGCATGGCAAAAACGCATAATTTCGTTGTCTGATTTTCCTTTTGGATCAAAATCAGAACCTCCTTTTCCTCCACCCATTGGTAAAGTGGTTAAAGAGTTTTTAAATACTTGCTCAAAAGCTAAGAACTTTAAAATACTTGCATTTACAGTTGGGTGAAAACGCAAACCACCTTTATAAGGCCCAATTGCAGAGTTCATTTGTATTCTATAACCTCTATTTACTTGAATTTCTCCATCATCATCTACCCAGCAAACTCTAAAAGAAATTAATCTTTCTGGTTCTACCATTCTTAAAAGAATGTTTTTACCATTATAAATATCATTTTTTGCTATATAAGGAATTACAGTTTCAGCAACTTCTTGTACAGCTTGTAAAAATTCGGGTTCATGGTTATTTCTTGTTTTAACCATTTTCATAAACTCTTTAATTTTTGATTCCATAATTTACAATGTGTTTTTTTACGAATTATATAAAATATAAGGATGTAAATATAATAATTTTCAGTGTTTTAAAATTAAGTATCCTATTATTATTACGTCAATTTTACTTAAAATTTAGATAAAAAATTCTTTGCCTTGCTATTTCATTAAAAAGCAAAAAAAAGCATCAAATAAATGATGCTTTTTGTTCTTTATATATTTTGTTTAAATAACGCCTAAATCTAACATAGAATCTGCTACTTTAATAAAACCAGCAATGTTTGCACCTTTTGCATAGTTGATATAGCCATCTTCTTCTGTTCCGTATTTTAAACATGCTGTGTGAATAGAATGCATAATTTGAACTAATTTATCATCCACTTCTTCTTTCGTCCAGTTTATTTTCATGGCATTTTGAGTCATTTCTAACCCAGAAGTTGCAACACCACCAGCATTTACAGCTTTACCTGGTCCGTATAAAATTTTAGCTTTATGAAACAAATGAACAGCTTCTGCAGTGCAACCCATGTTAGAAACCTCTGCAATATATTGTACACCATTTGCAATTAATAATGCAGCATCATCTCCATTTAATTCGTTTTGTGTTGCACAAGGCATTGCAATATCGCATTTTACACTCCAAGGTTTTTCATTCGGATAAAATGTAGCTTCTGGAAATTCTTCTGCATAAGGAGAAACAATATCATTATTAGAGGCTCTTAAATATAATAAGTAATTTATTTTATCAGCATTTAAACCTTTTTCATCATAAATATAACCATCAGGACCAGAAATTGTAATTACTTTTCCTCCTAGTTCTGTTATTTTTAAAGCAACACCCCAAGTTACATTTCCAAAACCAGAAAGTGCAATTGTTTTTCCTACGAAAGTATCGTTTTTAGTTTCTAGCATTTCTTTTGTAAAATAAACGCCACCAAAACCAGTTGCTTCTGGTCTTATTAAGCTTCCTCCCCAATTTAAACCTTTTCCTGTAAAAACTCCTGTATGTTGTTGTTGTAGCTTTTTATACATTCCATACATAAAACCAATTTCTCTTCCACCAGTTCCAATATCTCCTGCAGGAACGTCTGTACTTGGACCAATCATTCTCCACAATTCTAACATAAATGCTTGGCAAAAACGCATAATTTCAGTGTCCGATTTTCCTTTAGGGTTAAAATCTGAACCTCCTTTTCCACCACCCATTGGTAAAGTTGTTAACGCATTTTTAAAGATTTGCTCAAATCCTAAAAACTTTAAAATACTTAAATTTACACTTGGGTGTAAACGGATTCCTCCTTTATAAGGGCCAATTGCATTGTTATATTGTACTCTATGTCCTAAATTTACTTGCACCTGACCAGCGTCATCAATCCAAGAAATTCTAAACGTTAAAATTCGATCTGGCTCCACTAAACGCTCAATAATCTTAGCAGCTTCGTATTGTGGATTTTCATTATATATAGTTTCAATTGACTCTAAAACTTCTTTAACAGCCTGTAAATATTCTATTTCTCCAGGATGTTTAGTTTCTAGATTTGTTAAAATTTCTTTTACATTCATACTACTATTTTTAATAACTTTTTATTGAATAAATTTAACATCAAAAGTACATTTTAAAATTGATTATAATTTATTATAAATCTTGAGTTTTTTAACATTTAACAATTATTTATCCATTTTTTGCGAATCTGCAAATTAAACCAATACTTTAAGTTCTTTTTTTATGATATATAGCTTTACATAAATCCTTCTGGTGGTAATTCTTCAATAGATTCTTCTATATTTGAAAAATTATTTTCTAATAAAACACCTTCCTTAAAAATAGCTGCTTTATTATTTTCGCCATCAATAATAACTGTAAGTTCCTTTTTAAAAGAAATGTGTCTTAGATATTTATCTTCAAAAACAGCTTCTTGTTTGTTTAAATAATCAACATCAAAAAAACCATCTTCTATAAAAGGGTTGATTGTTAAATAACCCACTTTAAAAGACGTTAAATTTTGAAAGAAATGAGTACCTTGACTTGGATCTATTCTAAAATTATTTAAACCCGATTCTACAATTATTTTTGCAGCAGAAATTTGCGACCAAAGTACTGGAATTCCCAACCAAGAATCGCTAGAACCCCATCTTCCAGGACCCACCAAAATATAAGATTTATCACTTGTAACAAATTTTTTATTGATTGCCTCAACAGCATTGGCAATATCTCTTGTGTTGGCAGCACTAAATGTTTCTGGTTTTACGTACACTACATCAAAAATATTTTCATATTTTCCATTTCCTAAAGCAGATTCAGAGTAAATAATGGTTTCAGAAACCTGTAAATCCGTTGGTAATTTACTAACAGTTTCAACACTTTCTATAATAGGTCTTATCTGTAAAAAGCTAAATTCTTTTGGTTTTCCTGGAGGTACATCTAATTTTACAGCAAATTCTATTTCTATCGGATTTCTCATTTCTCTTTGCCCAATTCGTAAAAGTTCTTGCAAAATTTCTGGCAATGGAAATGTGTTATACTTCAAGATATTATCAAACGTAATAACTCGAACTCCATCATGCATTACACCTGGCCTGATTGTATTGTTTTGCAAATCGTATGTAGATGCTACAAATTTTAAGGAACCATGGTTTTCTGCTTGCCTAACAGATACTTTCTTTTTATTGATGGCTTCACTAGTTGAAACTTTATAACTATCTGGATTTAAATCTAAACCATAAAAATGTTGTTGTGTATCTCTTTGTGTAGAACCTGGAGAAGATAATTGTAATACTTTCTTTGGATAATAAGGTGAAAAACGTAAGGTTTGACCTCCACCAACAATAATTTCTCCTAAGCCCAAAGCAATATTGGCAATTCCTTCACTTGCTTTTTCATCGCCAATAGGATAAAAATTGATAGAACGTGCTACTCCAGAAATATTAGGATAATATATATCTTGATACTGCTTTCCTGTAACTTCTTGTAAAATTACAGCCATTTTATCTTCTTCGATAGTATGTGCTATTGCTTTTAAATACAACTTACTGTTTTGAAAAAAAGCAGATGCAATAACCGATTTTATGGCATTAGATACCATTTCTACTTTTTTATTGATTTCAGAATCTGGAATCATATAGGTTGCGAAAACGCCTGCAAATGGTTGATAATTTGAATCCTCCAACAAACTAGAAGAACGAACAGCAATAGGACATTGGGTGGTTTCTAAAAAAGCTCTAATATCTTCTAAAGCCCATTTTGGTAAATCTTTCGAAATAAATTCGTGCAGTATTTCATCATCATCTGTACACTCTGCAGCAAATTTTATGAGTTTGTGGGTTTCTATAAATTGATCAAAAACATCGGTACTTATTACCACTGTTCTTGGTATCGTTATACTTACATTATCATATTTATTATATAAATTATTTCGTTTTAAAAAGGAATCTATAAAAGCTAAACCTCTTGCTTTTCCTCCTAAAGCACCTTCGCCAATTCTTGCATAGCCAACAAAACCATCATACCTATCTTTATTAAATTTTACAATTACACCTCTAGATCTATAAACTCTGTAGGCTTTAATTGAGTCGTTTAAAAATTCTCTTATTTGATCATTATTTTCAAATTCATCATATTCTATAACGCTTAATAAATTTGCTAACGGAAATAGTGCTCTTGATTTTAACCATTTAGAAAATTCGCTTCTTGTTGCATGATACATCAAACAATCTTCAGTAACGTGTTTTATTGCATTTTGAAATTCGCTTAAATCTTTTGCTGTTGCTAATACTTTCATTTGATTAGGATCCCAAAACTCGAAATCACCAAAAGCAAAATATTTTATAATGTAATTTTTTATATCAACACCTAAAGTTTCTGAATGTTTATATAAAAATTTTCCCTTCAATTCTAAGGCACGTTTTTCGTTATTTGCATTAGAAGATTGAATTAAAAAAGGAAAATATCGCTTATAATTTCTTACATAATCTAACAATAAAAAGCCAGCATCTTTGTTTCTAACACCATCTTTATAGTAATTAACATCCGATATTACACCTAATAAATTGTCTTTATAAGTATCAAATAAACTTATACCTTCTTCAAAAGTTGTGGCTAATAAAATTTTTGGTCTACCACGCATTAAAAGCATTTTTCTGTGCTCATTTAACCCTTCAGACATAAATTCTTGCGTTTGTTTCAAAATCACTTTATAAATAAGTGGAATATACCTTGAGTAAAATTTTAGCGAATCTTCTACTAATAAAATGGCTTTTACACCAACAATATTAATATCAACTTCGGCATTCATTCTATCTTCTGTCAATTTTATAATTGCCAAAAATATATCTGCATTTCCATTCCAATGAAAAACGAAATCGATACTATCTGTATTTTCTTTTTCTAACTTACTTCTTAATTGAGAAGAATGATGACTTAATGCTGCAATTGGCACATTAGGAAACGCTTCTTTAATTTTTTTTGAGGCTTCAAAAGCTTTGTAATTCCCAATATCTAACCATGTAATTACAATATCAATATGATGTTCTTCCATCATTTTAATAGCTCTTTTTGCAGAGTTTGCATGGATAAAATTTGGTGGATGCCTTAAATTTAAAGAGGTATATTCATTAAAAATTCGTTCTTCAATTCTACCATCTTCTTCCAACATGTAGTAATCGTAATTAGAACAAACTATTAATACAGTATTAATTCTATTTTGCATTAATTTATCAAAAGTTACCTCTTTAAAAGCGTACGTTTTTAAATTAGGTAAGATATTTTCTTTCATATTTGTTCCTTTTTTATAATTTACAAGATATTCATTTTCTTGTGTATATTTTTCATAAAATTAAGCATTCAATTCATAAAATTAGATTTAACAAAAATAAAAATTTGTAAATTCGCCAACTAATTTATGATGTAATGCTAGATAAAGTAAAAGAACTTATTGGAGACGTAAATGCTTTTAAAGCAACCACCAAAGAAGAAGTTGAAACTTTTAGAATTAAATATTTAGGAAGCAAAGGATTACTTAAAGATTTATTTTCAGAATTTAAAAATGTAGACGCAGAATTACGTAAAGATTTTGGACAAGCTTTAAACAATTTAAAAAATTCTGCAGAAGGAAAAGTTGCTGAATTAAACGAATCTTTAGAAAATGCTGTTGAAGAAAAAGGTGTTTATGGCGATTTAACACGTCCTCAAGAACCTATTGAATTAGGCTCAAGACACCCAATATCTTTAGTAAGAAACCAAATTATTGAAGTTTTTAATAGAATTGGTTTTACAGTTTCTGAGGGTCCAGAAATAGAAGACGATTGGCACAATTTTACGGCATTGAACTTGCCTGAATATCACCCAGCAAGAGATATGCAAGACACGTTTTTTATTGAGCAAAATCCTGATATTTTATTGCGTACACACACCTCTTCTGTGCAGGTGCGTTATATGGAAAATAACAAACCACCTATAAGAACAATTTCTCCTGGACGTGTTTTTAGAAATGAAGATATTTCTGCAAGAGCGCATTGTATTTTTCATCAAGTAGAAGGTTTATATATAGATACTGATGTTTCTTTTGCTGATTTAAAACAAACTCTTTTATATTTTACAAAAGAGATGTTTGGGAAATCTAAAATCAGATTACGCCCTTCTTATTTTCCGTTTACAGAACCAAGTGCAGAAGTAGATATTTATTGGGGATTAGAAACTGAAACCGATTACAGAATTACAAAAGGTACAGGTTGGTTAGAGATTATGGGTTGTGGAATGGTAGACCCAAATGTGTTGAAAAACGCAAATATAGATCCTACTAAATACTCTGGCTACGCTTTTGGAATGGGAATTGAACGTATTGCAATGTTGTTATATCAAATTCCTGATATTAGAATGTTTTACGAAAACGATAAGAGGTTTTTGGAGCAGTTTAAATCGGTAATATAAAAGAGAGCCCATCCCAACCTTCCCAAAGGCAAGGAGTTCGCAAGTTTGTGGAATAAATACTCTATACTTTTAAAAAAAATATTATATTTAGCTATGGAAATAGAAAGAACAAATAACGAAATACTAATTAGACTTTCTTCTAATACTGATGTAACTGGCGTTCAGCGTATTTTAGATTATTTAAAATTTCGTGAAATAGCCTCAAAAAGTAAGGCAAGTCAAAAACAGATTGGTGAAATTTCTACTGAAATCAATTCTTCTTGGTGGAAAAAAAATAAGAATAATTTTTTAAAGTGAAAGTTGTTGTTGATACCAATATCATTTTTATTGGATTATTAAATCCAGAAGGAAAAATTAGTGATATTCTACTTAATTCTTTTAAATTTTTTTGAATTTTACTCACCGACTTTTGTTTTAGAAGAATTAAAAAATCACAAAGAAAAATTATTAAAAATTTCTGGATATGCTGAAGAAGATTTAGATTTTCTACAACGAATTTTATTCAAAAAAATTGAATTGATTGATGTTCAAAATCTTCAAAAATCTATTCGTGAAAAATCTTTTGAAATAACTAAAAATGTAGATGAATTTGATGCACCATTTATTGCTCTTTCTTTAGAATTAGATGCTCCACTTTGGACTGGTGATAAGAAATTGATAAATGGTTTAAAAGAAAAAGGTATAGATTGGTTATTAAAAACTGATTCGATTTTAAAAATAAGAAACGAATTGTAAAACAAGCTTATAAAATGAATTACTTTACACAGTTTTGGGATGAAAATAGAGATGATGAATATGCAGATTGGGGATTCTCAACTTGGTATTTTGAAACAAATGATGCTGATGACGTTTTAAAACAAATTACAGTTTATAAAAACGGAAAAGTTACTAAATACCATGAAAAAAATCAAGAGGATGAATTTGGTGGTTTATGTGAAGGCGCTTTAACCATTGATGATTGTGATGGAGATGTAATTTCTAAAGAAGATTTTTATAAAGTTTGGGAATTAAATTGATACTGAAAAAAATTCAAAATCTCATTATATTTAGTCCTTCAATTTAAAGATACTGAAACAAGTTCAGCATACATGAAAAAAGACATCCAAATACCAGAAGTTACCAACGTAGAAATGGCTGTGGTTTATGAATACAATGATTTGTATAAAACAGATGATTGGAATGTGTACATCATCAACAATAAAAATGTTGATTTAGAAATGGTTGTGATAGTTACACAAGGTTTTTCTGACACTAAAATAACGTCTTTATTTCGAAAAAAAATTGATGTTTTACCTGCAAATTCTTTTGCTAAAATAGAACTTATTCAACCAGAATTATTCAAACTCAACAATCGTTTTCAAGTGAGTTTTTTTGAAGGTAATACACTGTTTGAAAAAACATTTATCTTCAAAGAAAATACCATTAAAGAAGGTGCTTTACGTACCATTCCTGAATTAAAAAAACGAGGAATCTTAGCGAAATAAATAATTTAAACGCAAAGACCGCAAAGTTTTTTCCCAAAGAACGCACAAGAACGTAAAAAAATAACATCTAGTTTTGAAGAACAAGATACGTTAACCACTCAGTTTGTCCTGCTGGAAGCATCTCACACAATAATCAGCACGTTAGATTTTTTTCGGAACTACCTAAATAAAAACCTTGGTGCACTATTTTGTTATTTCGACTTTAGGAGAAATCTTATAACCTTACTCAATTTTGTGTTTTCTACTTTATGCGATTTCTCAATCGCTTAAAAAATCTCATTTCGAAATGACAGCCTTATTTTTTTTATTTAACTCAATCAAAGTCAGCTTCCAGCTTATTAAAATTAGCAATATCTTTATTTAAGTACTTAATACTCACTTTTGGCGGAATTGAAATTTCAATACAAGTTTCAGTAAATACTAAGTTTTCAGAAGATAATTTAGATTGAAAATCATTAGACATCAGCAATGATTTTAAAATCAATTTAAACATTTTCTTGTCTTTATATTCCTCACAAAGTATGTCTGTTTTTTCTTTATCAATTTCCTTAAATCTGCTAAAATGGATTTCTACAGAAGGTGGGATAGAAACACCAACAATTAATCTATTGGTTCTAAAACCAGCTTTTTCTAAAAGTGGTAAAACATTAAAAATATCTTTTACATAATCCGTAAACTTATTTTTTGTGCTGCTTCCTAAATCTCCAATTTTAGACAGTCCGTTTTTAAGTTGATTTAAAATTTGATCAGCTCCATCACTAACTGTTTTTGTTGTCTTTTTAATGATTCCTTTTTCTTTCATATTTTCTAAAATTATTTTCAGACCTCACAGTTTTTAAAAACCTTTGAGGTCTTATGTTTTGATTTATCCCAAAAACCCAATTATCAAATATAAAATCACTGTAATTACACCACCAAATAATGCATAAGGCAATTGTGTTTTTACATGATCTATATGATCGCTGGCAGAAGCCATTGAAGAAATTATAGAGGTATCTGAAATTGGCGAACAATGATCTCCAAAAATTCCTCCTCCTAAAGTTGCAGCAACCACAATTGTAATATCTGCTTCATGAATATTTGCCATAGGTACTGCAATTGCCAACATAATTGCAAAAGTTCCCCAAGAAGTTCCTGTAGAAAACGCAATAAAAGAACTGATTATAAAAACAACAGCAGGTAATAATTCTGGAGACAACCACTCTTTTGTAGCATTTGCAACGTAAATTCCTGTTTCTAATTCCTTACAAGCATCACCAATTGCAAAGGCTAATAACATCAATAAAGCCAAAGGCATTAACTCACTAATTCCTTTTAAAGTTAAGTCGATTGCTTCTTTTGGTTTCATAATTCCTTGTATAAAATATAGGATCATTGCCACCAAAATCGCTGTAATTACTGCATATAAAACTGATGATGAACCAGAACCTTCTCCAATTGCCTGTGAAGCATGATTTAAAAATGATGTAGATTCTTTTACAGAACTCCAACCTGTATATATTAAATTGATTGGCATCATAAAAACCATCGTTGATAATGGCACAATCATATTATACGCTCTTGCAGGAATGCCTTCTTTTGGTGGAAATGAAGTAACCTCATCAGAAACCATTGGCTTTGAATTTGGATTCATTAATTCGCCTGTTTCCAAGGTTCTCTTTTCTGCTTTTTTCATCAAACCAAAATCTTTTTTTGATAAAATGATAAAAAATAAAATTCCAATTGCTAATAAAGGATAAAAATTATATTTAATAGATGCCATCATCACAGAAAATGGTTTTTCAATTCCTTGTGTAAGCAACAAACCCATAATAAATGCGCCCCAAGCATTAAAAGGAATTAAGATAGATGAAGGTGCAGAACTTGAGTCTGCAATGTAAGCCAATTTTTCTCTTGGTATTTTTAGTTTATCGAAAATTGGTCTGTATAAAGTACCAACCGTTAAAGAAGAAATACTAGTTTCTACAAATAATAACAAACCTGTTACTGTTGCCAAAATTTGAACCATTACTCTACTATGTCCAGTTTTTTTGGTTTCTAATTTTGCTAATTTTTTGTTGATAATATTGATAAAACCTTCAACTCCTCTAGAGTATTGAATAAAAATTAACAACGCTCCAACCAAAGCACTAAACATAATGGTTCTAGTATTTCCTTCAGATTGAAAAACATTTACCATTCCTTCAATCATGGCTAAAGTTCCTGTTAATGGGTTCCAGCCTTCTATAATCAACCAAGAAAACCAAATTCCAAATAACAAAGCAATATAAACTTGTTTAGTTCTTAATGCTAAAATGATGGCAATAATTGGTGGTATTACTGATAGAAATCCATACTCCATAAAAAAGGTTTTTTTGTGGAAAGATAGTAAATTTGTAAGTATTCAGCTAAAGTGTGCTTTCTTGTTTCCACCCAAAATTCTCCATATAGTTTGTCATCTTGAAAGGATCTCTAAACAATTTTGTTCACTCTTATGTGAGACGCTTACAGCGTGACAATTTTATGAATAATTAGTAAAGTTTATAATTTAATATTTTTGTAAATTGTACATCTTAAATTAAGAATTATCAGATGTCAAAATTTTACACAAAAATCACCTCAAAACTTCATAAATTTATAGATTCTCAAAAGATTTTCTTTGTGGCAACTACTCCAACTTCTGGTAGAATAAATTTATCACCAAAAGGTATGGATTCTTTTAGAGTGCTTTCTGAAAACCGCGTTTTGTGGCTAAATGTTACAGGAAGTGGTAATGAAACTGCAGCACATTTGCTAGAAAACGAACGAATTACCATCATGTTTTGTTCTTTTGAAAAAGTGCCCAATATTTTACGTTTGTATGGAAAAGGAAAAGAAATAAAACAAGGTGCTGAATCTTGGAACGAACTAATTTCACTATTTCCAGAAACACCAGGAACTCGTCAAATTTTTGATATTACAATTGAATCTGCTCAAACTTCTTGTGGAATGTCAATTCCTTATTTTGAATTTAAAGGCGAAAGAAACGATTTAAATAATTGGGCTGCAGAACAAGGTAAAGAAGGCATCAAAAATTATTGGGAACATAAAAACCAAACAAGTATCGATGGTTTACCAACCAATCTTTTAAAATAATGTCTCTACTAAAACTAACCCAATATTGGCGCCAAACTTGTTGGTTGATACAACAGCCAACCTGTTAAACTATATCTGTCTTTAAAAGATTTTAAAACAGCATGTGGTACTTTATCACTTTTAAATAAAACACAACGTTTTGCAATAGGATCTACTAATTGTAGTGCTCTATTTTTATCCAAAATCTCTAATTGACCACCATTTCCAGCTTCCCAATTTTCATTAAGGTAAATAATCATGGAAATCATTCTGTTGTTTCGTCCGTCAAATTGATCTAAATGTCTTGCATAAAATCCTCCTGAAGGATAATGTGCCAAATGAAACTCCTCACCTGATAAACTTAAATAACAATATCTATTTAATGTGCTTTTTGTTTCCGCTAATAATTCCCAAAAATCTCCAAGCTCTAAATCTCTCTGTTTATTTAGCCAGTAAGTTTTGTCACCACGAATTGTTTTTTTATGGTATTTTGATGTAATGCACCAATTCCTGCTTGATCAAAAGCATCTATTTTTTGAAGTAGAAAGTTTTTAATTTTTTTATAAAGAGCATCATCTATAAAATTATCAATAACAACATAGTCTTGGACAGCGAGTTCGTCCATCCAAGAAAACCAATTATCAAGATTGTGAATCGTTTTCAATAAAAAAAATTAAATTTTAAAATACATTATTTGAGTTTTATATTTTAAAAATATTACTCTTTATCTACTTTCTTAATTGCAGTAATAAAACTATCTAAATCGCTATTATTTAAGACTAAGTTGATAGCTTCTTTGCAAATTTTCTCTGTGTTTTCTGATTTAAAGTTTAAACGAATTGCAATTTTTTGCATCAAATTGGTTTCTACTAATTTTATTTCTCCATTTGCCAAAACCATTTTAGATAAGCGAAACAAACGCTCGATTCGATCATCATAACTAATTGGTGCATTGGTTGGAAACTTTTCTGGATGCTCAAAAATAACAGCAAACTCTTCTACTGAAATATTTAACTTCCCTCCTATTTTGGCTAATAAAGCTCTTTCACCATCGCTAATAATACCATCAGCTTTTGCTATTTTAACAACATTTGCAAAATGTCCGATTTCTTGTTTATGTATTCCACTAGAATATAAGTCTGAAAATGCCATTGTTTTTTTTTGTTAAAAGTAAAGAAAATGATGTACAATAAAAACATAAAAACAGTTTTAAGGAAAAATTTAAGAAAATATAATTTTTGAAGTTTACTTTTTCGTAATTTAGTCTTAATTCCTTCTTAGGTAAATATTTCAAACAAAATATATAATGAACAAATTTTCATACTTCAACAGGCAAAAAATAGCCACAGATTTACAAACTACTGAATTCGATTTGCTAATTATTGGTGGTGGAATTACTGGTGCAGGAATTGCTTTAGACGCAGCTTCTAGAGGCATGAAAGTTGCTTTGATTGAAAAAAATGATTTCGCTTCAGGAACTTCAAGCAAATCCACAAAATTAATTCATGGTGGTTTGCGTTACTTGAAACAATTCGATTTTTGGCTGGTAAAAGAAGTAGGTACTGAAAGAGCAATTGTACACAAATTAGCCCCACATTTAGTGCTTCCAGAAAAAATGATTTTACCTTTAATTGATGGTGGAACTTATGGTTCTTGGTTAACATCTATTGGCCTAAAAGTATATGATATTTTAGCTTCTGTAGAGGGTGAAGACAAACGTAAAATGTTAGATAAACAGGAAGCTTTAGAAAAAGAACCTTTGTTGCCCGAAACTATTTTAAATGGCGCTGGTTTTTATGCAGAATATAGAACAGATGATGCTCGTTTAACCATTGAAGTGCTAAAAACAGCCTTAGATTATGATGCAAAAATTCTTAATTATACTGAAGCTACAGAATTTATTTATAAAGAAGATAGAGTTATTGGTGCTAAAGTAAAAGAGAGTATTTCTGGTGATAAATTTGCCATAAAAGCTAAATATGTAGTGAATGCTGCTGGACCTTGGGTAGACGAATTACGCCAAATAAACAACTCTAAAATTGGCAAACGTTTGCACTTAACAAAAGGTGTGCATTTAGTCGTTCCGCACGAAAAATTACCTGTAAAACAATCTGTTTATTTTGATGTGCCAGATGGAAGAATGATGTTTGCAATTCCTCGTGGACGCGTTACCTATTTTGGAACAACTGACACCAATTACCAAAAAGACAAAGACCATGTAGAAACCAATTTAGTGGATGCAACGTATTTAATATCAGCAGTTAATAACATGTTTCCTGAAATTAATATTTCTTTGGATGATGTACAAAGTTCTTGGGCTGGCTTGCGTCCTTTAATTCATGAAGAAGGAAAATCGGCAAGTGAATTATCTAGAAAAGATGAAATTTTTGTTTCTGATACAGAGCTAATTTCTATTGCTGGTGGAAAATTAACTGGTTATAGAAAAATGGCAGAACGTATTGTAGATTTGGTTGGTAAAAAATACGAACGCAGATTTAACAAAGAATTTGGTGAAATAAAAACCAAAGATATTGTGCTTTCTGGAGGAACTTTCCAAAATTCATCCGAAGTAAAAAGTTATACAGATGCTATTCAAAATAGAATTGCAGAAGTAGATTTTGATAGAAAAGATGCTGAATATTTAGTGCATAATTATGGAAAACAAACAGACATCATTTTACAAAAATTTGATGATTTAATGCACGATAATATGCAAGAAAAAATGATAAAAGCAGAAGTTTGGTTTTCAATTCATCATGAAATGGCTTGCACTCCAACAGATTTTTTTATGCGCAGAACAGGTCGTTTATTCTTTGACGCAAACAGCATACATGTTTATAAAAATTTGGTTTTAAGCGAATTTCAAAATTATTTTGCTTGGGATGACAAAATTGTTAAGAAACATCAAAAAGAATTAGAAGAACAACTAAAAACAGCAACCACTTTTGAATGATTATATTTAAAAAAATATAACTGTAATCGTTTAAAATTCAATGTATTTAAATCAAATTAAAAAAACATAAAATTTAACAATTTTTAGTTAAAAATATTTTTTAGACCTGTATTATCAATTGAAAAATAATGTACATTTGATCTGCATAATTTATTAATTTTTGGCTTATGAACATATTGTAATTCAACTTCAGTAACACAGTTTCTTTTTGGGAAAAGGAAACTTTATCAGAATTATAATAACAATCTAAAAATAATAAATTATGAAAACAATATATAGTGCAGCTTTAGTGCTGTTAATTGCCATTTCTTTTTCGGCTAAAAAAGTAATATTTCAAGAAAATAAATTAGTAGCTACTTTTAAAGGTATTACAGATGACGATTTATTCAAATTTGTAGACGATAAAAATAAAGAACATTTATTTTACGATACAGATGATGAAATTGAAATAGACCTATATGATGATAATTTAATCGGTAAGAAATTTATACTTACTTGGAAAAACCAAGAAATAGAGGCTTTAGACGAAGAAGGAGAAGAAATAGGTAAAAATATTACTGTAAAAGTAATTACTACTTTAAAGCAATCGTAAAAAATTAAAAACCCGTTTATTTTTTAAATAAACGGGTTTTTTTATACACTTTCTCTTAAAAGCGATTTATAGGTTTTTCTCAACTTTGTAGGGTGCACACCAAATTTATACTTCAAAAAAACATACCCATTTATTAAGTTTACTTTTACCCAAGAATTTTTATCGTATTTTCTGGCACTTACAATGGCTTTAGATTGTATAATTTTAAAAGGGATTCTTTGCTTTCGTACTTTGTCTATCATTTCAAAATCTTCCATAATGCAGAAGTCTTCATTATAACCCTTTAAAGCTTCAAAAGTCTCTTTTTTAAAAAATTGACATTGATCTCCACCTCCAGCAAACAAACCATCTTTTGTAGTAAACTTGCTATTAAAGTTTAAAAGTACCGATTTTTTATCAAATTTATAAGCAAAAAAACCTGCTTTATTACCTTGTTTTATGGCAACTATTATTTGTTGATAAAAGTCGTTTGGTAAAATTACATCTGCATGTAAAAATAAAAAAATAGTGCCTTTGGCTTTGGTTGCGCCAAAATTCATTTGAGCAGCTCTTCCTTTTTTATTGGCTACAAAATGTGTAACTTTACTATAATGTTCACAAATCAAATTGCTGTTGTCTGTAGATTCTGGAGAATTAGAAACAATAATTTCTATAGGAAATTTGTTAGCTTGTTCAGATAAAAACGACAACCTTTTTAAAAGGTTTTCTTGCTCATTATAAACAGGAATAATTATACTTAACATCATACTTAAACTTACGAAATATTATATGAAACAGTTTTTATTAGTAGTCTTTTTTTTATCTGCATTTCAAATTAATGCACAAAATAAGGTAAATTATAGTGAAGTTGCGCAAGATTTACTTCAAAATATTATGAATAAAAAATCTTACGAGAAACAAGTAAATCTTTTAGCCGAAAGTTCTTTAGAAGACTTAGTATCAGAATTAGATACAGATACTAAAAAACTAGCTTTTTGGTTAAATATTTACAACTCATTTATTCAAATTTCTTTAACTGAAAACCCAAAAGAGTATGAGGATAGAGGTGCTTTTTTTAAAAAAGAAAGAGTAAAAATTGCTGGTGAAACTTTGTCTTTTGATGATATTGAACACGATATTATGCGTAAATCTCGTGTTAAAATTAGCTGGGGATATTTGCGTAAATATTTCAGACCAAAATGGGAACGTAAATTACGTATTGATGGTGATTTAGAATGGAGAATTCATTTTGCATTAAATTGTGGTGCCAAGAGTTGTCCTCCAGTTGCGTTGTTTTCTGCAGAAAATTTAGATAAAGAATTAGATTTTATGACAACCGAATATTTAAAAGAACAAACTACGTATAGTGCTAAAACTAAAACTGCAACATCTGTAGCATTATTTTCTTGGTTTAGAGCAGATTTTGGTGGACTTTGTGGAGCAAGACAAATTTTAGTAGATTATAACATTACACCAGAAAAACCTAAAGAATTAGAATTTAAAGACTATGACTGGACATTGTTGTTAGGCAATTTTAGAACGATTCCTGAGTAATTCCTAAATTCCTAATTTTAAAAATATACTAACTGTCATTTCGACTTTAGGAGAAATCTCATAACACTGATTTCTAATATTATGTAACTTTATGTGATTTCTCCTTTTAGTCGAAATGACAAAATTAAGGAACAATATTTATGTTTTAAATCACTCATCCTCCTTTTCATTCTCCAAAATATCTTCAGTTAAATCTAAATTACGGATTGTTGGGCTCACAATTCCTGTAGTTACAACCGTTATTAAAGTCATAGTTCCACCAAAAACAACAGCTGCAACTGGTCCTAAAATTTTTGCAGCTAAACCACTTTCAAAAGCACCTAATTCGTTTGACGAACCAACAAACATAGAGTTTACAGAAGACACTCTACCTCTCATATCATCTGGTGTTTTTATTTGCAAAATTGTTTGACGAATTACCATCGAAATTCCATCTGCAGCTCCACTTATAAACAAGGCTAACAAACTTACCCAAAAGATGGATGATAAACCAAAAGCAATAATACTCAACCCAAAAATAAATACAGAAATCAACATTTTTCTACCCGTATTTTGATTGATAGGAATATACGTTGTTAATAACATCGTAACAATACTTCCCATAGAAATTGATGCGTTTAAAAGTCCAAAACCTTCTGGTCCAACTTTTAGAATATCTTGCGCAAAAACAGATAAAATTGCTACTGTTCCACCAAAAAGAACAGCAATCATATCTAACGTTAAAGTTCCTAAAATTGCCTTGTTTTGAAAGACGAATTTTACACCAGCCTTTAAACTTTCTGTAACTGGTTCGCCTATTTTTTTGTTTAAAATAGGTTTTTTCTTAATTTGAAAAAGTGTTATAAATGAAAGCGAAACCAAAACAAAAACAATAGAAAGTGTAGTATCAACTCCAAGCCAACCAATAAAAAAACCACCAAAAAGTGCTCCAGAAACCGAAGCTGTTTTCCAAGTACTTGTGCTCCAAGTTGCAGCATTATGATATATTTTTTTTGGCACCAATAAGGCTACTAAAGAAAAAATTGTTGGTCCAAAAAACGATCGTAAAAATCCACCGAAAAAAACCAAACCGTAAATGGAATATAAAACTGAATTTGTTGACCAACTGTTAATAACTGTATCTGTTGTTAAGAAAAATAAGCCTAAACTTATCAACGAAAAAGCGCCTGTACACAAGGCTAATAAATTTCTCTTTTCTCTTTGATCTACAATATGACCAGCAAATAATGCCATAGAAAATGCTGGAATAATTTCCATCAAGCCAATAATACCAAGTGATAAAGGATCTTTTGTGATGGAGTATACTTGCCACTCAATGACAATAAATTGCATAGACCAACCAAAAACGAGTAAAAAACGTACGAATAAAAAAATATTAAATTCCTTTATTCTTAATGCTGCATAAGGATCTTGCTTCGCCATTAATTAACTCAATTTCATATCCATTAAAATGGCAAATGTTTGGTTGATGTCTGCCTCTTTTACAACAATTGTCATTTCATTTGTGGTTGAAATAATTTCTTGTAAAGGAATATCTGCCCAAGCTAATTGCTTTAAAATAAAGTAATAAATACCAGATTGTTCTAAATTTTCTTTTGGTAATTTTATGGTGATAGAAGCCAAATCTAACATATTATGTGTCAGCGTTTCATTCTCGAAAATTTCTTCTACAAAAGGTCTTAGGTTTTTACTGGTAACAATATTTGTTTCAAAAATTCCTTGAGAGACTGTTAAAAAATAATCTTGACTTTCAGAAGATTTGTCTAAAATTTTAGCAACTTCTTTAAGTAAAGATGTCGTATTTTTAAACGTAAAATCACACAAATCAGAACGTACAATTACGTTTCCTAAATCTAATGCCAAACGTTTTATGTTTTTTCTGATGCGAAGTTCGCTTGCAGGAGAAAGCCTGTTTATTGCCATCATTACAGCTCCCACTTTTACATCTTTCTTTAAACTTGCTGAAACTTCTGGTAAAATAATTCGCGCTAAAGAAGAAACATTAATCAGTTTTTCGTTTAAAGCTTCTTCTATAAAAGGTGTTTTTCTAATCGTACTTTCTACAACTTCTTGTATGGTTTTCATTGATAAAGTTTAAAAATAGTTTTGAATGTTCAAAAATAAACAATTTATGTTCATCAACTAACTTTTGAAAAAATAACGTTTAAAAAATTTTACGCAGAGATTCACAGAGTATTTTCACAGAGGTTTACAGAGAAAAACTAGTTAAGAAATTACATATATTTCATCTCTTTGGGATTTTTTTAAGCTACTTAAATGTTATTCAGTTTATAGAAAAATTCTGTTTAATCCAATTTATTAGTCAACTTTTTAAATTCTTTTTTTGGGTCTTTATCATCATACAAAACATTATAAACAGCATCAATAATTGGTGTTTTTGTGCCTTTTTCTTCCTTCATTTTATAAGCACTTTTAGTAGCATAATATCCTTCTGCAATCATACTCATTTCATGTTGTGCAGATTTTACAGTGTAGCCTTTTCCAATCATATTCCCAAACATTCTATTTCTACTAAACGTAGAATATCCTGTTACTAACAAATCGCCCAAATAAGCAGAATCATTAATGTTTCGTTTCATTTTATGCACTTTTTTAATAAAACGTTTCATTTCGCGAATTGCATTGCTCATCAACACCGATTGAAAATTATCTCCATAACCCAAACCATGAGCAATCCCAGCAGCAACTGCGTAAATATTTTTTAAAACAGCTGCATATTCTGTTCCAATAATATCGTCAGTAGTTTTTATATTGATGTACCAACTTTGCAAAGCTTCTGCCATTTTTTTGGCTCTATTTTCATCTTGACAAGCAATTGTTAAATACGATAAACGCTCCATTGCAACCTCTTCTGCATGACAAGGTCCTGTGATTACACCAATCTTTTTTAAAGGAATATTGTAAGCGGAATTAAAATGTTCGCCAACAATTAAACCTGTTTCTGGTATAATCCCTTTTATGGCAGAAAATATAGTTTTTCCTTTTAAAGATGCTGATAATTTTGATAATTCGCTTGTTAAAAAAGCAGACGGAATTGCAAAAATCAGTACATCATAATTGGAAACCATATAGTTTATATCATTAGATAAATCTAGTCGATTTGCATCTAATTCTGCAGAACGTAAATATTTTGGATTATGATCATTTTCTTTAATATGCTCAATTGTCTGGGTATTTCTCATATACCAACCCACAGTTTCTAAATTCTCAATCAGCATTTTAACAATCGCAGTTGCCCAACTTCCACCTCCAAAAACGGCAATTTTTTGATGTTTATCCATGTTCTTTCTATTTTGACCTCAAAAGTAAGAAAACTATTATCTTTTGATGAAAACTTGGCTGATTTATTATATTTGTTGCAAATCAAACTTATCTTATGAAAATAGCCGTTATTCTTATTATATCCTTTTTTATATTGATGATTTCTTGTAAAAAGAAGATTGAAAAAAAGGAGTATTTACCAGCAAAAACTGAACAAAAAGTTTCTACCAAGGCTGCCAATGTTTCTATTTTGGAAAGAGAATTTGTTATCGAAGATTTGAATGATATTTCTCACAAAGTTTGGTTGTATTTGCCACCAAATTATGGAACTTCTCATGAAAAATATCCTGTAATTTATATGCACGATGCTCAAAATTTATTTGATGATGCAACCTCTTTTGTTGGTGAATGGGATGTTGATGGAACTTTAAATGAATATTACAAAAAAACTGGAAAAGGTTTTATTGTTGTGGGTGTAGAAAATGGTGGCGAAAAAAGAATTGAAGAATATACACCTTATAAAAATGAAAAATATGGTGGAGGAAAAGGCGATATCTATATCGATTTTTTAGCAAATGAGTTAAAACCTTATATTGATAAAAATTACAGAACAGAACCAAATGCAGAAAATACGGCTATTATAGGCAGTTCTTTAGGAGGATTAATTTCATTTTATGGTGGATTGAAATATCCTGAAGTTTTTGGTAAAATAGGTGCATTGTCAACATCTTTTTGGTTTTCCTCTGATAAAATTACTGACTTTGCCAAAGAAAATGGAAATCAACAAAACACAAAAATTTACTTTTTAGTCGGTGGAAAAGAAGGAGATTCTATGGTTCCTGATACTGAAAATATGGGGAAATTATTGGTAGATTTAGGTTTTCCTGAACAACAAATAAAAACTAAAATTGTTCCTGAAGGAAAACACACAGAAGCTTTTTGGAAAGCAGAATTTTTAGAAGTAATTGAATTTTTATACAACATAAAATAATGAACGTAGAAATTATTAACAAATCAAAACACGCAACTCCCAATTACGAAACTGAAGGAGCTGCAGGAATGGATTTAAGAGCAAATATTGAGGAGAACATCACCTTAAAACCTTTGGAAAGAACTATTGTAAAAACAGGTTTATTTATAGCTTTACCCATTGGTTTTGAAGCGCAAGTGAGGCCGAGAAGTGGTTTGGCTGCCAAAAATGGAATAACTGTTTTAAATGCTCCTGGAACTGTTGATGCAGATTATCGTGGAGAAATTGGGGTAATTTTAGTTAATTTATCTAATAATGATTTTGTGATCAATGATGGTGAAAGAATTGCGCAATTAATTATTGCAAAACACGAACGAATTTCTTGGAAAGAGGTTACTATTTTAAGCGAAACTGAAAGAGGTTCTGGAGGTTTTGGAAGCACAGGAGTTTAAAATATGGAAGAAATAGATTTACAGCCTTTAAGAATTTCTGCTGGTTGGCATGTGGAATGGAATTTATTCTATGAAGTTGATCCATCAAAAGAAACCATGCACTATTTAGATTCAAGTTCTCTTTTGCATTTAAATAACTATAGTTTAATGAGAGCTATAGATTTAGATTTTAGACCAGAGAATGATGTAAATGGGTATTTTTATTTACGTGTACTAAATCTTACAGAAGAACTCAACTCGAAAACTAAAAAAATTTCTTATACAGGAGATTGGGAAAATTTATATTTCGAATTAAAATCAAAAAATAGACTTGAAATTGTGAAAGAAATTGAGAGGTTAACAAGAGAAATACCTCCATTTAAAGGATAATTAAATATAAAAAACTTATGATTTAGGTGTTTGTGAATGGTTAAGTACTAAAACAGATTTTTCTGCAAAAAATATTAGAATATTATTTGTACTCTTAGTTTTATTTGCTGGTTTAGGTATTGGTTTTTACTTAATTCTTTGGTTGGTAAAAATACTTTCTAAAGAATAATTTACTTTATGGTTTTATAAAGTTGACTCATTTTTCGAACCTCATCATGCATTAAATCGAAAGGTAAAAATACGTGAGAATGATAGCTATAACTTAGTTTTTTATAAAACTGAAATGCTTGAGGTTGAGCATCCATAGCATCTAACCAAATTATTTTGTAGCCTTTTTGTTTGGCTTTTTCTTCTAGCCAAAACATTAATTGTTTGCCTAATCCTTTTCCTTGTGTTTTTGGGTGCAAGTAAATTCGATGTAATTTTACTTGTTTTTCTGCTGATAAACCTGATAGTTTTTCATCCCAAATAAACCTAAAATTACCAACAATTTCATTATTGAAAAGGATAAAATAATACGCTGCATTTTGCTGTAAAAGCTCTTTTAAAATATTTTCTTTTGAATATTGAGAATAAACATACCAATCTCCATCATCTTCCCAAAAATGACTATAAGCTGGTGGATAAACTTCTTTCATCAACCTAAAAAGCGTTTCATAATTGTTGCTTAAAATAGGCATAAGTTTAATATTTTCTGATATTTCAATCATCATTATAAATAAAAAAAACTGCTATAGATTGATTACTTCTACAGCAGTTTTAATAATAGTTAGAACTTTTAATACTACTTATTCTTGGTTTTCAATAGCAAATTTAATTTTACCTTCAAGCTCTTCTGCTAATTCGTGGTTATCTTTGATTAATCCTTTTACAGAATCTCTTCCTTGCCCAAGTTTGGTTTCACCATAACTAAACCAAGATCCACTTTTCTTAACAATACCTAATTCTACACCAATATCTAAAATTTCTCCAACTTTAGAGATTCCTTCTCCATACATAATATCAAATTCTGCAACTTGAAAAGGTGGTGCTACTTTATTTTTAACAACTTTAACTTTGGTACTGTTTCCAATAACTCTGTCTCCATCTTTAATTTGTGTTCTTCTTCTAATATCTAAACGTACAGAAGCGTAAAATTTTAATGCGTTTCCACCAGTTGTAGTTTCTGGATTTCCGAACATTACTCCAATCTTTTCTCTTAATTGGTTAATGAAAATTACTGTACATTTTGTTTTAGAAATTGTACCTGTTAATTTACGCAAAGCCTGAGACATTAAACGTGCATGAAGACCCATTTTAGAATCTCCCATTTCACCTTCAATTTCAGATTTTGGTGTTAATGCTGCAACAGAATCAATAACAACAATATCAATTGCACCAGAACGTATTAAGTTTTCTGCAATTTCCAAGGCTTGCTCTCCATGATCTGGCTGCGAAATAATTAAATTATCGATATCAACTCCTAAGTTTTGTGCGTAGAATTTATCGAATGCGTGTTCTGCATCAATAAATGCTGCAATTCCTCCAGCTTTTTGAGCCTCTGCAATTGCATGTAAAGTTAGAGTCGTTTTACCAGAAGATTCTGGCCCATAAATTTCAATAACTCTACCTCTTGGATAACCACCAACTCCTAAAGCTAAATCTAATCCTAAAGAACCAGATGAAATTGCATCTATATCTTCAGTAACTACATCACCTAACTTCATTACAGAACCTTTACCATACGTTTTATCTAGCTTATCTAGTGTAAGTTGTAATGCTTTAAGTTTTGCTTCTTTTTCTTTATTTACTGCCATATTTTTGTCTAAAATTCTATTAAATTCGGTTGCACAAGTTACGAAAAACTAGGTTGATTTTCCTAATAAATTAATTTCAATTTTGTACATTTATAAACATTCTGAAAAAAGAAATATCACAAAATTTAACTTATATTTTTAAAGATCATTCTCAAACTATAAAACAGGGATTTCAAAAAAATTATAACAAAAGCTAAATATTTTTCAATATAAATAAGTATTTTCAATAGTAAAAACAAGGTTTAAAATCAGAAAATTAGTTGTAACAACAGTATTTAAAAGTGTTGTTTACTGATTCAAAATAACTCGATTTTAGCTATAATAGCGTATTTATATTTTTAAAAAGGAAATATTATTTGGATTGCCTCTATAATGTTGGTTCCCTTTTGTTTCAATTGAATTTGGAAATCCAGATTAAATTTTTGCTATACTTGTTTTAATTGGTTTATTTTTAAAATATAAAACTTGGAATATAGAAAGTAGTATGAAAACGTATTTTTTAAATATTATAATCTTCAAATTGCTGTGTTTGCGCTTCATTAAAAGAGTTTGAACAATATCAAGTAAAATGTTAATTATTTAGCTTTTATAATTCCTACTATAATTTTAGTGTTACTTTATGTAATTTCGTTGTTTATCAATCAAAAATCAAATTTAAAAACATGTGTGAAAAAAATATTATTACTTTAATTTCTGATGATAAAAAATCAACAGTAATTATTGAAAAAGGCGAATTAATCAGTTTTAAAAAAGAGAACCAAGAGTACATTCATCAAAAAGGCAATAAAGGATGGCGAAAATCTGATGATGAAATGTTTCCTATAATTGGCCCAATTGACAAAAATGATTTTAAAGTGCACACTAAAAATGGCGATGCTATTCAAGATCAACATGGTTTGTTGCGTGAAATGGACTATGCTATAATTTCTTCGGATAAAAATACAGCTAGTTTCATTAAAAAATATACAAAAAACACTAAAATTAAGAATAGTAAATTTCCAATAAAATCTACTGAAGAATATTTATTTTGGCCTTTTGATTTTTCTTTCGAAAAAAGTTTTACTTTAGAAAACGGAATTCTAAAAATTGAATTTACCATCATTTCAGAAGAAGAGATGCCATTTATGTTGGGATATCATCCTGCTTTTTTATTATCTGATTCTGGCAAAGAAACTTTTGAAGCAAATCATAAAAAATATACTTTAGAAAATATTTTACATGCAGGTTCTGATGCATTTCCGATTTTAGAAACTGATAAAATCACCTTAAGAAATATAGATAAAAAAGATATAGAAATTACCACAAAAGGTTTTAACAATTTTATGCTTTGGACAGAGGTGAATAATATGGTTTGCATAGAACCAATTACACATTATAACTCTTATACAAACCAAAAATATTCAGAGAAAAATATGCGTCTTTTAAATGGAATTGTTACGTTTTCTGTATGTATAAAAATACTTTAGGTTGATACAAAAACATCGTCATTTTATAATTCATAAACCTTGGGGAATGATTTCTCAATTTGTAAATCCTGCAAAGAGGAAAAAGAAATTATTAGGAGATTTATACGATTTTCCTGAAGGAACTATGGCAATTGGACGTTTAGATGTTGCCTCTGAGGGATTGCTTTTTTTAACAACGGATGGAAAAGTATCCCATGAAATTAGAAGTAATAAATACGAAAAAGAATATTACATTCAAGTTGATGGCTTGATAACGCAAGATGCTGTAGAAGAATTAAAAACGGGTGTAGAGATTGGTTTTAATGGTAAAAAATACATCACCAAACCTGGTAAAGCTTTTTTAATTGATGATCCTAAATTTCCTTTAAGAAGCCAAAAAATTAGAGATGAAAGGCATGGCCCAACAAGTTGGGTTTCGATCATTATAAAAGAAGGTAAATTTAGACAGGTTCGAAAAATGACAGCTGCTGTTGGCTACCCAACATTACGTTTAATTCGTGTTAGAATTGGTAATATATCTTTAGGTAATTTACAAATAAGCGAAGTGAAAGAAGTGGCTAGTTTTTAAGATTCTTTCTTATAATTTTTCTGGATATACAAAGCAATTAATAAACTAAAACCAGCAACAATTCCGCTAAAAGAATCAAATGTTCTTTCTCCATTTATAATGGTATATAAAGAAAATATAATTGCTAAAAATGCAATAACAATTACTACATATTTTACTTTAGTATTCATAAATTATTAATTTTTATCCATTCTAATATGTGGAATGCCATCTTCTAAGTACTCCTCTTCTACTTGCTGAAACTGGTGTGCTTCGTAAAACTTCTTTAAATATTTTTGAGCAGAAATTGTAATTTTATCAACTTTAAAATTATTTTTTATGGCAGTTATAGAGGCTTTCATAATTTCATGTCCATAACCAAATTTTCGTTCAGAACCTGCAACTACTACTCTACCAATACTTGCGTTTTCAAAATAATCTCCTGGTTTAAAAATACGTGTGTACGCAACTAGTTTATCATTTTTAAAACCAAAAATATGGATTGCTTTTTGGTCTTTAAAATCTACATCTTGATATACACAATCTTGCTCCACCACAAAAACTTCTGATCTAAGTTGAAGAATTTGATACAATTCTGTAGTAGTTAATTCTGAAAATAATTTTATTTGAAATTCCATAGTTATTTAACAAGGAAGGATGCTCCCTTGCTTTTTGGTTTACTTTATTAACAAGAAATTTTATCAACTCTAGTTCCATGTCTTCCACCTTCAAATTCTGTAGTTAAAAAAATATCTACAAAACCGATTGCTTGTTGTAAAGAGACAAAACGTGCAGGAATCGTTAACATATTTGAGTTGTTATGCTGTCTTGTTAAGGCAACCAATTCATTATTCCAGCATAAAGCAGCTCTGATTCCTTGATGTTTATTGGCAGTCATTTGTGCACCATTTCCAGAACCACAAAGAATAATACCAAACTCAGCTTTGCCAGTTTCTACAAAAGTTGCTGTTGGATGAATGGCATCAGGATAATCCATGGAATCGTTTGTATCCGTTCCAAAATTAATCACTTTATGTCCTTTATTCTCTAAATGTTTTATAATTTCGAACTTGTATTCAGTTCCTGCATGATCGTTTCCAATGGCGATTGTCATAATATAATTTTAGCGTAATTAAGAATTTTTTAAATAATCTAGTTTTTAAACAAAAGATTGCTTCATTCTATTCGTAATTACGTAGTTAGATTTGCAAAAGTATAGAAATTAACGGTTATCAACAGTTATAAACAATAGTATTTTATACAATTTTAATAACTCTTTAATTTTTAACTTCTTACCATTTTAAGAGAATGTTAAGAAGTTGTAACAAGAAACTCGTAAGTTTATTTGCCAGATCTATTTATTATTACAATACACGCTCTTGGTTGATATATGCAAATTTTATTATGAGTTTTTAATAAAAGTTTATCAACATAAAATTTACAATTTATTTACATAACAAGGTTTGTTAACTATTAAGAATTTTAGGTTAATTGCTGTTTATAAGTTTTGTTAACAACTCTATTTTTAAGTTGATTTTTAACCATTTAAAAACTCATAAGTTGTCAGTCTTTTTTAATAACTCACAAACTATCATAAAATCTAACTTTTTTATAGTAGCTATTCACATACTATTATAAACATCATTGTTTTTTTAAAATTTATAAAAGAAAAATAATTATAATATAGAATGTTGATAAGTGTTGAAAATAAAAAAATAGTGGAATTTAAACTGGTATTTTTTAAAAAGATAATTTAATATATCCATAAAATTTTGATTGTATCATTTTGTATTTATATCAGTATTTATTTTGCTATATATCAATACTGTTTTAAAGATTCTTAAATAAATTCAGGGTAACACAGAATTTTTCACTAAAAGTGGATATATAATAAAATAACTTATTGAAAATAAAAGCAATAATTATTGTTTACTTTTCTTCGACAAAAAAAATGAAAGAAAATTAATAAACTTAAACCGTTTTCTTCTCTACTTTTAAGATTGTTAAAGTATCCTTTTCCATTTCTACAGTTTCTTTAGGAGCTTCAGGTTTATTAAAAGAAGTATTTATAGTTTTTACAGTAATAAAGATTCCTGCAACTAGTATAAATATGAATAAAGCAATTATTTTACGAAGATTTTTATTATAAGAAGTATTATTTATTGAACTAATTTATTTTAAATAAAAACAAATTTCTTTAACTTTTTATAAATAAAACTATTTAATTTTGTTTTAAAAATTACGACTATGAAAAAATTATTACTTTTTACCAGCTTATTTATTATTAGTTTAACAAGTTTTACACAAATTCAAATAGGTTCCGATATTACTATAAGTGCCTCTGAAGGTCAGTTTGGTATTTCCGTAAGTTTAAGTTCAGATGGAAATATTTTAGCTGTAGGTTCTCCTTATACTGATGTAAATGAAGAAAATACTGGATCTGTAAGAATTTACAAAAATAATAATGGATTTTGGGAGCAAATAGGTTCTGAAATAAATGGTATATATATACCATTTGTAATTAATATTAGATTCGGATCTTCAGTAAGTTTAAGCGCTAATGGAAATATTCTTGCTGTTGGTTCTGGCAATAAATTTTCTGCTTATTCTTATGCAGCAATTTATAAAAATAACAATGGAGTTTGGGAACAAATTGGGGATAATATAGAACAGGAAGCTCAGTTTGATGGGTTTGGTAAATCAGTGAGTTTAAGTTCTGATGGAAATATCGTTGCTATAGGTGGACCAGGAAATAATGGAAATGGTTCTTTTAATAATAGTGGTCATTTAAAAATTTATATAAACAACAATGGAGTTTGGGAACAAATTGGGAGTGATATTGATGGGGAAGATTCTAATGAACAATTAGGTTCTTCATTAAGTTTATCTTCAGATGGAAATATACTAGCAGTTAATAAGTCAGGTACTGTAAGAATTTATAAAAACGATAATGATGTTTGGGAACAAGTGGGAAGTGATATTCTAGGTGGTGGAAATTTGAGTTTATCTTCTAATGGATCTATTGTGGCAATCGCAACAAGTACTGTAAGAATTTATAAAAATAACAATGATATCTGGGAGCAAATAGGAAATAATATAGATGCTGACACATTCTCTTCAGTAAGTTTATCTTCTGATGGAACTATTGTGGCAGTTGGTTATCCTGAAATTAATACTAATGATAATGGATATGTAAGAATTTATGAGATTAATAATGATGTTTGGGAACAAAGAGGAGTTGATATTATTGGAGAAACATTTTTTGAGGGTTTTGGAAGTTCTGTAAGTTTATCATCTAATGGTAATATTTTAAGTACTGGAACTCCTTATAGCAATAATGGTGGATACGTTGAAGTCTACGATTTAAGCGCAGTTTTATCTTCAGATAGTTTTACATCATCAAAATTTAATATTTACCCAAACCCAACAAAAAATAGTTTTACAATAGATTTAAAAGATAATTTAGAATATAAAAAAGTGAATATTTATAATAGTTTAGGTCAGTTTATAAAGTCAAATAAAGAGCTAACAATAAATACAACAAACTTAAGTACAGGTATTTATTTTGTACAAATAGAAACTAATCAAGGAAAAGCGACAAAAAAGTTAGTAATAGAATAAGTTAGTTAAGTAAGTTTAATATAAACTTAAACTCTTTTCTTTTCAGCCTTTAAAAGCGATAAGGTATCTTTTTGCATTTCTACAGTTTCTTGAGGAGCTTCAATTTTATTTAAGGAAGTGTTTATAGTCATTACAGTAACAAAGATTCCTGCAAGGAGTATAAATATGAATAAAGCAATGATTTTACGAAGATTTTATTATAAAAACGTATTATTTATTGAACATATTTTTTTTATTTAAAATAAATTTCACTTATTTTCACAAAAAAAATAAAGCTATGAAAAAATTACTACTTTTTATTTTATGTCCAATGTTTCTTTTTGGTCAAACGCAAATTGGAAATGATATTGATGGGGAATCAGAAGGAGATTTTTTAGGAGGCTCAGTATCTTTATCTTCAGACGGTAATATTGTTGCTATAGGAGCTGAATTTAACGATGGTAGTGGTTCATTTTCAGGACACGTAAGAGTTTATAAAAAAGATGGTGGAGTTTGGATACAAATAGGTAAAGATATTGATGGTGAAGCAGTAGGAGATAATTTAGGAAGCTCAGTATGTTTATCATCTGATGGTAGTGTTCTAGCAATAGGAGCTAAATATAATGATGGAAATGGTATAAATTCAGGTCATGTTCGTGTTTATAAAAATAATAATGAGATTTGGGAACAAATAGGAACTGATATTAATGGAGAAGCAGAAGGAGATAATTCTGGTTATTCAGTAAGTTTATCTTCAGATGGAACTATTGTTGCTATTGGAGCAATAAATTATGATTTTGGAAATAGTTCAAATAATGGTTTAAATTCAGGTCATGTTCGTATTTATAAAAATAACGATGGAGTTTGGGAACAAATAGGTTCAAGTATTGATGGGGAAGCAGCAGCAGATGATTCAGGATTTTCAGTGAGCTTATCATCAGATGGTAGTATTGTTGCTATTGGGGCACCTGGTAATAAAGGAAATGGCTCAAGCTCAGGTCATGTTCGTATTTATAAAAATAACGATGGAATTTGGGAACAAATAGGAACTGATATTAATGGAGAAGCATCTCAAGATTATTCAGGTTCTTCAGTTAGCTTATCATCAGATGGTAGTATTGTTGCTATTGGAGCACCTGGTAATGATTCCAGATATGGTCATGTTCGTGTTTACAAAAATAATAATGAGGTTTGGGAACAAATTGGAACTGATATTAATGGAGAAGCACAAGGTGATAATTCAGGTTCTTCAGTGAGCTTATCATCAGATGGTAGTATTGTTGCTATTGGAGCAACTGACAATGATGGAAATGGTTCAAGTTCAGGTCATATTCGTATCTACAAAAATAATAATGGAGTTTGGGAACAAATAGGAACTGATATTAATGGAGAATTTTCAGGGGATTCCTCAGGTATTTCAGTAAATTTATCTTCAGATGGAAATATAATTGCAATTGGAGCTCCTCTTAATAGCGAAAATGGCTCAAACTCAGGTCATGTTCGGGTCTACGATTTAAGCGCAATTTTATCTTCAGATACTTATGTTTTTTCTAAATTTGATTTATATCCAAACCCAACTAAATATAGTTTTACAATAGATATAGAAGATAATTTAGAAGTTGAAAAAGTAAGTATTTATAATAATTTAGGTCAGTTTATAAAAAGTACTAAAGAATTGACTATAAATACAACAAATTTAAATACAGGTATTTATTTTGTAGAAATAGAAACTACCAATGGAAAAGCAACAAAAAAATTAATAGTAGAATAAAAATTAACAAATGGTTTAGCAGTAATGTTAAACTCTTTTCTTTTCAGCCTTTAAAAGCTGCAAGGTATCTTTTTGAATTTTTACAGTTTCTTGAGGAGCTTCAATTTTATTCAAGGAAGTGTTTATAGTCATTACAGTTACAAAGATTCCTGCAACCAATATAAATATGAATAAAGCAATGATTTTACGAAGATTTTTCATTTAAAATTGAATGTCCTTTCTATATAGACGTAAAAATAGATAAAATGTTACATAAAAATTAAGATTTTTTTAACGTTTAATAGTTTAGCATAAAAAAACCATGTAAAGTAGAATTTACATGGTTTCTTATTTATTAAGATTGATAATTATTCTATAATTATTTTTCTAATAATGCTTGTATTATCAGAATTTAATTTTAAAATGTAATTTCCTTTACTTAACGTAACAACTGATATTTTTTCTGAAGTAATTTTACCTTTTTGAACTTCTTTACCAATAACTGAATAAATTACATAGTTACTATCTATTAGTTTAGATGGTACATTTATAAAGTTAGATGTTGGATTTGGAAACACCTTTACTATCTCTAAAGAATTATTCTCTGTAGAAAGCGTAGAAGGGTCTACACTGTACAATTCGTTACCTGTTGTGCCATCATCACCTTCAAAATATAAAATACCATTTAAAACCGTAATTTCATCTATATCTTTAATTGTTGAATCTACTATTTCAGAAGTTGTTCCGTTAGTTCTAAATAAATAACCATTAGAATTATCAGAAAGTTCTCCTCTGTAATATAAATAACTTCCAAAAGCTGCATAATCTGAAGGATCATGATTGTTACCACCAGTTGCAGTGCTTCCAGTTATGTTACTCACATTTAAAACTGTGTCAGCAACAGGATCGTATTTCCATAATTGGTCATTAGAGCCATCATCACCTTCAAAATAAAGATTACCATTCCAAACAAATAATTCTGAAATTCCGTTTATTGCATCAGCCTTATCAACTGCAACTGTTCCATCTGTTGTTCCATCTGTTTTCCAAACTTTTCCTTCTGCTTCAAAATAAACTTCTGTTCCTAAATTAACTAAATTACTTATACCAGAATTGTTAGCGTTAACTTCATTATCACCATTTGTTGTAGTTCCAGTAGCAATATCTTTTATCAAAGTATAACTGTCTGTTGCAGGATCATATTCATATAATTCTGTACCGATAGTTGCTTCTGTTCCTGCTAATTCACCATACCCAATTATCTTTCCATTAAGAGTTGTAAAATTTGCTCCTAAAAAATTTACATTTTCAGTAGCTACATTTGCTACCTTGGTTTGTGCTGTTCCGTCAAATGTATATAAACCATTATCATCTGTTGTATCTATATAATAAATTAAACCCCCTAATTCTAAAGGGTTAAATATAAAAGAACCTCCAGTAGCAGTTGTACCTGCTTCAGTTCCATCAGAAGAAAATAATACATTTCCAGAACCTAAATTGGCACTAAAATACATAGTTCCATTTAATTGGAAAAAGAAACTTGGAGACGAACTGTCTGAACCTGTTCTTAAATCTTTTACAAATGTTGTACCAGCTTCAGTACCATCAGTAACCCAAAGTTCATCGCCTAAATCTGCACCTCCAGGTGTATTTGATCCGTTTTGATCATCTGCCTGAAAATAAATTTTATTATTGTAAACAAATAAATTTGTTGGACTAGAACTATCATCTTCAAAATTGTTAATTTCTTTGACTTTAATAACTTGAGCGTTGTTTGTTAAAAATGCAATTAATGCAATTGCTAAAAGTAATTTTTGTTTCATAATATTTGATTTTTAAAGTTAATAATTAATATTTATTGTGGTAATGTTGGTATTATTGTTCTTCTATTTGGTGTACTTAATGTATTTATAAATGCTAATAAAGCATCAATTTCTTGTCTATTTAAATTAAGTTTTTTTAATAAAGGTGATGTTTTTGGGATTAAAGAATCTCTACCAACTCCTAAGTATTTTTTTTGAATTGGTGCAGGATTTCCTAAATTATAAAATTCTACTACATCTAAAATTGATGGAAAATGTCCATGATGCATCCAAGGTTTTGTGTTGGCAACTTCTCTTAAGGTTGGTGTTCTAAATTTACCTAAATCATCCATATTACCTGTTACATTGTATCGTCCAAAATCTTCGTCTTTAGTTCCAAATAATGTTTGCCCATCATTATGATATTGATTATCAGAAAAATAACCTGTATTATGACAATTTATACAACGTGCTTTGGTTCTGAATAAATGCAAACCTAAAACTTCTTCATCTGTAAATTTATCTGATTTTCCTGTAATAAATTTATCGAATTTAGAGGATGGACTTTTTACAGTTCGCTCGAAAGTTGCAATGGCATATTGTATTTTTTTCATGGTAACCTCTTCATTACCAAAAGCAGCTGCAAACAAAGATTTGTAACCTTCAATTTTACTAATATTATTTACAGCATATTCTAAATCCATATTCATTTCTAATTGATCTGGAATTGGGAAACGTGCTTGATCTTCTAAACTTTCTGCTCTACCATCCCAAAACAATTCATCTGCATACGCTACGTTTAAAATAGTCATTGAATTTCTGCCTCCAGTTTGCCTGTTATGCCCAAAAGAACGTGTGGAATTATCTGTCCAACCTAATTCTGGATTATGGCAAGAAGCACAAGCAATTTGACCACTTTTAGAGAGTCTTGGATCAAAAAATAAGGTTTTACCCAACTTCTTTTTTTCTTTTGAGTATTGATTATCTTCTGGATATTCTACTTCTGGTAAAACTCCAATATCTTCGAACGTTGTTTTATCAATTAAAGAATCTAAATGTGGTTTTGGCCATTTATTAGCATCTGATTGACTATATATTTTTCTTAATTCTGTAATATTTTCATATTCATTTTTTTCTTCTTTTTTACAAGAAAAAATAACAACGAAACCTATTATTAAAAAAACTATTTTTTTCATATTATTTATAATTGAATTACTTCAAAACAAGTATTATTTAATAAAGGAGGTTCAGGTTGCCCAGGTAAATTATTATACACCATTGGCAAGGTTATAATAGTTCCATTTATTTGAGAAAAATCAAACGTAATTTCAAAACTCATTTGCCAAACATTTGCTATTGCATCTATAACTTTATACGTGCCAACGCCACTAATTGGAACTGAAAAAGCCCTATCATCTGAACTTCTTACAATAATTAAATTTTGTGCTACTATACTTATTTTACCTTCTGTTGTGCTGTTTCCATTTGCAGGAAAAAATTCAATAGCTTCAATAATATTAAATCCTGGAGAATTATCTGAAGATTCACCCTCTAACAAGTTTTTTAACCCAAAAGGATTTGTAGTTCTACCAGCAATAGGACCAACCATTCCTATTTTATATCGATGATGATAAATATCATCACTATCATCATTTGGTGTTCCATTATCACTTATAAAAATTCCATTTAGATCATTTTTATCAACAATTACAGGAACAGAAAAAACATTTGTTGGAAACCATTCACAACTTCCAGGATTATCATCATCTACCCTCCAGCGTTCTCCTCTTAATCTATAATTTGGTGTTTGAAGATCGTAAAAATTTGCTGCAGGATTTCCTTCTCTATCTACTTTAATCGGCTTATTAATTTGTAAAGATTGGTTTGCACCTTTTTTATAATTATCAATATCTAATAAGTTTAAAAAAGTATTAAGATCTACATCATCATTAATATTTTCGTTTACTGTTAATGTAAATGCTACTTCAGTTTCTTTTGCAATTGGTTTTTTAACAATAGTATAATTAAATGTTGATGGTTGGCTAAATAAAGGAATATTGTTAATTTCTGATGCAATAAATCCGTTTGGAAACAGCACACTAAAATCGAAAATTTC